>Ga0137409_10005537_pt1 | contig 13153 bp, 12 predicted proteins | sample CZODoug1_16funga_FD_122059 | JGI IMG/M metagenome (GOLD analysis project Ga0137409, IMG submission 122059) | Vadose zone soil fungal communities from Angelo Coast Range Reserve, California, USA - CZODoug1_16fungal (Hybrid Assembly) | ecosystem: Environmental > Terrestrial > Soil > Vadose zone...
GCTGTTCTTCGTTACCCGACTTCACCTTTTTGTAAAAACCCTGCTTGGCCTTGTCGCCCAGCCACTTGCGCTCGAGCATCTTGCCGAAGAAGTCAGGCAGCTTGAGCTCGGAGCGTTCATCGCGGACGTTGGCCGTCATGTTGCTGACCACGTGTCCCAGAATGTCGAGACCGACCAGATCGATCGTGCGAAACGTCGCCGACTTCGGCCAGCCCACGGGCGCGCCCGTCAGCGCGTCCACGTCTTCGATCGTCATGTCCATCTCTTGCATCAAGCGGATCACGTTGAGCACGGAGAACGTCCCGATGCGATTGCCAATGAAGTTCGGCGTGTCCTTCGCATAGACCACGCCCTTGCCGAGCCGCACGTCGCTGAACCAGGCAACGGCTTGGAGCACCGCGCGATCGGTGTCCGGCGTCGGGATCAACTCCAGCAATCGCATATACCGCGGCGGATTGAAAAAATGCGTACCGAACCAGCAGCGCCGGAAATCTTCCGGAAAGCCCTCGGCGATCTTGGCCACCGGCAGGCCGCTGGTGTTGGTCGTGATGATCGTCCCCGGTTTCCGCGCGGCGTTGACTTTCTCGAGCAAAGCACGCTTGATGTCGAGATTCTCAACCACGGCCTCGATGATCCAGTCCACCTCGCCCAGCTTCTTCAGGTCGTCTTCGAAATTTCCGACCGTTATCAGCTTGGCGAGCGACGGCTCGAAGAACGCGGCCGGCTTCGATTTCTTCGCACCATCCAGTCCAGCAGCCGCAATTTTGTTGCGCGCCGGCCCGTCCGCGTCGGGCGGCACGATGTCGAGCTGCGCCTGGTCGAAGCGGCTCACCAGCGTCTGGGCGCTCTCGAGGATGCGATCGATGCGAGTGGCCAGCTCGCGTGGGGAAAGCTGGGTGGCGGCCGTGTACTTCACGCCGAGGAGGTCGGCGTAGCCCTGCGGGTTCCAGCCGTGGACCGCGCGGTCACCGACCTGGACGGCGGGCACGCGCGGGACGCCCACGCGCTTCATCTCGGCGATGGCGGCCGGATCGGCCTGGATGTCGACGGGATCGAACTCGATCCCCCAAGACGTGAGGAGCTCCTTCGTCTTGGTGCAGGACGATCAACCGGGGCGGTAGTAGACGCGCGGCTTCATGGGTGAGCCTCCGCCTGCAAGAGTACCGCGATCTCAGCGGCCGCGAAACGCCGGCAGCGGCTTCTTGTCGGCGAACGCGGTGACGCCGGCGCGGAAGTCCTCGGTGCGGCCGGAGGCGGCGATGGCCTGCGCCTCCAGCTCCATCTGGGTCTCCAGGCTCTCCGTCGTCGACTGGTGGAAGAGGCGCTTGGCCGCGCCGAAGGCCTTCGACGGCCCCTGAGCCAGCTCGCGCGCGAGCGTGGCCACCGAAGAGGCCAGCTCGGCGTCGGGCACCACGCGCGTGATCATCCCCCATTCCAGCGCCTCGCGCGCGCTCAGCGGCCGGTTGGTGAGATAGAGCTCGAGCGAGCGCCGCACGCCGACCAGGCGTGGCAGGAAGTACGACGACGAGCCATCGGGCGTGGCGGCGATGCGCGAGTACGCCATGGTGAACTTCGCCGACTCGGCGGCGATCACGAGATCGCCCGACAGCGCCAGGCTGAAGCCGCCGCCGGCGGCCACGCCGTTGACGGCCATGATCACCGGCTTGTCGCTCCGGCACAGGCGCGAGATGGCGCCGTGCAGGTAGGTCGTCAGCTCCTTGATGTGCGCGCCGATGCGCCCGAGGTTGTCGACGAACGACTTCACGTCGCCGCCGGCGCAGAACGCCTTGCCGCTGCCCGTGATCACGACGCAGCGCACCTCGGGATCCTCGTCCAGCTCGATCGAGGCGTGGAAGAGCTCGCGCCCCAGCGCGAGGTCGAGCGCGTTGTAGGCGTCCGGGCGATGCAGGGTGAGCGTGGCGACACCGTCGGCGCGCTCGAGCTTCACGTGCTGATAGGCCATGGCTGGTCTCCCGGGAGGGAGTCTAGCGGGCTGGAACGGTTCGCGCTACTTCGGCCACGGCGTCGAGGATCTCCTGGATCTGCAGCGGCTTGACGAGCACGATGTCGACACCGTGGGTCTGGCGCTCCTCGGCCGACAGCTCCACGCCGAAGCCGGTGACGAGGAACACGGGCACCTTCGGCGCCGTCTGCTTGACGGCGCGCGCCACCTGCCAGCCCGAGACCCGCGGCATGGCGAGGTCGGTGACGACGAGGTCGAAGCGCTCGGCGGCGAAGCGCGCGATGGCCTCGGCGCCGTCGCCGAGCGTCACCACGGTGTGGCCCGCGGATTCGAGGATGTCGCCGAGCACCGCGCGCACCGGCGGCTCGTCGTCCACCACCAGGCAGCGGAGCGAGCGCACGGCCGCCGCCGCCTCCCGCGCTTCCGCCACCACGGGCCGCGCCTCGGTGCCGCGCGGGAAGGACAGGCGGAACGTCGAGCCCTGCCCCGGCTCGCTCTCGACGGCGATGGAGCCGCCGTGGCGCGAGACGATGCCGTACGTCATCGAGAGCCCCAGGCCGGTGCCCTGCGGGCCCTTGGTGGTGAAGAACGGCTCGAACGCGCGGCGCCGCACCTCCTCGCTCATGCCGACGCCGGTGTCGCTGATCGCGCAGTAGGCCCAGCGATCCGCGGCCCACGTGGCGATGTGGATGCGGCCGCTGGCCTGCATGGCGTCGATGGCGTTGAAGACGAGGTTCATGATCACCTCGCGCAGCGCCGGCGCCTCGCCGGCCACGCGCGGCAGGTCGCCGAGCTCCAGCGTGACGTCGAGGTCGATGGCGTGCATCTGCGCCTCGTCGCGCCAGCGCGGCCGCGTCAGCTCCGCCACCTCGCGCACGACCTCGTTCAGATCCACGGCGGCCTGCTCGGCCACCGGCTGCACGGCGGTGAACCCGAGCACGCGCCGCACCACGTCGGCGGCGTCGAACGTCGCGCGCTGGATCACCTCGAGCGGCCGGCGGATCTCCGGCTGCGGGTTGCGCTGCAGCAGCAGCTGCGTGCGCCCGGAGATCACGGCCAGCAGGTTGTTCACGTGGTGCGCCATGCCGGAGGCCATCTGGCCGACCGCGCGCAGCGTCTCGCCCTCGACGACGCGCGTCTGCGTCGTGCGCAAGTCCTCCATCGCGCGGCGCAGCCGGTTGGCCGAGAGATTGGCTTCCTGGAGCAGTCGCGCGTTGTCCACGGCGTACGCCACGTGCGTCATCAGCGTGTTGAGGAACTGGAGATCGGTCGGCGTGAAGGCCGGCGAGGTCGGCGCCGAGGCCGCCTTGGCGAGGTTGACCACGCCGATCACGCGGTCCTCGACGCGCACGGGCAGGCACATGAAGGCGCCGGAGCCGTACTTGCTGTCGTTGGGCCGCGCGAAGCGCGGGTCGGTGCTGATGTCTTCCACCAGCACGGCCTCGCCGATCTGCACGACTTTGCCGGCCACGCCCTCGCCGACCGGCACCTCGGCCTGGCCCACCACGCCCTCGGGCAGGCCGCGCGCCGCCACCACGCGCAGCACGCCGCGGTCGTGGTCGAGCAGCATGATGGAGCCGATCGTCGCCCGCACCGTGCGCATGGTCCGCTCCAGCACGAGCGAGAGCAGATCTTGAAGTTGCGGGATGCGCGAGGCGAGCTCCACCACCTCGTTGAGCGTGCTCAGCTTGAAGACGAGGTCCTCGAGACGGTCGGTGGAGCCGCGCAGGTCGGCGAGCAGGTGGGTGAACGCCTCGCCGATCTGGCCGATCTCGGTGACGCGCCCGAGGCCCGGCACCGCCGCCGCCGTGCTCTCTGCCGGCGCCGGGCCCACCCCGGCCGCGAGCTTGACGATCTCGTCGGTGAGCCGGAGCAGCAGGACGAAGCCGAGCAGCGCCAGCACGCCGGCCATGACCAGCGCGACCTGGGTCCGCGCCGCGCCGAGCAGGCCGCCGGCGTGCAGCAGCGGCAGCACCGCCAGCAGCGGCAGCACCGCGACCAGCGCGAAGATGATCACCGCCGCGCGGCGCAGCCCGATCCGGTCCGTGAGGAAGGCGCCGAGCCTCACGCCCGGAAGCGCTCCAGCGCCTTGCGATCGAGGCCGACGCCGAGGCCGGGCCGCTCGGGCAGCACCACGTGGCCCTCCACGATCGGCAGGCGATCGTCGAACAGCTCCGCCCACCAGTCCATGTGCTCGAGCAGCGAGGCGTGGCCGGCCGCGGCCACCACGTGGCCCGAGACCTCCACGAAGAGATGCGAGGACACCGGCGTCTGGTACGCCTCGCACACGTCCACCGCGCGCAGGTAGCCGGTGATGCCGCCCATGCGCTGCAGGTCGGGCATGAGGATGTCGGCGGCGCGCGCGTCGAGGTACCGCTTCATTCCGAGCCAGCCGTACTCCGTCTCGCCGGAGGCGATCGGCGTGTCGAGCGCGGCCGCCACGCGCGCGGCGCCCTCGAGGTCCTCGTAGGGCAGCGGCTCCTCCAGCCAGAACAGGCCGACCTCCTCGAGCGCGCGGCCGGTGCGAATGGCCGTCGCCTCGTCCCAGCCCTGGTTGACGTCGGCCAGCAGCTTGATCTCCGGGCCGAGCGCCGCGCGCAGCGCCCGGGCGCGCTCGAGGTCCTCGCCCGCGCGCGTCTTGCCCAGCCGCATCTTCATCGCGCGGTGACCCTGGGCGATGAAGCGCTGCGCCTCGGCCACCAGCTCGTCGATCGAGCGGTGCAGCCAGAGTCCGCTGGAGGCGTAGGCGGGCACGCGGTGGCGCTCGGCGCCGAGGAAGCGCCACAACGGCAGGCCGGCCGATTGCGCGGCGAGATCCCAGCACGCGGTGTCGAGCGCGGCCAGCGCCATCACCGCCACGCCGGCGTGGCCCAGGAAGTTGAGCGAGCGCCACGCGCGATCGAACAGCGCGCGCGTGGCGGTGGCCTCGGCGCCCTCGTAGATCGGGGCCAGGTCCTCGACGAGCGCCTGCAGCGCGCGGGCGCGGAGCGGACCGAATGCGAAGCAGTAGCCGACGCCGATGGCGCCGCCCGCGCCCTGCATCTCCACCAGCACCGTGTCCACCGAGCGGATGTCGTGGATCGAGGTCTTGAGCGGCTGGGCCAGCGGCAGGCTGAGCGGATGGATCACGACGCGGCCGATCTTCATGGCGCCCCCGCGCGCTATTCTAGGCGAACCCCATGCCGTTTCCGAGCGGTCTCCGCGCGCTGAACCACGCCGACTTCCGACGGTTCTTCCTGGCCCAGCTGGTGGCGCTCGTGTGCGGCTGGATGCACACGGTCTCCCAGTCGTGGCTGGTGCTCACGCTCACCGACTCGCCGCTGCGCCTGGGCCTCATCGGCACGCTGCAGTTCGCGCCGATCCTGCTCTTCTCGATCTTCACCGGCGCCGTCGCCGATCGCGTGCCCAAGCGCCGGCTGCTGATGGCGACGCAGACCATCGCGGCGGGGCTGGCGCTGGTGCTGGCCGCGCTGGTCGTCTCCCAGCACGTGCGCTACTGGCACGTCGCGGTGGTGGCGGTGCTGGCGGGCCTCGTGCAGACCTTCGACGGGCCGGCCCGCCAGTCGTTCATGGCCGAGATGGTCGGCAAGGCCGACCTGGTGAACGCCGTCGCGCTCAACTCCGCCGCGTTCAACAGCGCGCGCATCGTGGGACCGGCGCTGGCCGGCGTGCTCATCGCCGGCTTCGGCGTGGCGCCCTCGTTCGTGATCAATGCGCTCGGCCTGCTCGGCGTGGTGCTGGCGCTGGCCTCGCTGCCCGACCGTGCGCGCGTCGCGCCGCGCCGCGGGACGACGATGCTGGAAGAGATCGGCGAGGGCGTGCGCTACGCGGCGCGCACCCCGGTGATCCGGCTGGTGCTGGGGCTGCTCTTCGTGGTCAGCGTCACCATCTTCAACTTCTCCGTGTACGTGCCGCTGCTGGCGCGCCACGTCCTCGGCCTGGGCGCCGAGGGCTTCGGCTTCCTCATGGCCGCGCTCGGCATGGGGGCGGTGGCGGGCGCGCTGACGGTGGGCTTCTGGCGCGCGCCCGAGCCGCCGCTGGCCGTGATGCTGACGGCGGCGGCCATCGCGCTCGGCGGGCTCTTCTCGCTCTCGGCCGCGCGCCACGTGGCCGTCGCCGTGCCGCTGCTGTTCGTGACGGGCTTCTTCGGGCTGATCCTGGTGGCCTCGTGCAACACGCGCCTGCAGCTCGCCGCGCCCGACGAGCTGCGCGGCCGGGTGATGAGCCTCTACACTCTCGTCTGGGGCGGCGTCTTCCCGATCGGCGCTTTCTGCGTCGGCGCCATCTCCGAAGTCTGGGGCGTCTCCACCGCCTTCTTCGTGCAGGGCCTCGCCGGCTTCACCGGCCTCACCATCCTCATGCTGTGGTGGCGCCGCCGACAGCGGCCGTCATAGAGGCGCGCCACGGCTTCGCCGGGGCGCGCCGAACGGCTGGGGGTCTGGGGGCCATGTCGGGGCCCCCAGCACTAACAATTGAGGTATTTCTGGCTGACGAGCGGCTTCTCCGCGCCGTCGTCGGACCACGTGCGGCGCTTGAGGCCGGCGAGGTCGCGGCCGTAGACGTGGATCTCCACGGTGTCGCGCTGGGTGGGGTTGTGCATCGCGTGAATCTCGTCGCCGGGCACCAGGCGCGACACCGCGCCCGCCCCGTGGCGCTTGACGCTTAGCCGCTCGAGCCGCGCGCGCTCCCCGCCCGTCTCGGTGACGCGATAGCGCGTCTCCTCGATCTCGTTGTCCACCACGCCGATCACGCCCCACGTCTCGTGGTTGTGCGCGCCGGCCTTGTCGCCGGGGCGCCAGACGACCGCGGTCACGTTGAACTGCGGTGCGCGGTGGAGCATGTAGCGCCCGCGCCCGCCGTCGGGCGAGCGGCGGTACTCGGCCGGGATGGCCGCGGGATCCTTGACCAGCTCGCCCAGCAGCGGCGCCACGCGCTCGGTGATGACGGTGGCGTCGGATTCGGCGCGGGTGATGCGATCGAGGTCGGCGACGAACTGCTCGAGCGTGTAGGCCATGGACGGCCTCCTTGGGGCCTGGGGCGGGTCAGGGTTCGACCGGCGTGTCGGGCCTGCCTCCCCATTCTGACCACGAACCGTCGTAGACGGCAACGTCACGCCGGCCGGCGAGATAGAGCGCCAGCGCCAGCACCGAGGCCGTCACGCCCGAGCCGCACGTCGTCACGACGGGGCGGGCCAGGTCGAGGCCGGCGCCCTGCAGCGCCGCGCGCAGCTCGTCGGGCGCCTTCAGCGTGCCGTCGGCGCGATAGAGCGAGTCGTAGGGCAGGCTGAGGCTGCCGGGGATGTGACCGCCGCGCAGGCCGGCGCGCGGCTCCGGCTCGGTGCCCGCGAAGCGCCCGGCGCTGCGCGCGTCCAGCACCTGCGCCGCGCGGCTGGCGAGGTTGGCGCGCATGGCGTCGAGGTCGCGCACCAGCTCGGGACGCGGCGTGGCCTTGAACGGACGCGCGGCCGGCGCCGGCGTGCCGCTCTCGACCGGCCGGCCCTCCGCGCGCCACTTGCGCAAGCCTCCGTCGAGGACGGCGACCGCGTCGTGGCCGAAGGCGCGGAACGTCCACCACACGCGCGCCGCGCTGATCACGCCGCGGACGTCGTAGATCACCACGCGGTCGCCGCTGCCGACGCCGAGCGCGCCCACCGCGCGCGCGAACGTCGCGGCGTCGGGGAGCATGTGCGGCAGGCTCGTGGCGTGGTCGGCGATCGCGTCGATGTCGAAGAACGCCGCGCCGGGGATGTGCGCCTGAGCGAACTCCGCGCGCGGGTCGCGCTCGAGCTGGGGCATGTGCCAGGTGCCGTCGAGCACGCGCAGGTCGGGCGCCCCGAGCTCCTTGGCCAGCCACTCCGTGGTGACGAGCGGCTCCACTAGCGGGCCCACGCGAGCAGATCGACCGGGCTCACGCCCTGGCCGTCGAGCGCTTCCTCCCAGGCGAGGTACGCCTCCATCGCCGGCCGCCCGTGATCGTGAGGACGCCGCACGACGTCGTCGGGCGTGTCGCCGAGCTTCGTGGCGCCGCTCTCGAGCGGGCGCCCCGCGGCGTCCCACGCGCGCGTGCCGCCCTCCAGCACGCGGGCGTCGTAGCCGAGCGTGCGCAGCGTGGCGGCGGCCAGCGTGGAGACGCGGCCGTCGGCGCACGTCACGACGACGGGCCGCGCGCGGTCGGGCGCGACGGCGCCGATCCGCGCCTCGAGCCGGCTGCGGCAGACCCACGTCGCGCCCGGCACGTGGCCGCGCGCGTACGCGTCGCTCGGGTCGACGTCGATCACGACGGCGTCGCCGAGCTCGCCCGGCTTCACGCTGGGGACCGCGGCGCGTGCCGCCTCGTAGCCGAACGGCGCCGGCGAGGGATGGCCTGTCTCGATGCCGCCGCCGGCCTCCGTCCACGCCGGCAGACCGCCCGAGAGCACGGCCACGTCAGGAAAGCCCATGCGCCTGAGCCACGCCGCGGTCAGCGTCGCGCGCGCGAAGCCGTCGCAGGTGAGCACGATGGTGCCGGCGCGCACGGCGACGTACTCGTCGGTCGCCTGCACCGTCTGGCCGCCGGGCGACCACACCGCGCCGGCGATGTGGCCGGCCCCGTACTCCTCGCGCGTGCGCACGTCGAGCAGGTACACGGCGCGCTCGGCGCGGCGCGCGAGCAGCGCCTGGAGCTCGGCGGGCGTGACGAAGCGGACATTGTCCTCGGCGGCCACGCGCTTGGCCACCAGTGCGGCCGCCGCGCGGCTGCGCGGCGACACGGCCGGGGCGCCGCGCGTGGCGCCGCGCTCGAGCGTGAGGCCGGCGAGGTCCCAGCCCATGGTGCCGTTCTTCAGCGCGACGATCGGGTTGGGCAGCCCCATGCGCCGCAGCGACTCGGCGCCGATGTAGGAGCGCGTGCGGCCGCCGCAGTGCACGACGATGGTCTGCTCGGGGCTCTTCACGAGGTCGAGGATGCGGAAGACCAGCTCGCCGCCCGGCACGCTGATCGCCCCCGGCACGCACGCGCGGTGATACTCCTCCGGCGTGCGCGAGTCCACGATGACCATGTCGTCCCGGCGGGCGATCCGGTCCGCGAGGTCCTTGGGCGCGATCTCCGGCGTCTTCCAGTGGTGCAGCGCCTGCTCGCCGAAGACCTTGCTGAACACGTTGACACCCTGCACGAGCGGGCGGCCGGCCGCGCGCCAGGCGGCGAGCCCGCCCTCGAGCGCGCGCACGTCGCGGTAGCCCATGGCGGCCAGCGTCGGGCCGGCCAGCGCGGCGAGCGCGCCGTCCTCGTCCACGAGCACGATCGGCACGGCAGGCGAGGGCACCAGCGCGGGCAGCCGGAGCTCGAGCTCGCGACGCGGCAGCAGGGTGGCGCGGAAGATGTGGCCGCGCTGGTAGGCGCCGCGCTCGCGCAGGTCGAGCACGGCGTGCGGCGTGTCGGACGCCATCAGGGCCGCGAGGGTCTCTGGATTCATGGCGGGCTCAGCCTACCACCCGTCCGCGCTCAGTTGTACTTGACCACCTCGGTGAGCGCGGCCTGCAGATTGGCCCGCACGGGGGCCAGCGAGGGGTGCACGCCGAGCGCGCGGCGGAAGAGCGCGGCGGCGGGCGCGTACTGCTCGAGGGCCAGGTGGCACAGGCCCTGGCCCGAGAGCGCGCCGAAGTGATGCGGCTTGCGCGCCAGCGTGGCCTCGCAGTCGCGGATGGCGCCGGCGAAGTCGCGCGCCAGGTAGCGCGCGGTCGCGCGCTTGTTCCAGGCCTCGGCCCAGTCGGGCGCGGCGTCGATGAGCCGCGTGAAGATCTTCAGCGCGGCGACGACGTCGCGGCGCTCGAGCGCCGTCACGCCCTGGGCGAGCAGCGCGTCGTGCTCGGGCTGCCCCGAGCGGCACCACATCGCCCACAGCGCCGCCTCGCCCTCGGCGACGCGCGCGCGATCCTCGCTCCGCAGCGCCTCCAGCGCCTCGGCCTCGCTCATGGCATGCTCTCGTCGAACACGGGAGGACCTCCATGAGCATCGTGCGCGACTTCGAGAAAGCGTTCAACCGCCAGGACGTGAGCGCGCTCCTGGCGTGCTTCACGGCCGGCGGCAGCTACGTCGATACGTTCTTCGGTCCGCACGCGGGCCAGGCCGCGTTGCGCGGGATGTTCCAGCGCATGTTCCACGAGGGCCGCGACTACGCCTGGGTGATGGACGTCGTGGTGGAGACGCCCGCGGCGGCCGCGGCCGAGTGGACCTTCGGCTACGCCGTCAGCGACGCGATCCCGCGCAGCGCCGGCCGGCGCGTGGCGTTTCGCGGCATGAGCCTCTTCGAGCTGGAGGGCGGGAAGATCGCGCGCTACCGCGAGTACTTCAACGAGGGCGTGGCGCTGCTCCAGCTCGGCTTCAAGCCGGAGTCGATCGCCAAGGTGCTGAGCCGCAAGCTCTAGCGCTTGCGGCGCGGGGGCTCGACGGCGTCCTGGTAGATGGCCGCCAGCCGGGCCAGGGCCAGCGCGCCGAGCGAGAGGCCGGCATCGCGCAGCGCGACGTCCGCGTAGCCGGCCATCAGCAGCAGGTTGAGCGTGATCGCCCAGAGCCAGCCCGCCACGAGCCAGCCGCCGATCCGCGGCGCGAAGGCCACGAGCAGGCCGAGCAGGATCTCGCCGACGCCCACGGTGTGCATGAACTGCCGGGAGCTGACGCCGAGCACGTCCGAGACCACGGGCGCGAGGTACTCCCGCCAGGGCGCGAGCACGTCGAAGAACTTGTCGGCGCCCATCGTGAGGGGCAGGACCACGAACGCCCAGTGGAGGATCTGGAACGCTTCCCATGCGGGGCCCTGGGCCACGACGACGGCTTGTGTGGGCGCCGGGGTGGTCGCGATCGGCCGCTCGAGGCGCTCGGCCCGCTCGACTCGCAGTGCGTTCACAGGTCACCTCCGGTTTCGGAGGCGGTGCAAGGGGAATGCCGTCACCGATCAGGCCGCCTGCGCTTGGTCGCTGAGATCGAGAAGGGCGAGACCGGACGCCGGATCGAGCCGGCGCTGCAGATGGCGCGGCGATTCCTCGACGATCACTTCGAGCGTGGGCCACACGTGGCCTTCGAGAAGATGTCCGCCGTGGGCGGCGCCGTCACGACGACCGACCACGATGTGGCAGTGCAGCTTGGGCTTCTCGCCGTCGAGCGTAACCACGCCGAGGAGCGAGAGAACCTCGACCTGCTCGCGCAGCGGAATCTTCTGGTACTGGCGCGACTCCCGATCGAAGTACCCGAGCGTCACGCCGCTCAGCGCGCCGATGGCGGTGATGTGGCTGGCCCGCAGGCTCTCACGGCTGGCGAACGTCGACAGGCCCTGCACGACCTCCTCACCCTTGTCGAAGACGACCACGAACGTGCGCTCGGCCCGGTCGATCAGCAGCGTAGATTTCATCGAATTCACCTCCCGGCGGGAAGGTATTGCAACGCGATTGCCGTCGATGCTTGAGCGGAACGGGCGGATGCTCGGGCGCCCGCGGTCGATCAGGCGATGCTTGAGCGGTCAAACAACGCGCTGCTCGGCCAGAACGCGCTGCTCTGCTTCGCTGTAGCCGAGCTCGGTGAGGATGGCGGCGTTGTCCTGTCCCAGCAGCGGCGCGGGGCGATCCACGGCGCCCGGCGTCTCGGAAAGCTTGACCGGCACGCCCAGGGCTTTCACCGGGCCGGCGCCCGGGTGCACGAGGTCCACGACCATCTCGCGCGCCAGGGTCTGGGGGTCGGCGAGCGCCTCGGGATAGGTGTTGATCGAGCCGGCCGGCACGCCCGCTGCGTCCAGGCGGGCCAGCCAGTGCGCGCGCGGCGCCTGCGCGGTCGTCTTCTCGAGCAGCGGGATCAGCGCCTCGCGGTGGCGCATGCGCTCGCGCGAGCCGGCGAAGCGGGGATCCTCCAGCAGGTCGGGACGCTCGAGCGCGCGGCAGAGCGCCTCGTAGAGCTTGTCGTTGTTGGCGCCGATGGTGAACCAGCCGTCGCTGGCGCGCAGGGCCTGGTAGGGCGCGGCCAGCCGATGCGAGGAGCCGAGCGCGCGCGGCGCGCGGCCCGTCACCCAGTACTCGGTCGCTTCCCACACGGTGAGCGCGACGGCGGCCTCCAGCAGCGAGGTGTCGACGAGCTGGCCCTCGCCCGTGCGCTCGCGCGCCTCCAGCGCGCAGAGAATGCCGTACGCGCCGAAGAGCCCGGCCGAGAGATCGCTCACCGGCAGCCCGGCCTTGGCGGGCGCGCCGTCCTCGTCACCGGTCACGCTCATGATGCCGCTCATGCCCTGGGCGATCAGGTCGTAGCCGCCGCGCGGCGCGTACGGGCCCGTCATGCCGAAGCCGGAGATCGAGCAATACACGAGACGCGGGTTGACCGCCTGCAGATCCTCCCACGCGATGCCCAGCCGCGGGGCCACGCCGGGGCGGCCAGCCTCGGTGCCGAGAAATCGTCCGGGCCATTCGCGCCAGTGGCAGCGCTGGTCCGGACCGAGGATGCGCACGATGGCGTGATCGTCGGCTATCAGGACTCGAGGACGTCCGCTCGCCACTCTGGTCTCCAGTCCCTCTCATCTCAAGTGTTACTCGTCAACCTTCACATTTGGCGTAGTACGCGGAAGCCTAATTTTGTTCCATGGCTAACAATACTGGTAGTAGTACCAGTTAATTTGCTTCTCGGCCGGGAGCACTCAGACCAACTACTTTGGCACGGGTAAACGAACTCGGTATTTACCTCCGCTCTTAGGCACGTTAACCTCTGCTTGACTGAATCGAGGGAAACGGATATTCGGCGCACTCAATTGTGCGACATGACCTTGATCCTCTTGGACTTTGTGAACTTTCAATCGGCCTGGACATACAGCGGCTCCTCACGAAGCTGCGCAACTGGGCTACCTTCGCGATTCGGAGGTCTTTTTTTATTAGACCCGGTGCGGGATCTCGCAAACATGAGAGAGATACCCCTTTAGCTTACTATCATTGCGAAGGACGCGCGCCAATGGCTGACATACGGGTCTGTTTTTCATACACCCATGCGGATGCTCCGCGGGACGGCAGCAACAATTTCAGTCGCGCCCTGCGCCAATACGTATCGCGCGTACCCGGTTATGCGGTCATAAATGATCTGCATACTGATTACGATATTCTATTCATGAATCAACTGAGCAGGGCTCCCGACAGCCCCTATGACCTTTCAGAAATCCGCGCAGTCTTGGACAGTGGAAAGAAAAAG
>Ga0137409_10005539_pt1 | contig 13149 bp, 9 predicted proteins | sample CZODoug1_16funga_FD_122059 | JGI IMG/M metagenome (GOLD analysis project Ga0137409, IMG submission 122059) | Vadose zone soil fungal communities from Angelo Coast Range Reserve, California, USA - CZODoug1_16fungal (Hybrid Assembly) | ecosystem: Environmental > Terrestrial > Soil > Vadose zone...
AAGATCCGGCAGCGGAATGCCGGCAACGGCCGAATAGCGCACCAGCGGCACCATGGTGTCGCCATGGCCGCCGAGCACGAAGGCCGTCACATCCTCGACCGAAACGTTGAATTCCTCCGCAAGGAAATAACGGAAACGCGCCGAGTCCAGCACGCCTGCCATGCCGACCACCATGTGTTTGGGCAGGCCGCAGCATTTCTGCAGTGCCCACACCATGGCATCAAGCGGATTGGTGATGCAGATCACAAAGGCGTTCGGACAGTATTTCTTGATGCCGGCGCCGACCTGCTCCATGACCTTGAGGTTGATGCTGAGAAGATCGTCACGGCTCATGCCGGGTTTGCGCGGCACGCCCGCCGTCACGATGCAAACGTCGGCGCCATTCATCGCCTCATAGGAGTTCGCGCCCAGATAGCGCGTGTCGCCGCCCTCGATCGGCGTCGACTGGGCGATATCGAGGGCCTTTCCCTGGGGAACGCCCTCGACGACGTCGAACAGCACCACGTCGCCAAGTTCCTTGAGCCCGATGAGTAGTGCGAGCGTGCCACCAATCTGGCCCGCGCCGACCAATGCAATCTTCTTGCGCGCCATCTGAAAAACATCCCCGATCTGTCGCCGGAAATCCGGCCGAGACTTCAAGCGTTAGCCCGGCTTGGGGGTGTTAACCTTTTCGGCCCTGCCATTCAAGTCGACCAAAGACCATGGCGGAGCGAATACATCAGGTCTCGACAATACCCTCCGAGGAACCGCTGACCAGCGTGCGGCGCCCGTGCGGAAGTGCGAGATACTCGGTCGACCCCATCTCGATGAGGCGCGAGGCCGTGCGCTTGAACTCGCTAGCCTCGTAGCCGTTAGTGCCCAAATAAAGGGCGGCCGGCTTTGCCGCAGCGGAAGCAAGAAGCTTCACGCCAGCATCGTAAAGCGTGTCTATCAATGTGATGAAACGCTTGGCCTCATTGCGGTCGGCGTAGGCCATGACCGGCACGCGATCGATAACAATCGTGTGGAACTCGTGAGCGATGCGCAGATAGTCAACGGCGCCCAACGGCTGCTCGCAAAGGTCGTGAAAGCTGAAACGAGCCGCCCCCATGGCGGCGCAAGGCACACGCAGCAGGTGTCCCTTCACATTAAGCTCGATCGCATGGGCTTGCTGACCGCCAGTGAGGCGCCGCCACGCGGAATCGAGCGCCTTGGCCGCGGCATCATCCGCCGGGACGTGCCACACCGGCACGTCGATGAGCTTTTCGAGACGAAAATCCGTCCGCGCTTCCAGGCGCACGACGTCCAAGCGCTCGTTGATGAGGTCGATGAACGGCAGGAACAGGGCGCGGTTGAGGCCTTCGCGGTAAAGCTCGGAAGGTTCTACGTTGGAGGTCGCCACCACCACGACGCCACGGTCGAACAGCCGGGTGAACAAGCGCCCAAGAATCATTGCGTCAGCGATGTCGGTAATGTGAAATTCGTCGAAACACAGCACCCACGCTTCCTCGGAAAGGTCCTCCGCCGTCAGCCCGATTGGGTCGCCCGCGGAGATTTCGCCGAATTTCAGCTTGTTGCGATAGACCCGGAGGCGATCGTGAATGTCGAGCATGAACGCGTGAAAGTGCACCCTTCGCTTGCGCTTGACCGGGCATGCGGCGAAAAAAAGGTCCATCAGCATCGTCTTGCCGCGACCGACATCGCCCCAAATGTAGAGCCCCTTAAGCTCCGTTTGGGCCTTCTCGCGGTTTCCGAACAGCCAACCCAAGGACGACGATTTGCGCGCCAGACGATGAATGGCCAGTCGGTCATTAAGACGCGCTAATCTGGCTACCACCTCTGCTTGAGCGGGATCGCGTTCGATTTCTCCGGCCGCAACGAGCGCGGCATATCGGGCGAAAGTGGAGTCGGCCATTTGCGTTTCGAGTTGGCAAGAAGGGAATTGGCAGGAAAGAGCGGCGAGGTCGCCCGTTACGAGGACCGGCAAGGAACGGCAGCTGGCGTTTTGAAGAGCAGGGCTTGATTGCGACCAGCTTCGCGCATTCGCGACTACTCTCGCGCACGTGGCAACGCCGTTCACGCGACAAGGGGATATCCCGCCTCGACCACATAGGGACCACCGCCGATAGAGGCGCGCGAGGAATACAACACGAAGCGCGACACGGAAAACGGCGGCGAGCGGAACGGCTGCCTGATCGAGAGAAAGTCGGCCACTTGGCGGCTCGACGTATCGCGCAGGCGGGCCAGTGTCACATGAGGCTTGTATTTACGGTCGGGCTCTAGTCCGACCCTCTGCATGATCCGCTCGTGCTCTGCTTGAAGCTCCACGAGCTCTGCGACTGCCGGAACCGCCGCCACGACGGCGCGCGGCCTGTTGCCCCCGAACGAGTCGAGGCCGTCAAGGCGAAGAGCGAACGCCGGCCGTGCCACCTTGCTGAGCAAATCGGCGATTTCCTCCGCCAGCGCATCGTCGACGTCGCCGATGAAGCGCAGGGTCAAATGGTAGTTTTCCGGCTCGACCCAGCGAGCGCCAGGCAAGCCGCCGCGCAGCCGCGCCATCGACTCCACGATTTCGGACGGAATTTCCAATGCGGTGAAAATGCGGGGCATAACAGAGGGCTTAAGAGAAGGGCGTCTTTCAATGTGAGGTTTCGCCAGCGTGATGCAAGCGTCACAGTCGGGTCGTTTCAGCGCCACCGAGACCCTTTAGCACGGGCGATCAACTCCTCGACCTGTGGCAGTATACGATCGACGATCACCGCAACCCCTGCGGCAGTCGGGTGGAGCCCGTCACGTTGATTGAGCTTGGGATCGGCGGCGACGCCGGTGAGGAAGAACGGATACAGGATGGCGCCGGTTTGGGCGGCGAGATCCGGATAAATCGCGTTGAAGGCGCGACCGTATTCGGCGCCCATATTGGGAGGCGCCACCATACCGCACAACAGGACTGAAATCTTTCGCTCTTGCAAACGACGAAGCATCGTGTCCAAGGCCTTGCGGGTGATCGCTGGATCGAAACCGCGCAGCGCATCATTGGCGCCAAGCTCCAGGATGACGGCGTCGGTGCCGTCCGGAACCGACCAATCAAGCCGGGCCAATCCGCCTGCGGTGGTGTCTCCGGATACGCCCGCGTTCACGACATTGACGGCTAATCCCTTGGCGATGAGTGCGCGCTGCAACTGCGCCGGAAATGCCTCATTGGCGGCGAGACCGTATCCGGCGGTGAGTGAATCCCCGAACGCCACGATATTGACGATGCGCTCAGCGGCCCACGGGTATGTGGTGACCAGCGTCATGCCGGCGCCGAGGACGCATCGCCTTATGACGGCGGCGAGCCACCCGTCTCTCTTCATTCCCCGGGAGGATTTCCCATATGATCGCGGCAGCCTTGCCGAACCACACCAAGCCAAACGCAGAAGCGGAAACCCCATATGGACGACACCTCGTCAGGCACGAGCCCCCTTATACCGGCAATTTCCCTTGCGGGTGTCAACCTGTCGCTCGGTCAGGGGGCTGCACGCGTTCACATTCTCAAGGGCGTAACACTTAATATTGGTCGCGGCGAGGCCGTCGGCCTCATCGGTCCGTCCGGATCTGGCAAGTCGACATTGCTGATGGTGATGGCGGGCCTCGAACGTCCGGACCAAGGCAGCGTGACCGTCACGGGACAGGATATCGGCAAGCTCGACGAGGACACATTAGCGCGATTTCGGGGCCGCCAGATCGGTATCGTGTTCCAGTCTTTCCATCTCATTCCGACCATGACGGCGCTGGAAAATGTTGCCGTCCCGCTCGAGCTTGCCGGCAAGGGAGATGCATTCGAGCGCGCCGCAACCGAGCTGAAGGCCGTAGGCCTCGGCGCGCGCATGGCCCACTATCCGGCTGAGCTTTCGGGAGGCGAACAGCAGCGCGTGGCGCTGGCGCGAGCGCTCGCACCCCGTCCCGCCATCCTGGTGGCCGATGAGCCGACCGGCAATCTCGACGAGGCCACCGGCAGAGAAATCATCGATCTGATGTTCGCGCGTTTTGCCGCTCATGCCATGACTCTGGTTCTGGTCACCCATGACGCCCCGCTCGCACGACGCTGCGATCGCGTCATTCGCCTGCGCTCCGGGCATCTCGAAGAAGAGGTCGCGACCGCATGAATGCCCTGGCAAAATGGCCTAAATGGGAGCCGAGCAACAAGTCCGGCGCCGGCTTGACATTTCGACTGGCGCTCCGCGAATTGCGCGGCGGACTGCGCGGTTTCTACATCTTCATCGCCTGCATTGCGCTCGGCGTCATGGCGATTGCGGCGGTTGGATCACTCGCCAACAGTCTCGCCGAGGGTCTCGGGCGCGAGGGCAGTGTGATCCTCGGCGGCGACGTTGCGTTTTCGTTGATTCAACGGGAGACCTCGACGGCTGAACGGGCGTTCCTCGCCTCCCGCGGTGAGCTGTCGGGCGTCGCCACCATGCGTGCGATGGCCCGCACCCTCGATGGGCGTGCTGCTCTCGTGGAGGTCAAGGCGGTCGATGACGCCTATCCGCTTTATGGCAGCGTCGTCGCCGAGCCTGTAGGCGATCTCGCGACATTGCTGGCGCAACGCGACGGCGCCTTCGGGGTGGTGGCTGATCCGGCCCTGTTGACGCGCCTGGACTTGCGGCCGGGAGCGCGCCTCACCGTGGGCGCTGCGGCAATCGACCTGCGCGCCGCACTGGTCAGCGAACCGGACAAGCTCGCCGGCGGCATCGGGTTCGGGCCGCGTCTGCTGATGAGCGAACAGGCGTTGAAGGCGACCGGGCTCGTGCAGCCGGGTAGCCTCGTGCGCTGGCTCTATCGCGTGCGGCTGCCGAAAAACACCGGGGACGATGCTGCCGCGCAAACGATTGAGGCTGCCAAGGCGCAATTTCCCGAAGCAGGATGGGAAATTCGCAACCGCACTAATGCGGCGCCGCAGCTTGAACGCAATATCGAGCGGTTCTCCCAATATCTGAGTCTGGTCGGGCTGACCGCATTGCTGATTGGCGGAGTTGGCGTTGCCAATTCGACCAAGCATTTTCTCGATCGCAAGCGCGACGTCATGGCTATCTTGAAATCGATCGGCGCGACCGGCTCACGGGTGGTCGCGATCTATTTCGTCGAGGTCCTCATCCTGGCCTCGATCGGTGTCGCGATCGGCCTCGCAATCGGTGCGGCCTTGCCGTTTGCGGTCGCCGCCGCGTTCGGCGCGATCATGCCGTTGCCGCTCGCGCCGGCGTTCGATCCGGGCCAGCTTGCCCTCGCCGCCGCGTACGGCATGTTGACGGCGGCAACGTTCTCGCTCTGGCCGCTTGGCCGTGCCCACGATGTGCCGGTGTCGGCCCTGTTTCGCGACCAGATCGCGCCGCTGCGGCGCCTGCCGCGCTGGCGTTACGTCATCGCCGCCGCAATGACGGCGGCTGCGTTCGTCGTCTTGGCCTTGACCGCCGCATTCGATCGCAAGATCGCCGCAATCTTTATCGTCGCTGCCGTCACGGTATTTGGCCTCCTGCGCCTGATTGCGAGCTTCGTCATGGTCCTCGCCAGCCGCGTGCCGCGAACCAGAACCACGGTCCTGCGCCTGGCGATTTCGAACATTTTCCGGCCCGGTGCCCTGACCCCGACCGTCGTGATGTCGCTCGGGCTCGGGCTCGCATTGCTGGTCGCCGTGCTCGAGGTCGACGCCAACCTGACCCGGCAGTTCGCGGCTGCCCTCCCGGAACGCGCGCCATCATTCTATTTCATCGACATTCCCTCCGACGTCGTCGAAAGGTTTGACGCGTTCATGCACAACGAAGCCCCGCGCGCCAAGCTTGAGCGCGTGCCGATGCTGCGCGGACGCATCGTCAGTGCACGCGGCGTGCCGGCCGACGACCTCAGGCCGAAACCCGAGGCCGCATGGGTGCTGCAAAGCGACCGCGGCATGACCTACACTTCGCAATTGCCGGCTGGATCGCGCCTGGTCGCGGGCGAATGGTGGGCGCCCGATTATACTGGACCGCCCCTGGTGTCGCTCGAAAAGCAGATTGCCGACGGCCTCGGCCTGAAGATCGGCGATGACGTCACCGTCAACGTGCTCGGACGAAATCTCAGCGCCCGCATCGCCAATCTGCGCTCGGTGGACTGGAATTCGCTCGGCATCAATTTCGTGCTGGTTTTTTCGCCCACCGCGTTCCGCGGAGCGCCGCATACCGAGATCGCGACCGTGACATATCCTGGCGGCGGGAGCGCCGCCGAGGAGACCGCTCTGCTCAAAGCGGCGACGGATGCGCTGCCGGGCGTAACCGCAGTGCGCGTCAAGGATGCGCTCGACGCCGTCGCCACCGTTGTCATGAATCTCATGCTGGCGGTGCGCGCGGCAAGCTCCATCACTCTCGTCGCCGCCGTGCTGGTGCTGGGCGGAGCGCTTGCCGCCGGCCACCGCAATCGCGTTTACGACGCCGTGGTCCTGAAGACGCTTGGCGCTACGCGGCTTCAGCTGATGACAGCCTATGCGCTCGAATATCTGTTGCTTGGCGCGGCAGCGGTCCTGTTCGGTGTCGCGGCCGGATCGATCGCGGCGTGGCGCATTGTGGCGGACCTCATGACGCTGCCATTTCACTGGCAGAGCGGCCCCAGCGTCGCGGCAGCCGTGATCGCTGTCGTGATCACAATAGCTTTCGGCCTCGCCGGGACCTGGCCGGCGCTTGGTCGCAAACCCGCGGCGGTGCTCCGGAATTTATAAATATTTTACGGAGATAAATTTAGCGACGATCGGTCGCGCTCACTTTGCAGCAGTGCGGTAAGGTGCCGCCGACCAACTGCCCTTGCGATGGTCTAAAGCTCGGCCAATATCGAAATGCGACGGATACTCCGGCGGGTCGTGGGGCGTCCCGGTCGGGCGATATGCTCGTTGCCAGACGTTCGATCCCGGGGTTCGATCATGGCGCAAACCAATCGCGACATTTCCAGCACGTCGTTTGGCGCTCCGGTGAGCCGGGCGGAAGCAGCCGCTATCGACGCCGGGCTGCGCGCCTATATGATCAGCGTTTACAACTACATGGTTTTGGGTTTGTCCGTCACCGCAATCGCGGCGCTCGGAATCTACCTGCTGTCGGTGACGGACGACGCGGCGGCAGCCGCAAAGGTATTACGCGGCGGTGCCGAAGGTTCAGCACGGATCGCCGGCAACTTGTATCTCACCCCGCTTGGCTACACCCTGTTCGTAAGCCCGCTGAAGTGGGCCATCATCCTGGCGCCGCTCGCTCTTATATTCGGCCTGAGTTTCGGCATCGAGCGGCTGCGCCCGGCGATCGCCCAGTTTCTGTTCTGGACCTATGCGGCGCTGATCGGCGTGTCGCTGGGCTCCGTTTTTATGATCTACACCCACACGTCGGTGGTCCGGGTGTTTTTCATCACCGCAGCCTCGTTTGGAGCGTTGTCGCTCTGGGGCTACACAACACAACGAGACCTGACCGGAATGGGCTCGTTCCTGGTGATGGGCCTGTTCGGGATAATTATTGCCGGCCTTGTCAACATCTTCCTGGCGAGTTCGGCTTTGCAATGGGTCATTTCCGTGGTGGGTGTGCTGGTGTTTTCCGGATTGACGGCGTGGGATACGCAACGCCTGAAAAACGAATATATTTATGGCGCCATGGATGGCGATACTGGCGAGCGGACGGCCATCATGGGCGCTCTATCCCTGTATCTCAATTTCATCAACCTGTTCACCCTGCTGCTCCAGCTGCTTGGCGAGCGCGAGGACTGATCGGGACGTCACTCCACCCTCCTTCCGGAAGCGCAGCCAACCGCACCGGCATGGCGCCTCTTCTCCTTCTCCCACTTTGCTCCCCACTTTGCTCCCCACTTTGCTCCCCACTTGCCGTCAGGACATTTCCGCCGGCTATGGAGGGCGTTTCCACACGCTCAAACTCGCGAAGACGCCCGCCGACGCGGAATGGGCGCGAAGAATGCGCTTATTCCGATCCGCAAGCGGGGAGAGTGGGGACTGTGCCCGGCCCATGCATCCGATTTGGGCAGCAATATTCCGCGGCTTGAGAGTGCCCTACCGCCCCCGGCGTGACATCCAACTAAATCGTCGCAGCCGTCTTCTCGGCGGGTTTGCCAAGTACTACATTGATCGCCGTCTGGTTGCCGGCGTTGAGTCGCCGCACCCCTGCCGCCCGCAGGCATTCTGGGCGAATGAAAGGACGCATCGATGTCGAATTTCGACCGGAACTATGCCCCTCTTCGCGGCGTAGCGACCGATCGCGCGGTCGTCTACGATATGGGCCTGCGCGCCCATATGATCCGCGTCTACAACTACATGGCTGGCGGCGTCGCACTCACCGGCGTGGTCGCCTGGCTGACCTATCAGATGGCCGTCGTTACCAATGCCTCCGGGACCATCGTGGGCTTTACACCGTTTGGCCAAACGCTGTTTGGCTCCCCGTTGAAGTGGCTGGTCATGCTTGCACCGCTGGGCTTCGTGTTCTTCATGAGCTTCCGGATCGAGCATATTCAGGCCTCGACCGCGCGGCTCCTGTTCTTCGTCTTTGCAGCGATGTTCGGACTGTCCCTCGCGACAATCTTCATGGTCTTCACGGCGACCTCAATCACGAGGGTATTCTTCATCACCGCCGCCGCTTTTGGAGCGCTCAGCCTCTATGGCTACACGACCAGCCGCAGTCTCGACGCGATAGGGTCGTTTCTGTTCATGGGCCTGATCGGGCTCGTGATTGCCTCTCTCGTCAATCTCTTCCTGGCAAGCTCGATGCTGCAGTGGATGATCTCGATCATCGGCGTCGGGATTTTCGCCGGACTGACAGCATGGGATACGCAGAAGATCAAGGAATTCTACGATCCCATGGACGATGGCACCGTCGCGGGTCGCAAATCCGTCATGGGGGCGCTCAGCCTCTATCTCGACTTCATCAACATGTTCACGTTGTTGCTTCAGCTCATGGGCGATCGCCGCTAGGGACTAATTCCCCGATCGTTCCCAACGTCCTTTGGTGCGCGCTTCGGGAGACCGGAGCGCGCATTTTATTTGATGTGTCACTGATCCGCGGCGCGATTTTGGCCATGCCCCATCCTCCATTTTTGGAGTCATGCCCCGCAAAAGCGGGGCATCCAGTAACCCCCAGACAAGCATTTCTGTTGACATACTGGGGGTGACTAGATCGCCCGTTTTTCGCGGGCGATGACAAATCCCGATGACAATCCCGGAGAGTCAGGCGCCGGAAACGAACGTTAACGCGGCACGAGGCGGAGCGACCGATCGATTGCCCGCAGCACGCGGTCGAGTTCATGTCCGCGCCGAACGATCAACCCGGTCGCGGAAATGACGCTGTAGATCCCTTGCCTTAGGGCTAGCGGAGGATTTTTTTCAATGCGGTAGATCGGAATTTCGGAAGATCGGCGAAATATCGAAAACACCGCTCGATCCTTCAGGAAATCGATGGAATAGTCTCGCCACTCGCCTTCAGCGACCTTGCGTCCGTAAAGACCGAATATGCGGCCGAGTTCACACCGGTCGAAGGTGACTTGGGCCGCAACTTGAGCAGCGGAAAACAACGCCCCGCCCGAACGCTCGCTTACCCCCTCCCTACCCTCCCCCGCCCCCCTCCCTAACCCTCCCCCGCAAGCGGGGGAGGGAAGGAAGGGGGAAGGGGGAGGGTAGGGAGAGGGATTTGGATCGATTTCGCCCGGACCCGACGTCATGGGCGCCTCCTTTTCATGATAGTGTCATGATCCGAAATTGGCCGGGCCGCAAGTCCCCATCTCCCCTCTGCTTCCCGCAAGCAGGAGAGGGTTAAGGCGGCGCATTACCGGAAGACGGGAGGAGTCTTCGGCCTGCCGCGTGACGGCGGAGAGCGGTTGCAATCACGCATTCGTTAGCCGATTCATACTGCTGCCAAAATTCAGCCTCGCCCAGGTCGAGGTGAATTGCGATAAATACCTCTCTGCCTCAGGGTCCGGTCCGATGCGGGTTCGGATTCCTCAGCCCCCCAGCCCCCCGGGCTTGCTTGGGCCGGACCCGGGTCGTTCCAATCGCGAACGACCGCCGCCGTTTCCAAAACATCGCCCTCTATCAAGATTGAAATGATGCCGAGATCAGCGGCATAAGGCGGCTTATGGCCGGTCAACGCCGCGCATGAGACGCGGCAGGGGTGCCGCAAGTACAAATAAAAGCGAATTCTTAATTGGAGAATGTCTTCAATTCAAAGACGTCAACGAGGCACCCATTATGGCGCCCGGTTTTTCGAAACTGCCGCTTTGCAAGATGACGGCGAACGCATCAACACCGTCAAACTTTATGGCATCAATCGGTATCGTGAAGTTTTCGCTTTTTCCGTTCCAGCTGCCGAGCTTGACCCAGCGCCGCACTACGTTGGTGTAGGTGAGGGTGCGCCCACGATTTTCGCCGCGCGCAACGCCAACCGATACCGATGCGCTTAGCGCGCAAAGCCAGACCTCGCCTGCTGCCCCCGCTTCGGCACGCTGGCGTGCCGGAGGAAGCCTGACGGAAACGTGACCATCGGCGACGTTCACCTCGAGCGGCACCGATAAAGTCGATGGGTAATTGCGGCTTTGAGCGACCGCATTCTCGATTCCGGCCTGATCGCTTCCGATCGCTTGCGCAATGCCATTGACGACGACCTGAGGCGTATAAATTTCGCGATCTCCGCGCACGTGGGAGTACGCCTTCTGCCGCTTCGTATGGCCAGGGAGCGCCAAGGTGTCCCTCCAGCCCAGATAATCCCAGTAATCGATAGGGAGACTGAGCGGGATCACTGAAGGATCGGCCTGCAACTCAGCAAGCAACTGATCGGCGGCCGGACACGAGGAGCAGCCCTGACTCGTAAACAATTCGATGACAGCCCGAGGATTGGCTTTCGCAGAAGGAAGGGCAAGGAAGATAAGGCCGGTCGCGATCAAGCTGAAAAGCACCCGCGATCTCGTCATGCTCGTCTCCGCGATGCCAGCCGTGATGGCCCTAGATACGTCGCTCGGCTTTCGCGCGCCACTCACTTCAAGGTGAGGTCCCGGGTTCGCCTCAATGAAAAATCCGTGAGGCGAATCCGTTACCGTGCGCAACCGTAGCAGGTATCACGCCGCGAGGTGCCGCAGCACGTACTGCAGAATGCCGCCATTCTTGAAGTATTCGAGTTCGTCGAGCGTATCTATTCGGCACACCAGCGGCACCCGCTTCAACGATCCGTCCGCGGCGACGATCTCGGCGATCATGCGTTGCCGCGGCTTGAGGTCGCCATGGAGGCCGCGGATCGTGACCTGCTCGCTGCCCGTGAGCCCCAGGGTCTGCCAGGAGGTGCCCTCGTCAAACACCAGGGGGATTGCGCCCATGCCGATGAGGTTCGAGCGATGGATGCGCTCGAATGATTGACAGATCACGGCGCGGATCCCCAACAGGACGGTTCCCTTGGCGGCCCAGTCCCGCGAGGAGCCGGTGCCGTACTCCTTGCCGGCGAAGACGACGAGCGGAACCTTCTCGCTTTTGTATCGCATCGCCGCATCATAGATCGGCAACTGACCGCGGGATGGATAGTGGATCGTGACGCCGCCCTCGACGCCCGGAACCATTTGATTTCTGATACGGATGTTGGCGAAGGTGCCCCGCATCATGACTTCATGGTTGCCGCGCCTCGTTCCGTACTGATTGAAGTCGGCCGGTTTGACCTTGTGTTCCACCAGATATTTACCGGCCGGCGACGCGGCCTTGATGGATCCGGCGGGCGAGATGTGATCGGTCGTGATCGAATCCAGGAATAACCCGAGAATCCGCGCCTCGACGATGTCGGAGATCTGTCCCGGCGTACGGCTCATGTGGGCGAAATAGGGCGGGTTTTGCACATAAGTCGATTTGCGATCCCATTGGTAGGTCAGTCCGCCCTTCACGGCGATCTTGCTCCAGGCCGCGTCGCCTTTGAAGACATCGGCATATTTGCGCGCAAAGATCTGCTTGGTGATGGTCTTCTTGATCACAGCCGCAATTTCCCGGCTGGTCGGCCAGATGTCCTTCAGGAATACCTTCTTGCCAGCCTTGTCGATACCGAGCGGCATCTTGGCAAAATCGAAGTTCATAGTTCCGGCTATCGCATAGGCGACGACCAGCGGCGGCGACGCCAGATAGTTTGCCCGCACGTCCTGATTTACGCGGCCTTCGAAGTTTCGGTTGCCCGATAACACGGCCGCGGCGACAAGGTCGTGGTCGTTGATGGCCTTGGATATCTCCGGCGGCAGCGGTCCGGAATTGCCGATGCAGGTTGTACAGCCGTACCCGACCAGATTGAATCCAAGTTTGTCGAGGTCTTTCTGCAGACCGGACTTCGATAGATACTCCCCGACGACTTGGGAGCCCGGAGCAAGCGACGTCTTGACCCATGGCTTCACGTTGAGCCCCCTGGCAACCGCAGTGCGGGCAAGGAGGCCGGCCCCGACCATCACGGTCGGATTTGACGTATTGGTGCAGGAGGTTATGGCGGCGATCACCACGTCGCCGTGACCGAGATCGTGCTCGCGGCCGTCGACCGGCACGCGTTTGCCGGCTTCCGCCGACTTGCTGAACTCCCGATCCATGGCGCCGGCGAAGCCCGCCTTCACGTCCTTGAGCGCGACCCGGTCCTGCGGGCGTTTCGGTCCCGCCAGTGAAGGGATAACCGACCCCAGCTCAAGCTTGAGCACGTCGGTGAATATCGGATCCGGCGTATTTTTCGTCCGATACATGCCTTGCGCTTTGGCATAGGCGGCCACCAGCGCAACGCGCGCCTCCGCACGTGCGGTCGTGCGCAGATAATCAAGCGTATCGTCATCGATCGGGAAAAACCCGCAGGTAGCGCCGTACTCCGGCGACATGTTGCCGAGGGTGGCGCGGTCGGCAATTGTCAGCCCGGCAAGACCAGGACCAAAAAATTCGACGAATTTCCCGACCACGCCGTGCTTGCGCAGCATCTGGGTCACCGTCAACACCAGATCAGTGGCGGTCACGCCTTCCTTGAGAGCGCCCGATAGCTTGACCCCGATCACTTCCGGCAACACCATCGAATAGGGCTGGCCCAGCATGGCGGCTTCCGCCTCGATGCCGCCGACGCCCCAGCCCAGCACCGAAAGCCCGTTGACCATGGTGGTGTGCGAGTCGGTTCCCACCACCGTGTCCGGATAGGCGACCTC
>Ga0137409_10005542_pt1 | contig 13148 bp, 11 predicted proteins | sample CZODoug1_16funga_FD_122059 | JGI IMG/M metagenome (GOLD analysis project Ga0137409, IMG submission 122059) | Vadose zone soil fungal communities from Angelo Coast Range Reserve, California, USA - CZODoug1_16fungal (Hybrid Assembly) | ecosystem: Environmental > Terrestrial > Soil > Vadose zone...
ACGCTGGTCCGGCTGATGACTTTGAGATCGGCGATCTTCGCCAGCTTGGTCAGAATGTCGTCTTGCACACCATCGGCGAAGACGGAGTTATTTTTCTGGTCGTCCAGATTTTCAAACGGCAGTACGGCAATTCCAGTTGCTAGCGGATGGCGGCTCAATTCACTTTTCCAAATGATCCAACCAGCAGCTGCCGCAAGCGCGATCAGAGACGCTGTAAGTAGCGCGCTGGTTGGGTTGCGCTGCACCCACTTTCTGCCTCGCGCGAAAATTCCAGTGCGGCGCGCCTGAATCGGTTCATGCTTTAACCAGCGTTCCAAATCTTCCGCCAGCACCAGTGCGGACGGATATCGGCGTTGCGGATCTTTCTCAAGACACTTCAAACAGATTGTTGACAGATCGCGGTCGATCTTTGGATTTAACTGTCGCGGCTGCCTCGGATCAGTCTCAAGGAGTAGCTTGATCGTCTCATACGTTGTGCCGCCAGCAAAAGGCGGATGACCGGTAAGCAGTTGGTAAAGGACCGCACCAAGTCCGTACACATCTGTTGCGCTTGTTAGCTGGGTGTTATTAGCGGCAGCCTGTTCTGGTGCCATGTAGCTCGGCGTGCCCAACACCTCCAGCGTGCGCGTTATCGTGCTCTCCGTTTCGACTAATCGGGCAAGGCCAAAGTCGGTCAGATGGGGTTCGCCTTTTTGATCGAGCAGGATGTTCCCCGGCTTGATGTCGCGATGCAGAATCCCATGTTCGTGCGCGTAATGCACCGTGCGTGCGACCTTCGCGATTAATTCCACCGCGGGACGAATCGGCATCGGCTCGCGCCTTACCACTTCGTCGAGTTGTCCGCCTTCGATGAACTGCATGCTGAAGTAGCAGGAGCCATCACGCTCTCCAACTTCATGGATTGGAACGATACCGGGATGCTCCAGGCGAGCTGCCGCTTCCGCTTCGAGGCGAAAGCGCTTCAGGTGCGCTTTGCTCGCCCACTGACCAAGGCTGATGACTTTTAAGGCGACTGTGCGGTTGAGACTCTTTTGTCGCGCGCGAAATACCACGCCCTGACCGCCGCGACCGACTTCTTCCAGCAATTCGTAATCGCCCAGTTCTCCCAGTAGCTCAGCTGCCTGCGCGGTTTTCTTGTCATCGGGCCCAGCTGTTGCAGCGCCGCGTGAAAGTTTGTCCACGCCGCCGGGGTCACTGACCCCCGCTACAGATGCTTCCGGGGGTATCGCCAGCGCTGTCTTCAAGACGCATCTGGGGCAAAGCCCCTCAGGGGCGTCGGCAAAAATTCTGGCGCCGCACTTCCGGCAAATTCTGATTATCCTAAGCATTGTCGGAGTCTCCCGCGTACTCTCCCTTGGTACTCCGTAAAATTCTGGCATGCGTTACGAGACACGAATTTCTAGAACTCAGACGATTGGGACACGAATTTCACGAATTTGCACTAATTGCCCAGGGCATTCAGAGCCTTCGTGATAATTCGTGTAATTCGTGTCTGTTTTCGTCATTCGCGTCTATAAAATGACCCGTTTCCATTCCAACACATCGCCGCCGAAATTGACCAACAGACCGACGCGAAGTTTCGAGGCAGCCAGATAGTTCAAAACTTGTTTGATATGCGAGTCGGTCAGTTTTTCTACAGCTTTGGCTTCAAGGAGAATTTTGTCCCAGATAACGAAATCGGCGTAGTAATAGTGAGGCAAAACAACTCCCTTGTACGTGATTTCGTAATTTTTCTCGCGCAAGAAGGGAATTCCAGCACGAGTCAGTTCAACAACGAGAGCGTCCTTGTAGATGACTTCGTCGTGCCCCTTTCCCAACTCACGATGAATCTCCATGCAAAGCCCCACGAGTTGAAAAACCTCTTCCTTGTAAAGCAGTTCAGACACAAATTACATGCGAGACCACGAATCTCATTAATTCACATTAATCGAGACACTAATTTCACTAATTCACACCGTTGCATCAGCCGTATTCGTGATAATTCGTGTAATTCGTGTCCTGCCTTCATGTAATTTGTGTCTTTACGCCTCGATCACCGCAATGAGATGGCGCAGCTCATCTTCGATATCGCCGGGCGTCGCCACGGTATGGGCGATCTCCTCTCGCAATAATGACTGATAGCGTTGCCGAAATCGGTAAAACGCCTGCCGCACCGCATTCTCGGTCATCCCCAAGCGCGCGGCGATCTCCGCCTGTGACGGCGAGCCCGGTTCGTCCGGGAGCAATTGCTTTAACGCATCAAATAATGCGGCGTTACCTGCCGCGACGTATTCGTCCTTTAATCGACTGAGCACTCGCTCCAGAACCGTCAATGCCCACCGGCGTTCGTAAATCATTTCGGCGGTCATCGGGTCCGAAGGTTCCATCTCGATCCGGTCATCAGCGCGGAGTTCTTCCAACGGGATGAGACGCTGTCCTTTCCCTCGCTTGATCGCCATCGCGCGACGCTGCTCATCGGTCACAAAATATTTCAGCGCCCCGAGCAGAAAAGAACGAAGCCGTCCTTTTTCCTTGCGGAGGGCATTGAATTTTCTGCGCTCCAACAGCTGCGCAAAAAACCCCTGGGTAATGTCCTCTGCCTCTTCCGGTGGCAGCCCTTGTCGTCGCAGAAACGCAAAAATCGGTCGCCAATAGGTGCGGCAAAGTTTTTCAAGTGCCTCTTGTGCGGCAGGCGATTCGCCCTGGGCCTCGAGGACAACACTCCAATGCGTCGTCGTAAACGCGACACCACCGTGTTGCCGGCTCGCATCAGTAGCAGCTGTTGAAGTCACCTCATGGGGGGCGGCGCTCACAGCACGATCCAAATGAAGAACCGCACCAAAAGCAAGCCTGCAGGCAAGACGACGAGCCACGTTTCGGCAGCCGTTAATCTGGACAAGCTACGGCTTGCCTGCCTGCCGTGGTCTTCATTCCTTGTCATCACGCACGACCTGCGTGAAAATCAACGATCCATGGCTCTGCGACTGCCGAAACAGGATTATCAGGACATTGAGCGCGTCATCGAGCTGGATTTTGTGCGTGCAACTGAAGCCGCAGCGTTGAACTCGTTGCGTTGGCTCGGGCGCGGCGACAAGGAAGCGGCCGACGCGGCAGCCAGCGACGCCATCCGCGGCATGTTCGATTTAATGAACATCTGCGGCGAAGTGGTGATCGGCGAGGGAATCAAGGACAACGCGCCGGGCATTTTCAAAGGCGAACAACTCGGCACGTGGTATCCCGGTTCGCCCGAATTTCACATTGCCATCGATCCAATCGACGGCACGACGAACATTTCCAAGGGCGCGCCCAATTCGATCAGTTGCATCGCGGCAGCAAGCCCCGAGGAAGGCGTGAAGGTGGCGCTGCGCGATATCCCTTCGTTTTACATGTCAAAGCTGGCGTATGGGCCGCGCGTGATCGAATACATGAAAAAACGGGGCGATTCGCTTCACCTCGACATGCCGATCGCCGAAATGCTGGCAATTGTTGCACACGCGGTGAACAAGCGCGTGCAGGATGTGGCGGTGATGATGCTCGATCGGCCGCGTCACAAAGAAATCGTGGAACAGATTCGCGCGGCAGGCGCATCGTTGCGGATGATTGGCGACGGCGACATTGCCGCGGCTATCGCGCCGTCGTTGCCCGAGGCGGACGTCGATCTTTACATGGGCATCGGCGGTTCGCCCGAAGCAGTGCTGGCGGCGGCTGCGATCAAATGCCTCGGTGGCGATATGCAATGCAGAATGTGGCCACGCGACGAAAAGGAGCGAAAAAGCCTGGTCGCCGGCGGATATGAACAAGATCTCGACCGCGTCTTTTCAGCCGACGATCTCGCCCATGGGCAGAACATCATTTTCTGCGCAACCGGGATCAGTGACAGCGCGCTTCTTCCCGGTGTGCGAGCGCGCGGCGGTGTCACGGCAATCACCCACTCGATCCTCATGCGAGCAAAGAGCAAAACCGTACGTTTTGTTCGAGCCAGGCATGACTTGCAGATAAAGACGATCCGGCTTCGGTCGGATAATCGCGAACACATCCTTTGACGTACTTCTCGTTAGGCAGCGGTATCCTTGCGCTGGGAATTGAAGTTTTCGTCGGTTTGTCGTTAATGGAAATGCCTCCATTCGGTAAAGGCGGTAGCGATATTGTTTGGGCTTTGCCGTTTTTCGCCTTGATCATTTTTGCGCTAGCAATGCCGGGGCTGCTGGCAGCTCTCAGCGCGACCCGTAAACCCACACGAACGGGTAAATTCGCCATCGCCGGATTGGCGTTAAACGGGGTTAGCCTTGCCCTTCCGATCTTGCTGCTCGCGGTGGCAGCGGGTCGCCTCCTCGTTTCGACCGCTGGCCTAACGAATCGGTAAACGCTTCGTTGAGTACGGCTGGTTCGTGCCAACCCTTTATACCTGCTTTTGCGTCTTGAGCAGCTTAATTGCGTCGCGCAACTCGGCAGCCCGCTCGTAAAGTTCCTTCGCGATCGCCGTTTCCATTTCGCGCTGCATGATCTCCAGCTTCGAGAGCGGGCGTTTCGATTTTACTTCCTCAAGCCATTCGTCAAGAAACGCGATCTCCGCGCTTTTGGACGCCAGTTCCGGAAAGTTTGACTGTTGCAAAAAATCCACAATCGATTCGCGACCGCGCTCAATTTCCGTTATAGCGTCGGCAAATTTTCCCTGAGCAAGGAAGATGGAGGCCTTGGCGCGCGTATTCATCATGAGCACGTAAGGCCGGAACTGTTGCATGCCCCAGGAAAAATCCTCGCGATCGGTGTGCTCGTTGACGAAACTAAAAAGGTCGAGATTTCGCTGCGTATCGCGCACCACGCCTTCGAAATCGTTAATCTGAAACAGGCTCAGATACCGATGATAATATTGGATGCCTTCCTGTTGCAGCTCCGCGCATTGCTCGGGAGCAAGCTCGTAAGCCTCGCCTTTCTGTTCGGCCCGGGTAGCGCGTTTGCGATGGTACTCCAGGAGCGATTCGCAATTGTGCGGACGCCGACCATCGGGTCGTCCGGTGATTTCCATCTGCAAGACGCCGAGATCGACGCGCAGCTGCAATTTTTCGCGACCGTCGAGCCCGGTGATTTTGCGCACTTTGACGGTGCCGCTTTCATAGGGCCAATCCTTCAGAATGGTATTGAGATCCAAGCTCATCGTACGAAACATCCAGCATCTAATGATCGCTTGTCAATAACTTCACGGTTGGGCGGCGATGCGGGCGAGCGAATCGTTGCACAAATTTCCACTAGTCACTACACACTGGTGATCTAGCATTGCCTCGATGGAAGATTCGATCGACGCGTTCATTCGTTTTCTCGCAGTCGAGCGGGGTCTTTCTGAAAATTATCAGCTTTCCACCCACAGATCGCTGAGCGAATTCGCGCAATGGTGCAGTGTGAAGAAAAAAATCACTCACCCGCGCAGCGTGACCCTGCCGATGATGAGTGAGTATCTTGCCGAGCGCAAACGCGCCGGCCTTTCGGCCTCTTCGATCAAGCTGGTCGTCGTTGCGCTCAAGATTTTTTTTCGGTTTCTCGCAGCCAAAGGAATCATAGAGCGTGATCCGGCCGAGGCATTGGCTCTGCCGCGGATAGAGCGGTATCTCCCGGAGACGCTGAACGAATTGCAAGTGGAGCAGTTCCTGGAAAAAATCGACACCAAAGCTGTTCACGGATTACGCGACCGGGCGATGATCGAACTGCTTTACGCAAGCGGGCTGCGCATTTCGGAGCTGGCAAATGCGCGACTGGAGAATTTCAATTTCGAGGAGCGTATGCTGCGCGTGACCGGCAAAGGAAACAAGACCCGTCTGGTGCCCGTCGGCCGAAAAGCATGCGAAGCCTTGGCAGCATACCTCTCTACCGAGCGACCAAAACTGGTGAAGCCGCGCAGTAGCAGCGAAATTTTTCTCTCCGAACGAGGCATGAAATTAACCACAGCGCGGATCTGGCAGATCGTTAAGAAGCACGCGCAGCGGGCCGGACTGGAACAGAACATCTATCCTCACCTTCTACGGCACAGCTTCGCAACGCATCTGCTAAGCAACGGCGCGGATCTACGAATCATCCAGGAGATGCTGGGCCACGCGGACATATCGACGACACAGGTTTACACCCATGTCGATCAACAACGGCTGAAGGCTGTGCATCGCCAATTTCATCCGCGCGCGTAGCGGGGTGGAATGCCGTTGATCGCCGGATTTTGAGCCGGGGATTTGTGTTGAACGCCTATCGACCATCGAGTATCCAGCATCCTCTTGTTGTGAGGCAGTTATCTCTATGAAGCGAATTCTGTTCCTTTTAATCGCACTGGGCGTCGCTGCATTTGCTGGTTGGTACTACTGGCAATTTTCGCAACAACTCTCGAGCGCTCCCGTGGCCGCGCTTCTGCCGCGCGAAACAATTTTCGTGGCGCAAATCCAGGACTTCAACCGCGCTCGCGATGAATGGCAGCACTGCGACATTTATCAGCTGTACCGGGAGCCTGCGGTGCAGGATTTTTTGCGCAAGCCGCTGGGCAACGCTCCAAAAACGGATGCGGTACCTCAAACGCTACTGGAAATCGAACAGCTCGCCCCCAAGAACGCCTTCGTCGCGCTGACCTCTATCGACAATAACAATCCAAAAATTGTGGGTGGCTTTCGTTTTCGCGGCAGCCAGGAAGAAGCGGAGCGAATCATTGGCAAATGGCGCTCAATGTTAATGGGGCAAAATTCAAGCCTCAAGCGCGAGAAAGTGCAGTATCAAGGTCACGAAATCGAGGTGACCAAAGCAGCCGCGTTCAGTATCGCGACCGCCTATGATCCTCCGTGGTTTTTCGTTGGAACCGATGCACCGGACGTGCAGGCATTGCTCGACCGGGCCGATCGCCGTTCATCGAGTTCAGATAACAGCCTCGACAAGGACGAGACGTATCGTGCAGCCATTTCGCGTCGGTCCTCCAACGACGTGGCATTCTTTTATCTGCAGCCAAAGACGTTTTCGCAGCGACTCGCGGCGTTGCGCGCTGCTGTCGGATCGACCCCGGCTCCCGGCGAGGGCACGATGCTCGAGAAAATGCGCTGCATTACCGGCTCGATGCGATTCGAGAACGGAAAAATACACGACGTGTTTTTCCTCGGTATGCCGAAGCTGGAGCAGAACACGACCTTCACGCGCTCGTCGTTGTCTCTCGGAACGAAAGAGACGTTCCTTTACCTCGCTATGCTGCTCAATCTCGGGGAAAGAATGGACACTCTCAACCAGGTGGCGGCCTTTGCGGGTACGAAAATTTTTCAGGCGCTTAGCGATAGCGGGATCACCGCCGCTGATTGGAAAGCGGCATTCGGCATCGAGTTCGGATCTTTGGCTAATTGGCCTTCAAGCGCGCGTTGGCCGTCGCTGCTTGTGACCCTGCCAGTGACTGACGCGACCAAAGCAGGACAGATCGTGGAAGTGCTCTTACGGGCCGAGGAAGATGGTTCGTGGACAGCTACCGAGAAAGATGGCGTCCGCTATTTTTCGAAGCAATCTGCTGCCAGCTTTGTCGCGATCACGCCGACGATCGCTTTGTCTGATCGGATTCTAATCGCTGGTTTGGATCCCACGTCTGTGGAAGAGGCAATTAAGCGCGCACGTGGTAGCTCGTCTGAACTTGCAGACTCTCAAACTTACAAGGGAGCCGCGCGCCTGCTGCCAGCGCCCACGAACTTTTTTGCCTACATCGATACGGCGCAGTTGTATTCGCGGCTCGACGCTTCGCTGCGCCCGATGTTGTTAATGGCTGCGGCATTCGTCCCAGCGGTTGCTGGCTCGATCGACCCCACCAAACTCCCAGCGCCGGAAGTCATCACAAAACATCTGAGCCCTATTGTCTCTTCGCAGCGATACGACGGCGACGGCTACATGGCTGAGTCAATCGGACCCATTACATTGGACCAATTAGGAATAGGGGTTGCCATTTTTAGCAGTTTCGGTGCGGCGGCTGCGCGGCAGACTGGTTTGGGCGCCCCTGCCACAGCGCTTCCCCCGGCATCGAGTCCATCTCCGACGCCGTGAAATAGCGGAATTTTGCGGTCCCCCCGTTCGGAACTTGCAAAACTGGCGGGCTTAAGCCGCCCTGCTGTGCCATTCCGGCACGGCTTGAGTTTCCCTAACGAAAGCGAAGAAAACTGCTGCGATTTCTCAAAAATCTGCTATCGTGCTGGCCCTATGGCTATTCTAAAGAAAAATGCATTCTCCCGTCGGGTTCCCGATCTGGTAACTGAGGAGCTGGTTGCTGTCCTCTCGAGGCGTTCTTCGTTCGAGTTCAAGCAGCTATTCGATATTGTGCACGAGAATCTTCGGGCGCGAAATGCTGCCAGCGGCGGCGAGGAAATGCTGCGGCTGCGAGCCTACGAGAAGTTGCAAAACCTCGTGGCGCGCGGTGCGGTCAAAAAGAATGGCAAGAAATACAAGGGCTTGCCGGCGGCTCTGGCTGCGGCAATTGCACAGCAGAATGGTCATCTGGCCGGCGTAAAGCCGGCGTAAAGTAAGCCGGTTTTTCAGGACGAACTGGCTTCAGGCGAAATTCCCGGATGCTGCGCGACTATTTGCCGGTGCTCCTGCAAATCATTGTTGTCGCTCTGTTTGCTGTTTCAGCGCTCTTCGTCAGCATCCTCGTAGGCAAACGCGGAAGACGCACGCGAGCGAAAGACACCGCGTATGAATGCGGGATGATTCCGCAGGGCGAACCGCAGCCGCGCTTCAGCGTTAAGTTCTATGTTGTTGCAATGCTCTTCATCCTGTTCGATCTCGAGATCGTGTTTATGTATCCGTGGGCGGTCGTTTACCGCGACGAGATCAAGCAAGGCAGCGCGATCTTCTGGAGCATGCTCGGTTTTATTACGATCCTGATGGTTGGCTACGTGTACGCCCTCAAAAAAGGCGCGCTCGATTTCAGAAAATAACGCCCCGAGCCTTGCCTCGGCGGCCTCCGATTCGTTACATCCTACCGTGACGCGCGTACTACAGCGATCTGCCCAGAACAACGCTGGAGTTATCGAGCACGTCCTGCCGCGCGACACGACGCTTGACGATGTGGAACTGAGCATCGTCATCCCGGCGATGAACGAGGAAATCACCGTGGGCGAATTCATGGAGTGGTGCAAGGAAGGCCTCCAGCGTGCCGGGGTGTCCGGACAGATCCTCATCGTGGACAGCTCGACCGATAACACGCCGTCGATCGTGCTCGAACACGGTGGCGAGGTTCTCCGCACCCCAAAACGAGGTGTTGGCCGCGCCTACCTCGATGCAATTCCTTACATTCGCGGAAAGTGGATCTTAATGGGCGATGCCGATTTGACGTACGACTTTCGCGAGATCGCTCCTTTCGTGGAAGAATTTCGAAAGGGCGCGGAGTTCGTCATGGGCAGCCGGTTTCGAGGCAGCATTGAAAAGGACGCGATGCCAAAACTGCATCGTTATTTCGGCACGCCTCTGACGAATTGGATTCTCAACCGCATTTACCGCAGCAACTATTCCGACATTCATTGCGGGATACGCGGCGTGACACGCGAAGCGTGGGATAAAATTAACATCACGTCTGAGGGATGGGAATACGCGAGCGAGATGGTTCTGAAAGCGGCGCAGTTGAAGCTCGCCAGCGCCGAAGTGCCGATCAAGTTTTACAAGGATCGCGAAGGACGACTGAGCCATCACTTGCGCGTGGGCTGGCGATCGCCGTGGCTCGCGGGTTGGGTCAACCTGAAAGTGATGTTGGTTTACGCGGCAGATTCATTCCTGCTTAAGGCCGGTGCTGTGCTTCTGGTAATTGGATTGATGCTTTCTCTCGCCCTGGCAGCCGGGCCCGTGAGGATCGGCAGAATTGGTTTTAGCCTGTACTGGATGCTGCTCGGAGTGACATGCGCAACTTTGGGTTACAGCTCAATTCAAATCGGAGTTCTTGCGCGCGTCATGCACGGATTAAAACCCCTGTTCGTGGACAGGCTACAAAAAATCATGACCTATGACCGTGGGATGATTGCGTCGGCTGGTCTAAGCGTCGCAGGCCTGGTGCTTCTCGGGAATTTGACCTATCACTATTTGAAACGCGGACTGCAACTCGAAGCCATTTCGCACCCTGCTATTCTCGGTCTTCTGCTGGTTATCCTGGGATTCCAAACATTCGGCTTTACGCTGCTGATGGAAGTGGCAAAACGCGTCATCTCAAGATCCCGGCAGTGACTCTGCGCGCGCATGAAAGTTATGGGCAGCACGGACTGACTCCGGTCGATCGCCTAGGAGTGTGGCTATCTCAGCGCGCGATACGCCGGCATCTGCCCAGGCGCAACGATCTGGAGGTGTTGGAACTCGGTTGCGGCTATCGCGCCACGCAGTTGATCGCCTTGGAACCAAAATTGAAGCGAGGCATCGGAGTAGATTTCCAGATCGCGCCCGAGTTGCAAACGCTGGAGAAATTCACGTTCCATCTAGGCACAATCGAACAAACGCTGCCGAAGCTCCAAAGCGAAACCGTGGACGTGATCATGCTTATCTCGGTGTTGGAACACCTGGCTGAACCTCAGTTTGTCCTCGAATCTGCATGGCGCTTGCTCAGACACTGCGGACTGCTGCTGGTAAATGTCCCGACGTGGAGCGGAAAGCGATTCCTCGAATTGTCTGCATTCCGGCTCGGATTCAGTCCGAAAGTAGAGATCGACGATCACAAAATGTATTACGACAAACGCGATCTGTGGCCCATGCTGGTTCGCGCTGGATTCAAGCCAAGTCAGATCCGATTGCGGTATCACAAGTTCGGTTTGAATCTCTTTGCAGCTGCCAGGAAGGGACCAGCATAACAAGCGAAACTGGTCACAGCCTCGACTGATCGCGTTTCAGTCGGCATATATTACTTCCTGTGCAGATCACTGACAGCACCCGGGCGCCGAATCTTCTTCCGGTCACTCTCGTTCTCACCGTGGTCCTGTGGTTGTTCACCATGACAGGAGGGCGAGATATTTTTGTTGAGGAAGTGCTCGGTGGCGCCTACGATTCGCAGGCGGAACATTTTCTACGCGGGGACGTGGATGTCGATGTGGACGCGATCCGCCATGAAGCGACGATCGTGAACGATCACGTGCGCATGTATTTTGGGCCATTCCCGGCGTTGCTCCGTATCCCGCTAAATTTCCTTTACCCAGCGGGACACGGGAAATGGCCGCGAATTTCAGGATTTTGCGCGGGCGCCATCTCCCTGTTTGCCTTTGCCGGCCTGGTGCGCATGGCCCTGCCTTCGTCCCCACTTTCATCGCGCGCGCGTAACTGGCTCGGCAACGCGTGCGTAATCGGGTTCGCGTTTGGCTCACCGTTACTCCTGCTGCTTGGGAATCTTTCTATCTACGATGAGGCCATAATTTGGGGATTTGCCTTATCGCTCGGCGCGATTTTTTTCGCTTTTCGCTCGCGACAGACCGAGGCTAGCGCCCTGACGCACGCGTTGCTGGGTTTCTCGCTGTGCGCCGCTGGTGCGTTACTATCACGGGCCACGTTCGGAGTGCCTTTGATCCTGATCGCGCCATTTCTTGCTCTAAGACTACCGTGGGGGAATCGAATAATTAATCTCACGGCGCTGGTTCTCCCGCTCGCCGCCGCGCTCATTTTTTACATTTGGCTAAGCTACGCGAGATTCGGCAACATCACTGGAGTACACTTCGATTACTACATCGACCCGGTTCATAGCGAGTTTGTCCACAAATTTGGCGTGTTTAGTCCGCGCCGGCTCCCTTACAGTTTCGCTGACTACTTCAGCCTGCGTTTTCCGTCCCTTCAGCGCGAACCGCCGTACTTAGCGGCGAATCGCCACTCTTATGATTACCCGTCTCTTTTTTCGAATAACTTCAGCGAAGTATACCTGCCTCTCCCGTGGTGTTCGGGCTGGCTTGTTTTCGGTGCGATTATGGGAATTACCTGCCTGGTTCGACGCCACGGCGCCGCCGCATTTGAGCGGGGTGCGGCTGTGGCTCTCTTTGCCCAATTTCTCTGCATCCTATCATATTTTTCGCTTGCCCAACGTTATGCCGCTGATCTTTCTCCTTTCCTGATTTTCTGTCTCATCATTTTTCTCGGGTCCGGCGACGTAGCCTTATTCAGGTCGCGTCACGTAATGATCGGGCTAATCGCTCTCTCGGTCGTGATAAACTCGCTTGCGACCGTTTCCTGGCTAGTCGACTACGACATGAACGTCCCAACGGAAACGCGAGCGAAGTGGAAGCAGCTTCTCGGGAGAAAGTCACGTCTGCGATCACCTGAATGGAGCTTTTGATCACCGGAGTGTGCGGTTCACAGTGACAATTTTGGCGCAAAGTTTCTAAGAGTTTCATTCTACGGTCGAGCCTGCGGTACCGATAATCTCGTAGGACCTGAGCTTATTGAAAGCAGCTAAAACCCGAGTTCGGTCGGCAGCAGTAATGGACTGAGCGATGTCGGCTCGTTCGACCGGTGATATTTTATGAGCTGGACTTAAGATTACCCGCTGTTTCTATGGCTGAAAAAGACAAAGCGCCGAATCTGCTGCCAGTCACTCTCGTGCTCAGCGTGGTCCTGTGGATATTCACCATGACTGGCGGGCAACAGATTTTTGTTAAGGAAGTTCTTGGGGGTGCGTTCGATTCCCAGGCAGAACACTTTCTGCGAGGCGATGTCGGCGTCGATGCAGCAGCAATCGCGCATGAGACAATGAACGTGAACGGCAAAGTGCGTATGTACTTTGGCCCGTTGCCCGCGCTGCTTCGCGTTCCGCTAAATTTGATCTATCCAGCCGGCCACGGGAAATGGTCGCGGATTTCAGGATTCTGCGCGGGAGTCATCGCGCTGTTCGCGTTTGCCGGTCTGGTGAGAACTGCATTGCGTTCATCCCCGCTTACGTCGCGCGCGCGTAACTGGATCGGTAACGCCTGCGTGATCGGGTTCGCGCTTGGCTCACCGTTGCTGTTGTTGCTAGGTAACCTGTCCATCTACGACGAAGCAATTATCTGGGGGTTCGCGTGGTCCCTCGCTGCGCTCTATTTTGCGTGCCGATCCCGAACAACTGAGGGCGCAGCATTAACGCGCTCACTGCTTGCGTTTTCGCTTTGCGCCGGCGCGGCTCTACTTTCGCGGGCGACGTTCGGCGCACCTTTGGTCCTGATTGCGCCACTACTTGCGATTCGTTT
>Ga0137409_10005543_pt1 | contig 13147 bp, 14 predicted proteins | sample CZODoug1_16funga_FD_122059 | JGI IMG/M metagenome (GOLD analysis project Ga0137409, IMG submission 122059) | Vadose zone soil fungal communities from Angelo Coast Range Reserve, California, USA - CZODoug1_16fungal (Hybrid Assembly) | ecosystem: Environmental > Terrestrial > Soil > Vadose zone...
CTGCACGTCCTCCTCGGGCTCATCTTCCTGAACGTGGTCTACGGCGCCGTGCTCCGGGGGCAGATCACCCCGCAGCAGCACTTCCCGTTCAAGGCGGCGTCCTGGTACTGGCACTTCGTCGACGTGGTCTGGGTCTTCGTGTTCTCCATCGTGTACTTGTGGAAGTAAGGGGGTTGCGCGTGGGTGGAAGATCGGGGTACGCGGTTCTCTTCGCGGTTCTCCTCGTCGCTCCTTCCTGCCAGTGGGCGGGGGACCAGGGCGCGGCCAAGGCTTCCTTCGCGGTCATTCGCCAGCAGATCGATGACGTGAACAGCCGGATCACGACCGCGATCCAGAACGGAGAGGCGGATCGGATCCCCTCGCTCGACCGCGACTTGAACGCCGCCCTGGACGCGGCGAGGAACCAATCCTCCGCGATGAACCTCCTGGATCGCGAGCATCTCAACATCAACATGGCCACCGCCAAGCGGTGCCTCAGCGACATGGACCGCTACGCGCAGTCCGGTGACATCGACCTCCTCCGCGCCCAGGCGGCACAGCTGAATCCCACCATCAGCGAGATCCGGGTGCTGCTCGACCGGGCCGACCGAATCGCCACCGCCAAGTGATGTGACCCCGGACCAGGATCCCTTGGATGCGCTCGCCCAGGAGGGAGAGACGGCCCTCGAAGACGGTGAGTACGAAATCGCGCTCGAGACATTCGAAGAGATGCTGAAGCAGGACCCCGACCACTGGGGAGCCGCCCTGAGGCGCGCCGAGTGCTTGCACCTCCTCTGGCGGAGCGCCGAAGCCATGAAGGCGATTCACGCCCTGGAGCCCCCCGACGAGGAAGAGGACGACCCCGAGCGCGTGGAGCTCGAGGGAATGATCCTCGAGGCCCTGGGCCGGTTCGAGGAGGCCGACCGCTCCTTCGGCGAGGCCAACCGCCTCGACCCCGAGCACTTCCCCCTTCCCGTCCGGATCGACGCCGACGATTTCAAGACGCTGATCGACAAGGTTCTGGCATCCTTGCCTCATGTGATCCGTGAGGCGGTTCAGGAGGTGCCGGTGCTCGTCGAGCCGAAGCCAACCCGGGCGATGGCGGAGCACGCCATGGGGATCAATCCCGAGGTTCTGGGCCTCTTCGTGGGCACCTCCGTTGGTGACAAGGTCTTCGCCGGGAGCGGGTATGGCGACGTCGTGCTCCTCTTCCAGAAGAACCTCGAGCGGACGGGGCGCAGCCGGCAGGAGGTCTCGAAGGAGATGAAGGTGACCCTGCTTCACGAGTACGGGCATTACCTGGGCTTCGACGAGGAAGAACTGGAGCATCTTGGACTGGGGTGAGCGTTGAGCGTTCGTAGAATCGCGATCGTGGGAGCGGGGCCGGTGGGCCTGGAGGCAGCGCTCCGCGCGCGCGTCGAAGGATACAAGGTTGCCCTCTACGAGGCCGCGTCCGTCGGCGAGCACTTCCGCCGTTACGGGCCGGTGCGCCTCTTCACCCCCTTCCATAGGAACTCGACCGAGCTGGGACGCGCGCGCTTGCGCGCGGCCGGGGTGAAGCTGCCGGCCGAGGACGAGATCCTCACCGGAGCCCAGCTCCGCGAGCGCTATCTCCTGCCGCTCGCGAGGCTGGAGGAGTTGTCCGGGGCCGTCGTGGAGGGAGCGCGGGTCAGCGCGATCGCGCGGGAGGGATTCACGAAGGGGCGCTCCGGCGATTCGCGCGCGGACCGGCCCTTCCTTCTCAGGATCGAGGATTCACGCGGCCCCCGCCTCGAGCGCGCCGACGCCGTGATCGACGCGAGCGGTGTCTACGCGACCCCGAACGCGACCGGTCCGGGCGGCCTGACCGCGATCGGCGAGGAATCGCTCGGAGCATCGCTCGAGCACGGTATCCCGGATCTCCTGGGCGAGGCGCGCTCCCGCTACGCAGGAAAGCGCATCCTGCTCGTCGGCGACGGACGCTCCGCCGCGAACGCGATCGCCGATCTGGACGAGCTTCGGCAATCCGGGGAGGGCGGAGGGACGCGGGTGGACTGGGTCCACCGCGAGCGCGGCGGGAGCGCCTTCTCTCCCGTCCCCCAGGCGGAGCTCGACCAGCTCCCCGTGCTTCGCGAGCTGGATCAGCGCGCCGGGAGGATCGCGCGCGAGAGCACCTGGATCCAGCGGCACGAGGGCGCGACGATCCGGTCCTACCGCGTGCTCCCCTCGGGGCAGATCGAGGTCACGCTCGCGGACGGGGCAGGGAAGGAGCGGCGGCTCGAGGTGGATCGCGTGCTGGCGCTCGTGGGTTATCGTCCCGACCTCTCCATCTTCCGCGAGCTCCAGATCCATCTCTGCTACGCGTCGGAGGGGCCCATGGCGCTGGCGGCGGCCATCCTCTCCTCGCAAGCGGGCGGTCCCGCCTCGGCGAAGGGATGCCTGGATCAGGTGCCGCACGGGCCGGAGAGCTTGAAGAGCCCCGAGCCCGACTTCTACGTGCTCGGCGCGAAGAGCTACGGCAGGAACCCCAACTTCCTGGTATCGCTCGGTCACCAGCAGATCGAGGACGTGATGACGCTTCTCGGCGCCGCCGAGGCGCGCCTCAACGCGGCGGCGCGCTAGTCCTCGCGCTGTCCGCAGCCGCCGCGCCGAACCAGCGGGCGATGAGATTCCTCGTGAGCGTGTAGCTTGGCCACAGGCGCGCGACATCGTAGAGCACCGCGCGCGCGGAGTCGGTCTTTCCCGCGTGGTAGAGGGCGACGCCGAGGTTGTTGAGGTAGTCGGGCCGCGGCTCACTACGGTGTACGGCCTCGCGGAAGGTCTGGACGGCCTCCGCGTACCGTTTCTCGTGAACGAGGCAGTTGCCCAGATTGTAGTAGGCATCGTCCCGCGCCGGCCCCCGGCGAATCCCTTCCTCGAGCACCGGAATCGCCTCGGCGTATCGCCCCAGGTTGTAGAGCGCCGCTCCCTTCCCGACCCAGTAGCGCGGGTTCGTGGGCTCCGCGTCGAGCGCCCGCCCCGCGTGAACCAGCATCCTCCGCGTGTCCCCCCGCTGGGAATCGAACGTGGAGAGGAGCTCGTTTCCGTAGGCGCGGCCGTACGCGCTGATCCGGGCTCCTGGGCCGACAAGCGTCTCGAAGCGGCTCAGTCCCGATTCGACGCTCGCGTTCACCAGCACGAAGGAGAAGAGCGCCCCGGCGCCGATCAGGACGAGCCCCGCGCCGCTTGCGCCGCGCAGTGGGGAGCCGGGGATGGAGCACGCGGCCTTCACGCCGAACACCGCGAGGGGGAGGAGAAGGATGGACGTGAGATCCCAGTCCTGGGCCGGCACGACGGGCAGCACCAGCACCCATGCCACGAGCAACCCAGGCGCCGCCGCGAGGACGAGAAAGAGCATGGCCGGGTCCGCGCTGGATGTCGCAGCGGCCTTTCGACGAGTCAGCCAGACCGCGGCGGAAGCCAGGAGCAACATCGCGGGTACGGGCATCGCGAGCAGGATGCCGTTGGCGATGTCCCGCGCGTGATCGAGCGAGAAGATGGAATAGGGCTTCGTGTAGGCCGTCGCCGCGTGGCCCGGTTCCACCGCGTGGGTCGCGATGCGGAGGGCCAGGGCCAGTTTCCCTAACGGGTACTGGAGGAGGATCAGGATCGCCGCGATGACCGCGATCGGGAAGATGGCCAGCAGGGCGCGCATGGCGGCTGGCCGCCTCTCCCTCAGGACGAGATAGGCGTAGCCGGGCAGTAGGAGGACCGCCGCGAGGTGCGACGCGATCGTGAGCCCGAGAACGGCCGCGACCAGGAACGGGGAATCCATCCCGCGCAGGCGTCGAAGCCCCAGCCAGAGGAACGCGAGCACGAAGACGCTCACGACCGGATAGCTCTCGATGTAGCCGAAGTAGAGCTGTGCCAGTCCCAGGGTCGCGAGCACACCCATCACGATTACCCGAGACGCGGAGCGGGGAGCGATCTCCGAAGCGATCCCCCAGAGGAGCGCACCCGCGAGGAGGCCGCAGAGGATGGATAGAGACGCCACGGTCGCGGGCGTGATTGGAAATGCCAGGGAGCGAAGGATGCTCGCGAATCCCATCCAGAGAGCCGCGGCAAGAGGCTCGTTGGAAGGATTCACCTCGCCATTGATGAGCCCTGCCATCCACACGGTCGCGTCGCCCAGGAAGCGTGTCTTGATCTCCAGCTTCCAGAGCAGCCAGGCCCAGGGAACGAGGAGCAGCCAGCCGCTCCAACCGGGAAGAGGCACTCCGCCGCGCTTCATCGCTTTCTTGGGGGCGCCCTTTCCGCGCTTCGCGTGGGCGGCTCGCTCCTGCGTGTCGGACGCGGCGCGCGGCCCGCGCAGGAAATCGGCCAGGATGAGGAGCGCGCCCAGGAAGAGCGTTGCGAGGATCAGGAGCCGCTGCGTCGGCGGGAGGAAGCCGGGGAGGTGGAGCGCCCATGCGCGCGGCCCGGGGGACCGGCTCATGGCCCAGACCAGAGCGGCGTAGGCGATCGCACCGATCGCCAGCACGGCCCTCGCGACGCGGGGTCGGTCCATGGGGCGGCAGTATACCCAAGCGGCCCCACCCGCGCGGAGGGCCCCTTTCCCGGTTGCGAGGGGGTCCGTGGGGAGTAAAATGGCCGAGCTAAGGCCTTTCCGCGCCGTTTCCTCACGCGGCCGGCGGTTCACCCAAAACCAGAGGTTCCCATGTCCGTGGTGATGGAGAAGAAAGCAGCGGCGGCAACCAGAAACCCCTTCGAGGTGGCCCAGCGTCAGTTCGACATCGCGGCCGACGCGCTGCAGCTCGAGGAGGGGATCCGCATCAAGCTCCGCGTGCCGCGGCGCTGCCTGATCGTTTCGGTTCCCTTCGAGATGGACGACGGCAGCTGGAAGGTCGTCCAGGGGTACCGTGTGCAGCACGACGTGTCCCGCGGCCCCGCGAAGGGGGGCATCCGCTTTCATCCACAGGTCACACTCGACGAGGTGAAGGCGCTTGCGGCTTGGATGACCTGGAAATGCGCCGTGGTGAACCTGCCCTACGGAGGGGCCAAGGGCGGGATCGAAGTGGATCCCAAGGCGCTCTCGCTGCACGAGCTCGAGCGCATGACGCGGCGGTACACGAACGAGATCGCGATCATCATCGGGCCCGAGAAGGACATTCCCGCTCCCGATGTCTATACGGACGCGCAGGTGATGGCGTGGATCATGGACACCTTCACGATGCGCCAGGGCTTCGCCTCTCCCGGAGTGGTCACCGGGAAGCCGATCACGCTCGGCGGATCGCTCGGCCGCAGGGAAGCCACCGCTCGCGGGTGCGTCTTCACCATCGAGGCTGCCTGCAAGCACCTCGGTATCCAGCTCCAGGGAATGACCGTGGCGATCCAGGGATACGGGAACGCCGGCTCGATCGCGCACGACATCCTGCATGAGCGCGGCGCGAAGGTGGTGGCGGTCAGCGACTCGCGCGGCGGCATCCATTCGAAGAGCGGTCTGGATCCCAAGGTGGTCCAGGCGCACAAGCAGAAGGCGGGATCGGTCGTGGGTACGCCCGGGACGGATCGCGTCAGCAACGAAGAGCTGCTCGAGCTGAAGGTGGACATCCTGATACCGGCCGCGCTCGAGAACCAGATCACCGGAGAGAACGCGCCGCGCATCCGGCCGAAGATCCTGGCCGAAGCCGCGAACGGGCCGACGACGCCGGAAGCGGATTCCATCCTCCACGAGAACGGTGTGTTCCTGATTCCGGATATTCTTGCGAACGCGGGCGGCGTCACGGTGTCGTACTTCGAGTGGGTGCAGGACCTCCAGAACTACTTCTGGACCGAGGAGGAAGTGAACCAGAAGCTCGAGACCATCATGAAGCGGTCCTTCGCCGACGTCGCGGCGATCACGGAGAAGAATCACGTCCACAACCGGACGGCGGCCTACATGCTGGGGATCGGGCGCGTCGCCGAGGCAACGAGACTGCGGGGACTCTATGGCTGATCGCAGCGCCACGGCGCCGGGTACCGCGGCCAAGACCGACGATTTCCTGAGCATTCGCGCCATCGACCATCTGGAGTTCTGGGTGGGGAACGCGAAGCAGGCGGCGTTCTTCTACCAGCACGCGTTCGGGCTCGGCGTCACCGCGTATGCGGGGCTGGAGACGGGCGTGCGCGATCGGGCCTCGTATGTCGTCCAGCAGGGCAAGGTGCGGTTCGTCTTCTCGACGCCGCTCGGCCCGGACGGGTTCATGGCGGAGCAGATCCGCCTTCACGGGGACGGCGTCCACGACATCGCGCTCGAGGTGGAGGACGTGGACCGCGCCTACCGCGAGACGACGAAGCGGGGCGCGAAGGGCGTCCAGGAGCCGATCACGGTGAAAGATGAGTGGGGCGAGATCCGGCGCGCGTCGGTGGGAACGTACGGCGACACCGTGCATTCCTTCATCGACCGTTCGAAGTACCGGGGCTCGTTCCTGCCGGGGTACAAGGCGACCGGCGGGAAGCCCGCGGACGGCCCGCTCCTCTACGTGGATCATGTCGTGGGGAACGTGGCGCTGGGGGACATGAACAAGTTCGTCGCCTACTACCGCGACGTGATGGGCTTCGCGCAGTTCCAGCACTTCGACGACAAGGATATCTCCACGGAGTATTCCGCGCTCATGTCCAAGGTGATGGCGGACGGGAGCGGGAAGGTGAAGTTCCCGATCAACGAGCCCGCGCCCGGGAAGCGGAAGTCCCAGATCGACGAGTACCTCGAGTACTACCGCGGACCCGGCGTCCAGCACATCGCCCTCGCCACGAGCGACATCTGCAACACGGTGTCCCGGCTGCGGGACCTGGGCATCCAGTTCATCAAGGTGCCGCCCGCGTACTACGAGATGCTGGAAGGGCGGGTAGGGAAGATCGAAGAGGACAAGCGGGAGCTCGAGAAGCTCGGGATCCTCGTGGACCGCGACGAGGAGGGCTACCTCCTCCAGATCTTCTCGAAGCCCGCGCAGGACCGCCCCACGGTCTTCTACGAGGTGATCGAGCGGAAGGGCAGCCGCGGCTTCGGCAAGGGCAATTTCAAGGCGCTCTTCGAAGCGATCGAGCGCGAACAGGCCGCGCGGGGAAACCTCTAGGGCGCAGTGCGCCTCGTCTCGTTCAGCCGTCCGGGGAATGGGGAGCGCCACCTGGGCGCTCTCCACCAGGACCGCGTCCTGGAATTGGGCGCGGCCGCCGCGGTGCTCGCGCCGGGGCTCGACGCCGCCGGCAGGTTGCGCACCCTGGACACGCTGCTTGCCGACTGGGAGCTGGGGCTTCCGGTGGCTCGATCGGTGCTGGACCGCGCGGTCGATGCCTGCACGCCGGGCGCCGTGGGGGCCAAGGCCAAGTACGCGGAAGCGCTCGCTCCCGCGTGCATTCACGGTCCCGCGTCACGCTGCATTCTCCCGTCACACGCCCGCCCACCGTGCGCGATTTCTATTCCTTTGAGGCCCACGTGAAGACCGCGCGGAAGAAGCGCGGCCTCGAGGTGCCCCCGGAATGGTACGAAGCCCCGGTCTTCTATTTCTCGAATCCTGGATCGCTGGTGGGGGATCAGGCCGTGGTGCGGAAGCCGGCGAGCACGCAGGCGTTGGACTACGAGCTCGAGATCGCGTGCGTGATCGGGGCCTCGGCGCGCGACGTTCGCGCGGACCAGTGGCGCTCGGTCGTCGCCGGGTTCACGATCATGAACGACTGGAGCGCCCGCGACGTGCAGCGGAAGGAGATGGCCGTGGGTCTGGGACCCGCCAAGGGGAAGGACTTCGCGACCTCGCTGGGCCCCGCGCTGGTGACCCTGGACGAGCTGGAGGCGAAACGGACGGGTGAGCACTACGACCTCGTAATGGAGGCGCGCGTCAACGGTGCGACCCTCTCACGGGGGAACGCGAAGGATTCGCATTTCACGTTCGGGCAGATGATTGCGAGGGCCTCGCAGGATGTGTATCTTTTCCCGGGCGACGTGATCGGCTCCGGAACGGTGGGAACCGGATGTATCCTGGAGCTGGGAACGGAAGTCCATCCCTGGCTCGAACCCGGGGACGAAGTCGTGCTCGAGATCGAGCGGCTGGGAACACTCACCAACACGATCGGATAGACGCCATGCCGATGTACCACACGCTGGGCACGACCCCCCACAAGCGCCACACGCAATTCCGCCGCCCGGACGGGAAGCTCTACACCGAGCAGCTCATGGGATCCCGGGGATTCTCGGGGCGCTCTTCGCTCATCTATCACCACAACATGCCCACGCAGGCGCGCGAGATCAAGAGGATCCAGGACACGCGCGTGAAGCATGCGGACGAGCAGGTGCTGCGCCACCACCACTTCAAGACCAAGGATCTAAAAATGAGCGGCGATCCCGTGAGCGGCCGCGTGGTTTTACTCCATAACGCCGACGTCTCGATGGCGATCGCGGTGCCCGACCAGAAGATGAGCTACTTCTACCGGAACGGGCAGGGCGACGATATGTACTTCATCCACGAGGGGAAGGGGCGCATCCAGACCGTCTTCGGCGAGCTTCATTACCGGCCGGGCGACTACGTGGTGATTCCGCGCGGGACGACGTACATGTTCCACCCGGACGCCGGCCCGCAGCGTTACCTGGTCATTGAATCCGCGTCGTCGATCGAGACTCCGAAGCGCTACCGGAACGAGTACGGGCAGCTGCTCGAGCACGCGCCCTTCTCCGAGCGCGATATCCGGAAGCCCGAGCGTCTGGAGACGTTCACCGATCGCGGCAAGTACGAGGTCCGAATCAAGGCCCGGGATCAAATCACCGCGTACGAATTCGATTTTCATCCCCTGGACGTTGTGGGTTGGGATGGGTTCCTGTACCCCTACATCTTCAACATCGAGGACTTCGAGCCGATCACCGGCCGGGTCCACATGCCCCCGCCGACGCATCAATGCTTCGAGGGGCGGAACTTCGTGGTCTGCTCCTTCGTGCCGCGGATGTACGACTACCACCCGAACGCTTTGCCGGTGCCGTACAACCACTCGAACGTGGATTCCGACGAGGTGCTTTACTACGTGAACGGGAATTTCATGAGCCGCCGCGGGATCGAGGTGGGCTCGTTCACCCTGCATCCGTCCGGGATCCCGCACGGCCCGCATCCGGGCGCCGCCGAGGCGTCGATCGGCGCCAAGGAGACGAAGGAGCTGGCCGTGATGCTCGATACCTTCCATCCGCTCTACGTCACCACCGACGCCCTGCCGTACGACAGCCCGGATTACCCCTACTCCTGGCTCGAGAAGGAAGCGACGTTCGAGGGCGAGGGCGCGACCGGGTGAGCGGATCGGAGGGGGGCTCGGGCGCAGGCGCGGGCGCTCCCTCGACGGTGCGCTTCCGGGAGATCGATCCTGCCGCCGCCGATCCCGCCGAAATCTATTCGTTGTTGGTCGGATGCGTTGTTCCTCGACCCATCGCGTTCGTGTCGTCGTTGTCGGCCGAGGGCGTGGCGAATCTCGCGCCGTTCTCCTTTTTTAATGCCGGCGGCGCGCATCCGCCTTCGTTGGTGTTTTCCCCCGTGACGAGTGGCGCCGGCCGCAACAAGGACACACTGCACAACGTCCGCGCCACCCGCGAGTACGTGGTCCACATCGCGCCCTGGGGCTTGCGCGAGAAGATGAATCAGTCCTCCGCCGACTATGCTCCCGATGTGGACGAGTTCGTGGAGGCAGGATTCACCAAGGTCCCGAGCCGGAAAGTGAAACCCTGGCGCGTCGCCGAGTGCCCCGTTGCCATGGAGTGCCGCCTGTTCCAGATCGTGGAGCACGGGAGCGGTCCGTTGCGAGCCAACTACGTGATCGGGGAGGTCGTGTACTTCCACATCGCGGAGTCGCTCTTCGTGAACGGGCGGATCGATTACGCCGCTTTGGATGCCATCGGCCGGCTCGGCGGGCCGCTGTATACCCACGTGACGAAGGAGTCGGTGTTCCATTTGGCGAGGCCGGTTATTGCTCCCATGTAGTCCCTGGCTCAAGCACAGCTTGCCCGGGAGTCTGAATGCCCGTCCGAGATTTGCCCTACCATGGCAGGCTCTATCATTGAGGTCTAACGTCTCGGGCCTCGCCCCCTCATCCAGGAGAACCCGAATGCTCAGAACCCGGCTCATGATCTGCACCTTCATGACGGCTGTTACCCTGACATCGGCGCCCATCTACGCGCAAACCCGCCCCGACCCCGCCGCCCTCATCGCGGCGCAGCGCGAGGGCATGGCCCCGCTCGCCTACATGGACGGCGTCTGGCGCGGTCCCGCGTGGACGATGGTGCCCTCAGGTGAGAAACACAACATCACTCAAACGGAGCGGATCGGGCCCTTCCTCGACGGATCCGTGAAGGTCATCGAGGGACGTGGCTACGATCCCGATGGCAAGGTCACCTTCAACGCCCTCGGGATCATCTCGTACGATCCGGACAAGAAGACCTACAGCATGCGGTCCTACGCGCTGGGACGCTCGGGGGACTTCGCGGTCACTCCGACGGCCGACGGGTATGTGTGGGAGATCCCCGCGGGGCCCACGACGATCCGATACACCGCGGTGGTGAAGAACGGTACCTGGCACGAGGTGGGGGACCACATCATTCCAGGGCAGGAGCCCGCGCGCATCTTCGAGATGACTCTGAAGCGCGTGGGGGATTCGACCTGGCCGGGAGCGGGGGCGATCAGTCCGAAGTGAAGGCCTGAGCCTATGCGTTCCGATGGCAGTGGCCTGCCGGCAGCCTTATCAACCGCGCTATTCGAAGAAGTAGCCAGGGAAGGGGGCAGGGATGGAGGATGGACGAGAGGTTCGGGATCTCCTGACTGAGATTCGCGATCTGGAGCGCGAACACCTGAAGGAGTACAAGCGGATCTCGGAGGAATTTCTGAGCCTCCAGAAAGGCGCGGCCTCGCGGCAGGAGCTGATCGGCCGCGTATACCGGCGGATGGTCCTCTTCGGCGCCGTCTTGATGGCCGCGCTTCTCGTCTTGCTGGTCTATCTGCTCGCGAAGTGGTGGGGGCCGCTCTTCGGCAGATGAGCAAATCCCGGATGGAAGCCTTCAGCGACGGCGTGATCGCGGTCATCATCACGATCATGGTGCTCGAGATGAGGGCGCCGCACGATGCGAGCCTCGGCGCGCTCAGGCCGTTGATCCCCGTGTTTCTCAGCTACGTCATGAGCTTCGTGTTCCTCGGCATCTATTGGAACAACCATCATCACATGCTGCAGGCTGTTCGCTCGGTGAACGGTCGCATCCTCTGGGCCAACCTGCATCTCCTGTTCTGGCTCTCGCTGACGCCGTTTGTCACGAACTGGCTGGGTGAAACCCACTTCGCGAGGTGGCCGGTCATCGTTTACGGAGTGGTGCTCATACTCGCCGGGATCGCCTACTACCTGCTGTCGCGGGCTCTCGTCGCCCATCACGGGCCGGAATCCGCGCTCGCGGTCGCCCTGGGCAGCGACTTCAAGGGACGGATATCTATCGTGATCTATGCGATCGCGATCGCCGTGGCATTCGCAGCGCCTTACGTCTCCTGTGCGCTCTACGCCTCCGTGGCCGCGATGTGGCTCATTCCGGACAAGCGATTCGAGCGCGTGCTGATGGAGCACGGCGGGCATTCATGAACGCGATTATGCGATCTACCCGTACGAGGCCTCAGCTCCGGCGAGGTTCATGTGCGGATGGACGCTGCTGCTGCGCCGGCCTGCTCTTTCCATCGTTGAACGTTCACGAGCTCTCCTCAAACTCGTTTCGCCGTTAGACCCCAGCCTTCTCCTTCACCCGCGCCGCAAACCTCACCATCCTCCGCAGCCCCTCGCCCAGCTCCTCGTCCGAGACACAGAACGCGATCCGAACGCGATGGCGGGCTTTGGGGTTCGTGGGGTACTCAGGGGCACCGGAAGGCGACGGCTCGGCGACCACGGATCCATCCGCTGCGAACCGGGGCAGGATCGCGAACCCGGTTCCTGGAGCCACGGCAACACGCTCCTCGCGCAGCAGCGCGACCGCGAAGTCATCGCCGGTCATCCCGGTCGCGGACACGTCGGCCATGATGTAGAAGGCGCCCTCGGGGACGTAATCCGCCATCCCCGCGGGCTGCAATATCGACAGGGCGAGATCGCGGCGCCTGCGGTACGCTTCCCGCATCTTCGCGACTCCGGCCCGCTCCGACTCACCCAGAGCCGCGATCGCGCCCCACTGGATGGGCATCCCCGCGCTCGCGACCAGCGGTTCCTGGCACTTCCGAAGGAGGGTCGCGGTATATAGCGTTGGAGCCACGACACAGCCCAAGCGGAGCCCGGTCATCGCGTAGGACTTCGAGAACGTGAACAGTGTGAACACGCGCCGCTTCTCCTCGGGCAACCCGGCCTCGAAAGAGCCCGGCGACACGTGTGCCCCGGAGAACACGAAATCCTCGTACGCCTCGTCGCTCAGGATCCAGAGGTCGTGCTCGCGGGCCAGCTCGTACATCGCGCGAAGCGTCGCCTCCGGGAACACGGCGCCGGTGGGGTTGCTGGGGCTGTTGATCATGATGGCGCGGGTCCTCGCCGAGACCAGCTCCCGGAGCGCGCCCAATTCGGGCTGATATCCCGCCCCGAGCGGGTAGAATACGGGGCGCCCGCCTAGGAGCAGGACCTCCTGGACGTAGTTGGGCCAGTAAATCTCGGGGACGAGCACTTCGTCGCCGGGGCCGAACAGGATCTCGAGCGTGGCGAAGAGAGCCTGCGTCGAGCCGGGCGTAATGATGACGTGCTCGGTCGAGGCGGCGAGTCCGTTTCGCGTGCGGGCCTTTTCCCCGATCGCGACCCGCAGCTCCTGGACTCCGGCGGTCGGCGCGTAGTGGGTTTTTCCGGCGCGCAACGCGGACGCGGTGGCCTCGACCACGGCCGCAGGAGGCGCGAAGTCGGGATCGCCGACGTGGAGGCGGAACAGGGGCCCTCCGCCCGCGCGCTCCATCTCGTCGGCGAGGCGGAACATGGTTCGAATGGGCGAAAACGGAATCAACTGGCTCCGGCGTGACGGCTGAGGCATGGTGAATCTCCGGTGAACGTAGACTCGAAACAGGGCGCAGATGATAGCAGACGCGGGCGGAGTCTTGCCCTGCTCTTGGCCACGCTCTTCGTCATCCTCGTGGGAGCCGTCGCGGGCGCCGTTCTCATGCCGCAGGAGCTGGCACGGCGAGCTTCCCAGCCGCCCGAGCCCAGCCAC
>Ga0137409_10005544_pt1 | contig 13144 bp, 8 predicted proteins | sample CZODoug1_16funga_FD_122059 | JGI IMG/M metagenome (GOLD analysis project Ga0137409, IMG submission 122059) | Vadose zone soil fungal communities from Angelo Coast Range Reserve, California, USA - CZODoug1_16fungal (Hybrid Assembly) | ecosystem: Environmental > Terrestrial > Soil > Vadose zone...
TCCGTGGCCAGAACGGCCTCGCCGATGCTGCCGAGCGTCGTGGTCAACCACTCCTCGCTCTCCCTCAAGCGGCGGTCGAGCTCGTGCTTGTGCATGGCCGTCTGGATCACCGCGTTGACGGTGGTCTCGGCGAAGGGCTTGACGATATACCCGAGCGGGTCCGCCGCCTTGGCGCGCTGCAGGGTCGAGTCATCAGCGTGCGCGGTCAGGAAGATGACCGGCAATCGGAAGTTCGCCCGGATCTGCCGGGCCGCCTCGATGCCGTCCATGTCCCCCTTGAGGCGGATGTCCATGAGGACCAGGTCCGGGCGCGCCGTGGGAATCTTTCTCAAGGCTTCAGCGCCGGTGGACGCGACCGAGACGACCTCGTGACCCAGGCCCACGAGGCAGTCCTCGATGTCCTCGCGGACGAGGATTTCGTCTTCGACGACCAGGATTCTAGACTTGGGCATGAGGAGATTCCCCTCTGACCAAGGATGCTTGGTCCGGCAGTGCATTTTGCCGAGCGAAGCGAATCTCGACCGATGTCCCACTAGCGGTTTGCCACCGGACGACGCCGCCGAGCTGCTCGACCAGGGCTCGGATCAGGCGCCAGCCCAAGGAGCTCGTGCGGCCGAGATCGACGTCTGCGGGCATACCGACCCCATCGTCCTGGACCACGAGGCAGAGCTCATCCTCTCCGTTGACGTGGAAGCCGACGTACACGGTGCCCGAGTGGCCGACCGGGAAGGCGTGCTTCAGGCAGTTCGACATCAACTCGTTGAGGATCAGGCCGCACGGCACGGCACAGTCCAAGCTCAGCGACAGGTCGTCGATGTCGAGCCTGACGCGGACGCTCCGAGCCGGGAGCGCGTAGGAGGTGAGGATGTTGTTCGTCAGGTCGCGGACGTATTCGCCGAAGCTCACCCGGGCCAGGTCGCGCGCCCGGTAGAGCTTGTCGTGGATCAGGGCCATCGACGCAACCCGGTTCTGGCACTCGCGCAGGGCCTCGCTGAGCGCCGGGTCCTGCACGGCACGGCTCTGCATGCGCAGCAGGCTGGTGATGATCTGGAGGTTGTTCTTGACGCGGTGGTGGATCTCCTGGAGCAGCACTTCCTTCTCACGAGAATGCCGGGCCGCCTCCTCGGCGTTCCGGCGCTGGGCGATCTCGGCCTGGAGCGCTTCGTTCAACCGTTGTAGATCGCGCCGTTGACGTTCCAGGTCGACGAAGACCGCCACCTTGGATCTCAGGATCTCCGGCACGACGGGGACTTCGACGTAATCGACCGCCCCCACTCGGTAGCCCTTCAGTCGGTCGAGCGTCGTTGGTTGGGCGCCCGTGACGAAGACGATCGGCGTCTTCTCGAACCGGGGATGCTGGTGAATCAAGCTCGCCGTCTCGAACCCATCCATGTCCGGCATATTCACGTCCAGCAGGATGACGGCGAAGTCCTCGTCCATGAGCCTCTGCAGGGCCTCGCGGCCCGACCGGGCCATGACCAGCCTCTCCCCCAGCTCGCGCAGGATGGCCTCGTGGCTGAGCAGCTGGCTCGGTTGGTCGTCGACCACAAGGATCCCGACCTTGTCGCCGTCACTCGTGCCGCTTGCCATCGCTAGCGACGGAGCCACATCCGGAGCGCCGACCGCAGATGATCGGTGTTCACGGGTTTGGCCAGGTAGTCGGAGGCGCCGGCCTCCAGGCACTTGGCGCGGTCTCCGGACATGGCCTTGGCGGTCAGGGCGATGATGGGCAGCCGTCTGAAGGCGGGGTTCTCCCGGATGATCCGCATCGTCTGATAGCCGTCCATCTCGGGCATCATGATGTCCATCAGGACGGCCGCGATGTTCGGCGTTTGCTCGAGTCGGGCGATCGCCTCGCGCCCCGTGCTCGCGCTCAGGACCTTGATCCCGTGCCGCTCCAGCACGCTGCTGAGCGCGAAGATATTGCGCACGTCGTCGTCGGCTACGAGCACCTGCTTGCCCGCCAGAACCTGGTCGGAGGCGCGCAACTGCTCCAACAGCCGCTGCTTCGCTGGCGGGAGGTCGGTCACGACTCGGTGCAGGAAGAGCGCCGTCTCGTCCAGCAGCCGCTCCGGCGATTCGACCCCCTTGAGGACGACGCTCTTGGCCAGCCGCTGCAGCTGAGCGTCTTCCTCGGCGGACAGCTCCCTGCCGGTGTAGACCACGATCGGCAAGCCCCGGAGCGCGGCGTTCTCGTGGATCTGCTCGAGCAACGCGAATCCCGACATGTCCGGCAGGCGGAGGTCGACGACGGCACAGTCGAAGGCGTGCTCTCCGAGGGCCTCGAGGGCGGCGACGCCTGTGTCGACGACGGAGATCTCGATGTCGTCGTGGGCCAGCAGCTCGACGATGCTCAGCCGGGAGGTCTCGTCGTCTTCCACGACCAGGAGCCGCTTGCGCCGGGCGACGGAGTACTGCTTGATCCGGGCCAGGCTGGCCTTCAAGGCATCGGTCGTCGGGGACTTGGTCACGAACGCGAAGGCGCCGCGCGTGAGACCGTGCTGCTGGTCCTCTTCGAGGGTAACGATCTGCACCGGGATGTGCCGCGTGCCCGGATCGTCCTTCAGCTGGCACAGTACCGCCCACCCGTGCATGTCGGGCAGGTTGATATCGAGTGAGATGGCGGTCGGCCGATAGTCGCGGGCGAGGGTGAGGGCCTCGGCGCCTCTGGTGGCCCGGACGACCTGGAAGCCCTGCGCATGGGCCGAGTCGACCAGGACGTTGGCGTAGACCGGATCGTCCTCGACGACAAGCAGGAGGGCGCGTCCGGGTTCCAGCTCGGCACGGTCGTCCGCGATCGGTTGCGGTGCGTCGCCGAGGGTTTGCTGGTTGACCACCGCGGGCGTAGTCCGCGGCATTTCCGTGATGGCGCTCGCCGAACCGGAGTACTTGAGGGGCAGATAGAGGGTGAACGTGCTCCCGGCGCCTGGCGCGCTGCGCAGGTGGATCTCTCCGCCCAGCAGGGTGGCCAGTTCGCGGCAGATGGCGAGCCCCAGGCCCGTCCCGCCGTACTTACGGCCGGTGCCGGCCTCAGCCTGCTGGAAAGCCTCGAAAATGATCCTCTGCTTGTCCGGGGCGATGCCGATCCCGGCGTCGGTAACTTCGAAGGCCACGACCGACGATGTCGCCTGGAGGATCCTGTTCTCCGGGTGCCAGCCTTGCGCGGCCGGCCTCACGTTGAGGCCGACGCTCCCGTGCTCGGTGAACTTGAAGGCATTGGACAGGAGATTCTTGAGCACCTGGAGCAGGCGCTTGGAATCCGTGAACATATTGGAGTCGAGGCGCGGGTCCAGCGTGATCTGGAAGCCGAGCTTGCGGCGCTCCGCCTCGAGCCGGAATGTGCGCTCCACCGTGGCGCTCAGGGCTGCAAACGATACGTTGTCGACGTCGATCGTGACGGTGCCGGACTCGATCTTGGAAAGGTCGAGAATGTCGCTGATGAGGTTCATGAGATCGACGCCCGCCGCGTGGATCATGCTCGCAAACTCGACCTGCTTGTCCGTCAGGTTCCGCGGGGCGTTTTCGGCAAGCTGCTGGCCGAGGATGAGGATGCTGTTCAGCGGGGTGCGCAGCTCGTGCGACATGTTGGCCAGGAATTCCGACTTGTACCGGGACGTCATCGCCAGCTCAGACGCCTTGTCTTCCAGCGCCAGGCGGGCGCGCTCGATCTCGGCGTTCTTACGCTCGACCTCGGCGTTCTGCTCCACGAGCTCGGCGGCCTTCTTCTCCAGCTGCTCGTTGGTCGCCTGCAGCTCCGTCTGGCGGGTCTGGAGCTCCGCGGCCAGGTCCTGCGACTGCTCGAGGAGGCCCTCCGTCTGCATGGTGGTTTCGATGGTGTTGAGTACGATTCCGATACCCAAGGTCAGCTGCTCGAGAAACGCCGTGTGCAACGGGGTGAAATCGCGCAGCGAGGCCAGCTCGATCACCGCCTTCACCTTGCCCTCGAAGAGCACCGGGAGCACGATGACGCTTCGGGGCACGGCCTCGAACAGTCCGGAGCTGATCGGGATGGCCGACTCCGGCAGGTTCGTAATCAGACTGCGGGTTCGGTCGACGGCGCACTGCCCGACCAGACCTTCGCCCAGCGCGAGTGTGTCCTTGTGGGATCGGGAGCCGTGGTCGGCGAACGAGGCGACGAGGTGCAGAGAGGACACCGTGTCGCTGGTCCGCATGTGGTACACGACGCCCTGTTGAGCATCCACCAGCTTTGCGAGCTCTGACAGGAGCAGGCGTCCCACCGCGGCCAGGTCGCGCTGGCCCTGGAGGAGGCTGGCGAACCTGGCCAGGTTGCTCTTGAGCCAGTCCTGCTCGTTGGTGCGCTCAGTGGTGAGCCGGAGGTTGTCGATCATCGTATTGATGTGGTCCTTCAGCTCGGCCACCTCACCGCGCGCGTCGACCTGGATCGAGCGGGTCAAGTCGCCCTGGGTGACGGCGGTGGCGACCTCCGCGATGGCCCGCACCTGTGTCGTCAGGTTGGCGGCTAGCTGGTTCACGTTGCCCGTCAGGTCCCTCCACGTCCCTGACGCGCCCGGCACGCTCGCCTGATTGCCCAGGCGTCCCTCCACACCCACCTCGTGAGCCACGTTGGAGACCTGGGCGGCGAAGGTGGCCAACGTGTCCGTCATACTGTTGATCGTCTCGCCCAGAGCGGCCACCTCACCCTTGGCCCACACTGTGAGCTTCTGCTTGAGGTCGCCGTGGGCCACCGCCGTCACCACCTTGACGATGCCGCGCACCTGCTCCGTCAGGTTGGACGCCATGACGTTGACGTTGTCGGTGAGGTCTTTCCACGTCCCGGCCACGCCCAGCACCTGCGCCTGCCCGCCGAGCTTGCCGTCCGTGCCCACCTCCCGCGCCACCCGCGTCACCTCCGAGGCAAAGGCGTTGAGCTGGTCGACCATCGTGTTGATGGTGTTCTTCAGCTCGAGGATCTCGCCCTTCACGTCGACGGTGATCTTGCGCGACAGGTCGCCCCGGGCCACCGCGGTGGCCACCTCGGCGATGTTCCGGACCTGGGCGGTCAGGTTGCCCGCCATCGAGTTCACGTTGTCGGTCAGGTCCTTCCACGTCCCGGCCACCCCCGGCACCTGCGCCTGCCCGCCGAGCTTGCCGTCCGTGCCCACCTCGCGCGCCACCCGCGTCACCTCCCGGGCGAAGACGCCGAGCTGCGCGATCATCGAGTTGACGATCGTGGCCGACCGTAGGAATTCTCCCTCCAGCCGCCGGCCCTCCACGTCCAGCCGCACCGTCTGGGAGAGGTCGCCTTCGGCGACGGCCGCGATAGCGCGGGTGACTTCGGTCGTCGGCCAGATCAGGTCCTCCACGAGGGCGTTGACCGTAGCCTCCATCTCGCCCCACGCCTGGCTTGGGCGGCCGAAAGATACGCGCTGTCGGGTCTTGCCCTCTTTCCCGACGGCTCTGCCGAGCCGTTCAAGCTCGTCAGCGATCCGCGCGTTGCTGGATACGATGTCGTTGAATGCGTCGGCGATCTTGCCGCTGAGGCCCGCCCACTCCACGGGGAGCCGGACGGAGAAATTGCCATCGCGGACCTGCTGGAGCGCCCGGAGCAGCGTGGGAAGCACGAGCGAGCTATCAGCCGAGCTGTCTTCCGACACGACGAGGTCGCGGCGATTTGCCATGTCACACCTCTGCGTGGGGCGTGGAGAGGAGATCGAGCCAGCCCAGGGCCTGGGCTTTGAGTACGAGCTGGACCGAGTTCTTCGCGCGGGTCTTGCCGAGGAGGATCGCGCGGAAGGCTTCAACGGTCTTGGGGCTGATCTGAAGCCGGCCGGCGATCTCCCGGGAGGTGCAGCCGTCGGCGATCAGCAGGAGGACCTCCCGCTCGCGGGACGTCAGTCTTCGGTCCCGTGGCAGCGGCACGACAGGGCTCCCAGCAAGACTCGGGCCGGACGGCAACTCCTAGCACAGGGATGTCTTAAGTAGGTTCCCTTAAAGGACTTCCCTACCTTACCGCCTCCTCTTGTCGGGCCACCACTCGCGCCAACCAGGCACCCGTTCGAGCATCCTGTGTCAGATCTGGGGAGGGAAAGCTGGGCTCGGCCTGGGCGACCCGACGACGATCAGGCAGATTCTTCGGAAGATCGGGGTTAACCGGATCGTGGTCACGCCAGACGGGCCGAACGCCTGGCGCTTCGAGGGTCAGGCGGGCCTCTCAGGTGTACTGTCCAGGGCACGTGCGCGGCCCCCCAAGCCCCCCGTCGCTCGGAGACGCGCCCGATTCAGCGCGGCGGCGTCTTGTCGATCGCCAGCGCTTCCCGGATCGCTTCTTCCGTCACCTTGATCTGGACGCCCGCGCGCTCCTCCTGCAGCAGCATCGCCACGCGCGAGTCGCGCTCGGCCCAGCCGCGGTTGAGCGCCTCGGTCATCTCCTCGAGCGTGATGTTGGCCAGCCGCATCGGCACCTTGTGCTCGCGGCCGAGCGCCGTGGCCAGGGTGACGTCCTTGTGGGCCAGCCGTAGCGCGAACGACGGCGGCTCGAACTTCGCCGGCAGGAACTGATCGGCGAGCCCGTCGAACGTCCGGCGCCGCCCGCCGGCGCCCTGCCGCACGGCCTTCCAGAGCGCGATGGGCTCGACGCCCGCCTTGACGCCCATCGTGAAGACCTCGGCCAGCGCCGTCTGGATGACGTAGCCCGCGCAGTTGTGGACGAGCTTCGCCACCGAGCCCGCGCCGATCGGGCCGACGTAGTAGGCCTGATCGCCGATCGCGTCGAGCACCGGCTTCAAGCGCTTGAAGAGGTCCTCGTCTCCCCCGACCCAGAGGGCGAGCCGGCCCGACTCGGCACCGCGCGGCCCGCCGCTCACGGGAGCGTCGAGCATGTGGACGCCCTTCTGCTTGAACACCTCGTGGATCCGCCGCACGAGCGCGGGCGAGTTGGTCGAGAGGTCGAAGTAGACCTTGCCGGACGCCATCCCCGAAAGCAACCCCTGCTCGCCGAGGGCCACTGCCTCGACTTCCACCGGCCCCGGGAGCGACGTGAACACGACTTCCGTTGCCGCGGCGACGGCGCGCGGCGTGTCGGCCCAGGTCGCGCCGGCCTTCAGGTGCGGCGCCGCCGCCTCGCGACGCACGTCGTTCACGACCAGCTCGTGGCCGCCCTTCATCAGGTTGGACGCCATGTGGCGTCCCATCGTGCCGAGGCCGATGAACCCGACCTTCATGGCTTCCTCCCGTCGAAGATGCGGCGGGCGATCGTCCCGGCAGTCATGGCGGCGGGCCAGCCGGCGTAGAACGCGAGGTGGGTGATGATCTCACCGATCTCCTCGCGCGTGACGCCGTTGTTCAGCGCGCGCTCGAGGTGCCCCGGAAGCTGGTCGGTCCGGTACATGGCGATGAGCGCCGCGACGGTGATGAAGCTCCGGTCGCGCTTGGAGAGTCCGGGCCGCTCCCAGACGTCGCCGAAGAGCACCTTCTCGCTGAGGTCGATGAGCTTCGGCGCGACCCCTCGGACCACGTCACGGGCGGTCGATGTCACTGGCTGTGTGCTCAAGGTCTGCTCCTTTCACGGTAACGGAGTGATATGGGCGACAACCCGGGACTCTACCCGCTTCGGACGTTTGACGCCAGCCACGCCCACTGCTAGCATCCCGACCACCGACCCGACCATCCCCGGAGGTCAGCATGCGCCGACCCATCTCCGTCACCCTGATGGCCGCTCTTCTGATCCTTTCACCGCTCGCCGCGTCCGCACAGGACAACCGCGCGGCCCTCGAGCCGATCGCGAAGGCGATGGGCGCCGGCAGCGTCAAGTCGATCCAGTACTCCGGCAACGGTGCGAACTTCCAGGTTGGACAGAACTACAGCCCGGACCTTCCGTGGCCCCGGTTCGTCGTCAAGAGCTTCACGCGCACGGTGAGCTACGAGACTGCCTCGATCCGCGACGAGCTGGTGCGCACCGTCGGCGAAACCCCGCAGCGCGGCGGCGGCGGTGGTGGCCTGGCTCCGGGCGCCGAGCAGCGCCTGAATTTCGCGGCGCGCGGTGACTTCGCCTGGAACGTGGCGGGCGAGACGGTCTCGCCCGTGCCCGTCACGCTGGCCGATCGGCAGCTGCAGCTGTGGACCACGCCGCACGGCGTGGTCAAGATGGCGATGGCGAGCAACGCCGCCGTCCAGGGCAACACGTTCTCGTTCACCGCGCCCGGGCGCTTCCGGGTCCGGGCGTCGGTCAGCAGCCAGAATCTGATCGAGAAGATCGAGGCCGTGGTGCCGAACGCCGTGCTCGGCGACATGCCGGTCGAGATCCAGTATTCGGACTACAAGGATTTCGGCGGCGTGAAGTTCCCGATGAAGATCAAGCAGACGATCGGCGGCCACCCCACGCTCGACCTGACGGTGACCGACGTGCAGCCCAACGCCGCCGTGAACATCGCGATCCCCGACCCGATCCTCCAGACACCCTCGCCCTACGCGAGGGTGACCAGTCAGAGCGTGGCCGACGGGGTGTGGTTCTTGTCCGGCGGCAGTCATAACAGCGTCCTCATCGAGATGAAGGACCACCTGATCCTCGTCGAAAGCCCGATCAACGACGACCGCGCCGCGGCCGTGCTGGGCGAGGTCAAGAAGCTCTCGAGCAAGCCGATCAAGTACGTGATCGCCAGCCATCACCACTTCGATCACTCCGGCGGTCTGCGCGCCGTCTCGGCGGAGGGCGCGACCATCGTCGCTCACGACGGGAACAAGGCGTTCATCGAGAAGATGCTGGCCGCGCCGGCGACGCTGAACCCGGATCGTCTGGCGAAGGCCGGCAAGAAGGGCGCGGTCGAGAGTACGGGCGCCAAGCGCACGCTGACGGATGGATCCCGGACGGTAGACATCCATCAGATCGCCGACAACATCCATCACAGCGGGATCGTCATGGTCCACCTGCCGAAGGAAAAGCTGCTGGTCGAGGCCGACGTCTACACGCCGCCTGCCCCGAACGCGCCGGCGCCCGCGTCGGTGAACCCGACCTGGGTGAGCCTGGCCGACAACATCACACGGCTGAACCTGGCGGTGGATCAGATCCTGCCACTGCACGGTCGGGTGGTGCCGCTCGGAGAGCTGAACAAGCTGATAGGCCGCTGAGACACCGCTGATCAACCCTCGGCCCGCCGACGGCGGGATCTTCCGTGGCGGGCCGAGGATTCCTGCTTGCGGGAGACCACGACGATGATTCCTGCCGCGTTCGACTACCACGCGCCGACCACGATCGGCGAGGCGACGGCACTCCTGACCCGGCTCGGTGACGACGCCAAGGTCCTCTCCGGAGGCCAGAGCCTCATCCCGCTGATGAAGCTCCGGCTCGCGAGCCCCGCGCACGTCGTGGACATCAACGGCATCCCCGGCCTCGCGTACATCCGCGAGGGCGAGGGCTTCCTCCGGATCGGCGCGCTCACGCGCGAGTCGGAGCTTGAAGAGTCCGAGCTGATCCGGACCCGCTATCCGTTACTCCACGACACGTCAAAGGTCATCGCCGATCCGGTGGTCCGCAATCTCGCCACCGTCGGCGGCAATCTGGCTCACGCCGACCCGGCCAACGACCACCCGGCGACGATGCTGGCATTCGGCGCAGAGGTCGTGGCGGTGGGCCCGAAGGGCGAGCGGCGCATCTCCATCGCGTCGTTCTTCACGGGACCGTTCGCCACCAGCCTCAGGCCGGACGAGATCCTGACCGAGATCAGGATCCCCCTGCCCGCGGCCCGCAGCCGAGGCGCCTACCTGAAGCTCGAGCGGAAGGTCGGTGACTTTGCCACCGCCGCGGTGGCGGCGCAGCTCACGCTCGACGCCGGCGGCAGGTGCGAAGAGGTCGGCATCGGGCTCACGAATGTCGGGCTGACCCCCATCAAGGCCGCGAAGGCCGAGGCCGCGCTGAAGGGCAAGAATCCAGACGAGGCGACGATCAAGCGCGCCGCCGAGCTCGCCGCCGAGGCCTCCGAGCCCTCCGCCGACCTTCGCGGCTCCGTGGAATACAAGAGGGACCTCGTGCGGGTGCTGACGGCCCGCGCGCTTCGCAAGGCGGTCGAGCGCGCGCAAGGCGTGACGACCCGGGCTTGAAGCACGAGCGATACTGAGGGGGACGACGATGCTCGTGAAGCTCTCGATCAACGGCGAACAGCACCAGGCCGACGTCGAGCCACGCCTGCTGCTGGTCCACATGATCCGGGAAGTGTTGCGGCTGACCGGCACGCATATCGGATGCGACACGACTCACTGCGGGGCCTGCACGATCCTCATGGACGGGCGGCCCGTGAAGTCGTGCACCGTGTTCGCCGTCCAGGCTCAGGGCAAGGAGCTCATGACGGTCGAGGGGCTCGAGCAGAACGGCAAGCTCCACCCGCTGCAAGAAGGCTTCATGGCCGAGCACGGGCTTCAGTGCGGCTACTGCACGCCCGGCATGCTGATGACCAGCTACGCCTTCCTCAAGAAGCATCCGTCGCCGACCGAGGACGACATCCGCTGGGCCATCTCGGGTAACCTCTGCCGCTGCACCGGCTACGTGAACATCGTCAAGGCGGTCCAGCACGCCGCCGCAAAGATCGCAGGAGGCGCGTGATGGCGCTCAGAACCTCGCCCGAAGTCGGAGGCATGGGACATTCCCTCAAACGGAAGGAAGACCCGCGCTTCATTCGCGGCAAGGGCACCTACGTCGACGACGTGCAGCTGCCGGGGATGCTCTACCTGGACATCGTCCGGAGCCCTTACGCCCACGCGAAGATCAAGAAGATCGACAGCACGAAGGCGCTGGCCGTCCCCGGCGTCCTCGCCGTCATCACCGGCGAGGACCTCGCCAAGTACAACCTGCACTGGATGCCGACCCTCATGTCGGACACGCAGATGGTCCTGCCGGTCGAGAAGGTGATGTACCAGGCTCAGGAAGTGGCGGCGGTGCTGGCCACGAGCCGCTATGCCGCGGCCGACGGCGCTGCGGCGGTGACGGTCGACTACGAGCCCCTGCCCGTGGTCGTCGACCCGAAGAAGGCCCTCGAGCCAGGCGCGCCCGTGCTACGCACCGACAAGAAGGACAAGAAGGACAATCACATCTGGCACTGGGAGTGGGGCGACAAGGGCGCCACCGACCGCGCCTTCGCCGACGCGGCCGTGACGGTCAAGGAAGACATCTATCTGCCGCGCATCCACGTCGCGTCGATCGAGACGTGCGGGTGCATCGCGCATTTCGACAAGATCGACGGCAAGCTCACGGTCTGGATGACGACGCAGGCCCCGCACGCGATCCGCACGGTGTTCGCGCTGGTGGCCGGGCACGTCGGCCTGGCCGAGCACAAGATCCGGATCATCTCGCCCGACATCGGCGGCGGCTTCGGCGGCAAGGTCCCCGTCTATCCCGGCTACGTGATCGCCGTCGCGGCGTCGGTGCTCACCGGCAAGCCGGTGAAGTGGATCGAGGACCGCATGGAGAACCTCCAGGCGGACTCGTTCGCGCGCGACTACCACATGAAGGTGGAGCTCGGCGCGAAGAAGGACGGCACGATGACCTCGCTCAAGATCAAGACCGTGGCCGATCACGGCTATACGAACGCCTCGGCGAACCCGTCGAAGTTCCCCGCGGGCCTGTTCTCGATCTGCACCGGCTCGTACGACCTGAAGCACGCCTTCTGCGAGGTCGACGCGGCCTACACGCACAAGCCGCCCGGGGGCGTGGCGTACCGGTGCTCCTTCCGCGTGACCGAGGCGGCGCACGCGATCGAGCGCGCGACCGATGCGCTCGCGCAGAAGCTGAACATGGACCCGGCCGAGCTGCGCATGAAGAATTTCATCAAGCCCGAGCAGTTCCCGTACAAATCGGTGCTCGGCTGGGAGTACGACAGCGGCAACTACGCCGGAGCCCTGAAGATGGCGATGGACACCATCGGCTACGACGCGCTGCGCCGCGAGCAGGCGGAGAAGCGCAAGAAGGGCGAGCTGATGGGCATCGGCATCTGCAGCTTCACCGAGATCGTCGGCGCCGGACCCTCGAAGCAGTTCGACATCCTCGGCATCAAGATGTTCGACTCGGCCGAGATCCGCGTGCATCCGACGGGCAAGGCAATCGCGCGCTTCGGCACCAAGAGCCAGGGGCAGGGGCACGAGACGACCTACGCGCAGATCGTGGCGGAGGAGCTCGGCATTCCCGCCGCGCACGTGCAGGTGGAGGAGGGCGACACCGACACCGCGCCTTACGGCCTGGGGACCTACGCCAGCCGCTCGACGCCGACTTCGGGTGCGGCCTGCGCGCTCGCCGCGCGCAAGATCCGCGACAAGGCGAAAAAGCTTGCCGCGCACCTGCTCGAAGTAAGCGAGAACGATCTCGAGTGGGAGCCCGGCAAATTCTCCGTCAAGGGCGCGCCGCAGAAGTCGAAGACCATCCAGGAGTGCGCGTTCGCGGCGTACACCAATCACCCGCAGGGCATGGAGGCGGGTCTCGAGGCGGTGAGCGCCAAAGGCGTGGGCGCCAGGTTAACGGGCAAGACGGCCCAGGTGCAGCTGATGCCGTCGCCCGACTCGTCACATCCGTCATCGGGGGGAGCCGGACAGCTGTTCGTCGACAGCTCGAAGCGGCTCTGGTTCTGCCGGGGCGGCACCGACTGGCAGCCCGAGCACGACGGCAGTGTTCATGTCCCTGAGCTGCGAACTGGATGCATCGAGCTTCCTCTCCAGCGCCTGATCGATGATCTGGAGATCGGCCGTCAGGCCGAGCCACTTGGTCACGGCGACGTTGTAGTAGAGCTCCACCGCGTCCTCGTGGTTCAGACCAAGGTTCAGGGTCTTGCGGAGGAACGGGATGAAGTTGCCGCTGAAGTCGATCCGCGACCAGCCGATGCCGAACGTGTCGGCGGGACGCCCGGGCACGATGCCGTCGCCCGAGAGCCCGACGTTATAGGCGTTCTTGACCGGGTTCACCTCGCCGTCGGAGGCGCCGAACCGGAAGAACATCCCGATGCCCTTGCTCGGATCGCCGCTCGGGCTCCACAGGTACTGGTCGAAGTTGTAGTAGATGCTCCAGGTACTGCTCTTCTGGTTGAGCGGCTGCACGGGGACGAGCAGCTCCGGGAAGAACCGCGCGAGGATCCGCTGCAGGATCGGCCCCGGGTTCTGCAGGCGCGGGAAGCGCTCGCTGAGGAGGCCGCGCACGAGATTGGCGGGATCC
>Ga0137409_10005545_pt1 | contig 13144 bp, 16 predicted proteins | sample CZODoug1_16funga_FD_122059 | JGI IMG/M metagenome (GOLD analysis project Ga0137409, IMG submission 122059) | Vadose zone soil fungal communities from Angelo Coast Range Reserve, California, USA - CZODoug1_16fungal (Hybrid Assembly) | ecosystem: Environmental > Terrestrial > Soil > Vadose zone...
ACGACCGAAGACGCTCTCGTCGCCGCCGGCCATGATGGCAAGACTGGCATTACGGGCGCCTTCGACGCCGCCGCTCACCGGACAGTCGAGGAATCCCACGCCGAGAGCCGCAAGATGAACATGCATCTCGCGCGCCGTCGCGGAGCCCACCGTAGAACAGTCCATGACGATCATATTGGGGCTCAAGCCCGGATCGAGGCCCGCCACCACCGCGCGCAGATCGTCGTCCGCGGAGACGCAGATGACCACAGCTTCGCAATTGCCTGCCAGTTCGGCGAGGCTCGCAAACGCATGGCACTTCAATTCTTCGGCCAACGCCGTCGCCTTGCCGGCGGTTCGATTCCAAACGCCGGTAAGAAGGCCCGCTCGATGAAGATTGCGCGCCATGTGCGTGCCCATGGCGCCCAATCCGACTAAGCCAGTTTGCATACGCGATCCACGGTGGTTTTAGGGATCGCAACTGTAAGGCTTTGCGCCCTAAGGGGCAAAGCTCAATCCGAGGCGCCTACGTCTGGCCGCCGCCCGCCTAGGTGGGGCTATTGCAGATGGTGTCGATGTCGCGCTTGGCGTTGAGGCGTTCGGCATCGATTTCTTCGGATGTCAGGTATTGACGTTCGCCGTCGGCCCCGGCCTTGTAGAGTTTGCGGCCTTCGATCAAATTCTTGTAGCGCGCCTGCGCGTCGGCACATTGTTTGTCCTTTGCTTGCGCAACGTCGTCGTCAACGACTTTCTTGATGCTGTCGTTTTGGGCGTTATTGGCTTGCGGGGCGCTCCTGGCCGGCTGCGAAGAAGCAGCCGAGGCCGAAGTCGGGGCCGCGGGCGGCCGCGCCGCCTCCGATCGCGCGCCGCGGTTGCCGAGCCCTTCCACGATCTGCGCATGAACTCCATCGGGCGGCCGGTCGCCGTATTGCACCTTGCCTTGCGCGTCGACCCATTTGTACACCACTGCCGACGCCAAACCGGACCAAGCCAGCAGCGCGGCGCACAACAGAACGCGTTTCATGTTCAACACCTCTTGAGACCTACAAAGCGCGCGATCCAGCCTCTCCGGTACGGATTCGCACGGCCGATCCAAGTTCGGCTATGAATATTTTTCCGTCGCCGATCTTTCCAGTGCGCGCCGTTTCAATGATGGCTTCCACCACCCGATCTACCTGGTCGTCGTCCACCGCCAGCTCGAGTTTTACCTTGGGCAAGAAGTCGACCACGTACTCTGCCCCTCGATAGAGTTCAGTGTGGCCCTTTTGACGCCCGAAGCCCTTGACCTCTGTCACGGTAATGCCCTGAACCCCAACTTCAGCCAGCGCTGATCGCACATCGTCGAGCTTGAAGGGTTTTATGATGGCGACGACCATTTTCATGCGGGAGGACTCCTTTGATCGATTACGGTAGCAGTCTAGCAGCGCTGTTGACCATACTATGGTGCATCGCAGCATGGAATAATGATATTTTCTAATGTATAAACGCGTAGCGTCTTGCGTCGGGCGCGCGAATATAAAAAACGGCGCGGGTTCTTAAGGGAAACCGCGCCGCCGGGATATCGCACCGACGGGGGAGTTGGCTGGCTTGCCGGCGCGAGATGCTCCTAAATCGTCAAAAGTTGCTGGCCTCGCTCGACTACGGGCGGGGCCTCAGAAATCCTCGCCAGTACTCGTTCATCTAAATCGCATCCGGACCGGTCTCTCCGGTTCTGACCCGCAAGGCTCGCTCGAGCTCCGAGACCCAGACTTTGCCGTCGCCCGGCTTTCCGGTTCTCGCCACGTTGCAAACAGCCTCAATGACCTGCTCCGCTATCGAATCGTCCACGGCGAGTTCGATCTTCGCCTTGGGTAAAAACTCGACGCTGTACTCGTCGCCCCGATAAAACTCGGTATGACCCACTCCGGCTCCGTAACCGTGAACTTCCGTGACCGTCACTCCCTGGATGCCGATATCCGCCACCGCTTGTCGAACTTCATCCACCTTGAACGGCTTGATCACTGCGGTGATGAGCTTCATGCATTTATCCCCGCTTACGCCGTTTAATCGAGCAGCCTCCAATACCACTTGCGCGTACTATTGCTATGAACACTGCAGCTTTCATGCCAGAACGCATGGGCTGATATATCAACAACTTGCGCATTAGCGGTCGCATAGGCGCACCCGGGTGGTGCGAAGCTCGCATTGCAGTGCGTTTAGGCAGTGCGATTCGGGGCGATTTCGGAGGAATCTCATGAGTTTCTTAAATTCGACCAGCTTGGACGATCTGGCCCGACGGCTGGCCGAGGCGGTGCCCGAGTCGGTGCGCAGCTTCGGGCGCGACCTGGAGGGCAATTTTAAGGCCGTACTGCAAGCTCAACTCAGCAAGCTCGATCTGGTCAGCCGGCAGGAATTCGACGTTCAAGCGGCGCTGCTGGCGCGGACGCAGGCCATGCTGACCGCGCTCGAGGCGCGGTTGAAGGAACTCGAAACGAAACTCAACCCCCAATAACCTGGAGTCCGACTGCCGGACATCGGCGATGGACGAAAGACCGGTCAGCACCGTCTTGAGCCGGGCACCCGCCGGCCTGTCGGCCCCATTGGTCCGAGTCGAGGCGCACTTGGGGTCCGGCCTGCCGGCGTTTTTCATGGTGGTACTTCCCGAGACTGCGGTTCGAGAGCAAGGAACGGGTGCGCTCCGCACTGTTGACGGCCGGGTATAGTTTCCCGCCGGGACGCATCACGGTCAATTTATCTCCGGCGGATTTACCGAAAGAGGGCCACGAACCATGTGTCCGAAGCCGTCAAACTCCGGGCGCTGGATCGGGTCATTTGTTGAGCTGCCCGCCGGTGGTCGGAACATCCGTCGCCGCGCTTTGCGGAATGGCCGGCGCCGCTCAAGCGTGCAAAAGAAGGGGCTGAGCGCTCGATGGGAATCCTGTATTACGCCCGGCATTTCGCTCTCTTGGCCTGCCTGGCTGCGCTCCTGGCTGCCACCCGTCGGTGGAATCCCGCGATCGGCGTCGTGGCTGCCTTTGGGATTTATGGGGCATTGCATGCGGCCGCGCTCGCCGTCACGCTGCGCGCGCGGCCGCCCGCCGGCCGCCGGTTGTGGTTCGTGGTCATCGCCTCTTCACTCAGCATGTTGAGCGTCGCGCTCGGCCTGGGCGCGCGCCGCTTCATCGGCGGATCGATGGGAATGGCGCAAACCGCGCTGCTTCTGTCCTTGTCGTCCGGGATCGGAGCCGCAAGTTACGCGAGTCTCATCCGCCGATTTTTTGGAGCGCACCTGGCGCCTTCTGCAATCGCCAGGATCGTGTTCGGCTGCATCGCCGCGACGCTGGTGGTGCTCGTATCGGGGATCTATCTGAAGGGTGCGGGCTTGTGGGTGGCGGTATCGTGGTGGTTCGCCGTGTCGCTGGGTCTGTGGGTTCACGACGGGCGAAGTTCGGCCAACCCAAGCTTGCCCCAGAGCGCCAACGATGGGAGCATCGGACCGATCGACGAAACGGAGCGACGATGAGCGCGAGTCACTATGACGGCGGATGTACCTGCGGATTCGTGCGTTATCGGATGAACGCGAGCCCGATGTTCGTGCATTGCTGCCACTGCCGCTGGTGTCAGCGGGAAACCGGCGCCGCGTTTGCGCACAACGCATTGATCGAAGCGGACCGCGTGGCGCTGCTGCGGGGACGGGTGGAGGTCATCGACACGCCGAGCGCCAGCGGAAGAGGCCAGAGGATTTCACGCTGCCCGCAGTGTCATATCGCTGTCTGGAGCAACTACTCGGGCGCCGGGAGCGCGATCCATTTTGTGCGCGTCGGCACCCTCGATGAACCCGACGCGTGGCCGCCCGACATTCACATCTACACGGAGTCGAAGCAGCCGTGGGTCATTCTGCCGCCGGGGACCCCCGCCGTTCCGGCGTACTACAAGGCTTCAGAGTATTGGCCTGCGGCAAGTCTGCAGCGCCGGGAGATGCTCCGGGTGAAATCCAGCGGCGGGTGACGGTTGAACGGCCGCCTCACCGCCGGCCGAATTTCATCCTGCAAATTCGCGCGGATCCATTAAGATGAAGGCTGCGGCGGGGAGGAGTTATGCGTCTGAGGCCGGTCGGCGGTGCCGCCAGTCGGGAGTATCCGTGAAAGTTTTATTGGTCGTCGTCGCGTGGTGTCTGTTGTTCGTGCTTTGCTGGCCGCTCGCCATCTTGACCATTCTTCTGTGGCCGCTGCTGTGGCTCTTGTCGTTGCCGTTCCGCCTGTTCGGGATCGTGTTCGAAGCGCTGTTTGCGCTGTTCAAGGCCGTGCTGTTCCTTCCGGCACGGCTGCTAGGCTACCGCGAACGCCCGTCCGCGCGGACCCGCTAGCCGACCGCCGCCGCCCCGCGACGTGTTCTTGCTCCGCTCCGCACCCAAGGTGAAATTCCGATGATTCCGGCTCGAGAGTCGCTTGCCCTGTTGCGGGACGGAAATCGACGGTTCGTGGCCGATGTCAGAAGTCACGATACTCTGCCGAGCCGGGCGCGGCGCATTGAATTGGCGGCCGGTCAACAGCCTTTCGCCGTCATCCTTGGATGTTCCGATTCCAGAGTGCCGGTGGAAATCGTCTTTGATCAGGGACTCGGAGATTTATTCGTCATTCGAGTGGCCGGCAACATTGTCGCTCCGTCGCTGGTGGGAAGCGTCGAGTTCGCCGCGGAGCAGTTCGGGACGCGATTGGTCGTCGTGCTGGGTCACTCGAAGTGCGGCGCCATCCAAGCGACCCTGGAGCAGCTGCAACGGCCCAAGGAAAACCAATCACACAACCTCCATTCGATCGTCGACTTGATACGTCCGTCGGTCGAGGATCTGCTGGCAACGGACCTGAGGCACAATCTGAACGAATTGATCCATCAGGCAGTCCGCGCGAATATTCGCGCCTCGGTGAATCACTTGCGGCACGGCTCGGAAATCATCGAGCAGCTTGTTCGCAACCAAGGGCTGCTCGTGGTGGGCGCGGAGTATTCGCTGGAAAGCGGCGTCGTCGATTTTTTCGATGGGGTTCCCGAGGAGGGGTCGGGGTGAGCGTGACGCCATGACGATAACGACAGAGGCGCTCAATCAACGCGGGGTCGGGAAATTTCCCGGACTTGTCGGGCTGGTGTTCACCCGGTCGGGCGGCACGGAGATCGAAGCCGAGTTCAGGGTGCGCAGCGAACTCATGGCGCCCAACGGCTTTCTGCATGCCGGCAGCATCGTCACGCTGGCCGACACCGCCTGCGGCTATGGCTGCTTCGCCAATCTGCCGCCGGGCGCCACCGGATTCACAACCCTCGAGCTCAAGTCCAATCATCTGGGTACGGCGATTGACGGCACCGTCGCGTGCCTAGCAAAGGCGGTGCATATGGGCAGAACCACGCAGGTCTGGGATGCGGTGGTGACCCACAAGGAGTCCGCTAAAACGATCGCGCTGTTTCGCTGCACGCAAATGATTCTCTATCCGAAGTGACCGGTTGCCTATGGACGCAAGTCGGTCGCCGCGAGTAGTATCGCCAACCCGTACAATGCGCCTGTAGCTCAGCTGGATAGAGTGTCGGCCTCCGAAGCCGAAGGTCCCGAGTTCGAATCTCGGCGGGCGCACCACCTTCAATGCAGATATTGATCCTCCTGTACGCCGTCGTTTGTGTTTTCGGTGCCGCCGTCGTGAGAGGCTACAGTGGATTCGGCTTCTCGCTGCTGGCCATCACATCGCTCTCCCTGCTTTTGCCGCCTGCAGAGAGCGTGCCGTCAATCTTCATCATGGAGGTCGCGGCAAGCTTTCACCTGCTGCCCGGCGTGTGGCGTGATATCCATTGGCGGGCGCTTCTTTGGCTCACTGTTGGAAGCCTCGTCGGCACCCCCTTCGGAGTCTATGCGCTCGCGCATGTCCCACCTGCGCCGATGACCTTGGGGCTCGCCGTCTTCGTGCTGATCGCCGCGATTCTGCTGGCCCGGGGCTACGCCCTGAAGTCGCTTCCGGGTCCCGCGGCCACCTTCGCCACGGGCGTGTCTTCAGGCCTTTTCAACGGCAGTTTTGGAATCGGCGGTCCGCCGGTGATCCTGTTCTTTTTCAGTTCCCCCGCCGGGGCTGCGGCGGGGCGTGCCTCGATGATCGCCTTCTTCCTGATTACCGACGTCATGGGACTTGCATGGCAGGGCTGGAGCGGACTCATCGGCGCGTCGACGCTCTGGCGCGCCCTGGTCTTTCTGCCCGCGTTGACCGGCGGAATCCGGCTCGGCAATCGTAGATTCCTGACCGCGGATCCGGTGAACTTTCGACGCTGGGTCTTGAGACTGTTGATGATGCTGGCGGTGCTGACCGGTGCGAAGGCAATTACGCAATCTCTGTGATCGTGCGAGCCGTCGTCTCAAAGTGTCCGGCACGCAGTCCGCGGGCGGCGGCTACTTCGTCCCGGCCCCGCCGTTGCCGAGAACCGTTTCAGCGGATTTCGACGGCTTTCCGAACGCATCGGCGCCGGCCGCACGCGGCGTGAGGTGAAGGCTGTGCGCCACTCCGCCCAAGGAGGTCGCCAACACGTGATCCAGCAGACCGCGCGTGGCGCCGCCGCGGTTCATCAGTCGGCTCGTCCATTGCAGCGAAGGATCGCCCTTTCTCCCCGCTTGCAGGGAAACGCTGCCGCCGCCGGTCTCCCACAGCGTCACCACACGGACGCGATCGCGCGATCGATAATCCTTCAATCGCTGCCACACCGTCGTGCCGCGCAACATGGGTGCGTCTTCCGCGTCTCCGAAAGGGGAATCCTTTTCCAGTATCGAGCGTCCGCGCGGACGAAACTCCGCCGCCGAAAAGGATTTGATTTCCGGCAGATCGACGGCCCGGAAACTCGACGGGACAGACTGGAAACCCGGCGGGACAAACTGGTAGCTCGACGTCAGCGGCGGCAAGAATGCGGGAGCGGGCGCGAATTGCCGCGCGGCGTTGAAGTCCGGTTTCGCCTGATTGACCGTCGGCGGAACCTGCTCGCCGGCCAGCGCCGGAGATGTGCGTACGATGGTGAGAATCGCCAATCCCACGAGCATTCTGTCGCACACGCCGAAATACCGGGTGGTGCGGAAGCAGGCCTGCGCATCGTGATGTGCGAAAATATTCGCCTCGCTGGATGAGTGTTGCATCATGCCCTCTACGGCATGGTCAGCATCCTCCAATATCGCGGTCGGCGAGCGCGGCATACGTCACAAATTTGCGCCAAGTCGGCGCACACCGCCAGCGCATCAAAACATAATCACGTTGAATTGCGTGTTATGTCTTATCGGGTCCGCGCAGGCTGGGGCGGGCACTCTCCCAGTGGCGGCCGTCGAAGGGAGTGATCGACATCGACTCGACGGTTTCGCTGTCGATGCATCGCGCGTTCACGCTCACCCCATCGGGGTGCGACCGCGGAGTATAAAAAGACTTCACGCCGCAATGAGAGCAAAAGGTGTGCTTTGCGACACCGGTGTTGAAGGTGTAGGTGGTCAAATCGCCGCGGCCGGAAACAAGCACGAATTGATCCGCCGGAACGATCAGGTGCAGGAAGCCGGACTTGCCGCACATCGAGCAGTTGCAGTCCGACACCTCGAGCCGCGCGGGCGCCGTCACTTCGAACCGGACCCGGCCGCAGTGGCATCCACCTGAGTGCTTGACCACGTGCGCGCCGCTCAATGTTTGTGTTCTTGGGTCGCGAGGTCGTCCACCAGGGAAAGCAAGCGCTCCGGAGAGCCTGCCGAGCGCACGTCCGCCACGTACTTCCCATTGACGACGAATGTCGGCACGCCTTCTATCCGAAACCGCAGCACGAGTTGATCGGCTCTTTGCAGTGCGGTCTCCACGGCGAAGGACTGACTGGCTTTCTTGAACGCGTCTTCGGATATTCCGAATTTCTGCAAGAAAGCGGCCTGAAGACGCAGCGCCCCGGCGGTATCGTTTGGATCGGTCGCGATCAAGGGATTGTTGTTGGTGTGTATCTCCTTGAAGACTTCGCCATGCAGTTGATCGAGCTTGCCCAGGCTCTCCAACGTGTAATAAAGGCGCGCGGTCGATCGATGCCCTTCGCTCCACATCACGGGCACGCGCGAGAACGTGATGTAGGCCGGCTTGGTCTTCTTCCACGACTCGACCAGCGGGTCGATCGCATAGCAGTGCGGGCAGCCGTACCAGAAAAACTCGAGGACCTCGACCTGGCCCGCTGGAACCGAAGTCGGTTGACCGGGAACCAGGCGCGTGTAGTTGACGCCTTCCTGCCACAGGGTGGGAGGTGTGGTGGTGGTTGCGGCCGCGGCGTTCGGCGTAGTGGCCGACACCGTGGAAGCGACCGCAGCCAACAGCGGGTTATGCGTGCCGGTGTCGCCGGTGGTTTCCTCAACCGTTTCGGACCCGTCTTCGTTGGGTCGGGTGATCTTGCTCGGCCGAGGGGCAAGTCCGGCGTCCTCGCGTTGCGCCGCGGTGGCCGCCGGAGCCGCCGTGTCCGCCGGAGGCGCCAACGCCGTGGTCGGAGCCGCGGCAGTCTGGCGCCGATCGTCCGACGATTGTTGTTTGCCGCAGGCGCCCAGCGCGAGAGCCAGGACCACGAATAACGATAATGCCGGTGCGCGCATCTTAACGAAGCCCTTGCAAATAGGAGGCGACATTGCGGATGTCGTCGGGCGACAGGCGCTTGGCAATGGTCTGCATGATGCCGTTGGGTCCCGTGCTGCGAACTCCCGACGCGTAATCGTTCAGCTGCTTCACGACATAGACAGAGTGCTGGCCGCGAAGCGCCGGAAACTTCGCGGGCTCATTGCCGAATCCGGTGGGTCCATGACAGGCCATGCACGCGGGAATGCCCCGGGCAGCGTCGCCGGCGCGATAGAGTTTCTGACCGGCCTGCCAGTAGGAGGGGTCCGCCTCGAGGCCGGTATTTACCTGGGAATCGAAATAGGCCCCCAGGTCCGCCATGTCGTCAGCGCTCAAGGCCATTGCATTCGGCATCATGATAGGGTTGTTGCGCTTCGCTTCTTTGAAGTACTTGAGTTGTTCAGCGATGTAGTCGGCTCCCAGTCCGGCGAGGCTTGGCCACTCGGGATTGACGCTGTTGCCGTTGGCGCCATGGCAGGCCTGACACACGACGGCTTTGGCGGCGCCGGATTCAGGGTTCCCGGCGGCACCGCCCGCGGTGCTTGCCAACGCGCAGGAAATTGTTGCTGCAAGTATCCAAAGCCGCTTCATGATCCTCTTTAACCCCATTCTAAAGTGAACTGTCGACTCATCTAAATTGTACACTACGCTCAATCATTTGCGCCCAAGCAACACTCCCCCATGTCGCTCTATCCCAATGTGAAATTCGTCACCAGTGCTGCCGAGGCGCAGCAGCTCGCTCCGGACACGGGCCGTGAAATTGCCTTCGCCGGCCGCTCCAATTCCGGCAAATCCACGGCGATCAACGCCATCACGCAACGGTCGGGCCTCGCCCGGGTCAGCCGTACTCCCGGCCGCACTCAGCTGATCAATTTCTTCGAATTGGGGCCCGATCGCCGGCTGGTCGACCTTCCCGGGTACGGATTTGCCAAGGTCCCTGAGAGGGTGCGGCTGAAATGGCTGCAGCTCATGGAGCATTATTTCAATGTTCGTGAGTCGCTGGTGGGACTGATTCTCATCGTGGACAGCCGGCGCGGTCTCGGCGCCCAGGACGCCGCCATGCTCGAGTGGGTGCTCGCCCGCGATCGACATGCCCACGTGCTGCTGACCAAAGCGGACAAGTTAAACCGCAGGGATTCGCAGCGCGTGTTGCAAGAAACCAAAGCCGCGTGCGGCGATACCGCAGTGACGGCTCAGTTATTCTCGGCCCATGCAAAACAAGGGTTCGAAGAGGCGCGCGGCGTGATGGACGGCTGGCTCGAGGCCGCTTAAAAAAAGGCCCCGGTGGCTGTTTTGACACAGCCACCGAGGCTAGACCAACCCGGCATGGGGATGACAAACCGGGTCTCGCCCGCTCAGGGAGAAGAGCGGGGAGCGTCTTTCACGCTCATGAGATTAGATGGGGACACCCCGGGAAAGTTCCAGGGGCAGCGCCCGCATTTTTGCAAAATTCGCCAATTCGCCCTGCTGGGCCTCAAATCGGCCAAAAACCCGCAAAAAAGGCGGGCAACTTTACTTTCCCTGCCATTTCTTGACAGTGCCGTATAGCTCTCGTATAGCTCTAATGCGCCTCGTCCCAGTTTCGGCCGATTCCTACATCGACCTTGAGCGGCACGGCGAGTTCGGCGGCGTGCGCCATGTGCTGCCGAAGTTGCTGCACCAGCGTACCGACCGCCTCATCCGCCACTTCCAGCACCAGTTCATCGTGCACTTGCATGATGAGCCGCGCCGGGGCCCCCGAGGTCTGCAGCCACGCATCGACGTCGATCATGGCGCGCTTGATGATGTCGGCGGCGGTGCCTTGCATGGGGGCATTGATGGCCTGGCGTTCGGCGGATTGGCGCAGGGCCTGGTTGCGAGAGAGGATTTCCGGCAGATATAGACGGCGGCCAAAAATAGTTTCGACGTAACCGGCGTCGCGTGCCTTCTGCCTGGTCTCATCCATGTAGCGCTTTACGCCCGGATAGCGCTCGAAGTAGAGATCGACGTACTTCTGCGCCTCGCCTCGGCTGATGCTGAGCTGGCGCGCGAGGCCGAATGCCGACATCCCGTAGATCAGTCCGAAATTGACCGCCTTCATCGAACGCCGCTGCTCGGACGTGACGGCGGCCAGCGGGATCCCGAGCACCTCCGCCGCCGTCGCCTGGTGAACGTCACGATCCTCTGCGAAGGCCGCCAGCAGGCTCGAATCACCCGATAGGTGGGCCATGATGCGCAGCTCGATCTGTGAATAATCGGCGGCCACCAAGGAGTGGCCGGGCGGCGCCACGAAGGCCTGCCGAATCCGCCGGCCTTCCTGTGTTCGAATCGGAATGTTCTGAAGATTCGGGTCCGTGGAGGAGAGCCGGCCCGTTGCCGCGACCGCTTGATGATAGGACGTGTGTATGCGGCCGGTCCGCTGATTGATTTGTTCCGGCAACTTGTCCGTATACGTCGATTTGAGTTTCGCGACTCCCCGATATTCGAGGATCAGCCGCGGCAGGGGATAGGATATGGCGAGTTCCTCGAGCACGTCCTCTGCGGTGGACGGCTGTCCCGTCGGCGTCTTGCGGATGACGGGGATTCCCAATTTGCCGAACAAAATCTCCTGCAGCTGCTTCGGCGAATCCACGTTGAAGGCTCCGCCCGCCTCGAGGTGAGCCTGCGTTTGCAATTCCAGCATGCGTCCCGCGAGCGCCGTCGACAATCGAATGCTCAAGCTGGTGGTGGAGGCCGGGTTGCATTTCCTCCGCATGATCGAGCTCAATACAACGGCTAAGAAGTACCGCGCTGCTTTCCTCGCCAAATATGCGCTCCAGCCGCTCTCGGCACAGGCGCTGGCGGCGCTGGACGACGCAACGATTCGCTTCGTGCGGCTGACGGCTGGACGTGGTCCAGACGCTCGGCTGCTCTCGGTGGCGCTGCTGGATTCAGCAATGCGCAACCCAGAAATGTTCAGATCAATCCTAATGGCGCGATTGCGAATATTACGGGACAGGGGAAATATCTTAAGGATTTGGCGCAGTACGGGCAACAGCGTAAGGATTTGGAAGATCAGATCAAGTCTGCCGAAAGCGTAGAAAATATCGGGTCTCTTGCTTCTGCCAGAAAAGAAAGAGCAGATACCTACGCGGCTAACGAAAAAGACCGCACTGCCATCAATGCAGAGAGAACGGCTGATCGAAACTTCAAGTATTCGCTGGACATGGCGCAGATGGGAGGAAAGGCAGCAAAGGCAGAAGATCCGGTTCCTGTCGGTGCGGTACGGCTTCACAACCCGACCGATCCTACAGGCAAGACGTTTGTCGATATCATTCCACCAAAAGGAACGCACCGGGTTGATGATAAATCCCTGGCAGATCAACTCCATGTCCCGGTGGGGACCGAAGTCCCGCAAATCGAATACCTGAAAGGCATTGAACTCATTCAGAAAAACGAAGAAGCGGCGATGAAGATGAAGGCTCCGGCTGAACGCAAGACGGAGACGAAAGCTATTCAGATCGGCGGTAAACCTCATCAGGTGATGGTGGATGCTGCGACAGGGGCTTTTGTAAAAGACCTCGGTGAGAGCGGCGAAAAGCCTCCGGTTACAAATATCAATGCAGGTATTGCTGCTCTCGACCGCGAACTGACGCATTTTGCTAAGCCACATGAGAAGTCTTTGTCCGACGCACAAGGACAACTTGACAAGATTCTGGACGCGGAAAAGATGGTCGCTGGCGGGGCTATGAATCAGGCTCTCGGAATCCCGAAAGTACTCTCTTCTCTCGTAGCAGGTACGGGTTCTGGTGTTCGCATTACAAATGCTGAACTTCAGTCTCTTGCTCATGCCAGAGGCATCGCAGGAGACATCGAAGGATGGTTCAACAAGATCAGCGGACAGGGGACGCTGACAAAAGAACAGAAGAATCAACTGTCGGGTCTTCTAAACGACGTTAAACAGCGTGTTGTCCAGAAACGGCAGATTGCCAATGATGCTCTCGACACTATCAACGGCGCTGGTTCACGTGATGCAATGATCGCGGCTGATAGGGCGGCAAGGGATCGTATATCCGCGATTGAGAAAGAGGCACATGCGACTACACATACTGCTGGTCCGGTCACAGTCCAAACGCCCCATGGACCGATGCAATTCAAAGATCAGGCAACGGCTGACGCTTTCAAAAAAGCAGCAGGGATTCAATAGATGGGAAGTCCCTCAGTAGATTACACGGCACTCGCGAAGCAATTTGGCGGAAACCCCGCTGCCCAGGATGTAGACTACTCCGCATTAGCAAAGCAGTTCGGAGGCGCACCGGCAGACCATCCAAAAGAAGAACCGTGGTCCGTTACCGGTTTCCTTGGGAACGTTCTGAAGTCTGGCGCTAACCTGGCTGGAAATATGGCAAGTACCGGACTCGGAGCCATCGAAAAACCAGTTCGACTAGCAGGGCAGGTGATTACAGGAAAAGCAATTTCCGAGAATCCAGAAGAGGAACAGTTCGACAAGATTGGCGATACGGCGGCAGGGGCGATACATAAAGGCTTTCAGGCTGTCGGACTGGGAGGTGCCGACGATCGACTTCGGTGCGACTCCC
>Ga0137409_10005546_pt1 | contig 13143 bp, 20 predicted proteins | sample CZODoug1_16funga_FD_122059 | JGI IMG/M metagenome (GOLD analysis project Ga0137409, IMG submission 122059) | Vadose zone soil fungal communities from Angelo Coast Range Reserve, California, USA - CZODoug1_16fungal (Hybrid Assembly) | ecosystem: Environmental > Terrestrial > Soil > Vadose zone...
CGCCGTTCCGATGGGGCTCCCTCCTCCGAGGCCTACGATTACATCAGCTCGGAGCGAGCGTGCATTCTTTGCAACATCTTCCGCCGTTTCGACGGGGACGTGCGGCCGGGCTCCCGCCGACATTCCGACGAGGGCCTTACCGAGGGCTGCGCGGACTCGCTTTCCAACGCGTCCGGACGCCAAGCTCGATCCAGTCACTAGGTAAGCGCGAAGGCCGCCGATCTCTCTCAAGTACGTTTCAAGTAGGTCGATGCACCCGAGACCAAGCAGGATCCAGCAATCGCCGTCGTGCCGGGTCTGGAGGACCAGATCTCCGCGCGACGTCCTCGTCAAGCCTTACTCTCCATGCTCTCTCTTCTCGAGCCCTTGGGCCTTCTTGAGCCTTTCTTCCTCTCACGCTGTTCAACAAGATCCACGAACCGACACGGCGGACTAGGCGGTCTTTTGAATCTCGGACTTGTGGCGGACCACGGCGTAGATTGCGACGACGAGCGCAACGATCGCAAGCGCGAGCGAGGCATAGCTGACGGCGGACAGCGAACCGACGGCGTCCGCTGCGGTCAGAGGCACGACCAAGACGGTCCCGGACATGCCGACCCACGACTGGCCGATGTAATACGCGTGGACCTTGCAGAAATAGGTGAACGTTCCCGCATTGTTGAATGTGACGGAGAACGAATCGACTCCTGGCCGGAGCATGACCTGCCGGATGCCGTCCTTGAAGAGGATCCAGGCGACACTCTCGTTCTTCGCCGGCTGGGGTGCTCGAGACACGAAGGCCCCGGTCACGTCGCCGGCTCCCGACGCCACCGCCTCGAGGCGCCCCTCGGATCGCCACCGCCCCCTTCGAAGGCCTCTCCCCGTGCGGGCGCCTGCAGGCTCGTCGAGGTCGCCCCCAGAGTACGCCACGCCGGGACCTACAGGGGGCTGCCCAGGGACCTACCCCTCAGATCATATTCTCTTTCGTTTCTTCCTGCGTGAGATACCAGGTGGAACACCGGATGGCACCGGACGATCGCCCCGTACCCCTCGAGTTCGCTCAGCCAAGCATACGTAATCGCTACTGTTCTTTGATATCGGCTGGTCCGGTACGCCACATGAGCCGGTCCCGGATGGATCGGCGTACGCATGGCGTTTTTGGTGACGATTGCTTGCGCTACGGTGCGGTAGGTGCTATTGTGTCGGCATGAGCAACGAAACGACCATCTACCAGCCCGTCATCACCTACCAGACCAGCACGGGCTCGCCGATCCGGCTCTGCGCGAGCCACGATGCCAACCGGGAGAGCCCCGCGGTGATCGCGGCGCAGCGGGGACGACAGATCCTCGCCTCCGTGCGGCATGGCCTTCATGACGGCTTCTGCGACGCCTGCGACGTGAACGCGGATGCGACATGAGCGGCGAGTCGAAACGCACGCCCGTGGCCGTGGGTGCGTTCCTGGCGGCGTGGGAGGCGCTCTGCGTGGCCATGGGGCGCCGTAGCCTCACGGCCGGGGGTGCCGCGGCGCCGCCGGTGCTCGGTCTTCGCAGGCTACCCCTGGCGGAGGCCCTGACCGATCTCGGCTACCCGGAGGCCCTCACGTCGGGGGCGCGCCTGGGCGCGGCGCTGCGCCGGCTGCGCGGGGTGCGCGACGAGCAGGGGCGGTACCTCGAGCGCAGCCGGGGGGCGAAGGGCTCGATCTGGTACGTGGTGGGGCCGACCGCGCCGGCGGCAGCCGCGCCGGAGCAGCTCCTCGAGGACGCCGCGGAGCTCGCTGTCTACGCGATGGGCGGCGCCATCGGCCTTGACGTGTGCGCACTCAGCGGCTATTCTGTGGATATGACGACGACGAAGGCCACCATTTCTGATGGCCCCGGGAGAAAAGACCCATGGAACCCGTGACAGTTACGTATAGATTCGCGCTCGGTGGAGAAGGGCGTACCGATGAGATCCCGTGCGATCTCGGGGCTATCGAGCGGGCCCTCGGCCGCCCAGGTGGCGGGGGCTGGTCCTGGTGTCTCGATCCGCTGACCGAGGGGCAGGCGGTCGTCCTCGGCGCCTACGAGACTCAGATGGGCGAGTCCGCGATCGAGTTGCCCGCAATGGGGCCGATCTTCGTCGAGGTCGAGTGATGTCGATCTGCGACTGCGACATCGGCGTCTGGTGCCGGATTTGTCTTGCGCGTCGCGCCGTGCAGGCGCTCGAGCGGCGGGTCAAGGATTGGGACCCGCTCGACGTGACCGGTCCGGAGGAGGAGGAAGAAGCGGCCGAAGAGTACGAGCTTCTCTGCACGCGCCTGGGCGTGGCACGGGTCGCCTTGGCGGCGCTGGAGAGGGAGCGCCGCAAGGAAATCGAGACGTGGCTCTCCGAGCACACCGCCGTCGAGGAGGTGTGACGGCTCGTCGCCTCCGCCCCGCGGTGAACGTCACGCTGCCGCGAGCCCTGCGTGCCGCGTACGAGGAGGCCGCGGCGTCGCACGCGCTGCCGACGCTGAGCGGGCTGCTCGAGCGGGCCATCGCCGACGCGCTCGAGCACCTCGGCTGGCCTGTGCCGGCGGCGCTCGATATCGACGAGAGCCGCCGCAGAACGATCGATGGGGTCGCGGTGGTTTCGGCGGACGACGTGGCCGACGCGCTGCGCAGCTCGTGGGAGAGCGGCACGAGCATCTGCGAGGCGGCGTGAGCGCCGCCGACTGCCCTGTGCGTCGGAGCGACGTGCTCCGGGCGCGGTCCACCCTGAGGGCGGTGCCTGGCTTCGCGCAGCTCCGGACTCGCATCGAGGCGCGCGCCTTCGGGCACATCGAGCCGACAGGCCGCTTCGCGACAGCCCCCTGTGATGCGCTGTCAACGGCGGCGACCGGGTGGTCACGGAAGAGCGCCTGAGGCGTGAGCTGCGCGGCGCGCGCGCCGCCCCTTGACAACCGGCCGACCGCTGCCAACCTTGCGCGGACTGACCTGAGGACGGTGCCCGGCTAGAAGATTCCTTGATCGCCCCCTGACGCTCCGCGGCGCTCCCCAGCGCGCCGCGCTTGTGCTCTTGTCATGGCGCATCCTCTCGGCCAGATCGCTGCGGGGTGGTTCTCATCCAACCCGATCTTCATATCACCACTGTAGCGTCACTCGTGTCAGTGGTCAAGATTATTATCGGATGGTCGGTCGAGGCCACCGGTCGGCGGCGCGCAGCAGCTCGTTCCACGTGCCCATTGCGCCAGCCGCCCCCTCGAGCGGTCGGGTCGGCGGCGAGCTCGCGGTGCAGCGCCGGGATCGCCGCGATCGCGCGGAGCAAGCTCTGCCGCGTGATGCCGAGGAGGGCGGCAGCGGCGGTGCGACTGCGACCGGGCACCTCGGCCAGGAGCTGGCGCACGAGGGCAGCGGTGAGAGCCCGCCGGTCCGGGTCGCGCGCCGAGGCGAGCAGCGACCGCTCCCCGTTGGCGATCGCGGCGCGATGCCTCGCGAGGGCAGTTGGGTCGACCCATCCCCCGCGACGGTAGCGCGCGAGTAGAGGCGCCACGCGGTGCAGCGGGATTGCACGCGCTGTACCAGGGGGCGTGAGCGTGGCCCAGTAGCGGCGCTCGCGATCGGTATAGAGCGCGAGGACGCGATCCCCGTCGGTGAGCCGCGTCGTCATCAGTACCCACCATTTCGGTGCACACACGCGTCGACGCAGCGCGCCCACGCCATTACCGCCCGCTCTTCTGGTGCGCTGCGCATGATCTCCTCGGCGGTCGCCGCCCGAGGCTCGGCGCCGCATGAGGCCTCGCACTCCCTCACCGACATGCGCTTCGGCGTGTCGGGCAAATCCACTCCGCGAGCGCCTGTCGCCCCCATCGGGATCGGTCCGTAGAGCGGCGTTCTGTGCCCAGCCTCGAAGTCGGGAGAGGAGCAGGCCGCGAGCCCAAGGAGGCCCACAAGCTGCCATCGCCACGCCCGCTGATACCACTCGCGGTGCTCCTGAGTGGCTGGGAGCAGCAAGAGCCGATCCTGCTCCCCGATCACGACGGCCTCTGGGACAGCCACGCGTCCAACTCCGTCTGCGCGCGGTCCGCATTGGCCCCCTGTCGCGCATCGCGCAGGCGCGTGATGCGGCGGTGCTCCTCCGCAACGAACGCCGCCCGCACGGCGGTTTCGTCGACGGAGCCAGCGAAGGATAGGTGGAGCGCGAGCTGCGCCGCGAACCGGGAGGCGATGCCGTGTCCGGACACGGCTGCGCAGTGCCCAACCCCGACCCCATACCAGAGCCCATCCGCGTACAACTCCGCCGACGCGAATGCATAGGGGCGATCCGCGTACGGCCGGCGGGCGTACGCCCGCACACCCAGCGCGTAATTAAATGCGTCGCACGCCACGGTACTGCCGGTGACGTGCGCGATCTGCCGCGCGTGCGCGGGACAAAGGGTCGGCGCTGCTAGCCTCGTGAATGTCGTATTCATCTCTCTATTCCTTCCGTGGCCCTCGAGAAGCGGTCACCAAAGCCCCAAATCAATCACCATGTCCCGATAAGGGGCGACGATCGCGCCAAGATCGCGGGAGATCTGCCCGTAACATACGTGGACCCACGAGAACGCACGCTGGTAGATGGCCAGTTCGTGGTTCAGCGCATCGAGCGTCGCGCGCGACGCTGGTTCAGAGCCGAGCGCCGCGCGGACCGCAGCTAGTTCGACCTCACCCGACCGATTCAGCAGCGATTGGGTCGATCGGCGATCCAGCGCGCTGAGCGCCTCGCTGAGCGCGGGGCTCACGAGGCCACCACGTCGAGAGCGCTGGCCGGCTCACATGCCGAGCCCGCCACGGCCAACTGATCCAGAACCGCCAACTGCGCCGACCATCTCGCGATGGCCTCCGCGGTCCCACACACCCCCTGACACATAATCACGTACGTGCCATCCTGCGTGGCAACGCCGTCAATGGCGATCTCCCACTGCGATGCGCCGTTGGCGCCCCGAGCGATCTCCGCTCGCGCTCGAGCGGCCCGCATACAGCGGTCGAGTGTCCACCGCTCGCGCACAGCAGTCTTCCCGAGGATGGCGCGGAGAGCGTCTAAGCTCTCCAACCCCAAGCCCCTAAGCACCGTCGAGCACCTATCGGCCGCTGCGCCACGATCAGCGGCGGCTTTTATCTCTCGTTCTCGATCTTCGACGAGAGCCCACTCGGGCTTTCGTCCCACCAGCGTGCCCGACGCGAACTCGATCCCGCACGCCCATTGCCGCTCCGGCTCGTGCCACCAGAGGGCGACCGCGTCCCCCGCTGCCGCCGCCTCCGCCAACAGGCGATTCAGGGCGGCGCCGTGGGCGCGGTGCGTACGGCTGCCGCCGCCGCCCTCGCGGGGATCTACCAGGATCGCCCGCCTCATGGCGTGGTCCGCCTCGATCAGCTCGCGGCCGACGCGCTCGATCGCCGCGCTCACGACGCCCTCGCGATCTGGGCGGCCCACGCCCGCACCGAGAGCCCGACCCGCTCAAGTCTCTTCACAGCGTAGGTGACAATACGACTGGGTGCCTGTGGAGGGAGCTCGCCCGCTCTCTCCTCTTCCAGGTCCCCCTCGGCGAGGTCGACCGCTGCCGCGCCGATCGCGTCGAAGAGAGTGCTATATTCCGGGCGCGGCCAAAGGCCGGTGAAGAGAAGAATCCGGTAGTAATCGTCGAGAAACGATGCGATGGCCGGTCGCGGCGTCGCCGCCAGGCGATCAGCCCAGAGCTGCGCCCGGGCGACGGACGCGGCCGTGGTCTCGTAGAGAACCCGCTCGCCGCTCACCCGGGTCCACCAGGCTAGAGGGTGTGGATCATAGTGGGGGAGATCGAGGTGCGCGCTCACGACGGCCTCACAGTCTGGGACACGTCGGCGCCCGCGGCGGTGAGCTTGCTGGCGGCGGCCCCGCCGCAGACCACGGTGTGGCCGAGCGCCACGAGGCGTGCGACCTCCGCGCCCACGTCGGAGATCGGGACCTCGGCGCGGAGGCCGAGCTCACGGTCGAGCTGCCCGGCGCTGAAGCCCGCCACGGGCTCCGCCGCGAAGGCCACCGTCGCGTCGTCGTCGTTTCGGATGATCTTGATCGTCTTCTTCATAGAGACCACTGTAGCGCTGCATGCGTCAGTGGTCAAGACCCAGCGGCGTCGATTTCGTGCTCGGCGTTAGAACCTGCCCAGCGCGGAGAGGAAACCCTCGAGCCCCGCGCCGCTCCACGCGAGCGTGCGGATCCAGCGCGGGCCGCCGCCGAGCGCCAGCGCCACCCGCGGGGAGGGCTCGTAGCGCACGTCGGCCGTGAGAGCCGGGAAGAGGCCCGAGTAGAGCATGCACCACCCCCACGGCGTGCACGTGGGCAGCCGCCCTGCGTCGAGGTGCAGGGCCGCGCCGAGAGATACAGGGCCGGCGATGCGCGCGGCGGCAACGCCCTCGACACCGCCGAGGAGGCCTACCCACCGCGCCCCCGTATCGAAGCCCACGGCGGCGAGCTCGCCCCCTACCGCGAGGGTGTACCGCTCGCCGAGCTGCCATGATCGCAGCAGGTCACCCGAGATCATCATCCCGCCGGTGGGGCGCGCGGCGGGGCCCATGCGCGCGTAGGAGGTGCGTGCCGCCACGGACCACGGGCGGGGCACATGCTCCGTCGTGACGGGCGCGTCCTCGTCGGCGGCCGCTCTCGTCGCGTGGAGCGCAAGAATCAGGAGGAACGACGCGGCGATCGCTTTCACGGTGCGCCGTCCTTCGGTTGCGGCGTTCCGCCAAACGGGTAGGCTGGGCTCGATGGGCACGCGGGGCCGCTCCCTGCCTGGAGCGTACACAGCGCGGGCAGCCACGCCGCGCCGCCGCTCAGGAGACCGCCGACTACGACCACGCCGCCGATCACCGCGAAGGGCACCCAGCGCGGCAGCACCGGGCTCTCGACGAGATCGCGCTCCACATCGTCGACTGTGACCTTATCAGGGTCCCACTCATCGACCTTCGTCGCGACCTTGTCGCCCTGGCCTCCCACCTCGAGCATGCCGTAGATCCAAGGCGCCCACACGATCCAGCAATCGGGGGTCAGGCCGGTGTTGAGCCGAAAGCTGTCGCCCCTGTCTTTGAAAAGACGCGTCGCGCATTCCGCGAGCGACACGTCGGCGATGCTGCCGTCGAGGCAGCTCATCAGGTCGTCGACGAAGATATCGTAGGAAATCGCGTCCTGATCGCCGGCTGGCTCGAACACGTCCTGTTCGCACCTCACCGTGAACGCCTTCGTCTTACGCGATATGCGCGCTAGAAAATTCGCGGCGTTCCTGTTCGCCGCCCAGCGCTTCGCGTTGAGCAGCGTGAGTGGGGGGAGCGTGCGGATCCCCACGTTCACGTCGCGCCACGACGGATCATCCGGTACGGAGCAACCGCTCGACACGAGCACAGCGATGATCCACATACGAGCCTTCACGGCGCACCGTCCGGCTGAGGGGTCTTGCCGACAGGATAGCGCGGGTCCGCCGGGCACGCCCAACCAACACTCTGCGCGCAGAGCGGCACCAGGACGCTGCCAGCAGCCGGACCAGCCCCGATCACGACGATCCCGCCGACCACCACGAACAGGCTCCCGTAGACCCACGATGGCGGCGCCTCGGAGGCGAGCAGCTCGCGCGCGATGTCGTCGTCGCTTACGTTTTCTGGCTCCCACTCTGGGTGAGCCTTCTTCGCGTCGCGGTAGAACGGGCGCAGCACGGTGTTGCACGTGCTCTGCAGCCCCGTGCGCCTCCAATGCTCGTCATGGGCGTTCTGCCGCACCATCTCGATGCACTGCGACAGAGACCTTGGCTGCAGGGCGCCTACAGGGTTCCCGCTCGTCAGCAAACACGCGACCATCGTCATGACCTGAACCGGGTTACCGAAGCTGCGCCCCGCTTCGTCAACACAGTCGAGGTCCATGAAGTCCTGGGCTGACGGCCTATCCTGCCACCATTCCAGCGCTGATGCGCTGGAATGGGCCAGTTTCATTATCGCCAGCTTGTCCGGCGGCAGGTTGTTGATCCCTGCCACGACCCGATCGTAACTCGGGTCGTCGGGCACAGAACAGCTAAACAGAACCACCACAAACAGCATCAACATATGTCTCATATCATGTCTCCTGTTGGGGCTCGAGTCCCAAGAGGACGTCGAGCGGGTCGATTGCTTTCGGCTTGCGTCGCGCGGTGGGAGCCGCGGGGCAGCCCGCACGATGGCGTCCGCCCCGTCGCGCTCGCCCCACGAAGCACACGCATCCCGCGGCCTCGAGCTCTATCAGGCTCATGCCGGCGAAAGCGTTCGCCTTGCCCCGGTGCCGCATGAGCCGGGCCGCTGCACTCGCACGCTTCTCCTCGGGCGTCTTCCTCGGTGCCGGCGGGGCGGCCTTCCCGGCGCTGCCCGCACGGCGCTTGCGCGTCCTCTTCGGCGCCGGTAGCAGGTAGCCCACGATGGCGCCCGCCGCGTCGCGATCGTCCCCGGCGCCGCCGTGCGAGGCGCCCTTGCTGCGCCTGCCGAGGAGCTCCCACCCCTCGGCGATGTGCACCCGCAACCCCTCGTCGGCCATCTCGTCGGTGATGCCCCCGCTCGTGTGCGGCACGACCCGATGCGCCCATCGCTCGCGAGGGATCGTGATGACCTCGACGCCGAGCGGCGTGAGCTCGCGGTAGAGACCCGCGTCGATGTGGCTGCAAATCTCGTGGTTCTGGCCGATCCTCGCGAGCGCCGCCGCGCTTTTGCCGGCGGGCGCGAATAGCGTTCCATGCTCGACGATGACGCGCGTCGCCTTGCACGCCAGGATGCGTTGCACGAGGGCGGTCACCGCGGGTTGCACGTCGTGGCGCTTGCCGCGCTCGGCAGGCGGCACGAGCACCACATCGGCGACATGGACATGCAGCGGGAGCGACTCCGTGGCGGCCACGATGCCGCATCGGGCCGAGCCGACGTCCACGCCGACAATGATGCTCATGGGGACTCGGTGTTTGGCCGCTGCCTACCCATGATTTCGGAGATCGCCGCCGCCACTGTTGGAGCATGTCGCACGAGGCGATGACTTGGAGCGGTGCTGTACTCGGGGCCGATCCAGTACACCGGCACTCCTGCGTGCAGCGCCGCTCCAAGCTCCACGAGCGCGCCCTTCTGGCACTCCCCCGTTTCCTGGTAGAAGATCAGGGCATCCGCGCTTGACGCCTCAGCAACCCCATCGCGGATCTCCTGGCGCAGCCGGCGGATCTCGGCCACGCGGGCGCGGCTCTTGAACTCCGCGTCGGCGCGCGAGTACCAGCCCCCTCGTTCCGCCGCTTGATACCGCGCCTCGATGGCGTCGATGTCGAGCTCCGGGTGGCCCTCGGCCCAGCGCCCGCACGTCGCGCCAGAGGGCGCCTCGGTGACGACGAGCCCGTCGCGATGCTTCGCGGCCGGCGCCTCCTCGTCATCGAGAGCCGCATTGGCTTCCGTGCGCCTCTTACGCAAAGCGATGTTCTTTTGCCCAGCTTTGCTCGACATATCGACGAATCCACTGCATGGACAAGGCGAGTTCCCGTAGGTGAAGGTGAGCACTTCGCAGCCGCCGCGGCCGATTTTGCCACGGTGGTGCCGTCTTTGATGGCCGCATAGGCATACAGCGTTAGTGGTCATATGTTATCCACCGTCAAAGTCATTTCAAACCCCAGCTGCGCGATGGCGTACCGCAGCTCGCCCACGCTGCAGCCGCTCGCGCGCCCGTCCGCGGTCACGTTCCAGCGCCGCGCGGGCGGGCCACCGCATCCGACCAGCAACGCGTACCCCGCCGCGCGCGCGTAGGCGGCCAGCGTCGACAGCCTGATCTCGGCGCCGGCGCGGATGGCCGCGGACACCGCTTCCTGCGAGACAACCCGCTCCCGACGCGCGGCAAGGCCACGCTGCGAGAGAGGGCGCCCCGCGGCGCGGCAGGCGTCGAGGATGCCCGCGAGGGGGCGGTCGAGGTCGAGGGTGGTCACTCGACGACCCGCGCAAGCGCTTCGCGCGCGGCCCTGATGTCCGACGCGCTCATCGCTGCGCCGTCGATCCGCGACACGATGACGACCGTCGAAGAGCGAGCAACGCGACCATGGCGCCCAATCTTCCGCCCGAAGGCGCTAAACTTGGCGTCACCCCAGAGCGGCGAGAGACCTGCCATTGCTCTTCGTTAGCCGTCGTCTTCACACCCACAGAATAAGCCGCGGCTTGTCCGCTGTCAAACGCGTCGACGTCGATTTCTACCGCCGCGCCGCGTCAGCGCCGCACCTGATGCACGCTGTACAGCCTGGTCTTGGTCGCCTTGTCGTCCACAGCGTCGAGCCGGAGCCCGTCGCGGATCTTGCCGCGCAATCTCCACATCCGCATGCCGAAATCGTGCGCACTCGGCCGCTGGCCCTCCCTGGCGCGCGTGAGCGACCGCACCGCCGCGCGCACCTCGTCTAGCCCGTCCGGCGGCGCTTTCCCCGCGTGCTGGTCGCGTTCGCTCTCCGGGTACAGGTGATCCAGGATCGTGCTCGCCTTCTGCTTCTGCCACGCATTCTGCCACCCTCGGAGCATCACGCCGTGGGCCTCGCCTTCCTCGTCGCCGCCTCGCCCTGCCTCGGGAAACGCATGGAGCACGTTGGGCCCGCCAGCCCACATGAGCGCTCCAGGCACGATCGCGCTCCAGGCCTCGAAGCTCCCGCGGCAGCCAGGGTCGGGCACGTCGAGCCCCGCAGCCTGAGCGGCGAGATACGAGCGCAGGATCACGAGCACGGCGCGCACGAGCCGCGAGCGATTGGCCTTGATCCAGTTGAGTAGCGCGGGGTGGCGAAAGCTCTCGCGAGGACGCGACCGCGGGTCCTCTCGCTCGCTTTCGAGGCGCGAGATCATGACCCGCTGCGCCACGTCGTCGCTCATCATCATATTGTTGCCGGAGAACAGGAGTAACGCACTCCACGGCAGCGATAGCTGGTGGTTCTGGCCGAGGACACGCAGGTCGATGTTGTCGACCGCCGTTAGAGCCTTCTCCAGGCAGCCGCCCGCGAGCAGACCGCGGATGTTGTCGAAGGCGACGATGCGCGCGCCTGCCATCGCGTAGCCTGCAAGGATCTTCTCGCACTCCTCCTCGTTCGGCCTTCCATCTCGCATCGGGAAGGTGGCCACTCCCGCCGACCTGGACGTGGCGATCATGGACACAACATGCATTTGCAGCGACTTCCCCGAGCCCTGCCCAGCGGCCTCGAACATCGCACCAGGGACGGCACCGTCGATCGCAAGGCGGGCGAATATCGTGAGGAGCGCGGCTACGGTGACAAAGGCATCGGGGACCTCGCGCGCTCGCAAAAACTGGAGTTCCCCGTCGACGTCGGCTGGCGAGCGCTCGCCCACGTCGCGGAAAGGCAGATCGCAAGAGGTCTCGATCCAGAGGTGTTGCATAGCGGCGCGCGCGTGCTCCCTTGTCGGGAGGTCGAGGATGTTGCCTACTTTGCACGATGGCAACAATACAAAGCCGGTTTCCTCATCATACCCTGGCTGCACGATCAGCCGATGACCGGGCGCGAGGCATGGTGTCTCAAGGATGCCGCGGATCGGCCTGATGCCGGGCCAGTCGCCGCGCTTCGCAATGGCGTTGACGACCACTCCATCGGGGTTCGCGGGCACCCACTCGCCAGCCCCCTTGCCGCCGCGTCCACCACCCTCGGCCTTGGGTCGTTCGCCGCGGCGCGCGTCGAAGCGCTCCCACCTGGACACGCTGTCGACGCGCTCGAGGAGCACGCCCGATGCGTCACGCATGCGAGGCGTTCCAGGACGCGTCAGGATGTCGAGCCCGACGCAGCGATCCCGCTCGTACGGCTCGCGGCGCTCAGGCTCCCGGACGATGCGCACGAGCTGCCCGGCGCGCTGATACAGATTCTCGTCGCCTTCGCCGAGGGCGTGGATGGTCTCGCGGATCATGCGCGTGAGCTCGCCGGCCACGATGCGGACGACAGGCCGCTCCGCGAGAGGCGGGCTCTCGTGGACAAGCTCGCCGACATCGTGCGGCGTGGCCTCGTCAGGATCGGGACCGGTCCCGTTCCACTCGATCACCGTCGCCGCGCCCGCTTCGTCCGCCATCACTGCTCCTCGCGATGGGCGTCGTCGAGCCCGTGCAGCACCATGAACCCGCGCAGCATCGCCGGGCCGTCGGGGTCGCCCATCAGGCGAAGTCGCAGCTCCTCGGCGTGGAAGTAGAAACCCACACGCGCAAGGCCGACGAGCAGAGCAAGCAGGCCGAGGCGAAGCACGACGAGCTGTCCAAGTCGCACGACCAGGAGAAGGACAAGCCCGAGGAGCAGACCAAGAAGTTCGTCTCCCAGCTCAAGGACCAGTACGGAAAGGTCCACGAGATGGGCCAGAAGATGCAGGGGCCGCTCAGCGAGACGATCAAGAAGAGCGGCGTCTCGGTCGACAAGAGCGCGGGCATCTTCATGTCGCAGGCGCGCGGGGCCGTCGATCAGGCGATGGCGGCGCACGACGAAGCCAGGAGCGCCTACGACGAGGCGCAGAAGCAAAGGGGATCGCTGAAGGAGCTGGCGGGCCACATCCCCGACCTCAACGAGCACCTCGACGGGGCCTTCACCCAGCTTCGCAACGGGTACGACGAGGGGAACAAGGCCGCCGACGAAGCGAAGAAGACCGTCAAGGCGCACGAGGACGAGATCGCGGTCGAGGCGGAGAAGATCACCGCCCAGGCCGCCGAGGCGGTGAAGCGGGCGGAGTCGGCCCTCGCCGAAGCGAAGCGGGGTCAGCAGCTCGATCCAGTCTCGTCAGAAGCCAATCTCTTCGTGGGATCGATTTTGGTTTTCACACGGCAGCCCGACAAGGCGATTGAGACTTACCGAGAAGCAACCAAGCTTGATTCGAATTATGCTGCCGCCTTCTTGCGGCTCGGAGTAACGCACGGGCGCCGGCAACACTACGGCGACGCATACGCCGCCCTGGATGAGGCATTTAAGTATTTCGATATCTCGAACGAGGTCGAAGGTCTGACTGAAGTTCTTTTGCAACGAGGCATACTGCTCGGCCAGGAACGAAAATTTGATGGAGCCCGCGCGCAGCTGCAACAAGCGCTTGCTAAATCGACGGCCCTTGAAAACAAGGATAAGCACATCAAGGTGTTATTGAATCTCAGCGAAACTGAAATTAACGCCGGGGTGCCTGAGCAGGCTGAGCAATATTCCTCACAGGC
>Ga0137409_10005547_pt1 | contig 13142 bp, 14 predicted proteins | sample CZODoug1_16funga_FD_122059 | JGI IMG/M metagenome (GOLD analysis project Ga0137409, IMG submission 122059) | Vadose zone soil fungal communities from Angelo Coast Range Reserve, California, USA - CZODoug1_16fungal (Hybrid Assembly) | ecosystem: Environmental > Terrestrial > Soil > Vadose zone...
AGGTCGGTATAGCGGCAAACCGAACGCATGCTCAGATTCGTTAGGTCGGATGAGGAACATTGGCTCTCGTCCAGTGGAGGCCGCCATCGTCGGTGAGCGCCAGTCCGAAGCCGCCTACGACAAAAAGAAGGGCCCATGCGTGCTTCGAATCCAGGATGTATGGTACGAACAGCCCGTCGGGCAAATTGTCAGCGACCTGGATCCACGTCTGACCGGCGTCCGACGACTTGAGTAGGGCCCCTCCACTGATCGCCCACCAATGAACTGCATCTTGGTAGGCGACACTGTTCGTCGGAAGCCGTACGTGCGTCCAAGTGATGCCGCCGTCGACCGAGGTGAAGTAAAACGGGCCGGGCGGAGCGCCGGACTGCGGACTCGCCAAAAAGGCTGCCACGACTACGCCAGCGGCCGGTAAGAGGTCGCTGGAGACCTGGTAGTCGGCTGTGGGGTCCCATGAAGGGCCTGGCGCTGGAAGGTCGTGTCGCTGCCAGCTGTGGCTTGCATCGCTCGAGACATAGACGTGCGGCGGGCCGAGACCGAAGCTGCCCATCCACGCTTCGGTCGGCCGGCGGAAGCTTAGGCCGGCGGCATCGACCGGCGGGTCCCCCAGCTGTTGCCAGCTGTTGCCCGCATCGTGGGTCGCAAATAGATTGCGCTGACTGAGCGTCGAGTTTGCTGCAGCGAGCAGCCAGCCATTGCTCGGATCGCTGAAAGCCAACCTCTCGATCTGACGATTGGGGGGAAGACTGATTGAGTCCCAGTGTGCTCCGCCGTCGGAGGTGCGGTAGAGCTGGTCAGGCGAGCCCCCCACAAAGATGAACCCGTGGTCTCTGTCGAACACCTGAATCGGCTCTGCAATGAAAGCGCTGTAACCGTTCTGACCCGTGAGCTGAGTCTGCCAATGCCTTCCACCGTCGAGGGTCCGGAGGACCCAGAACCGTCCCGCCACAGGTTGGGGCAGGCTCTCCGAGAAGTCCAAGGCCCATCCAACCGACGGAGATATGAAGTTGAAGTGGACCCGGTCGCTCGTGACCAACAACGCGCGTGCGGCGGGCGACGCCGTCTTCGATGGTGACATCCTTGTCGAGTGGAGATAAGCGACACTCCCGACAACGATGACGATCACGGCGAGCGCGATCATGGCCACCGCTCGACGGCCACGTCGAGAAAGCGGACCGGCTGGCGCATCGCCGACCTTGTCGTGGTTCAACCACTACATGATGGTGCCCGTGAAGGGAGCCGAACCTTAAAGCTCGTCGACGGACCCGAAATGCCAGCCCCTTGACACTGGGGAGTCATGAGACTGACGCGCGTTTGAGGTTCTCTACCTAAGATCGAGCCGAATACGGTAGGCCTATAGCTCCGGTTTGGGACCAGGAGACCGCGAGTTCGAATCTCGCCCGCCCGACCATTTCGACGCGGCCACTCGTCACGCCCCACTTCGTTACGAAATGCAGATGTAAGCTGCACGCGAACGTGAGCACCGGTACGCAGAGCCAGGTCGGCGACTTGGGAAGGCACGTCCCCTCGCTCTCATCGACGCTCCGGCCGCGCCCCGACGACGAGCTCCGCGAATGGGGTGGCAAGCGGCTCGTGCGCGGAAAGCGCGTTCTGGACCTCGGATGTGGCGACGGCCGTTTCGCGCTCGGTGTGGCGCCATTCGCCGTGCGCGTTGACGGGCTCGATCCGGACATCGAGGGTATTGCGGCGGCGAAGAAGAACGCGCGAGGTGCCGGTGTTCGAAATGTGCGCTTCGCTGTCGGCGCGGCACAGCATCTGCCGTATCCAGATGGGGACTTCGACGTGGTGATTCTCTCGTGGACGCTTTGATGAATCGCACGAAAGGGCATGGTCGATGCCCTACGCGAGGTTCATAGGGTTCTCGCGCCGGGCGGGGTACTGATTGACGCGAGGCCCGACTCACGCGTCCCGGCGTACGCAGTGCGCCAGAAGGCTCGCGGATTCCAGCTCTTCGGCGTCGTTAACACGTCCGCCGCCGAACTCGTAAACGATCGAGCATCGGATCGCGCCATCGCGCGCGTTGTTCGCGAGGGACTCTTCAAGCGCAGACGTCGCGGCCGTTTCTGGCACCGCGTCCCTTTCGACAGTCTCGCCGCGCTCCGACAGTACCTTTGGGAACACCTGCGCTTCGTACGGCGCGCGAAGTGGGTCGTCGACACAGCGACGCGTAATCGCTACTCGAACGAAAAGTTCGTAATCCGCCGTGCCGTCCGCTACGAGCTCCTCGAGGCCCGTCCGACGAAGTAAGTCGCCTTACTTTTTGGCCGGCTGTCCCCTCATCGCTTCGTGGATCACGTCTCCGTCGTGCCACTCCGGCTCGCTTTCAAGATGCTCAAGCATCTCGCGGTACTGGCTGTTCATCTCTGGACTGTCCGCGTTTTTCTTGTACACATCTTCGTTTTCGAATACCACGCTCATCCAGAGTTCGTTGGGGTCGCTGCTGCTGCGAAAGACGGTGTGATAGAGCCAGCCCTTCGGCGGGTCGCCCTCAAATGACCCCATCTGGCTCATGAACTGATCTACGTGGCCTGGTTTGACGCGATACCTGGCGATAGTTCCAAACATCGGACTCAACCTCCTTAGAAACTGCGATGGATCGTACCTCGCCGCTCATTTCGAAGACGGGCGTACCCTTTTCATCCAACATGATCCAGTCGAAGGTCGGCGGGTCGGTCGAGACAGGCTTCGAGCCCGTCCAGGAGGCTTTCGCCGCCAACTTCGAGCGCCATGGCGAGGTGGGCGCCGCCTGCTGCATCCACCTGCACGGCCGGCGCGTCGTTGATCTCTGGGGCGGGACGACCACACCTGGCGGCAGCGAGCCATACACGGGCGACACCCTGCAGATGGTCTGGTCGAGCACCAAAGGCGTCGTCGCCATCGCCGCGCACATGCTCTCCCAGGATGGACGGCTCGATTTCGACGCCCCCGTCGCGACGTACTGGCCCGAGTTCGCGGCCGAGGGCAAGTCCGAGATCCCCGTGCGCTGGCTCTTCAGCCACCAGGCCGGCTTGGCCGCGATCGACCGCCCCCTCAGCCTCGACGACGTTCTTGCGTGGACCCCTGTCGTCGACGCCCTCGAGGCTCAGGAGCCCCTCTGGGAGCCGGGGACGGCCCACGGCTATCACACCTTCACTTACGGGTGGCTGGCGGGTGAAGTGATCCGCCGCATCGCAGGCGTCAGCGTGGGTAGGGTCGTGGCCGAGCGGATCGCGAAGCCGCTCCAGGCCGAGTTCTGGATCGGCCTGCCCGAGGCCCAGAACGCGCGGGTCGCCCCGATCCTCCCGACGCCTCCGCCAGCGCCCGGCACGCCTCCCGACGCCCTCGCCGCCAGGATCGCCGATCCACAGTCGCTCGCCCACAGGTCGTTCGCCAACCCGACCATTCCGCCTGGGGCGTACAACGAGCTCCGCTTCCGGGCGGCAGAGGTGCCGGCCGGGAACGGCATCGGGACCGCCCGCGCCCTGTCACGCATTTACGCCGCCGCAATTGGGCCGGTGGATGGCGTCCGCCTGCTCGAGGCCAGAACGCTTGAGAAGGCGACCAGAACGCAAGCCCGTGGCGAGGACCTGGTCATGGGCTACGAGACCCACTTTGGAACCGGCTTCCAGCTCCCGTTCCCGTTCCGGCCGATGGCCGGCGATGGCTCCTTCGGCCACTACGGGATGGGCGGTGCCGTAGCGTTCGCTCACCCCGAGCGTGGATTCTCATTTGCCTATGTCATGAACCAGATGCTTCCGTCGGCCCGCGTCGACCCCCGGCCGAACGCCCTCGTCCAGGCGCTGCTCAGCTGCATTAAGTAACAGCAACGAACGGGCGCGGCGCGTCCTAAGATCTGCCTCGGGTGGTTGGGCATGAGCGCGGCTGACCTCGTATTCGGCGTCTGCCTGCTGGCGGGAGGCGGCCTCTTGCTCCTGACCCTCGTGGTCGACGACATTTTCGGCGGCTTGCTCGGGGCGCTCAACATCGGCTTTGACGTCGCCGGCGTGTCGCCGACGCCCCTCGTGCTCGGATTCGTCGCGATGTTCGGCGCGGGCGGGCTCTTCGGCGTCCACAGCCTCGGCTTGAGTACGGGCCTCGCCACCCTGGTCGGCACCGGTGCCGGCTTGATTGGCGCCTCCGTAGCGTTTGGCGCCTTCAAGGTCCTCAAGCAGGCCGAGTCGTCGGATACGTTCAGCCTTGAAGACATGATCGGTTCGACCGGCCGCGTGTCAGTAGGAATTCCCGCCAACCATTTCGGCACAGTCCTCATCAGCTTCGCCGGCACGTCGCACAACATGACCGCCACCGCTGACACAGAGATACCGGCGGGACGCGTGGTCAAGGTTGTGTCAGTCGCAGGCGGCAACCTCGTGGTCGCGGCCACCCCCGTAACCAGTAATGAAGGAGCACGGTCCGATGCCTAGTTTCGTGACGACCTCGCCATTCCTCGTGGTGACCCTCGTGGTCATCATCATCCTGATCCTCGCCTTCGTCGCGAGCCGCTACAAGGTAGCCGGCGCCAACGAGGCGATCATCGTCGCCGGGGCGCGCGGCGCCAAGGTGCGTGACGAGCACGGCAAGGTCGCCTCGACTCCGGGCGACAAGGGAGTCAAGGTGGTCGTCGGAGGCGGGACGATCGTGATGCCGCTTCTCAACCGGATCGGCCGGCTGAAGCTGACTGCTCGCCAGATCAACGTTTCGCTCAGTGACGCGGTGACCAGCCAGGGCATCAAGGTACAGGTCCAGGGCGTGGCCACTTTCAAGATCGGCCGCGACGTGGAGTCGCTGCGCAACGCAGCCGAGCGCTTCCTCGACGCCAAGCCGGAGCAGGTGGACTCGATCGTCAAGAACGTGCTCGAGGGCTCGCTGCGGTCGATCGTCGGCACGCTGACCATCGAGGAGTTGATCCGCGACCGCCAGAAGCTCCTGCAGCAGGTGCAGGACGCGGCCAAGGGCGACCTCGCGACGAGCGGGCTGCAGATCGACGCCTTCACCATCCAGAGCTTCTCGGATGAGTCGAACTACATCGAGCTGCTCGGCCAGCAGAGCGTCTCCACGGTCACGCGTGACGCGCGCATGGTCAAGGCGACGACCGACCAGGAGGCCGCGGTGCGAGAGGCCGAGTCGATGCAGATCAAGATCAATGCCGGCCGGGACGTCGCGCTCCGCGAGGCGGAGACGAAGACGCAGGTCGCGGCCGCCCAGGCGCGCGCCGACCAGGCAGGTCCGCTGGCGATGGCCCAGGCGCAGCAGGAGGTCGTCCGCAAGCAGACCGAGCTCGCACAGCTGGAAGCCGATCGCAAGGAGAAGGAGCTGCTCTCGTCCACGGTCAAGCCGGCCGCGGCCGAAGCCCAGGCCGTGATCGCTCGCGCGGAAGGTGACAAGCGCGCGCGGATCGCATCAGCCGAGGCGGACGCCGAGACCACTCGGCTGGAAGGCGGCGCGGAGGCGCAGATCGTGCTCACCAAGGGTGAAGCCGAGGCCAAGGCGCTGGCGATGCGCGCCGACGCATACAAGCAGTTCAACGAAGCCGCCATCATCCAGACCGTGCTGTCGGCGCTGCCCGACATCGTGCGCGCTGCGGCCGAGCCGATGGGCCACATCGACTCCTTGACCGTGATGAGCGCGGACGGCGCCTCGGACATCGTGAAGAACGCCACGCGCGCGATGATCGAGTCGACCACCGCGATCAAGGGCCTGACCGGGCTCGACGTCCCGAACCTCATCGGTGGCGCGCTCGGTCGCGGATTCGGCGAGCGCTTGCGCACCGGCGATGGCGAGCGGAGCAGCGAGGCTGGTAGCGCGGCGGAACGGATCAGCGAGATTGCGGGCGAAGGTCTGTCGACCCTCAAGGCGGCGCGAGCCGAAGCCGCGGCCAAGGCTCAGGAGGCCGAGGCCAAGGCAGCGGACGACGCGAAGAAAGTCGAGGCGGCTGCCGAGAAGGTCACAGCCGCGGCTGAGGCCAAGGCCGAGGCGGTGGCGACCAAGCTCACGGCCTCAGGGGCCGTGCACGCGACCTCACCCGCCGCTGCCGCGAAACCGGCAGCCGCTCCCTGGTCGACGGTCGACCAAACCAAGCCCGGGGAACCAGTCGTGTCCCCTACCGACGGCAACCTCGCGCAGTGGGCGAAATGGCTGGCTGATCAGCTGCGCCAGGTGCCTGACATCCAGGTCTATGACGCGCTGAAGCTGGGGGACCTGGCTGCTAAGGGCCCGATCAAGGCGCGCGCCGTGTGGATGACCGCGCAGGCGGTGCTTGGCAAGGACTACGCCAGCGTCACGGTGGCCGACCTGCTCAAGCGATTCCACCCATAAAGGGAAGCCCGCTGACGCGGACATCTGTAAAAAGCGGGAAGCCCGCTTACGCGAGCAACCTACAAAAAAGAGGGAAGCCCGCTTACGCGAGCAACCTACAAAAAAGAGGGAAGCCCGCTTACGCGAGCTTCCCAGGCTGGGGTGGGGGCGTGGAGTCGAATTCAGTCGGCCGGCTCACCGGCCGTCGATATGGTAGCACAGGGTCCCACCGTCCACAAGATATAGACACCTGGGGATAAGTAGCTTGAAACATCCCATTCCAATCGACATGGAACCGATGCTTTCCGCGCCTTCCGAGGCCGGCATCCCGAAGGGCGACAGCTGGGAGTACGAGCCAAAGTGGGACGGCTTTCGCACGCTCGTCTTCCGGGATGGCGATGACGTCGAGCTGATCAGCAGGGGCGCGCGACCGATGACACGCTACTTTCCCGAACTTCTGCCCGCATTTCGCGGCCTGCGCGAAAAGCAGTTGGTCCTGGACGGCGAGATCGTAGTGGTGGGCAGGGATGGGCTGGATTTCGGCGCCCTGCAGCAGCGGATTCACCCGGCTGACTCTCGCGTCAGGATGCTCAGTGAAGCCACTCCGGCTTGGTTCATCGCGTTCGACATCCTTGCCGAAGGTGGAACCGACCTTCGCAAGAAACCGCTGGGAGAGCGCCGGAAGCATCTTGAAAAAGTGCTGAAGGGCGCCAAGCAGCCCATCTTTCTGACGCCGTACACCCGCGACCACGCGACCGCAGAAAGCTGGTTCCGGCGCTTCGAAGGCGCTGGGCTGGACGGTGTCATCGCCAAGTCATGGAGCGGGCAGTACGTGCCGGGGAAGCGACTGTGGGTGAAGATCAAGCATCAGCGCACCGCCGACTGCGTTGTGATCGGCTGGCGCAAGACCAACGACGGAACCACGCTAGGTTCCCTGCTGCTCGGCCTCTACGACAAGAAAGGGACCATGCATTACGTCGGCCACACTTCTTCGTTCAATGCAGCCGAGCGCAAAGAGCTCATCGCAAAGCTGAAGCCTCTGGCCACCGAGATTCCCGAGTCGGAATGGAAAGCGAACCCCGGCCGCATGCCCGGAGGCTTGAGCAGGTGGTCGCGCGGGAAGGACACGGAATGGGTGGCTGTTCGGCCGGAGCTCGTTTGTGAGGTCGCTTACGACAAGCTGGAGGCGGGGGAGCGCTTCCGCCATGCGACCCGATTCCTGCGGTGGCGGACGGACAAGCCGCCGCGCAAGTGCGGCTTCGATCAGATCGAGTCAGCGGCCGTGTTCGACGTTCGAGGGATCTTCGGGAGCAAGTAGGAGCGGCCGGGCTCCCGGACCACCCGGTCCGTAATACTTCATCGCGGCTCGGCCCAACCCGGTCACCGCGAGCCAGTCAAAGCCGGCGCCCGCCGCGACTCCCACGCCTAGGGGCACGACCCTGGCCGCCACCTTTGCAGCTCCAGAGGTCGCGAACCGCGCGAGGATGCGCGTCATCACCCGGCCGCCACCGTGTACGACAAGCAGGCTTGGCAACCGTCGAAAGGCCGCGATTGCGATGCGCTCTCCGCCGGCGACGAGCACGTCCTCGCGGAGCTTCACCGCGCCGCTGGTGATTCCAACCACGACAAGGGCCTCGACGACGCGTTCGTCAGAGTTGTCGAGCTCGTGTCCGAAGATCATCGCGATCCCCAGCACCAGCTCGACCTCCTGCTCCAGCGCATAGAGGGTCTGGCTCGTGATGGTGCCTATCGCGAGCACGGTCCCGAGGCCTGGAGCGATCGAAACGGCGCCGCTCAAGGCACCGGTCGCCGCGACACGGCGGCGCGTGGAACGGATGAGGGCCAGAGCCAGTTGATGATTGGTGTAGTTCGGATGGCTCGACCGCAGCTCCTCGACCTTCGCTCGAATGGAGGGCTCGCGACTCTGCACTGCGTGGGTGAGGGCCCCGAGCACTGAGCGTAGTTGCGGCGGAAGGCTGTCGAGATCCATTTCCGGGAACAGTAACGGTGGCGCTACCCATTCGTCCTTTATGAGAAGGAGTCGCAGATGGCGGCAGGCGACCTGAATACGAAGTTGCGACTAAGTCGCGATAAGCGTTAGGCTCCCACCGTGGCCTCCATGAGCGCCTTGCTGCGTGACTCGTTCGACAGCGGCGAGCGCAGGCGCCTGGCGGGATTCTTTGGCGGAGTGGGCCTGCTGCACATATTGGGCTGGGGTCTCCTGCTCGCCGCCGCGGCCGGCCAGCCGACCATCCTCGCGCTGGGCGGACTTGCCTACACCTTCGGCCTGAGGCATGCCTTCGATGCAGACCACATCTCGGCCATCGACAACACAACGCGCAAGCTGCTCCAGGATGGCCGCAAGCCCGTCGGCGTCGGCTTCTTCTTCTCGCTCGGCCACTCAACGGTCGTCTTTCTCATCGCCGTCGCCCTTGGCCTGGCCGTCAAGTGGATCGTCGATGGTGTCGTGAGTGATGGCGGCCAGCTGAGGAGCGTCGGAGGCACAGTCGGCACTGTCGTGTCGGGTGGCTTCCTCGTCCTGATCGGCCTGCTCAACCTGGTCATCCTCATCGACATCGTCCGCGTCTACCGGCGCCTCAAGTCGGGTGAGTACGACGAGGAATCGCTTGAGCTGGATCTCACCGCCGGCGGCTTTATGAGCCGCATCTTCGGACGCCTCTTTCGAGTCATCCGGCACAGCTGGCAGATGTATCCGATCGGATTCCTGTTCGGCCTTGGCTTTGACACCGCGTCGGAGGTGGCGATCCTTGCCATCGCAGCCGGGGCAGCCGCCAAGGGCCTGCCGTTCATGGCGGTGATCGCACTGCCCCTGATCTTCGCCGCCGGGATGTCGCTGATGGACACGGCCGATGGCGCCTTCATGGCCAAGGCCTACTCGTGGGCCTTCACGAGCCCGATCCGAAAGGTCTTCTACAACCTCACGATGACCAGCCTCTCCGTGTTCGTCGCGCTCTTCATCGGCACAGTGGAGCTCATGCAGGTCCTCATCGAACGGTTCGACTTGCAGGGCGGTGTCTTCAGCGCCATCGCCGGCTTTGACCTCATCGGCCGGGCCGGCTACTTCATCGTCGCGGCCTTTGTCGTGGCCTGGATCGCGGCGCTCCTGATCTACAAGGCGCGTCGCATCGACGAGCGCTGGAGCGAGAAGGTCCGCCGGGTCGCGTAGCTAAGACGCGGAGTCGGGTTCGGCGCCTTCTTTGAACAGGCCTTCGACGTCAAGCTGGCGGCCGCTGAAGGTGAGGTGGCCCTCAGGGTCTTTCGGCCACTGAGCTTCGGGGCGGTCCCAGGCCAGCTCGAGGCCGTTTTCGTCCGGATCGCGCAGGTAGAGCGCCTCGTGCGTGCCGTGGTCGTTGACTCCGTCCAGCGGCCAGTCTGCGGCCACCAGGCGGCGCAGCGCATCGCCGAGCGCGGCCCGCGTCGGATACCGGATCGCGACGTGGTACAGCCCGGTGGTGTTGGGGGGCGGGGGAGAGCCGCCCTTCGACTCCCAGGTGTTGAATCCAAGGTGGTGGTGATAGCCACCGGCCGATAGGAACAGCGCGTCCGGTCTGCGAAACACGACGTCGAAGCCGAGGATGCCGACATAGAAGTGATGGATGCGATCGATGTCAGCGGTCTTCAGGTGAACGTGGCCGATGTCGACGCCCTCGGCGATCGGGCGCGCGCTGCGTTCGCGCGGCGCCACGCCATTGCTGGTCTTGATCACGCTCATTACTGTGGAGGCCCGACGAGCTTCCAGCCATTCTGCCAGGGCCACTCGTTGCGGATCTGCAACGTGGCTATCAAAAGACCCATGCCCTCGAGCACGCGCGCCATCACCAGAGGCCCCGCGTCGATTGGGCGGTATCCGATCGATTCGACGAACTCGAGCGCCTTGAGCTTTGCATCCTCGTCGTCGCCGGCGACGAAGCCGTCGAGCCGAATCCCGTCGACCGTTGGGTCGGCCATGCGTGAGGCGAACGAGTAGTTGAACGCTTTCACCACGCGCACCTGCGGATGACGCTCCTGGATTTCCTCCGCGTTGGAGAGGCCGCCCAGGACTTCGCCAGGATTCTGTACGTTGATGTGGTTGGTGGCGTCGATTACCACCTTGCCGTCGACAGTCGTGCCGAGACTGCGGAAGACCTCACCGAGCTTGTCGTACGGAACCGCGATGATGACCAGGTCGGCATCCTTTACGGCGTCGACGTTGGAGGGCGTTGCGTGAGCGCCGGTCTCCTTGGCGGCCGCGGTGGCGTGCTCCGGATCCGAGGCGCTGAGCATGACCGCGTGGCCCGCCCTGACACTTGATTTTGCAAGCGCCTTACCGACGTTCCCCGAACCGATAATCCCAATTTTCATTCAGTCATGTCCCCTTGCCGGCTACAACCTTCCGCACCGGTGGCTTTATTCGAACCAACACCGACGATGCCGCGATGCTGAGCACGACGGCTCCGATCAGGCCCGCGCTGACCTGCTTTGAGATCAGGCCCGCGGAGAGGGCGAGCGCGCCCAGGACGTAGCTGAACTCACCGACCTGGCCGAGGCCGACCGCCAGCTGCTGCGACCGCCCGGCGAGGCCTCCGACCCTGGCCAGCACCCACACCACCAGCACCTTGCCGGCGACCACGAGGCCGAGGAACAGCAGCACCCAGGGCAGCGCGCCGCCGATGGTCGTCGGGTCGATGACGGTCCCCAGGGCGACGAAGAACATGACTGCGAAAAGGTCGCGGAAGGGTAGGAGCCGCTGGCGCGCCTCGGCGGCGACTGGGCTCTCGGTGATCGCGAGCCCGGCGATGAACGCGGCGAGGGCAAGCGGAACGCCGAAGTAACGCGAGCCCAGGCCCGCGAGGACCAGGCCGCTCGCCACCGACACCAGGAGGAACAGGTCGTGTTCACCTTGCAGGCGCCGCAGCAGCCACGGAAGGAGGAAAGCGGCGGCGGCGGCGATCGCCACAAACGCGACGACGCCCAGGGCAGACACGACGCCGGAGCGGCCGCCAAGGCCTATGACGGTGAACAGCACAAGGGCGGCGGTGACCCCGACCAGGTCCTGGATGAGGCTCCAACCCAGGAGCTCCTCATCGGTGGCTCGGTCGGTCGTGCGCATGCGGCTGCGGGTGATGTTGACGACGACGACGCTCGAGGACATCGCGATGGACAGCCCGACGATTGCGGCTCCGGCCGGGTTCATCCCGAGCGCGATGCACACGGCAGCGGAGATGACCCAGGTGATCAGCACCTGGAGAGGCGAGAGCAGCAGGAGTTTGCCGCGCTCGCGAGCGAGCCGGAGCGGGTTGATCTCGATGCCGACCTCGAAAAGAAGGAGCACCACGCCGATGTCCGCAAGGACTGCGATCTGTTCTCGATTGGCGACGTACCCCGGCGTGAAGGGCGAGACCGCCACCCCGACGGCCAGGTATCCGAGTACAGCCGGAAGGCCGACCCGGCGGGCGAGCTTGCCGGCCAGCGCCGCCAGGAGGAGGAGCAGACCCAGCTCCAGTATTGCGGGCGCTGTGTGCTCCACGGGCCGGAGAATACTTCACGACCGATGCCCGGACTGGATTGGAAGCCCGCAGGCTTGCCGAAGCGGATCCCGCTGGAAGGAGCCACAGTGGTCCTCGAGCCGGTCGACCCGGCTCGGCATGCGCCGGGGCTTTTCGAGTCGTCGAAGGACGCGCCTGGACTCTGGAAACACCTCGCTTATGGACCTTTTGCCACCCAGGATGTATTCACCAGGTGGCTGCGGGATCGTGCCGCGACTGACGACCCGCTGTTCTATGCGCTGGTCGACCGTTCGGCCGGCGAGGCGCGAGGAATGGCGAGCTACCTGCGCATGGAGCCTCCGCACGGGGTGATAGAGATCGGACACATCTGGTTCGCCCCCGCCCTACAGCGGACGCGCCAGGCGACTGAGGCGATCTATTTGATGGCACGTCATGCCTTCGACGACCTGGGGTATCGCCGCCTCGAATGGAAGTGCGACTCGCTGAATGGCCCGTCTCGGCGCGCCGCAGAGAGGTTTGGTTTCACGTACGAAGGGATCTTCCGCCAGCACATGGTGACCAAGGGCCGGAACCGCGACACCGCCTGGTACTCGATGACGGACGGCGAGTGGCCGGTCAGGCGCGCGGCGTTCGAAGCCTGGCTCGCGCCCGAAAACTTCGACCTTGACGGCCGGCAGCGCCGATCCCTGGCGGAATACAGAGCGACCTCGACTGATAAAGCTTGTTGACATGGCTGCAACACAAGAAGCGATCGAAGCCGCCCTGGAGCGGGGGCACACGATCGACATCACGACCAGGGGACGCCGGAGCGGCGAGCCGCGCCGGATCGAGATCGTCTTCCACAACATCGACGGACGCATCTACATCAGCGGCACCCCGGTTCCAAGGAAGCGGCGCTGGCTGGCCAACCTCGAGGCCGACCCGCACCTCACCTTCCACCTGAAGGGCAAGACTCGCGCCGACCTACCCGCCACCGCCCGAGTCATCGACGACGAGGCGGAGCGTCGAGAGATCCTCCCTCACATCGCCCGCAACTGGGGCCGGACGGACCTCGAGAAAATGGTCCGTGAGAGCCCGCTCATCGAAGTGACGCTCGAACCGTAGGCCGGGTCCGTTCTGTCAGAGTCGGTTCGAACCCGATATGGGCAGTCTGAGGTGGCAGCGTGCCGGGCGCCCTGCTATTCCGCACTTTTGGCGCCAAACGTGGGCTTCAGCCAGCAGAATTCCGCACTTTTCCCGCCAATCGCCAGCGGCTTAGCTGCAGCCCGTCGTGGCTCCGCAATTCAGGCACTTGTAGCACGAGCCTGAGCGCACTGTGATCGCGCCGCAGTCCGGGCAGGC
>Ga0137409_10005548_pt1 | contig 13141 bp, 10 predicted proteins | sample CZODoug1_16funga_FD_122059 | JGI IMG/M metagenome (GOLD analysis project Ga0137409, IMG submission 122059) | Vadose zone soil fungal communities from Angelo Coast Range Reserve, California, USA - CZODoug1_16fungal (Hybrid Assembly) | ecosystem: Environmental > Terrestrial > Soil > Vadose zone...
TTAGACGGCCTGGCGGAGCCAGGCCTACCGGCCACGCAGCTCTAGAGGTCCTTCCTCTCGGTCGGCACTTTCCGTTTCACCGCCTCGAAAACCGATTTCGCGATTCCCGCCGCGTCGAGACCGTTGTCCCGGAGGATGTCAGAGGCCTTGCCCTGCGGCAGGAACTGATCCGGCAGCGCGAGCATCCTCACCTTTCCGGCCAGCCCGTGTGGGGCGAGCGCCTCGAGCACCGCTCCGCCAAACCCGCCAGTGCCGACGTTGTCCTCGACGGTGACCACCACGGGGTGGCTGCGCGCCCAGTCCGCGATGCGCGGATCGACCGGCTTGATCCACCTCGCGTTGACGACTGCGCAGGAAACGTTCTGCATCTCCAGGCGTTCGGCCGCCTCTTTCGCAACCTCGACCATCCGACCCACCGCAAAGACCACTGCGTCCGATCCCTTGCGCAATTCCTCCCAGCGTCCGACGGGCAGAGGTTCGACCGGAAGGTCTGGAGTCGCCGGCACAGGCCCCTTCGGGTAGCGGATCGCTACCGGGCCGTCTGTCGCGAGCGCCGTCTCCAGGAGCGCGCACAGCTCTGTGGCATCGGCCGGCGCTGCGACCTTCAGGTTGGGGATGAGGCGCAGATATGAGAGGTCGAAGATTCCGTGATGGGACGAGCCGTCGGGGCCCGTTACGCCTGCCCGATCGATCACGAACACCACTGGCAGCTTGTGCAGCGCCACGTCCATGATCGTCTGATCGAAGGCGCGGGCGAGAAAGGTCGAATAGATGCAGACCACCGGGTGCATGCCGGCCATCGCGAGCCCGGCGGCGAACGTGACCGCGTGCTGCTCGCAGATGCCTACGTCGAAAAACCGATCCGGAAATTCTTTCGCGAAGTTCAGTAGGCCCGTTGACGACGCCATCGCGGCCGTGATCGCGCACACCTCCGGCCTTTTTGCTGCAGCGGTCATCAAGGCCTCGCCGAAGACGTCCGTGTAGGTCAGCTCGGTCGAGCGGGGCCGTCCGGTCAACGGGTCGAACGCCGACACGCCGTGCAGCTTGTCTATCTCGTCGTCGACTGCTGGACCGTATCCGTGTCCCTTTTCAGTGACGACGTGAACGATGACCGGCTCGCGAAGCTTCTTCGCGCGCGAGAGCACCTCTTCGAGCGCGACCTCGTCGTGGCCGTCCACCAGGCCTGCGTACTTGATGCCGAGGCTCTCGAAAATCGTTGAAGGTTGAAGGAGCTGCTTGAGACTCTCCTTCACGCGATACGCCGCCTGGTCGGCGGTTGAGCCGACGAGCGGGAGGTCGCGGAGCAAGCGCGAGATGTCGTCTTTGATGCGCTCGTAACGCGGGTCGACCCTCAGCTGCGACAGGTGGCGGGCGAGGCCGCCTACGGTTGGTGCGTAGGAGCGGCCGTTGTCGTTGATCACGATCACGAGGTTGGGCGGCTGCAGGTGCGCGATCTGGTTGAGGGCCTCGTACGCCATGCCGCCCGTCAGCGCTCCGTCGCCGATGACGGCGACGACGTGGCCGTTGATGCGCTTTCGCAGCCTGGCTTCAGCGATGCCGAGGGCGTAGCTGAGCGACGTGGATGCGTGGCTGTTCTCGACCAGGTCGTGATTGGATTCTTGGCGCGAGGGATATCCCGACAGGCCGCCTGCCTGGCGCAGGCCGGGAAAATCTTTCGACCTGCCCGTCACGATCTTGTGGACGTATGCCTGGTGACCGGTATCCCAGACGATCGCGTCCTTGGGGCTTTCGAAGACCCTGTGCAGGGCGAAGGTCAGCTCGACGACGCCGAGGTTCGGCGACAGGTGGCCGCCGGTCTTCGACGTCTGCTCGACAAGGAACGCCCGAACTTCATCCGCCAGCTGTAAGAGGTGCGCCTGGTCCAGCGCGCGCAGGTCCGCGGGCGAGTTGATCGTCTGCAGGATGCCCACGGGTTGTTAACGCTCTGCGCCTGACATGAGTTCCGCGAGCGCGATGCACAGCCGGGTTCCGGCGCCGCTCGGGCCACGCAGCACGGTCGTCAGCTCGGTGTTCGTGTTCCAGCTCGAGGAAGCGATGTCAAGGTGCGCCCAGGGTTTCCCGCCGGCGAATTCGCCGATGAACATGCCTCCCAGTATGGTCCCCGCCTCACCGTACTCGGCATTGCGTAGGTCTGCGATCTGGCTGCGGAGCAGGATCCGGTAGTCGGCGAAGATCGGCAGCCGCCACACCCGATCTCCCGAGTCGGCCGCGGCTCGCGCGACCAGGTCCCAGAACTTGTCGTCGTTGCTCACCGCCGCTGTCGCCGCATGACCGATGGCGATCCTGGCGGCGCCGGTCAGCGTGGCGAGGTCGACGAGGTGAGTCGCGCCGTTACGCAAGGCGTGTGTGAGCGCGTCGGCGAGTATCAGCCTGCCCTCGGCATCGGTGTTGACGATCTCGACCGTCTTGCCGTCCGCGCTGACCACCACATCACCAGGACGTTGGGCGGCAGGCCCCGGCATGTTCTCGGTCGCGGCGATGACGGCCATCACGTCGATCGGCACCTTGCGTGACGCGATCACGTCGATGGCCGACAGGACCGCCGCCGCGCCCGCCATGTCTCCTTTCATCTGGCTCATGTTCTCGGCGGGTTTGATGGAGATGCCGCCGGAGTCGAACGTGACTCCCTTGCCAATGAGCGCGAGGACTGGAGCGCCGTCCTCCGGCTGGCGGCGGCCCGCCTGCGGACCGCGATAGCGCAACCGGACAAGTCGCGGCGGGTTGGCCGAGCCGGCGGCGACCCCGAGGATGAGGTTGTAGCCCTCCGCGCGCAGCTCAGCCGGCCCGAGCACCTCTACCTCGAGCCCATGACGCTGCGCGATGCGCAGCGCTTCCTGCGCCAGGGCCTCGGGAGTCAGCTCGTTGGGCGGGGCATTCTGCCACTCGCGGGTGCGGTTGGTCGCTTCACCGTTCTCCTGGGCGGCGACCACCTCGTGCTCGCGGCCCAGGCCGAAGCCGGTCAGCACGAGCTCTTCGATCTCGCGGCGCTCGGGCTGCGCCCCAGTCTGCCGCGAGCGCCGCTCGAAGGTGCCCATGACGCAGCCCTCGACCACGGACTTCAACGAATCCATGGCCAGCGGAGGCTCCGCGCGCACAAGGCCGATGCGCTTGTAGCCGTACGTGCGCGAGGCGCGGATCAGCTCGTGGTGGGCCGACCGCATTCGCTGGCCGTCGAGGTCTCGCATCGCTCCGACCCCATAGAGGATCACGCGGCGCGGTCCCGACTTGACGCTCGAGGGCACCGGCAAGACCTCGTGAATGCGGCCGCGGAACTCGGCGCTGGCGATCATCTCGGACAGAACGCCACCGAGCGCGCGGTCCAGCTCGAGGGCGCCCCCCGACAGGCGTTGCCCGGTGGCGACGGCGACGCCCAGGGCGTCGACGGGAAGCTCGGCGGGTGGCGTCGAAACCAGGCTGACCTTCACGAGCGATTAAGCGTAACGATGAGGATCGCTCAGATGCTCCGCCACGAGCTCGAGGACGTGGGCCACCCGCAGTTTCATGCGCCGGGCGCGCGCGGCGGCTTCGATGTGCATGAGGCAGCCCGGGTTGTCCGACGCGACCACTGTGCACCCGGTTTTGGCGATGGCGTCCAGCTTCCACTGCGCCAGGCGTCCAGCGACCTTCGGCCACTCCACGCTGAACGTGCCGCCGAACCCACAGCAGTTGGCGATGTCCGGGATGTCGACTACCTCGTAGCCGGCGAGCTCGAGCAGCCGCCTCGGCTCGCTCTTCAGCCCGAGCTGCCGCAGGCTCTGGCAGGAGTCGTGGTAGGCGACCTTCAGGCTCATCGGGTCGGCGTTGACGAGGTCGGGGTTGACGTGGAGCAGGTCGAGCACGAAGCGGGTCGAGTCGCGCATGCGCGAGCTCAGGTCGAGGCGCTGGTCGGCTCCCCAGTCCGGCGCGTCGATCGTGAACGCGCCGAAGCACGACGCCGAGGGCGTGACGATCAAACCCTTGGAATTCCCAAGACTCTCGGCGAGCGTCGCGTGCAGCGCGGCGCCACCCTTGAAGTCGCCGGCGTTGGCGGCGATCAGCCCGCAGCACCACTGACCCTTGGGAAAACCAACGTTGAAGCCGGCCGCGGTCGCGATCCGCTCCAGCGCCACAGCAGCCTGGGGCTGCACCCGGTCGACCATGCACGACGCGAAGATCGTGAGCGGCTCTCCGTCGACCTCGCTCGCTTTCACCTGGTCGCGATATGGGACGCGGGCGAGCCTCGGCGCACCGGGAACGAGCCCACTGAAGGGCGCCCCCGCGCGCAGCATGCGGTCGGCAAGCTCGGGCCGTTTCCACAATCCCAGCACCGCTTTCTTGCGGAGCGACTTGCGGCCCTTCTTGCGGTGCTCGAGGATCTGCCGGGGCAGCGGTATGTCGACCGGGCAGATCTCCTGGCACGCGTTGCACTGAGTGCACAGCGTGTTCGGCAGGTCGGACGCGTCGAGTCCGTGGTGGAAGGGTGTCAGCACGAGCCCGATCGGGCCGTTGTAGATGTGGCCGAACTGGTGGCCGCTCACCGCCATGAACGGAGGGCACGCGTTGGAGCAGGCGCCGCAGCGGATGCAGGTCAGGGCGTCGCTGAAAATCGGGTTGGCGCGCATCGCTTCGCGTCCGTTGTCGAGGATCACGCAGTGCATCTCACGCGGTCCGTGCACGCCGATCGTCAGTGACTGCTCGATGTCGGCCGATCGCGACGGTCCAGTGATCCAGTTCACGTAGCTGGTCATCACCTGGCCGGTGCCGCTGCGCGGGAGCATGCGCAGCACGGCCACGGCGTCGTCGAGCGTGGCCACCAGCTTGTCGATGCCAAAGAGCGCGATGTGGACGGGCGGAAGCGTGGTCGTCAGGTCGGCGTTGCCCTCGTTGGTGACCAGCACGATGGTCCCGGTTTCGGCGATCGCCATGTTGGCGCCGCTGATGCCGACCGCGGCATCGATGAACTTCTGGCGCAGCGAGGTGCGCGCGTGGTGCTGGATGGCTTCGACAGTTGCGTCCGTGCCGAAGACATTGGCGGCGTCTTCTTTCGTGAGATGAATCGCCGGGGCGATCAGGTGCGACGGATGTGTGTGCGTCAGCTGCACCATCCGCTCACCCAGGTCGGTCTCCACCACCTCCATGCCCAGCGATTCCAGGTAAGGGTTGAGCTCGATCTCTTCGCTCGCCATCGACTTGACCTTCGTCACCACCATGCGTCGCCCAGTCGTGGACGCGCTGCCGGCGTTCCAACAGATCTGGGCGATGATGTCGCGCGCCTCAGCCGCGTCTTTGGCGAAGTGCACCTTGCCGCCGACCGCCTCGAGCCTTGCCTTGAACAGCTCGACCAGCTCCGGCAGGCGCTCGAGGTTGGCCCTCCGGCGCTGCTTCAAGTCGGCGCGCCCCTGCGCGAAGTCGAAGCTTTCGAAAGCCTTGTCGCGCCGAGCCCGGAGGCCGGTGAGGGCCTGGATCAGCGCTTGCTGCAGGTCGGGGTCGTCAAGTGCCTTGTTGACCCGATGGGAGAAGTGGCGCCGGGATTCAGTCACGCGTGGAAGAAGCTTGCTTCAACGCTTCGACAACCTCGGACGGGGTCGACACCGGCGCCAAGCATATGGTTCCGACGCACACCACCGCTCGCTGGTCGCCGTTCGGGTCGATCACGGCGTAAGGATGGGCGAGCGAAGCGGCGCGCGCGAGCTCAGGGTTGCGGGTCGTCACCTTGATCGCGTGCTGCGTCCGGTCCAGGGCGCGAGCAAACACGGCGGCCATGAGGCCGTACTGCCGCGGCAGCGCCGCCACCGACTCCAGGGCCCGGCGCGCACGATCCAGGAAGGGTGCGTCTGGGTCGCCCGTCAAGACCTGGAGCTCGACGAGCGCCATCGCCGCGATCGAGTTCTCGACCAGCGGCTTGATCGGTTCGGCCAGCCGGCCGAGCGCGTCGCCGGCCGCGTGGTCGAAATAGCCGCCGAGATTCGGATCGCAGTATCGCTCCTCGAGGTGGGCGGCGAGGTCCACCGCCGCCGGCAGCCATTGGTCGCCGAGCCCCGCATGTTGGGCTGCGCGCACCGCTGCCCATAGGCTCCAGACCTGGTCGGGCAGCTGGCCGCCGACGTCCGCCGAGTGGTTCATGCCTTCGCCGCGCTGGTATGCGTCCTTGAACAGGCGCTCGAGCAGCTTGCCCGCGTGGTCGCGCAAACCCGGCCGGTCAAGGCGCCGGTCGGCTTCGAAGTAAGCGACCGCGAGCGCGGCATTCCACGAGGTATAGACGCGGCGGTCGACGTAAGGCGCCGGCCGCTCCGCGCGCTCGCCGGCATCCATGGAGTAGTAGTGCTCGTCCGCGTCCTGGCTGCCGGCGTAGAGACCGGTTTTCGGGTCGCGAAGCACCAGGTCTAGGTAGCCGGTCGTTGAGTCGAGCACCGAGTCCATGCCCGCGAGGGCGAGTGAGCTGACGAGTCCCGCGTGCTCTTCGAGCATCTTCTCGAAGTGCGGAACGCTCCAGTCCTGCGTTGTCGAGTAGCGGAAGAAGCCGCCTTCGACGTGGTCGTACGTGCCGCCACCAGCCATGCGCTCGAGGGTGTGGACCGCCATCTGACGGAGCGACGGATCGGACCTCACCTGCGACTGTTCGAGCAGGAGGAGGATGGCGTCGGTTTGCGGGAACTTGGGGGCGTTGCCGAAGCCGCCGTATTCGGAATCGTACGCATTGGTGACCGCCTCGAGGATTGAATCCACGATCCCGTCGTCGAGCGACCCGGCGCTGCGCGCGACGCCGGAGGCGGCGCGCTTGCGCGCCTCAAGGACGCGGCTTGCGATCTCCGGCTGGTTGGCCCGGTAGTAGCCGGCGACGCGGGTGAGCGCGTCAGCCATCTGGTCCGGTGGCAGGTACGTCGCGCCTGTGAGGATGTCGCCCGATGAGGTGAGGAAGGCCGTCGACGGCCAGCCGCCCATGTTGTAGCGCTGATTGATATCCGGGCGCACATCGTTGTCGACCCGGATCGGGACATATTCGCGGTTGATGAGGTCGATCACGCCCGCATGCGAGTAGGTGGTTTCGTCCATGACGTGGCACCAGTGGCACCAGACGGCCGAGATGGAGAGAAGGATGGGCCGGCCGCTCCGCTTGGCCTCTTCGAATGCGCTCGCCGCCCAGGGCTGCCAGTTGATCTCGGCGGCGCGGTTGGGACGCGGCGAAAAGTGAAACTCGTCCGCGGAGCTCATAGGGGCCGCCGCAAACTCACGGCGAAGCCTCCAAGTTTGTGGGGATTCTCAGCCACACGACAAGGTTACGCGGGTGAAACAATGGCACCTGTGATCTCGACCAGCGCGGTTGACGCGTACATCGAGAAGAACTCGAAGCGCTTCGTCGACGAGCTGAAAGAGCTGTGTTCTTTCCCGAGCATCTCCAACCACGGAAAGGAAGCGGTCGAGCCGGCTCGCGATTGGATCGCCGACCGTCTCTCCCGTTTCACAGACCGTGTGGAAACGCTCGACGCAGGTGGCATGCCCGCCCTCTATGCGGAGGTTCCGGGCGCCGGCCGCCGCAAGCTGCTGCTCTACCAGCACTACGACGTTCAGCCGGTCGACCCGATCGACCTGTGGGACTCGCCTCCGTTCGAGCCCGCGGAGAAGGACGGGCGGATCGTTGCGCGCGGTGTCGCCGACGACAAGGCGGACGTGATGGCCCGCATCCACGCTCTCGAGACGTTGAAGGGGCTCGGCGAGGTGCCGGTCACGCTTCGCTTTCTGGTCGAGGGTGAGGAGGAGATCGGATCCAAGACTTTCGAAAAGATCGCGCACGAGCACGCGAGCAAGCTCTCGGCGGATGGCTGCCTGTGGGAATCCGGCGCATCGTTCGACGATGCTGGAAGACCCACTTTGCAGTTCGGATGTCGCGGCCTGCTCTACGTGCAGCTCCGGGTCAAGATGCTTGCCTTCGACCAGCATTCGGGTTTCGCGTCCATCTATCCGTCGGCGGCGATGTACCTGGTCGGAGCGTTGGCGAGCCTGCGCGACCAGGATATGAACATCAAGATCGACGGTTTCTACGACAACGCCGTCAAGCCGACCGACGCCGATCGCCGGATGATGGCGACCATCGACCCCGAGGTGGACAAGCGCAAGCAGCTGGTTGGCTTCGAGCGCCTCGTCCGCGATCCCCAGCCGGACAAGGTGATCGAGCAGCTCCTCTTCACCCCGACTTGCAACATCGCCGGGGTCACGACCGGCTACCAGGGACCAGGCTCAAAGACTGTGCTGCCGGCCGAGGCGACCGCGAAGCTAGACTTCCGGCTCATCCCCAACCAGGACCCGTCCGACGTGCTGTCGCAGCTGCGCAAGCATCTCGACGCCCATGGCTTCGAAAAAGTGGAGATCGTCTGGAGCGACGCCGAAAAGCCGGCGCGTTCGGACCCCGAGTCGGCGGTGGCGAAAACCGTCATCGAGTGCGTCCGCGAGCTGCACGGCGAGCCGATCCTTTGGCCGTTCATGCCGGCGACGGGACCGATGCACCCGGTCGTCTCCGACCTCGGCATTCCGACGGTGCTCCCCGTCGGAGTGGGCCGCCCCGACAACCGGATCCACGCGCCCAACGAGAACATCCACGCGGCGGATTACATCAATACGGTCCGGCTCATGTGCCGGGTCTGGGAACGCTTCGGAGGCGGCCGGTAAGTTGGAGAAGCTGACCGACAAGCTCTTTACCGTCAAGTTCAACGAGGACACCGGGAAGCCTCACATCGAGATCGTCGACCAGACCGTCTGCGCCATCAAATGCACCGGCAAGTACTGCAACCACTTCTGCCCGGCGGGCGTCTACGAGTGGAACGAGGAGCAGAAGAAGAACCTGGTCAGCTTCGGCAACTGCATCGAGTGCGGCGCCTGCTCCATCGGCTGCCCCTTCGACAACATCGCCTGCCACTCCCCCCGGGGCGGGTACGGCGCCCAGTTCAAGCACGGGTAGCGCGGCGGAATAGGAACTGCTTCCGGCGCAATTCAAATCAATGCAGTGAGCGATTACGACGTCGTCATCGTGGGAGGTGGTCCCGCCGGGCTGGCGGCCGCCCTCTACACCGCCAGGATGGACCTCAAGACGGTGGTGGTCGACCGCGGCCCCCTGGGGGGTCAGCTCCTGAACACGGAGCTTATCGAGGACTACCCCGGCTTTGAGTCAATTCTGGGTTCGGAGCTGGCGACCAAGATGGGGGAGCACGCGCGCAGGTTCGGCGTCGAGGTGCGCGACTTCGAACCCGTGAAGGAGATCGACGTCGAGGGCAAGACCAAGGTGGTCCGCCTGGAGTCCGGTGAGGAGATCCGCGCCCCGGCCCTGATCATGGCCGCCGGCGGCCTGCCGCGCTACCTGCAGGTCCCGGGCGAGAGGGAGTTCTGGGGGCGGGGCGTCAGCTACTGCGCCGTCTGCGATGGCGCCTTTTTCAAGGGCCAGGAGCTGGCGGTAATCGGCGGCGGCGACGCCGCGGTGGAGGAGGGAGAGTTCCTGACCCGCTACGCGTCGAAGGTCTACATCATCCACCGGCGCAGCTCGCTTCGCGCGCAGCCGATCCTGATCGACCGGGCCAACGCCAACCCGAAGATCGAGTTCATCTTCGACGCGCATGTGAAGGAGATCGGGGGTGATGACAGCAAGGTGCACCTGGTGCGCTACGAGCAGCACGGACAGGTGAAGGAGCTTGCTGTCGGAGGTGTCTTCATCTTCATCGGGTTTGTACCGAACTCAGGCCTGTTCAAGGTTCACGTGAATCACGACGAGGCCGGCTACATCGTCACGGACCGCAACATGGAGACGTCGATCGAGGGCATCTGGGCGGTTGGTGACGTGCGCGCGCAGCTGACCAAGCAGATCGCCACAGCGGTGGGCGATGGCACGACTGCGGCGGTGGCCGCGGCGGGGTACGTGACGTCGCTCAAGGACGCCGCCCGGGCTTAAGCGGCGCGGCCGTCTAGCGCGTTACGTCGATCCAGACCAGGCCCGGAGGCAAGGTCAAGGCCTGGCCGCTGTCCAGGGTGAGCGTGAGGGGTCCGTGGCTGTCGGTCGAGCTCCACGTCCCGCCGTACCCAAGACCTTTGTAGAAAACCTCGATGCGGCCGCCGCCGTCCATGTCGTAGTCGTGGATGTGCGCGCCGTGACCGTCGCCGACGTCGAGCAGCGACTCCCTCGTGTGCAGGGTGATCAGCATCTCGATCCGCAGCGGCTGCTTGAGGCTCGCGTCGGAGTAGGCGTGTCCCTCTTCCGTCTTCTGGTACGTACCGATGACCGGGTCGTACTTGTAGACGGAGTAGTGCTCGTCCACGTTGACGGTCGCCGCCGACGAGCCGCCGGTGAGCACAGGCCTGATCTTGGTGATCGTGAAGGCCGGGATCGACGAGAAGTAGGTGTCCTCCGCCGCTTTGACCGAGGGCCCTGTGATCATCAGGTTGTCGGGCGCGTAGCGAGGTGGCCCGGCGCGGTACTGGTAACCGATGGTGTCGAAAAACTGCGGCGTCGGATCCTGCGCGGCGCGAGCCCGGGTCGCCTGCGACTCGCCGGACTGGAACAGAAGTCCTTTGTAGTGGCGTCCGAGCTTGAGAGATATGAAACGGGCCGAGCGCATCGGGCCGATCAGGTCCGGCGCATTTTGGTAGATCGCAGTCAGGCGCGTGATTCCACCTTCGGCCAGGTATTCGAAGATGATGTCCGCAGCCTGCAAGCCGTTCTGGTCGCGCGCGAACTCATCGTTCGGGATCTGGATCAGGGCCGGATATTTCAGCGCGGTCGTGTGCTCGCGGTCGTGGTAGTAGTTCCCGGTCTTGAAACTGAACGCGCCTGGGACGAGATGACCCGTCTGGTCACGGCCGCCTGCGCTGAGCTGAATCTGAATTGGCCCCGACGGAATCCCGGCCGTCGAGAACGTGGCGCTCCTGTCGTCCGGCGCCCACTTGAGATCGGCGATCTGCGTACCGATGGTGACCTTGATCGTCGTCGGCTCCATCGCGTCGTTGAAGTTGAGCTTCAGCGTGGCACCCGGATCGACCTCCATGCCATCGGTGAGCGGCGTGTCCCCGGGGCCCATGATCGCGGTGACGTGCGGAACGATGATCGTGGTGAAGGTCCAGGTGCTGCCCTGGATCCGGCGATGGCCGACATCGACGATCGGCTTCATGCTCACCGTGTAGGTCGTGAGCTCACTCAGCGGCTTGGTCGGAGACCACGCGTACTGGGTCTGGCCTGAGAGCTCGACGAGGGTTCCTTCCGGAGTAGGGCTGATCGAAAATGCCGCCTGCACGCCCGCGAATGAGACCGGGCGGCTGAACGTCAGAAGGACTCGACTGTCGGTCGGAACGTCCTTCTGACCATTCTTGAAATTCGTGGCGAGCGTTGTCGGCAGCGTGTTTTCGTAGGCGAGATATGCACCCACGCCAACGAGCACCACGAGGGCCGCGAGGCCTGCGGCGATCCAACCTCGACGCGAAAATCGTGGAGGGCGGCGTCGCGAGCTGCGCCTGATGGGCGGGGACGTCTGAGACGCAGGCTCGATCTCTGGGAGCGACGTGGAAATGGACAACGGGCCGCCGGGATTATCTCAGAATTCAGCCTCCTGAGGGTTTGAGCCCGCGAAGGTAAGGGAACGTGTAGATGCCTGTCGCGTGGCCGCTGTCGAAGGCGACCTGCAGCGCGTACTGGCCCACCAGCGTGACGTCTTTGATCCGGAGCTCGTCAGGGCCCAGGGCATTGACTCGCGCGAGCCGGCCAGGTGCGCCGGCCTCACCGCGACATTCGGCGCACGGGCATGCCCATCGCAGCTGCTCACCGGAATAAGAGACCCTGTGCCCGTCCTCCCACGTGATCTCCATGACCTGGCGCGCGCGATCGACATCGACGTTGACCGGAAACGGATCTGGATCTTGCAGGGGTGGGGCCTTAGTGGACGTTGATGACGGGCAGCTGTCGAAACGATTGGATCGAGGTGCGAGCCGCGACCTGCGAGGCGATGTGCACGAATGCTTTCGCGCCGGCGGAGTCGGGTCGCGAGATCACGACGGGTACGCCGGTGTCCGCGTCCTCGCGAATTCCCTCCTCGAGCGGCACAGCCCCGAGGAACGGAACGCCGAGCCGCTTGGCGGCTGACTCCGCGCCGCCGTGACTGAAGATCTCATGCCGGTGCCCGCAGCTCGGGCAGATGTACCAGCTCATGTTCTCGATGAGGCCGAGCGGCGTCACGTTCAGCTTGCGGAACATCTGGAGCGCCTTGACTGCGATGTCGGTGGCCACGTCCTGCGGCGTACATACGATCGCAACACCGGTGAGCGGCACAGCCTGGGCGAGCGTCAGAGAGGCGTCGCCGGTGCCGGGCGGCAGGTCGATGACGAGGTAGTCGAGGGAACCCCAGTCGACCTGGACCATCATCGCTTCGATGGCCTTGCCGACCATCGGGCCGCGATAGATGGTCGGTTGCTCGCCGGGATAGATGTGGCCGAACGACATCAGCTTCAGGCCGTGGGCCTCAATGGGACGCAGCCGTCCGTTGACCTGTTCAGGCTGGACTTTTGATCCGGTCATGGCTGGAACCGAGGGTCCGTAGATGTCGGCGTCGAGCAAACCGACTGTGGCGCCGCTCTTGCGCAGCGCTGCGGCGAGGTTGACGGCGACGGTCGACTTGCCGACGCCGCCCTTACCCGAGGCGACAGCGATCGTTTGCTTGACGCCCGGCAGGATTTCGGAGGGTTTGGGCCGCATGAACGCGGGCCGCACGTTGGCCGTCATGCGAACGTCGACGCCGGTCACGCCAGGGATCTCCCCGACCAGGTCTTGAGCCTGGGTCTTGAAGCGATCGCGGACGGGGCAGGCAGGAGTCGTGAGCTCGAATGTGAAGCTGACCTTTCCCTGTGGGCTGACCTCGAGCTCCTTGATCATGCCGAGGCTCACCACGTCGCGACCGAGGTCCGGGTCCTGGATGTGGGCCAGGACCTGGAGCACCTGCTGCGAGGACGGGACTGCCATCGTCACGGCATGTTACCGGGACTCGAGAGCGCGGCATGTTTAGGGGGCGATCGGGGCCAGCGGTAGCGCATGTTTGGCGGGTGATCTCATGCGGTGGACGCAACACCTGCTGCTGACGACTCTTCCAGGAACTGAGCCAGTCTCTTAGCTGGCGAC
>Ga0137409_10005550_pt1 | contig 13141 bp, 10 predicted proteins | sample CZODoug1_16funga_FD_122059 | JGI IMG/M metagenome (GOLD analysis project Ga0137409, IMG submission 122059) | Vadose zone soil fungal communities from Angelo Coast Range Reserve, California, USA - CZODoug1_16fungal (Hybrid Assembly) | ecosystem: Environmental > Terrestrial > Soil > Vadose zone...
GTCCCATGGCGGTGCTCTTTATCGACCTGGACCGCTTCAAACTGGTGAACGACACCCAGGGACACACCGCCGGCGACAAGCTCCTCCAGGAAGCCGCGGTTCGTCTGCTGCAGTGCGTGCGCGCGGGTGACACGGTGGGCCGCTTCGGCGGAGACGAGTTCGGGGCCATCGTCACCGATCTCGCGAAGCCGGGCGACGCGGGTGTGGTCGCGCAGAAGGTCCTCGACGCGCTCGCCCAACCGTTCAAGCTCGACGCGCACGATACCTACGTGAGCGCGAGCATCGGCATCACCCTGTTCCCCGCCGACGGCGACAACCCCGAGGCCCTGGTGATGAACGCGGACACGGCCATGTACCGCGCCAAGGAGCAGGGCCGCAACACCTACCAGTATTTCACCCGCGAGATGAACGAGCGGGCGCTCGCGCGCGTGCACATGGAGGCAGCGCTCCGGCGGGCGATCGAGCACAAGGAATTCCTCCTGCACTATCAGCCGAAGGTGGACTTGCGGACCCGGACGATCTGCGGCTTCGAAGCGCTGCTGCGCTGGCAACACCGCGACAGGGGGCTGGTCCTGCCCGGAGAGTTCGTTTCGATCCTGGAAGATGCGGGGCTGATCGTTCAGGTCGGCGAATGGGTGCTTCAGGAAGTGTGCGCGCAGATCCGGATTTGGCAGGGCGAGGGACTGCCGGTCAAGCCGGTCACGGTCAACCTGTCCGCCCGGCAATTCCAGCAGAAGGATTTCGAAGCGAGCGTGAGGCACGTGCTGCGGGAGGCGAAGGTGGACCCGTCGCTCGTCCAGTTCGAGCTCACCGAGTCGCTGTTGATGGCCGATCCCGAGGGCGCCGCGCGCACGCTGCGCGGCCTCAAGGACTCGGGCGTGAAGATTTCCGTGGACGACTTCGGCACGGGCTACTCCAGCCTCGCCTACCTCAAGCGCTTTCCGATCGACGCTCTCAAGATCGACTACTCGTTCGTCCGCGACATCACCACCGATCCGGAAGACGCGATGATCACGCTCGCGATCATCGGTCTGGCTCACAACCTCAAGCTCAAGGTGGTGGCCGAAGGCGTCGAGACGCAGGAACAGCTCGAGCTGCTCGCGGCCAACGGCTGCGACGAGATCCAGGGCTACCGTTTCTCGGTTCCGACGACGCCCGAAGAGTGCGCGGCGATGCTCAGGGAAAACCGGCGCCTGAGCTGACTCCGCGGGCACAACCGCACGCAAACGCAGATCCTCCCCGGGTTTCCCTCCGGTGACGCCGTATTTGTTGATATTGGCCTTGACAAATATTGCCTAGGCAAATATTATCCGCACCGTGGAACCGATCTACGACAGCGAGACTTTCCAGCCGCGCGAAGCGATCGGCGCACTCATCGGCCGCGCGCGCAAAACGATGATCCAGAAGATCGACGCCGAGCTGGCGCCGCTGGACGTAAGCGCGGCACAGTGGATCGTCGTCCTCTTGGTCGGTGAGAAAGCCGTCTCCAGCGCAACGGGCTTGTGCGAGTTGCTGACCTACGACCCTGGTGCGATGACCCGCTTGATCGACAGGCTCGAGCGCAAAGGCATCCTGCGGCGGGTGCGCAGCCCGGAAGACCGCAGGACGATACAGCTCGAGCTGACCGCCAGCGGCAAGGCCCTGTACCCGAAGATCCTCGCGGCGATGGTCGATGTCTCCAATCGGCTGCTGCGCGGCTTTTCCCGCGGCGAAGTCGGGCAGCTCGAGGGCTATCTGAGACGCATGCTCGCGAACGCCTGATTCCGAGATCCTCATGCACCTACCTATTTTGCAACCCGTGCTTCGGCGTATCGGGGCGCCCGCGGCCGCGTTGCTGCTCGCCGCGTGCGCGAGCACCGGCGATTTGGCCCCGCGGTCGGCAACTATCGATCCCGCTTCGCTGCAGGCGACCCGCTCGCTCGCGGACGCAAAGGTGGCGCATGCCGACTGGCCCGTCGCCGACTGGTGGAAGCGATTCGGCGATGCACAGCTGGACGCCCTCATCGACGAGGCGCTCGCCGGCAACCCCTCGATGGGAGCCGCGCGCGCGCGCCTCGATCGCGCAGCGGCGCTCGCCGGGGCCGCGGGCGCTCCGCTGACGCCGCACCTGAGCGCCGGGGCCGATCTCAACCGCCAGCGCTACTCCGGCACCGGAATCTTCCCGCCGCCGATCGGAGGTGCGTGGTATACGCAGAGCCAGCTCGCTCTCCAGTTCAGCTACGAGCTCGATTTCTGGGGCAAGAACCGCGCGGCCTACGACGCGGCACTCGGTCAGGTGCGCGCGGCCGAAGTAGACGGCTTCGCGGCACGGCTCCTGCTGTCCGCCGCGGTCGCGCATGCCTACGCGCAGTTGAGTCACGCCTTCGACCAGCTCGATGTCGCGCAAGCGACGCTTGCCCAGCGCCAGACGGTCTTCGATCTCACCCGACAGCGCCTCGCCGCCGGTCTCGACACCAAGGTCGAACTGAAGCAGGCCGAAGCCGCGATCCCCGCGGCGCGACAGCGCATCACTCAGCTCGAGGAGAGCATTGCGCTCGCGCGAAACCAGCTCGCCGCGCTCGCCGGCAAGGGTCCCGACCGCGGCTTGTCGATCGAGCGCCCGCGCGCGGAAGCCGGCGCGGTTTCACTGCCCTCGACGCTCCCCGCGGACCTGCTGGGGCGCCGGCCCGATGTCGTGGCGCGGCGCTGGCGGGTCGAGGCGGCGCGCCGCGATATCGACTCCGCCAGGGCGCAGTTCTACCCTAACGTGAATCTCGCGGCGCTCGCCGGCGTGCAGAGCGTGAGCTTCTCGAAGCTGCTGTCGAAGGACAGCGCGATTCCTCTGGTCGACGCCGCGGTGCAGCTTCCGATCTTCGACGGCGGGCGCCTGCGCGGCAACCTCGGCGCGAAGAACGCCGACTACGACCTCGCCGTCGAGCAGTACAACCAAACCGTGCTCGACGCGGTACGCGAAGTTGTGGATCGGCTCGCGTCGCTACGCTCGGTCGACAGCCAGAGCACCGACGCGCAGGCAGGCCTGAGCGCCGCCGAGGAAGCCTATGCGATTGCGGTCGCGCGCTATCGCGCCGGCCTGGGCAATTACCTTCAGGTACTCGCGGCCGAAACGCAGGTGCTGGATCAGAAGAACATCCGGGCGGATCTGCGCTATCGCGAGCTCGACCTGTCGATCGATCTCATCCGGGCGCTGGGCGGCGGCTTCGAAGAAACCTCCTCCGCCAAGCAGCCGTCCTGAACCGAATTCGAAAGGGTCCGCCATGAGCTCCACATCCGAAATCAGAAGCGCCGGCAGCCGCAACGGCCGGCGCGCGCTGTTCCTCACCGCGGTGCTCGCGGTGTTCGCCGCCGCAGCCATCGGCGTCGCCGGCTGGTGGCTCGCGTCGGGGCGCTACCACGAATCGACCGACGACGCGTACGTGGGGGGCAATCTCGTCCAGGTCACGCCCCAGGTCCCGGGCACGGTGCTCGCCATCCACGCCGACGACACCGATTTCGTGAATATCGGCGAGACGCTGGTCGAGCTCGACAAGGCGGACTCGCGCGTGAACCTCGACCGGGCGGAGGCTCAGCTCGCCAAAACCGTGCGCTCGGTGCGCAATCTCATCGCGACCGACGCGCAGCTCGAAGCGAACGTCGAGATGCGCCGCACCGAGCTCGCGAAGGTCCGCGAGGATCTCGCGCGGCGCAGCAAGCTCGAGACCGACGTGCCTGGCGCCGTCGCCGCGGAGGAGATCCAGCACGCGCGCGATGCCGTCGCCGGGGCGAGCGCCGCGCTCGACTCGGCCAGCCGGCAGCTCACCGCGCAGCGGACGCTCACCGACCATACGACCATCGAGACGCACCCGGACGTCCACGAGGCGGCCGCCAGGGTCCGCGAGGCCTATCTCGCCTACGCGCGCACCGCGCTTCCCGCTCCCGTGTCGGGTTTCGTCGCCCGCCGCACGGTGCAGGTCGGCCAGCGCGTCAGCCCCGGCGCACCGCTGATGACGGTCGTGCCGCTCGACCAGGTCTGGGTCGATGCGAATTTCAAGGAAGGGCAGCTGCCCAACCTGCGCGCCGGCCAGCCCGTGAAGCTCGTTGCCGACGCCTACGGCGGGGCGGTGACCTATCACGGCAAGCTCGCAGGATTCGGCGCCGGCACCGGCAGCGCCTTTTCCCTCCTTCCCGCGCAAAACGCGACGGGAAACTGGATCAAAGTCGTTCAGCGCGTCCCCGTGCGCATCGCCCTCGACCCGGCCGAGCTGCGGCAGCACCCGCTGCAAATCGGGCTCTCTATGGAAGTCGAGGTCGACACGCACGAGCGCCGGGGCGAGCGCTTGCCCAAGGTCGCGCGCTCCGAGGCGGCCTACGAGACCCGCGCCTTCGCATCGACGAATGACCTGGCAGACCGGATCGTCGCCGAGGTCATCGCAGCCAACGGCGGCCAGCGACAGCCGTCGGTGGCGCAGCGCGGATCGCACAGCTTCAGACCGACCGGCGCACTGCGGGCACGGATTCGCCCGCGCGCGCCGGTGCTCTGACGCTCTCCAGAGTACGCGCCGTGGCCGAGCAGGCCCCAGCCGCGCATCCGCCGCTCAGCGGCGGGACCCTCGCGTTAGGCACGATGGTGGTGTCGCTTGCGACGTTCATGAACGTCCTCGACGTCTCGATCGCCAACGTCTCGATCCCCGCCATCGCCGGCGACCTGGGTGTATCGCCCAACCAGGGGACCTGGGTCATCACTTCGTTCGCGGTGGCGAACGCAATCTCGGTGCCGCTCACCGGCTGGCTGTCGCAGCGCTTCGGCAACGTGCGCCTGTTCCTCGCGACCGTGCTGCTGTTCGTGCTCGCCTCGCTTCTGTGCGGCCTCGCGCCCTCGATGAACATGCTGATCCTGTTCCGCGTCATCCAGGGAGCGGTGGCCGGACCGATGATCCCGTTGTCGCAGACCCTGCTCCTCGCGAGCTACCCGCGCGAGAAGGCCGGGACCGCGCTCGCGATGTTTTCGCTCACCGTGCTCGTCGCGCCGGTCGTGGGGCCCCTGCTCGGGGGCTGGATCACCGACAACATGTCCTGGCCGTGGATCTTTTTCATCAACGTTCCGGTGGGCATCGTCGCCGCGACCTTCACCTGGGCAATCTACCGGGACCGCGACACGCCGCGCCGCAAGACGCCGATCGACGCCGCGGGCCTGCTGCTTCTCGTGGTCTGGGTGAGCGCGCTGCAGGTCATGCTCGACACCGGCAAGGACCTCGACTGGTTCAGCTCGGGCGTCATCGTCGCCCTTGCCGTTGTCGCCGCGCTTTCCTTCGCCCTATTCCTGGTGTGGGAGCTGACCGACGAGCACCCGGTGGTGGACTTGAGGCTGTTCGCCAGGCGCAATTTCTGGACTGGAACGCTTTCGGTGTCCCTGTCCTATGGCGCGTACTTCGGCAGCATCGTGCTGTTGCCGCTGTGGTTGCAGCAGTACCTCGGCTATACCGCGACGCAGGCCGGGTGGGCTCTCGCCCCGGTAGGCGTGCTCGCGCTGGTTCTCACACCGCTCGTCGGCAGGGCCTCCGGCAAAGTCGATCCGCGCATCTTCGCGACGGCCGCGCTGGCGATATTCGCGGTCGTCGCCGCGATGCGCGGCGCGTTCACCGCGCAGGTCGACCTCGAGACGCTGATCATTCCGACCGTGATCCAGGGCGCGGCCGTGTCGTGCTTCTTCATTCCTCTCATCACGCTGGCGCTTTCGGGCCTGCGGCACGACCAGATCGCGGGGGCGTCCGGGCTCAACAATTTCGCAAGGATCACGGCGGGGGCGTTCGCGACCTCGATCGCGACCACGCTCTGGGAAAACCGCGCGAGCGTGCACCATGCACAGCTGGTCGAGCACGTATCCAGCAGCAGCCCGGCCACCGTGGACGCGCTGGGCAAGCTGGGTGCGGCCGGGCTCAGCCCCGAGCAGGCGTACGGCTTCCTCAACCAGCTCGTCAACCAGCAAGCGTTCACCATGGCCGCGGTGGATCTGTTCAACGCGTCCGCGGTGATGCTGGTCCTGCTGATCCCCCTCGTCTGGCTCACGCGGCCGGCCAGGCGCGGCGCGGGCGCCGAAGCATCCGGCGCCCATTGAGGTGCCGGCGCAGCGCGCCTGGCTCTGCCGGCGTCGGTTAGACTTGGCGCCTTTGCCTGACCGACGTCCATGCGGGACCCGACCCCCCAGACCACTTATCTCAAGGACTACGCGCCGCCCGCGTTCCTGATCGACTCGGTCGATCTCGACGTGGAGTTGTTCGAGGACCACGCGCGGATTCGCTCCCGTCTTTCCGTGTCGCGCAATCCGCGCGCCACCGATCGCAGCGCACCGCTGGTTCTCGACGCCGAGGAGCTCGAGTTCGAATCGGCGGCGATCGACGGCAGAAAGCTGTCCGCCGGCGAATATTCGCTCGCTGACGCCCATCTCACCCTCGCCCGCGCGCCGGCGCGTTTCGTCCTCGAGACCGCCTGCCGCATACGACCGCGGGACAACACCACCCTCATGGGTCTATACGCGGCCGAAAGCGGCTTTTTCACGCAGTGCGAAGCCGAGGGCTTCCGCCGGATCACCTATTTCATCGACCGTCCCGACGTGATGGCGAAATACACGGTCACGATCCATGCGGATCGCGCGAAATATCCCGTGCTGCTTTCGAATGGAAACCTCGCGGCGAGCGGGGAGGAAACCGGCGGACGCCATTGGGCGCGGTGGCAGGATCCCTTCCCCAAGCCCTGCTATCTCTTCGCCATGGTCGTGGCCAGGCTCGAACGGCTCAGTGACGAATTCGTCACCCGGTCCGGGCGCTGCGTGCGTCTGGCGATCTACGTCGACCCGGGGAAGCTGGACCAGTGCGGCTTCGCGATGCAGGCGCTGAAGCGCGCCATGAAATGGGACGAGGAGGTCTTCGGCCTGGAAATCGACCTCGACAACTACTCGATCGTCGCGGTGGGCGACTTCAACATGGGCGCGATGGAGAACAAGGGGCTGAACGTCTTCAATACCAAGTACGTGCTGGCGCGCCCCGACATTGCAACCGACAGCGACTACCTCGCCATCGACCGCGTGATCGCGCACGAATATTTCCACAACTGGACCGGAAACCGCGTTACCTGCCGCGACTGGTTCCAGCTGTCGCTCAAGGAAGGGCTCACCGTGTTCCGCGACCAGGAATTCGGAGCCGATATGTATTCGCGCCCGGTCGAACGGATCCGGGAAGTGCGCGGCCTGCGCAGCGGGCAGTTCGCCGAGGACGCGGGGCCGATGGCGCATCCGGTGCGGCCGGCTTCCTACATGGAGATCAACAACTTCTACACCAGCACCGTATACGAGAAAGGCGCCGAGGTGGTGCGCATGATCCGAACCCTCATCGGGGCCGCGGCCTTCCGCAAGGGCATGGACCTGTACTTCGCGCGCCACGACGGTCAGGCGGTGACCTGCGACGATTTCCTGCAGGCGATGGCCGATGCTTCGGGCGCAGACCTTTCGCAGTTCAAGCTGTGGTACGACCAGGCGGGCACACCCGTCCTCGACGTCGCCAGCGAGGACGATCCTGCGCGTCGGCGCTGCACGATCACGGTGAGGCAATCCTGTCCTCCTACGCCGGGACAGGACAGCAAGCTTCCCTTCCACATTCCGCTGGCGGTCGGGCTGGTGGGTCCGGGGGGCCGCGAGCTGCTCGCCGGAGGGACCAAGGTGCTGTCGTTGCGACGATCCGAAGAGCGTTTCGAATTCGAGAACCTCGAGGCCGGCACGGGCAGTCCGGTGCCCTCGCTCGCGCGCGATTTCTCCGCGCCCGTGATCGTGAAGTACGACTACACCGAGGCCGAGCTCGCTCTGCTCGCAGCGCACGATGCCGACCCCTTCAACCGCTGGGAGGCCGGCCAGCGCCTTGCGCTCCGCATCATCCTGGACGGGGTCGAGGCAGTGCAATCGGGGCGCGGGTACGAGCTGGCGACAACGTTCATCGCCGCGATCGAGCGCGTTCTGGTCGACGCGCCGCGCGATCCCGCGTTCGCCGCCGAGATGCTCGCCTTGCCGGCGGAGAGCTACATTGCCGAGCAAATGACGATTGTCGATCCGGACGCGATCCACGCCGTGCGAGACGAAATCAGGCGACGCCTGGCGCTTGCGCTCAAGGCGGATCTGCTCGGAATCTACCGGGACTACGCGGTGCGGGGTCCCTATTCCCCGGACGCGCGTTCCGCGGGCAGGCGCGCGCTGCGGAACGCCGCGCTGGGATTTCTGATGGAGCTCGATGAGCCCGGCGTGCGCGCCCTTTGCGCACAGCAGCTCGAGACTGCCGGCAACATGACCGACGCGCTCGCGGCGCTCGCCAGGCTGGCCAACTGCGACTGTCCGGAGCGGGTGCCGGCGCTGGAGGCTTTCTATGGCAAATGGAAGGACGAGCCTCTGGTCGTCGACAAATGGCTCGCCCTCCAGTCCGCCAGCCGCCTGCCTGCTGCGCTCCCCGACACCAGGCGCCTCATGGCGCATCCGGCATTCAACCTGCGGAATCCCAACAAGGTCTACGCGCTCATCGGCGCGTTCCGCGGCAACCAGGTGCACTTTCACTCGGCCGATGGCTCTGGCTACGCCTTCATCGCCGATCAGGTCATTGCGCTCGATGCGATCAACCCGCAGGTCGCCGCGCGCATGGCGCGCGCCTTCGACCGCTGGAAGAAATTCGATCCGGGACGGCAAGCCTACGCGCGCGCGGCGCTGGAGCGCATCCGCGACGCCAAGGGCGTCTCCAAAGGCGTCCTCGAGATCGCCAGCCGCGCGCTCGCCTGACGCGCGCCGCTACTTGCGGCGCTGCATCTCGGCGAACTTGGACAGTTCCCAGGGCCGGATCGCGACCAGCATGTGCATCGCGGTGCACTCGTCGAATGGCCGCCGCGTATCGTCGCTATGCAGATCGGCGAATTCGTTCGCGACCCGCCGCAGGCGGACCAGCATCGCCTCGCGCGAGGCTTTCGAGAGGCGGCCGGTCACGAACAGCATCAACTCGTCGGGGCCGTCGAAGCGCGTGCGGAAGTACTCGTTCTGCGCCTGCCCCTTGAAGAACTCCTGAAACGGCCCGTCGGGAATCCAGGAAAAGGTGCGCGAGAGCAGGAGCCGATAGCGGTTCCCGGGAAGGAGCCGGATGATGCCCAGCTTGTCGAGGCGCACCAGGTGGCGCACGCACTCCGCCTCCGACATGGCGTAAGTGCGGATAATTTTCTCCGCCGGCCACTGATGCAGGACCCGAATGGCCACAAGCACCAATCTCCTGTCGGAAACGATCGCTTTTTCGGCTTGAGGAGTGAGGCGCGACACCAGGCGATCGCGCCGCTCAAGGGACCGGGTCAGGTCCGAGAGCTCGATGCCCGCGAAATCGAGCACCTGGTCGAGCCGCCTCAAGGTGAAGTCCTTGCGCGAGAACATGCGCTTCACGCTCGCTTCGCTCATGCCCAGGGCCCGCGCCACGGCGGCATAGGTCACACCCAGGGCTTTGAGCTCCTTCTTCAACGTGTCGATCAGATTCGCGCTCGCGCTCATGCGAAAAGCCTCCTGGCCCGAAAAGTATCACCTCGTGATACCTCGGGTCAAAGCCGGCGCCACTCCGCGCGTAGCGCTTTGCGCGGCGCGCCAGTCTTCCGATCATGGGCCGTGCTGCGGGCGCCTCCGTAACGGAGATACGACCGGGTCCGGAACGGGTGGGAGGGAAGCGCCCGCAGCAGAACCGAGGAGGAAATCATGGAACAAGGCAACGCGCTGCTCGACGTGCTGATCGCCCTACTTCAGTCAATGGTGGTGCTGCTCCTGGCGTCTGGCGTCTATATCGCGCTCGTCGTACGCAAGACCGCCGGTGCTTCCCGCCCGGCCGAGCCCTCCGCGCCACCCCTCGGTCCTCGGAGTCTGAGCGCAACGGGCGCCGAATCGCAGCGCGGCTGAGCCGGGCGGCGCGGCCTCAACCGCGCCCGCGCACCATCGCCACTTTGTCCTGAACGCGAACGTCGAAGCGCGAGACGTTCACGACCATGCGCTCGTGCGTCCCGTCGCCGATCGGCTCCTTCTCGTCCGCCACCTGGACGCGGAAGCTTACGGTGCGTCCCTCGACCTTTTCGACTTCGACCTCGGCGCGCACGCGCATTCCGACGGGCGTTGCGGCGAAATGACGGATGTCGAGGCGGGTCCCCAGCGACTGGTAGCCCTCGGGTAGGAGGTGCTCGATCGCGGCGAGCGCCGCGGCCTCGATCACGTTGATCATCACCGGCGTCGCCAGGACGTGAACGCGCCCGCTGCCCACGCGCGGCGCGGTATGCTCCTCCGCCACGGTCAGTCCCGAGACACCCTTCAGGCCGGGCTTCAATTTTTCCGTCGAGCTCATGGTTTTCTCCAGCATGCATAATAGCGCGCAATGCCAAGGGATCTGGGGACCTGGGACTACGTGATCGTCGGCGCGGGCACGGCAGGCTGTGTGCTCGCCAACCGCCTCTCCGCGGATCCGGACGTGAAGGTGCTCCTCCTCGAGGCGGGCGGCAAGGACGACTGGATCTGGATCCACATCCCGGTCGGCTATCTCTTCTGCATCGGCAATCCGCGTACCGACTGGTGCTACCGCACCGAGCCCGAGCCAGGGCTGAACGGCCGCTCGATACTCTACGCTCGCGGCAAGGTGCTGGGGGGATGCTCCTCGATCAACGCCATGGTCTACATGCGTGGCCAGGCCCGCGACTACGACGAGTGGAAATCCCTGGGCAATCCGGGCTGGGGCTGGGACGACGTCCTTCCGGTATTCAAGCGCTCCGAGGACTATCACCTCGGCGCGGACGCGGCGCACGGCGCCGGTGGCGAGTGGCGCGTCGAGCGACAGCGACTGTCCTGGGAGATCCTCGACGCGTTCCGCGAGGCGATGGGCGAAGCCGGGATGCCGAAAATCGGGGATTTCAACCGCGGCGATAACGAGGGCTCGGGCCTGTTCGAGGTCAACCAGAAGCGCGGCATTCGCTGGAACGCTTCGAAGGCGTTTCTGCGCCCGGCGATGGGACGGTCCAATCTCACTGTGCTCACGAATGCCCAGGCGCGGCGGCTGCGGCTCGCGGGAAGGATCGCGGAGGGCGTCGAATTTTCGCGAGGAGGCGAGGAGCTGTTCGCTGCGGCGCGGATCGAGACCGTGCTGGCCGCCGGCTCGATCGGCTCACCCCAGCTCCTCCAGCTCTCCGGGATCGGTCCCGCCGCGCTTCTTCGCGAGCACGGCATCGGGGTGGCGCACGAGTCGCGCGGCGTCGGCGAGAACCTCCAGGATCACCTGCAGCTGCGCATGGCATTCAAGGTGAAGAACGTGCGGACGCTCAACGAATGGGCGAACACGCTCAGGGGCAGGATCTCGATGGGCCTGGAGTACGCGCTGTTTCGCACCGGCCCGCTCACCATGGCGCCGTCGCAGCTCGGCGGGTTCACCCGCTCCGATCCCGCGCAGCGCTCTGCCAACCTCGAGTTCCATGTCCAGCCGCTCAGTCTCGACCGCTTCGGCGAGCCGCTGCACCCGTTTCCCGCGTTCACCGCGTCGGTCGCCAACCTGCGGCCGACGAGCCGCGGCAGCGTCCGCATCGCGTCGCCGGACCCGCACGCCGCCCCCGCCATCCGCCCGAACTACCTCGCGACCGATACCGACCGGAGGATCGCCGCCGACTCGGTCAAGATCACCCGCGGCATCGCCGCCCGGCCCGCGCTCGCCAGGTACGAGCCCGAGGAGTTTCTTCCCGGGACGAAATTCCAGTCCGACGAGGCGCTCGCCCGCGCGGCGGGCGACATCGGCACCACGATTTTCCACCCGGTCGGCACCTGCAAGATGGGCCCGGACTCCGATCCTCTCGCGGTAGTCGACGCGCGCCTGCGCGTGCGCGGCGTCGGCTCCCTGCGCGTGGTCGACGCCTCGATCATGCCCACGATCACGTCGGGAAACACGAATTCGCCGACCCTGATGATCGCCGAGCGCGGCTCGGATATGATCCGCCAGGATCGCAAGCGCCCAGCCTAGGAGAGCCATGAAGCCCAGCTTGAAGCCCGGACTCGCGCACACCAGGAAAATCGTTGTCGACGAGCCGCGCGTGATCGATTTCATGGGCAAGGACTGCCGCGTCTACGCCACCCCGCGCACCATCAGCGACGTCGAATACACCTGCAGGGACTTCCTGCTCGAGCACCTCGACCCGGGGGAGGATTCGGTCGGGACGAAAGTCAACTGGGAGCACGTGGGGCCCGCGCTCCTCGGCGAAGAAGTTACGGTCTCGGTAAAGCTGATACAGGTCGAAGGCCGGCGCATCACTTTCCAGGCTGAGGCCTCGGCCGGCGCCGACGCCGTTGCGCGCGGCACGCACGAGCGCTTCATCGTCGACGTCCATAAGGTGCGCGAGCGTCTTCTTAAGAGAAAGGCTCGGGTAGGCTGAGGTGCGCGTCGGCCTTCTCGGCGGCGGGGTCATTGCGCGGCTGTTCCTCGAGCAGGTTCGCGCCGGATCGATGGAAGGCGCGGCCGTGGTCGCGCTGGCCGGCCGGAGCGACACCTCCCGGGGCAGGACGCTCGCGCGCGAGTTCGCCGTGCCCTTTGTCGTCGGCACGCAGAAGCTCCTCGCGGCGCAGCCTGAGATCGTGATCGAGGCCGCGTCGCACGAGGCGGTACGGGAACACGTCGAGCTGCTGCTTTCGAAGGGCGTCGCCGTCATCGTTCTTTCGGGGGGAGCGCTCTGCGACGACGCGCTGCGCGAGCGTCTCGAGCGCGCCTCGAAGGAGCATCGCGCCCCGCTGTATGTGCCCTCGGGCGGGATCGGCGGGCTCGATGCCCTCAAGGCGGCCTGCGCGGCCGGCGTCGACGAGGTCAGTATCGCCGTGACCAAGCCGCCGGCGGCGTGGAAGGGAATTCCCTACGTCGAGCGCATGAAGATCGATCTCGACCGTCTCGATGGTCCGGTGACGCTCTTCGAGGGCACCGCGCGCGAGGGCGTGCCGCATTTTCCGGCGAACGTGAACATCGCGGCGGTGCTGTCTCTTGCCGGCGTCGGCTTCGACCGCACGCGCCTCAAAGTGGTGGCCGACCCCGCGCTCAGGTTCAACACCCACTTCATCACCATCAGGGGCGCGACGGGCACGATCGATCTGCGCTTCGAG
>Ga0137409_10005551_pt1 | contig 13140 bp, 15 predicted proteins | sample CZODoug1_16funga_FD_122059 | JGI IMG/M metagenome (GOLD analysis project Ga0137409, IMG submission 122059) | Vadose zone soil fungal communities from Angelo Coast Range Reserve, California, USA - CZODoug1_16fungal (Hybrid Assembly) | ecosystem: Environmental > Terrestrial > Soil > Vadose zone...
CGCGACTGCTGCCGACCCTCTCCGTGCTCGACAACGCCATGCTGGGCGGCTGGCGCGATGCCCGGGCCGGTTTTCTGGCGACCGCTTTTTTACTGCCGCAGGCGAAGGCCGACGAGCGCGAACTACGCGGCCGCGCCGAAGAACTGCTGCATGGCGTCGGCCTGTCGCATGCGATCGGCCGGCGCGCGAATCTTCTCGAACACGCCGAACAGCGCTTCCTCGAGATCGCCCGCAGTCTGGCGCAGCGGCCTCGCTTCATTCTGCTCGACGAACCGGCAGGTGGACTGACGCCGGCCGAGATTGACCATCTTGGCGCGATAATCCGGGTCATGCGCGAGTCGGGCGTAGGAGTCCTGCTGGTCGAGCACCATACCGATTTCGTGTTTCGCATTTCCGATCGCGTGACCACGCTGGACATCGGCGCGGTAATCAAGCACGGCACCCCGGACGAAGTGAAGCGCGATCCGGAAGTGATCCGCGTATACCTGGGAGCATGACGTGAGGGTCGGGCCGCCGCTGCTGAAAGTGGACAATCTGCACGTCGCCTACGGCAAGGCCGAAGTCGTGCACGGCATTTCCCTGGAAGTGCGCAACGGCGAATTCACCGTGATGCTCGGACGCAACGGCGCGGGTAAGAGCACCACGCTGCACGCGATTTCGGGCCTGATTCCGAAGAAATCCGGCCGCGTCGAATTCGACGGCCGTAACATGAGCGATGCGCCGCCGCGCGATATTGTGCGTGCCGGCGTGGTTCAGGTCCTGGAAGGTCATCGCGTGTTTACCGCGCTGACGGTCGAAGACAACCTGCTTATCGGCACCTATGCGCGCAGCCCTCACGGCGGGCGCTCGAAGCTTGGGCGCATCTACGAGTTGTTTCCGGAACTCGAGGAGAAGCGCAATGATCCCGCATCGAGACTGTCGGGCGGACAGCAGCAGATTCTCGCGGTCGCGCAAGGCGTGATCGGCGAACCACGCCTGCTGATCCTCGACGAGCCCTCGGCCGGCCTGGCACCGCTGGTTATCGACCGGATTCTTTCTGTGGCCGCCGAACTGTGCAAAGGCGGCATGGCGATCTTGCTGGTCGAGCAACTGGTGGAAAAGGCGCTGAGCCACGCCGGTTATTGTTACCTGGTGGAAACCGGACGTATCGCCGCGGCCGGCACGCCGAAAGAGATCCAGGCGAGCGACGTGCTGCATCGGACTTACCTCGGCGGTCACGCCGCGGCAAAAAACTAGAACAACCTCAATATCAGCGCCCAGATTCACGGCCGGGCCGCAGCCTGCCAATTCGGGTTGGCGGGTATACACTGCATGCTGTTGTCTTGGATGCGTACCCAGCGCGGATATCACAGCGCCCAGGCCATATGGGTGTGAGGGAGGCGCATAGCCAGGTGCGACGCCCTCTATAAACCTAGATTGGAAAGAAGAACGACCGATGATCGCATGGCTGAAAGAGCTGAATGGGCGCGAGCGCAAAACGCTGATTGCCGCAGTCGGGGGTTGGGCGACCGATTCGGTGGACGTGATGGTGTTTACCTACGTCGTGCCCACCCTGATCGCGTTATGGGGGATGACGAAGATCGAAGCCGGCTGGATCACCACCGCGACGGTCATCAGTTCCGCGATCGGCGGCTGGCTGGCCGGCGTGCTGGCGGACCGATACGGGCGCGTACGTATCTTGCAAATGACCATTGCATGGTTCGCGCTTTTTACCTTTCTCTGCGGATTCACCAATTCCTTCGAACAGTTGCTGTTCACGCGCTCGCTGCAAGGCCTGGGTTTCGGCGGCGAGTGGGCGGTCGGCTCGGTGCTGATCGGAGAAATGATCCGCCCGCAGCACCGCGGCAAGGCGGTGGGCACCGTGCAAAGCGGATGGGCGGTCGGCTGGGGCGTGGCGAACCTGCTTTTCCTGCTGCTGTATTCCGTGCTGCCGGAACATCTGGCGTGGCGGGCGATGTTCTGGTCCGGCATTCTTCCGGCGCTGCTGGTGCTCTACATCCGGCGTAACGTGCAGGAACCCGAGGTGTACTCGGCCACGAGGATGAAGACGCAGGAACGCGGCAGTCACTTCCTGGAAATCTTTTCGCCGGGTTTATTGAAGATCACGGTACTCACCAGCCTGATGATCACCGGCATGATGGCCGGCTATTTCGCGGTGTTCTTCTGGTTGCCGACGTTCCTGAAAACCGAGCGTGGACTGTCGGTAATGAACACCGGTTTGTACACCTTTGTGGTGATCTTCGGCTCTTTCGTCGGTTACCTGGCAGCGGCCTATGCGTCCGATCATTTGGGCCGCAAGAAAACTTTCTTCCTGTTTGCGGCGGGCTCGGCGCTCATCGCTGTCCTGTACACACAGATTCCGATCAACGATACGCTGATGCTGTTCCTCGGATTCCCGCTCGGCTTCTTCGTGTCGGGCAATTTCAGCGGTTGCGGACCGTTTCTGACCGAGCTCTACCCCAGCCGGGTGCGCGGCTCGGGACAGGGGTTCGTCTACAACTTCGGGCGCGGCATGAGCGCCTTCTCGACACCGCTGGTCGGTTACCTCAGCAGCACCATCACGCTGGGCAAAGCCATCGGAATGGTGGCGATTGTCGGCTTTGCCGTGGTCATTCTGGTGGTGGCGCTACTGCCGGAAACCCGCGGCAAGACGCTGGTGGTCTACGACTGAGAGGCTGTTCATCGTGCCCATGATCGAGACCGGTTCCGGCGCGCTTTACTACCATCTTTGCGACGTGGTGCCGGAGTGGATCGACAACCCGCCGACGATCCTATTCCATCATGGCATCGCCGCCAACATCCACATCTGGGCCGAGTGGCTCCCGGTGCTGGCCAGGAACTACCGGCTGCTGCGGTTCGACATGCGCGGATTCGGCAAGTCTGTGCAACCGCCGCGCGAATTTTGCTGGTCCTTCGAAGGGCTGGTCGATGACCTGCTGAAAGTGGCCGATGCGGCGGGCGCGGAGCGCTTTCATCTGGTGGGGGAGTCGATCGGCGGCACGGTCGCGCTTGCCTGCGCGCTCGCCGCGCCGCGCCGGTTGCTGAGCCTCACGCTGTCCAACGCCGCTGCGCGCGGCGGACTGGTCGCCAATGTCAAAGGCTGGCGCGAGATCCTGGCGCAGGAAGGTCAACGCGGCTGGGCGAGGCAACTGATGGATTCGCGATTTCATCACGGTGCGCTCGATCCCGGCTTGTACGCCTGGTATCTGCGAGTGCACGAGACTTGCTCGATGGATGCGACGATTGGACTCGCGGATTTGCTGCTCGCCGCCGACCTGACGCCACGACTTGGCGAGATCACCGTACCGACCATCTTGTTCAGTCCGCAATCCAGCCCGTTCATTCCGCTGGAAGTGATGGCGGCGATGCGCGCGGCGATCCCCGGCAGTGAACTTCAGGTCTTCGCCCATTCCAAACACGGGCTGCCGTTGTCCCACGGCCGCGCTTGTGCTGAAACGCTGGCGGCGTTTCTGGCGCGCCACCGCGACTGATGCGCCGGCCCCGGATCTGCGCCGCCCAAATATCAACCTCTTCGTCGGACCTCCCTGGACCGTAATTCCTGCCGGAAAAGTCCACTTGCCGAGTGTCTACCTAATGGCGAAGCTTACGGTTTCCACTACACAGTTAATCGTTGGGACATCTACTTTTACATTCCGACAAAACCGTGTCACAAGCATTTTTGCACTTGCGAGCCGCGTATTTTGGATCGACCACGTTGTTTTCGTCCCAACCAGGACACCTGTCCACACAAGACTGACGATCACCGTTACATTTGCCCCAACATTGATCGCGCCCCACACCAGCGAGGATGATATGCAAATTATCCAGGCTTGCTTCCGCGAGCGACATCGGCACTTGCGATTGCCCGGTGGCACACGTCGTGGGCCGGTCGGATTCAGCCAAAAGCGGCGCTCCCTCTACAAATGGGGAAATTGAAACGATCTTGCATAAGAAAATCATATTGAAGATGAGCGATTTCATAAAATCTCCCAGGAGCTGTATGGACTCATCCTACTACGCCGTATTCTCAGACGTGTGGGGGCGAATTTACAATCACTCGGCGCCTGGGATCCGCGAAATGAGCAACTTCATTTGCACGATGTAACTACCTTCTGAAAGGACGCAATTATGATCATTGATCTCCTTACATTTACGCTGATCCACGTCGTGTTGAGCCTGGTGGGAATCATTGCGGGCCTGGTCGTGGTGGGAGGCTTCATGGCAGGGGTGCGGTTCGACGCCTGGACGGGCGTTTATTTCGTGACCACCGTCTTAACCAATGTCACCGGGTTTGGATTTCCCTTCGCTACCCTCCTGCCCTCCCACATCGTGGGGGGTATCTCACTCCTCGTATTAGTCGTCGCCATCGCTGCGCGTTACTGGAAGCACCTCACCGGGGCCTGGCGCGGGGTCTTCGTCGTGTCCACGGTGCTCGCGCTCTACCTCAATGTCTTCGTGCTGGTCGCGCAACTCTTTCAAAAGGTCCCGGCGCTGATCGCCCTGGCTCCCACCCAAAAGGCTCCAGCATTTGTGGTGACACACCTCATCGTCCTTGCGCTGTTCGTTGTCCTTGGTATGGCTGCGGTGAGGGGCTTCCGGACCGAGCGGGCGGCGGCTAGATGATTATCAGGTCTTGGCTTTTGCCCTTGCCACCCGCGCGATCAGATTAAGAAGCGCCCTTCGCGTCTTCGGGCCATAAGTTCTGCAAACTGATTCGTAATAGGATTGCAGGCTAAATGCCGTCGTGACCGCCCCATACGAGGTACTCGCAAAGGAGCCCAACATGCCCAGAATCGTACGATTTCATCAAACCGGTGGGCCCGAAGTCCTGAAGATCGCGGAAGAACCTCTCGTTCAACCCAAGGAGGGTGAAGTCCGGCTTCGCGTGCAAGCCCTTGGGCTCAATCGTGCCGAGGCGATGTTCCGTTCCGGCGCCTATCTCGAAACCCCGCAGCTGCCGAGCCGCTTGGGCTATGAGGCGGCAGGCGTAGTCGATGCAATCGGCGCCGGCGTGTCCAGCGTCAAGGTCGGCGACCGGGTAAGCACGATTCCGGCATATGGGCTGAGCGCCCACGGAGTCTACGGCGAGTCCGCCGTCGTGCCCGCGTTCGCCGTCGCGCCCTATCCGGAGCACTTTACGCCAGAGCAAGGTAGTGCCGTGTGGATGCAGTACATCACTGCATGGGTCGGATTGGTGGAGCGCGGGCAATTGGAGAAAGGTCAAGTCGTGCTAATCACCGCGGCGAGCAGCAGTGTCGGGCTGGCGGCGATTCAAATAGCGAAGGCAACAGGAGCGACGGCGATCGCTGCGACGCGCAAGCCCGACAAGAAAGCCAAGCTGCTGCACGCTGGAGCCGATCACGTCGTCGTCACCGAGCAGGAAGACTTGCCCAAGCGCGTCATGGAGATCAGCGGCGGCAAAGGCGCGAACGTGATTTTCGATCCCGTTTCCGGCCCCTATGTGGAAACGCTCGTTCAGGCCGCGGCTACCGGCGCGACGCTGATAATTTATGGGTTGCTGGACATGCGGCCTACGCCTTACCCTTTGTTTCCGGCGTTCCAGAAAGGGTTGTGGATGCACGCGTTCGTTCTGTTCGAGTGCACGACCCAACCCGCGGCGCGAGAACGCGCCAAGCGCTATGTTTACCAAGGACTCAAATCAGGAGCGCTCAAACCGATCGTCGATCCAAAAGTGTTCACGCTAGACGAAATCGCCGATGCGCATCGCTACCTGGAGAGCAATCAGCAGTTCGGCAAGATTGTGGTGAGAGTTTAGCGCTACCGGATCGGCTGTAGCTGATCTTGTTCCCGTTGGATGGCTGCTCATCTCAATGGAGTTCGTCCTCAAAGGAGTCTCTCAATGAAAGTGACAAGGAATCTCGGAATGCTGCTGTTGGGCATCTGGCTCATCGCCACCGGGCTAATACCGCTGCTCAATCTTAGTTTTTCCGGACTGGGCACCGTCATGGCTGTCGTTGCCATTGCAGCTGGTGCCTTGATCATCGTGGGCCGGTAAATGCGGCAGCCGCCTAACACGCGCCTGAAGCTGGCGGCGCGCGTGAACCAGGCGGCAGCCGGCAGCCAAGCCAGACCTCACATGCAGTTCGCTCACCAAGGAGGAAACAGGATGAAAAAGCGATTCCATTTTGCGCTGGCAGTTTTTACAACCTGCATGTCACTCGGCAATTTCGCCAGGGTCGATGCTGCCGACAAACTTGAAGGCATCCCGCTGACCTGGAAGCCGACTGCTCCGATGTCCGAGAGGACTCCGGTCGATCTGAAAGGTCTCGAAGGCATCAAGCTGCAGATCGATCCTTTTACCGACAAGCGCGAGGATCCCGCCTTTATCGGCCGCAATATAAACACGGTCCCGTTGCGCAAGGTCACCACGAACGACGATGTCGCGCGCTTCGTGACCTATCAGGTGAAAGTGCTCATGTCCGGCCTGGGCCTGAAGGTGGTGGAAAGCGGCGGCGACGTGATCCTGAAGGGCGAGATCAGGAAATTCTTCGCCGAGGAGGCCAGCCGCTACAAGGCCGAAGTCGAGCTTCAGGCCACCTTCACCGATGCGAACGGCAAGATTCTATGGGCGGTCGCGGCTACCGGCACTTCGAGCCGCTTCGGACTGGCGTACAAGGCTGACAACTACTACGAAGTCCTGAGCGATGCACTGATCGGGGCGACGCATGAACTGGTTCGCAACCCCGGCTTTCGCAAAGCGTTGACCGGGAAATAGGGATTCTGTGTGAGTAAAAAGGGGCGATCCGGCGAAGCCGATCTCCTCGCTGACAGAACTTGAGTTCCTCCTGATCGGGGGACGCTACTCAGAAGTTCATTAGATGCTCTGAGACTTCCGGTTGCGGCGTGTTTCCGCAGGGCCTTTCGGCCACCAGTCCGAACACGTCGACGCGATCGGCGCCCGTGGCAATGTAGACCCGGCCGTTCGAGACGGTTGGCGGAGCGAACGTGGAGCCGGTTTCAATGGCGTCGCCCGCGCAGGTGTCGCTTTCCCAGATTTGCTCCAGCCGGTTGGGCGCCGCGGGGCCGGGTATCGCGCTGAATGCCATCAGCTTGCCGGGGCCGTTGCCGACGGAACTGGTGTAGGCCCAGACGATGGCTGAATCTGCCTTCTCGCCGTTGGCGGAGACCGACAGTATCCCGCCGGGATGGTGGTCAATCCGTTCTTTGCTGGTCGCGACGCTGCGGCAGTTTTCTGAGCCGGTCGGTTGAACGTTGTGCCGCCCGCAGTCCGCGAAATGGTCGGTGACCCGGTAGCTGCGCAAGGAGTCGTTCATCCGCCACACGAACAGCCTGGAGCCGCTCGGGTCCGCCGGTCGTGACCAGAGCACCGGTCCGCCGAGAATGTGCCGGTAATACTGCAGCGGCGGATTCGGAGCAGGGGCGATGGCGAAACTCTGCAGCAGCGTCGGGCGATCCCGCGGCAGACCCGCATCGAGCAGATACAGCACGCCTTCCTTGCCGCCGCCGATCAGGCGCGACGTTCCGGGGATCAGCAGCGGACCGGATGCGCCGAGGTCGAGGTCGTTGAACTCCAGCCCGTGAATGCCTTTGGCGTTCCAGTTGTCTGGCCGGAACCAACCGGCGATCTTCAAGCCCTGACCGGGATCGAGCTTGAGCAATGCCTCGTGCGCATCGAACGATTGGCGATCCTGCGACTGATTGGCGATGCAGGTGTCGGGGCCCCGGCACACCTTCTCCTGACCGACGCCGTTGCAGGAACAACCGCCGGGGAGGGCGCACTGGGCACACGCGTTGCTGCCTTCCGGGATCAGGCATCCCTGTTTGACGATATGGGCCTTGTTGCCGGTGAAGAAATAGACCATGCCGCGGTCGTCGACGACAGGGCCGCGGCCGGATTGCCAGATGCCGCCGCCGGGGCCGAGGAAGGTGCATTCCGCCGACAGATAATCGACCTTGGAGATCGACCGGATGCGGCTGACGCAGGTCGTGCATAACGCGGATGGCGGCCTGTGCAGATCGGCAGCGTCGTAGGAGAACAACCAGCCTTCGAAAAAATCGCCGCCGAACGCGACGATGACCTTGCCGTTGGCCAACGCAAGCGCCGCTCGCTGCACCGCGAAACGTTTGTCGGTCGGCTGGAAAGCGACCTCCTGGCCGTCGACCTCGACGCTGCCGCCGATCAGAACCGGGCTGCCGTGCTGGTCGTGGCCATCGCGCAGATCGAGCGCACGCAGCGAGTAGCGGCCTTTCCTTTCCTCGATGGCGCCGGTCACGACGAACAAGGTTGCGGATGCGCGGTCGATGACCGGCGTGCTTAAGATTCCGATGTCGCGCCTCTCGCCATCGGCGGGTGCAGCGGTCAGATGCCGTTTCCACAGCAGTTGATTGCGGTTGTCGGTGACATCAAAGGCGAACACCGAATTGTTGCCGGTCGCGACATAAACCACGTCAACGGCTGTATTGCCCTTTATTTGCAGGCCGTTGACAACCAGCGGCTGGGCGTGGACGTAACCGTCCACCGGCAGGCTCGCCAGCTTGCCGAAGGTCGCAGGCCTGACGTTGTCGACGTTCAGAATCTTTTCCTCGAGCTGCGCGCCGGTACGTAGGGGTTGTAGCCCTGGGTCAGCACGTCACCAGAAGCGCCGACGCTGCCGGTGGAGGAGACGGCGGCTATCATCGCCGCGAGGTAAACCAGCGCGTTTGCCTTGGGATTCATATGTCTCAGAACTGAAGGGTCAGAGAACTGAAGGATCAGGCTTATACTTTATAGCTGCACCCCTCAATTTTCCCGGCTCACCGATAAGACAGCCGGGACAGCTCAGCTTGACGCGGACCCGATACCCTTTGATCCCGGCCCGCCAGTCGCCGCTACCGATCTCCCTGATCGGTGTCCGGCGCTTGATGCTCCGCTGTATTCCGTGTCGAATACAAAAGCATTAAACCGGCCATCAGGAAGCCGAGGTCCAATACGCCGATCCAGCGCAGCCAGTGCGGGATTCCAAAAAGGTAACCACCAACCGGGAAAAAAGACATGATGAACATTATCAACAGCGCCAGGCCGTGACCGCGTACCGACGCGATCACAGCGAATATGGCAAACAGCATCATCAGTACGCCGATCGCGATATGCACGGGGGAAAGTGAAAAGGGGCCTTGAGGCGTGCCAAGCGCCCACAGCCATAGTCCGCATGCTGCAACACCAGACGCGGCGCCGATGATTTTTCCGGCATGGTAAGAGAGGGTCTGCAGCATGTCAGTTTTCCTGAATCGAACGCATGACGGGGTCAATCGTAGTAAGGCCGCACAGTACTTACAGTCCCATAACGGAGCCAGTTATGCAATTCAAAATCCTGCCCGGTACCGACATGAACGTTTCGCGGGTCTGCCTCGGCACCATGACCTGGGGCGAACAGAACAGCGAAGCCGAGGCGCACGCGCAACTCGACTACGCGATTGGTGAGGGCATCAACTTCATCGATACCGCGGAAATGTACCCGGTACCGCCGAACGCCAGAACCCAGGGGCGCACCGAAAAGTATCTCGGCACCTGGCTCGCGCGCCAGCAGCGGGATCGTTTGATCGTCGCGACGAAAGTCGCCGGACCGGGCCGCCGCGACTGGATCCGCAACGGGCGCACCGACCTGACGCCGGACGTGATCGCCGATGCGGTGGACACCAGCCTCGAACGCCTGCAGACCGGTTACATCGACCTCTATCAGATCCACTGGCCGCAACGCAACGTACCGAATTTTGGCGCGACCGCGTTCGATCCCGCCAAGGAAAAGGATGGCCCCTCGATTCTCGAGCAGGTGACAGGCATGGCCGCGATGATCAAGGCCGGGAAGATCCGCTACTACGGCCTGTCCAACGAGACGACCTGGGGCGTGTGCGAATTCCGCCGCGCAGCCGAAAAGCTCGGCGTGCCTGGCCCGGTAACGCTCCAGAACAGCTACAGCCTGCTATCGCGCAATGTCGACAATGACCTCGCGGAGACGCTGTTTCGGGAAAACATGACGCTGCTCGCCTACAGTCCGCTCGCGGCCGGCATTCTCTCCGGGAAATACATGGGCGGGGCGAAGCCGGCGGGGACGCGCTTCACGCTGTTCGATTCGCTCGGCCTGCGCTTTCGCAAGCCGATGGTCTCCGAGGCGGTGGATGCCTACGCGGCACTTGCCAAGCGGCGCGGGCTGACGCTGGTGCAGTTGGCCCTTGGATATGTGGCGAGCCGCTGGTTCATGGGCGCGTCGATCATCGGCGCAACCACGATCGCGCAGCTCAAAGAGGACATCGCCGCGGCGCAACTCACGCTCGACACCGAAACGCTGGACGAGATCAAACAGATTCAGTTGCGCTACCCGAATCCGGCGGCCTGAGCCGAAAACTGTAGTGACCCGAAATCTGTCGCGGAAAGTTCCAATGCTTGTTCGGTAATCTTTGTCGCGTCAAACGCAGGCACGAACTAAACGTGGATTTGAGATCGTTCCGAGTTATGGAGAGCACTGTGCGCAATGTCCAGGTAATAGAGGAGCACTGGTGAGAGATCTCATCAGGTCAAGTAAAGAGGCTTGGCCAAGCCTGCCCCTCGAGGCTTGGAGCGAGACTTACGCGACATTGCACCGGTGGACGCAGATCGTCGGCAAGATTCGGCTGGCGCAAAATTCCTGGGTAAATCATTGCTGGCATGTCACGCTGTACGTGTCTGCCACAGGGCTCACGACGTCGCCCATTCCCTACGGCAATCAATCGTTCCAGATCGATTTTGACTTCGTGAAGCATCGGCTTGCGATCCACACGAGCGACGGCCGTGCCGGTGGTTTTGCGCTGGAACCACGGTCGGTGGCGGCTTTCTACCAGCGCCTCATGCAACAGATGGCAAGGCTTGGCCTGCAGGTGCAGATCTACCCGAAACCCAACGAACTTGCTGACGCCACCCGCTTCGACCAGGACGAACTTCACTGCGCTTATGATGCCGAATATGCCAACCGGTTTTGGCGGATTCTTGTGCAAGCTGACCGGTTGTTAAACGACTTTCGTGCTCGCTTCATCGGCAAATGCAGCCCTGTGCACTTCTTCTGGGGCGCTGCCGACCTCGCTGTCACCCGTTTTTCCGGGCGAAGAGCGCCAGAACATCCCGGCGGGATTCCGAACTTGCCGGACTGGGTGACGCGGGAGGCCTACTCGCACGAGGTGAGTAGCTGCGGGTTTTGGCCTGGTGGAGGCATGATTCCCTACGCCGCTTTCTATTCGTACGCCTATCCGGAACCAGCCGGCTTCACGGCGGCGGCGGTCAAGCCAGGGGCCGCGTTCTACAGTCCCGATTTTCGGGAGTTCATTCTGCCCTACGATGTGGTCCGGCAATCGAAGTCCCCGGATTCAACGCTTCTCGATTTTTTGCAGACGACCTACGAAGCCGCAGCCAACCTGGCGAAGTGGGATCGCAAATCGCTGGAACGTGAGCATGATCCCAGGCGCGTCGCCGGGCTCCCGCGCGACACGAGCGGCCGCGCGCTTCACTACGGACAATAGGTGGCATTGAATGAAGCGCCTCCTCTTCGTTTGCAGCCAGAACAGGCTTCGAAGCCCTACTGCGGAGGAGGTGTTTTCGTCCTGGCCCAATGTCGAAGTGGCTTCGGCCGGCCTCGACAACGACGCCAGGACTCCGCTTAATGCGGAACTCGTCGAGTGGGCCGACATCATCTTCGTGATGGAGCAAATTCACCTGAAAAAGTTGACGGCCTCCTTCAAACGCCACCTCAAGAGTCAGCGCGTCGTGTGTCTCGACATCCCGGACCGGTTCTCGTTCATGGATCCCGTCCTGGTGCGCGTTCTCAAGGAGCGGGTGCCGAAATTCCTGGAGGGGACGTGAAAATGCCAACTGACAACCCGTCCGACCGCTTGTGTGAGCGATTCGTTCCACCCGCGTTTGCACGCGTCCGGTATAGCGACAGCTAGCCGATAAGCATAATATGCAGTGAACGCCTTACATCATTTCAGCCGGCAAAATATCCGCTATGCATAAGTCGGAACTGTTGGCCGATGATTGACTCCATGAGATCGTTCCGACTCATGGAGGGAAAAATACGGAACGGCCAGATTATAGAGGAGGGTTTGCGATGAAACGGCTATTGGCAAGGACAGGAATTATTTGTGCGGTCGTTGTGCTCGTCGTTGGGAGTGCGGGCGTTCAGGCGCAGATCGCCAAGAATGTGGCGGCAAAGAGTCCGTGGGGTCCCGCCGACGAGATCGGCGCGCTCAACATGATGACAGATGCCTCCAGGTTCGACGTTCTCAAGCAGGTCGCCGGAGGCAAGGTCTACGATCTGGGCGTGGACCTGTTTGTCGGGATGCCGACCTGCTGTGCCCCGTTCGGGGATCCGACCTTCCAGATTTGGATGACGCATACGCCCGCACGAGACACCGCGAAGGAATTGCTGTCCTACTCGGGCGACGGCGTCTCCATGTATACCCATACCGGCACCCACATTGACGCCCTCAATCACTTCGGGCTGCACGGGAAGATCTGGAATCAGGTCAGCGCCGAGGACGCGCTCGGCGTTCGCGGATGGACCAAGTCTGGTATCGACAAATATCCTCCCATCGTGGCCCGCGGGGTGCTCATCGATGTGGCGAAGTCCAGAAACGTGGTGCACTTGCCAGCGTCCTATGCCATCACGGTGGCGGACCTGCAGGAGGCGCTGAAGAAACAGGGTACGACGCTTCGCCCGGGCGACGTAGTCCTGACGCGGACCGGGCTCATGACCCTTTGGCCCGACGTGGCCAAGTACCGTCTTGCGGATCAGGCCGGCCTGAGCCTGGAGGCGGCCCAATGGCTCGTGGAAGGGCAGAAGGCGATGCTGCTGGGGGCGGATAACTTTGGCGTCGAGAGCTTTCCCTCCAAGGATCCGGTGAATTTCGTTCCCCTACACACCTATCTGCAGGCCGAGCAAGGGGTCTCGCTGGTCGAAGCCTTGTGGCTGGAAGACCTGGCGAAGGATCAGGTGTACGAGTTCTTGTTCATTGCCTCCCCCTTGAAGATGCGGGGCGCAACCGCGTCGCCGATCCGCCCGCTGGCGATTTCCATTCAGCGCAAGTAGGGCGCAGACCCTTGCAGCGGACGTGCCGGGAGCGGCACGCCGCTGAAGGGTGTCGTTGAAGCCG
>Ga0137409_10002267_pt2 | contig 13139 bp, 8 predicted proteins | sample CZODoug1_16funga_FD_122059 | JGI IMG/M metagenome (GOLD analysis project Ga0137409, IMG submission 122059) | Vadose zone soil fungal communities from Angelo Coast Range Reserve, California, USA - CZODoug1_16fungal (Hybrid Assembly) | ecosystem: Environmental > Terrestrial > Soil > Vadose zone...
CTCGGTCTTCAGCACCTTGCCGTAGTGGTTCTTCGGCAGGCTGTCCACGAAGCGGTACTCGCGCGGCCGCTTGAAGCGGGCGATATTTTCTCTACAAAGCAAATCCAGGTCCTCGGAGCTGACGTTGTCCTTTGAAACGATGAAGGCCACGACTTCTTCGCCCCATTCGGGGTGCGGCCTGCCGACGACCGAGCACTCGGCGACCGCCGGGTGCCTGAGCAGCACTTCCTCGATCTCGCGCGGGTAGATGTTCGAGCCGCCCGAGATGATCATGTCCTTCGAGCGGTCCTTGATGGTGAGAAAGCCCGCGGCGTCGAGGCTGCCTAGGTCGCCGGTATGCAGCCAGCCGCCGCGCAGCGTCTTCGCGGTGGCGTCGGGGTTTTCCCAGTAGCCGGCCATCACGCAGTCCGAGCGCGTGACGATCTCGCCCACTTCCCCGGCGGGCAGCTCGTGTTCCTGGTCGTCGAAGATCCTGACTTCCACGCCGCTGCGCGCGAAACCGCAGGTAGAAAGGCGCTCAGCAAAATTCTTGCTGTGAAGCTCCTGGGGTAACCCGGTAATGGTCATGGGAGCCTCCCCTTGGCCGTAGAGCTGGTAGAGGCGCGGCCCGAACAGATCGATCGCGCGCAGCGAATCGGCGACATACATCGGCGCGCCGCCGTAGATGATGGTCTTCAGGTGGCGCGGCGTGCGCGCGGCTGCGCTGGAGAGCAGCCGGACGATCATCGTCGGCGCGGCGAAGAACGACAGGTTCTGCCAGTGATCGAGCAGGGCGAAAATCTCCTGCGGCTCGAAGTGGCCGCTTTCCGGGATCACGTTCACCGCGCCGGCGGCGAAGTGCGGCAGGCCGTAGAGGCCGGAGCCGTGGGACAGCGGCGCCGCGTGCAGCACCGCGTCGCGCGGCCCGAGCTTGTCGATGTCGGCGAAATACGCCAGGGTCTGGGCCCACAGGTTGCGGTGCGTGAGCACCGCGCCTTTCGGCACCCCCGTGGTGCCGCTGGTGTAGAACAGCCACGCAACGTCGTCCGGATTCACGTCCACGGGAGCTGCAGGTTCGCTGTAAAGGTCTTTCAGCTCCTGAATTGAGATTCCATTGACGGAAGGTTCGAGATCCTGCGTCGCGAAACATGCCTTTGCGCCGGAGTTCTCCAGGATGTAGGCAAATTCCTTGGGGTGCAGCTTGGCGTTCATCGGTACCGCGGTCAGGCCGGCGTGCCAGCAGGCGAATAGGACCTCGTAATACTCGGGGCAGTTCTTCATCGCCAAGGCGACCCGGTCGCCGGGTTTTAGGTTTAGACGATTCTTGAAACCGCCACTCAGCTTAGAGACGCTGGAAGCGAGTTCTCGGTAGGTCCGAACGACCTGCTTCCCCGCGGCGAGCGCGGGCTGCTCAGGCAGCCGGCGGGCGCTTTGCAGCAGAAGATGAGCCAGATTCATCGATTGCGAAAAGCGTACGCGCATTGCGCGAGGTCTCGGCGGCCACTTCTGCCACGGGGCGGCCGAGCGCGCGGGCAACAGTCTGCGCGATGTGCGGCAAAAAAGCAGGCTCGTTGCGGCGCGCTCTGGGCTGGGGCCTGAGATCGCGCGGCGTGAGGTACGGCGAGTCGGTCTCGAGAAGCAGCCGGTCGCGGGGGATCTCGCGCACCAGCTCGAGCAGATGCCGGCCGCGCCGCTCGTCGCAGATCCAGCCGGTGATGCCGATGCAGAGGCCGAGGTCGAGGCAGGCGCGTAGCTCGTCGCGCTCGCCGGTGAAGCAGTGCGCCACAGCGTTTTTTACTTGGTGATGTTTCAGGATTTCGGCGAATCGGGGGTGCGCATCGCGCGAGTGAAGGAAGAGGGGTTTTTTAAAATGAGATGCTAATTCCAGCTGCGCAATAAAGCACTTCTCCTGGTCCGGATGCGGCGAATAATTGCGGTTGAAGTCGAGCCCGCACTCGCCGAGAGCTACGACGCGCCGATCGGATAGCAGGTCTTTCAGTTTGGTTATGGTGTCGGGGCCGCAGTCGCGCGCGTGGTGCGGATGCACGCCGGCGGTGGCAAAAAGAACTCCCGGATGGGATTCAGCGAGCGCCAAGGCCTTCTCACTCTCGTCCACCGTCGTGCCGGTGACGATCATGGTGCTCACTCCCGCCTGCCTTGCGCGCGCGATGACCTCGTCCGCGTCATCGCGGAATGCTGCGTGCGTAAGATTCGCGCCGATGTCGACTAGGTCGAACCCCCCGCTCACAAGTTCGCTCCCCCCTTGTCAGGGGGGCAGAAAAACGTGGTCTGTCCCTGATTTCCCGTGGCGACGTCGATCACTGCAGTTTTTTGAGGCGGTAAAGGAGCTCGAGCGCCTCGCGCGGCGAAAGCTCGTCGGGATTGAGCTTCGCCAGCTCGTCGCGCAGCGCGTCCGAGGGGGGGTCCGGCTCCTCGGGCTTGCTGCGGACAAACAAGTCTCCCTGCTGCGACGACGCCAGGCTCGAGTCCTCCAGAACCTGGAGATAGCGCCGCGCCTGCCGGATCACCGACTTCGGCACGCCGGCGAGCCCGGCGACCTGCAGGCCGTAGCTCTGGCTCGCCGGTCCTTCCTCCACCGCGTGCAGGAACACCACGCTGTCCTTGTGCTCTACCGCGTCGAGATGGACGTTGGCGACCTCCTCGTAGTCGAGGGCAAGGCGCGTCATCTCGAAGTAGTGAGTGGCGAACAGGCTCAGGCAGCGGTTCTTTTCCACCAGATGCCTCGCAATGGCCCAGGCGAGCGCGAGGCCGTCGAAGGTCGAGGTCCCCCGTCCGACCTCGTCCATCAGCACCAGGCTTTTCTCGGTGGCGTTGTGCAGGATGCTGGCGCTCTCGGTCATTTCGACCATGAAGGTCGAGCGCCCGCCGGCGAGGTCGTCCGCCGCGCCGATGCGGGTGAACACCTGGTCGACCGGGCCGATGCGCGCCGCGCGGGCGGGAACGAACGAGCCGACATGCGCCATCAGCACCGTGAGCGCCACCTGCCGCATGTAGGTCGACTTGCCGCCCATGTTGGGGCCGGTGATGAGCAGCAGGCGGCGCGCCGGGGACAGCCGGCAGTCGTTGGCGATGAAGTTGTCGATCTGTCCCTCGACGACCGGGTGGCGGCCGGCCTCGAGCTCGATTCGGCCGTCCTCCACGAACAGCGGGCGGCTGTAATTGCGTTTCGCCGCAACCGAGGAGAAGCTGCACAACACGTCGATTTGCGCGAGGCCGCGCGCGATCCGCTGCAGGACCGGCACATGGACCTGCAGCGACTGAAGCAGCTCTTCGTAGAGCGATTTCTCGAGCGCCAGGGAGCGGTCGCGGGCGGACAAGGCCTTGTCCTCGAACGTCTTCAGCTCCGGCGTGATGTAACGCTCGGCGTTCTTCAGCGTCTGCCGGCGGCGGTAGTCGTCCGGCACTTTCCCCGCGTGCGCGTTCGTCACTTCGATGTAGTAGCCGTGCACCTGGTTGTAGGCGACGCGCAGGTTGGGAATTCCCGTGCGCTCGCGCTCGCGAACCTCCAGCGCCACCAGAAAGTCCCCGGCGTTGGATTGCAGCTGCCGCAGCTCGTCGAGGTCGGCGCTGTGGCCGTCGGCGATCACGCCCCCGTCGATCACGCGTGCCGAGGGCTCGATATGAAGTGTTTTCTCCAGGAGACCGACACAAGCGCCGGGCAGCGCGAGATCGGCTCGCAGCTCGTCGAGCAGGCTTGAATGCGGTATCGCGGCGACCAGGTCCGGCAGCAGCTTCAGGCTCTCGCGCAGTCCGGCGAGCTCGCGGGGCCGCACGCTGCGCAATGCGACCCGGGCGGTGATCCGCTCGACGTCGGACATGCCGCGCAGAATCTTGTGCAGATCCGTGTCGTGCAGCGTTGCGACGGCCTCGTGCCGGCTCGCCAGCACGGCGCGGTCCCTCAACGGGTGATGCAGCCAGAGACGAAGGAGCCGGCTGCCCATGCCGGTCGCGCATTCGTCGAGCAGGGAGAACAGGGTCGGCGCAGGCTCGCCGCGCAGCGTCTCGGTGAGCTCGAGATTGCGGCGCGTCGCCGCATCGAGCCTCACGTACTCGCCGGCGCGCTCGGCCTTCACCGCGGTGACGTGCGCGAGCGCCTGCCCCTGCGTCTTGCCGGCGTACTCGAGCAACGCGCCGCACGCGCCGATCGCGAGCGTAAGGTCCTCGCAGCCGTATCCGGCGAGCGCCGCCGCGCCGAGCTGCTGCAGGAGCCTTCTCTTCCCGCTGTCGACGTCGAAATGCCAGGCGGGAAGCCGCGTGACGAAGAATCCGTCCAGCATGAAGTCGTCCGCCGCCAGGACCTCGGCGGGCCCTATGCGCTTCAGCTCGTTGGCGAGCGCCTGCGGCGCGACTTCGGCGACGCGCAGGGCGCCGCTCGCGAGCGACAGCCAGGCCAGCCCGACGGTGGACTTGTCTCTCGACAGCGACAACAGGATGTTGTCCGCCTTGTCCTCGAGCAGCGACGCGTCGGTCAGCGTTCCCGGCGTGACGATGCGCGTCACCTGGCGGTCGACCGGCCCCTTCGCCGTGGCCGGATCGCCGATCTGCTCGCAGATCGCCACCGACTCGCCGAGCTTCACCAGCTTGGCGAGGTACTGCTCCACCGAGTGGGCGGGCACGCCGGCCATCTTCACCGGCGTGCCGGCCGACACGCCGCGCGAGGTCAGGGCGATGTCGAGCAGGCGCGACGCCTTCTCGGCGTCGTCGTAGAACAGCTCGTAGAAATCGCCCATCCGGTAGAACACCAGGATGTCGGGATGCTCGCCCTTGATGCGCAGGTACTGCAGCATCATCGGCGTATGTTCCGAATGTCCGGCCGCCCCGAGACTCATGTACGTGCCGCCTTTTGCCGTCTTAGCTCTTGTCGTTCCAAGAAAATGACGCCTGGGGCCCTGAATGCGGCGATTATCGCCGACATGGCGGCACTTCCGAATATATGTCAACGTTTCGCCACACTTGGCGGATGCTGTCGCGCCTCGAAGCGACCGAGTGCACTTCGCAGCGCAAATGAATGGGCAAATGGAGGGGGAGCGAAGCGAGGTGAATACCGTGACTCTTACCGTAGCGAAGTGCGAAGCCGTCACTCGGCGGGCTCGCGATGGGCTTCGAAGCGTTCCATTGCGCCCGCCGTGTTCCGGTACCGGCGCGTGTTGCAAGGGAACAAGGCAAAATAGCCCGCATGAAGCTGGGAAGCTTCGATGTGCTCGTCCAGGCGCTCGACAAGGGGCGTGTGCGCTATCTTGTCGCCGGAGGGTTGGCGGTCAACGCGCACGGATACTTGCGTTTCACGCGGGATGTCGATCTCGTGATTCAGCTGGACCCCGACAACGTCATCGCGGCGTTCCGGGCGATGGAAGGCATCGGCTATCGGCCGATTGTTCCTGTAACCGCGTCCGACCTTGCCGACCCGGCGAAGCGCACTGCGTGGCATCTGGACAAGGGGATGACGGTGCTGAATTTCTGGTGCGACGCTCACCCGGACACGCCTGTCGATGTGTTCGTCACGGAGCCGTTCGATTTCGACGAGGAATATGCCAGGGCGCTGGTCAAGCCGCTCGGGTCGGTTGCAGTGCGTTTCGTTTCGATTCCATCGCTCATCCGGATGAAGGAGATTGCCGGCCGGCCGCAGGATAAAATCGACATCGATTATCTGCGAAAGCTTGCCGATGCCGGGAAGTGATGAGAAGGCGATCGACTGGAGCCTGACCACTTGGGAAGGCGCCGAGCGCGAGCAGCTGCGCCGCTGGGCGCAGCTTTCGCTCGAGGAGATTGTGCGCGCCCAGGAAGAGATGCAGAGCCTCGCCGAGAGGCTTGGCCGGCCCAGTTCTGGCAGGCGGAGCGAAGTGAAATGAAGGTCCACGAACGGCGGCAAGGAGAAAGGAGCGACCCATGACGTAGCTATTCCCGAAAAGGAGGCTCGTCATGTCACGTACTTACCGCCGCCGCGGGCAGCGGCACGAGTACCGCTGGGTACTGCGCGATTGGAAGTGGAGCAATTTCGTCCTGGTTCCAGTGCCCATCGATGCGCGATCAAAGGAAGGACGATGCGCAATAGCCCGTTTTCACTCGGACGCGGAATCGACGCTACGTAGCGCCGCGCCGCGCTGGTACCGGCGCATCTACGATCATCGCCTGCGTACGCTGAATTGCAGGGAATTTCGTCACTCGCTCGACGATCCCGGCTACGACCCGGTATTCCAGGTGCGGCACCGGCACAGCGCGAACTGGAGCTGGTGGTGACCCAATTAGGGGCCGAGGGCGTTTCTTTCGGCGAGAACGTGGTCAGGAAGCGACCGTCGTAATCCTTGAGGAGATCGGTGAGTTGCGAGTGGAAGTGGTCGCGCCGATTGACGATCGCGACTAGCGCTCCCGTATCAAGGAGCGCGCTTCGCACGCCGGAATTTCGCGCGGACAGCCCGGCGGGCGTATTTACGGTGGTTCAGCGCGAGATCCGGCGGGCCCTCTATGCAGCCGACCAAGCCGACTTTCACGGCTGCCTCGTAGGGCGTCAGGCGCTCAGGGGCGCGCTTTGCGGTAACTGATTTCATGATCGTCTGCGGATCCTTAAGAGAAAGCACTGTATCAGGCGACCTTCCGCCGTCGCTCTTGACCAACACCTTTTCGAGCTTGCACAAAATCGCATTAGACGGCACCCTCTCGTCGGAGGAAGGCAGCACTCAAAACATCTATAAGTGCATGAGTCAACTGCTCAACTGGACTAGATCCCTAGGTCGCGGCCGCGAGCTTGTGAACTAGTGTAGGTATCAGATGGGCCGTATATAGTCGGCGATGGTACCCACCTGAGTGGTGATGCCATCGGCTAGGTTCGTCAAGGGGGCGCCAGCGGGCTGGAGGCAGTGCGGAGCGTCTCAGACAACCTACTGCGAAATGCAGGTCACACGATCCGCATCCCACTTCGTGCAGTTAGTAATGACTGGACGGTTACGCCGTCGCTCCTCCCGAGCCAGCCGCTGGGCTTCCAGTTCCTTCACAGCCGCAGCGGGGTCTTCGCTACGCAGCGCCTCGTAGCGCTGCCTGTCTTTCACTGCTCGCTCATACTGACTGCAGTACCCTATGCCTAATTGCGCTGCGGCGAAACCTCCCAAGTTCGGCGAACGCGATCCGCTGACGGCGTGTTGCTGCCTGCTTCTTTCGACCGCCGCTCCGGCCGCGTCGCAGTTAGCGCGCAGGTTCTCAACTCTCGCTAAGTCCTCTGCATCCGCGCGACTGACTAGGGCCGTCGGTCTCGGCGCCTCTGGCTTGATTGCGGGCGGGGCTTGCCGCGCGCCGGGACAATCGCTAGCTCCCCGCAACACGCCATCCTGGCAGCGGACTATCTGCGCTCTCGCGGGGGCGAGCACGACGACCGCAGAACCAATCAGGCAGCTCAGTAGCAATGCTCTCACGTTGAGCGTGCCTCTCTCAATAATGGGCCACACAAGCCTTATGTCACGATCAGTGCGTGGTCAACGAGTATACGCTAGACCTCATTTCGGAGCGTGCGCGTCCCGCTCCGGAGAAAATTTGGTCAACGCATTGCAGAGCTACGGCGAGCGGGAGGCGTGTCTCAGGAAGCGTTCGCTGACCGGTGCGCGCCTGAAACGGAACGTTATACCTCGTGAGCACTAATAGCAGCAGCAGCGAAGACTCGATTCAGTCGCCGACGATGGCACATCTAGCAGAGTACGCGAGACCGTGGAAGCTCCTCACGCTTTCATTCGGCATCGCCTTGTTAATTCTTGGTTCCTTCTACTTTGAAGCACCTGACTGGGACATCCCCATCAGCTTGATCATGGCGATCCTGGCTTACTTTACGGCCCCGTGGAGTCTTCGTGTCATCCTTGAGCGAAGATGGAAACTCTGGCCGGCGATGCTGATTGCAACCTGGCTCACGGTTGACGGGAGTTACTGGCTATATTGGCACTTCAAAAACCCTGTCGCGCTCGAAATGATGCGTGACGCGAATTTCTTCGCATCCCTTTCACTCTATGGAACGTGTGGCGTAATCTGGCTCTATCGTGGAAGCTTGCGCCAACTATCTTCCGAGATTGGCGCGCGATTACGTCTGCTACGCTTCCACGCACCAAAGTAAGAGCTCATGCATATTCGTTGGCCACCGCTAATGCGGAGGATATTCACGTGAGCATTCGGCTAATCCCACTGGTGGTTCTTGTAGGGGCGAATCGTTTGCAATAACATCTTCTACATCAAAGAAGGTCGAGAAGAAGCTCTCCATGGCGGCGTTGTCCCAACAGTCACCTTTCCTGCTCATGCTGCAGATGACGCCTTGATCGGTGAGCAGCCGCTGGAAGTCTTTGCTCGTGTACCGCGGCCGCTCAACCTGATCGGTAAGAAACTATGATGAACGTTACTCAATATGGATTCATAAAAAAAAGGTTGGTGTTTTCGCTCGCACTTGTGATCGCCGTGCCATGTGTATACGCAGCCGGATTTTGGAATTCTTTGCGAAAAATTGATTCCTTCTGCAATAGCATCGATACTGGCACAAGAGTCAGCCAGCTATCCCCGTTAGCACACGAAATCGGAGTTGACTTACGTGGGCCATTTGAATACCCAGAGAACTCTGGAGAATTTGTCGCTATATCAGCAAGCGCTTTTACAGTCGGGGAATATAAATGCAGAATCAAAGCGAATGCAGTGCATGTTACAAGTAAATATCTCGGCTATGAGTAGCGTTTCTAACCCGGCGTTGCAGCCGGCGCTCGAAAGCGGGCTTACTCAATATGGAACGCGCCGTGAGGTTCTCAAGTTCTTTGTCGGGAAGGGTCGCCTCAGAGCAAGGGTCGTTTCGGGTGGAGAGATCTGCGTTGGTGATCAACTTACCGAGGATGCCTGACCTCACGGTCAACCGGACCAACCTCACTACCGGAGACGATTTTTCAGACACTGTCTGAAAAATCAGGGCCGCCAGTGTCGGAACCCGTTGTCGAAGCGAAGGACATGTCCGTCATTGCCTGATGCCGTGACGCGGCGGAGGCGAGCCCGGATATCAAGGGTGGCATCGGAGCCACCTGACCCGCTGAGGTAGCTTCCTCTTCCAAGTTTTAGTGTAGGTCGCAATGTAGGTCGTGCTTTTGCTGCCGTTTTCTCATAGGGAAAAGCACTGCTGCACCATCGGCGTATGGGGTTCTGACCTATCCATTCATTCGCTTAATAATAAGCGTTGCGAAGACACGTTCAAACCTCCGGCTGCTTTTCGAAGAAGAAGCACCCGGGCAGGAACGCCGGTGCGATGTACTCAACATCCTTCGGTGAAACCCCGCAGGCGCGGAAATGCTCGCGCCAGGTTCGGAGCGTCGTTACGACGTTCTCGATTTCCTTCCTGGCGGCCTCGACGGTCAGCCCGAACCGCTCGCATTGGGAGAGCAGGTTGTAGATGCTGGCCGTGCGGCCGTAGGTGCCGATGCTCATCGCGAGGTCGCGGCGCTCGAGGCTCACCACCGGCATGGGTACGAGGTCGTACGCCAGCGTCAGGCGCCAGCCGCGCGCGGTGCGGCGCACGGCGTGGTTCCGAGGATGGTCGTCGTTGTTGGTGACTGCCGCGCTGAAGACGATGCGCCGGAACAGCTCGACGCGATCTTCGTCGGGCTTCTCGGACCAGCGGCGCAGCTCGTCGGCGAGCAGAGGATAGGACCAGCGCTCCCGGTCGAGATGGTTCTCGTCGCAATCGAGCAGCGTAAGCCCGCTCACGAGCCCGAAGCGGAGATAGCCGCCGTCGGTGTGCGCGCGATCGAAACGCTCCACCATCAGCACATCGCGTCCACCGATGGACTCGATGCGCGCGTTGCACGCAGCGATGCCGCAGCGGCGGGCAAGCTCGATGGTCGCGTATTCGATCCGCTGCAAGTTGCAGCGGTCGGCTTTTTCCGGAAACTTCCCGACCCACAGGCGATCTCCGTCCTCGATGGTGGCCTTTGGCCGCGCGCCGCCCATCGAGGTGCCGGGCTCGAGCTGCTCCAGGATGTGGACCGGCACGCGCCTTCCCTCTTCGATCGCCTCAGCAGCCTCGACTAGGTTCCCCAACTGATGAGTGCGGTTGTAGCGGCGTTTCGGCGCGGGAGGCTCGAGCTTCAGGCCAAAGCTCAGGTAGCCGGCGCCGTCCTGGGGACCGTTCAGGAGGTAATCGATCTCTTCGAGGTCGGCGGGGCTGCGTTCCAGCTTGTGCTCGATGACGCGCCGCCCCCACGCATCGGGGCCAGCGTCTCGCACGGCGCCGGGAATGCCCTTCAGCTTGGTGAGTTCCTGGACGCTGGTCCCGAGCGGAAGCTTGAAGGGATCGAACGCGATCGCGTCCTTGCGCTCCAGATAGCGGTCGCCGTAACGGAAACGGCCGACGGAAGTGCCGTCGCGCAGTTTCTCGACCTTGAGCAGCGCCGCCGGCACGGTGTTCAACGTGCCGGGCAACTGGACGTAGATGTAGGCTTGGCGCTCAGAAGTCATACTCGTTCTTTGGCTTCTGCGATTTGCGGACGCGCGCGGGCCGGCGCGAGGCTTCGAGCGTCTTGCCGTGGACGTCGGCGTCGGGGTGGGCGGCGGCATCTAGGGTCTTGTCGAGGCCGAGCGCCCACAGGACGGTGACGTAGGCCCCGAGCGCGATGCCGGGCTTGCCGAGCTCCAGCGCGTTGAGCGTATTGCGATTGATGCCAGCCTTGGCCGCGACTTCCGCAATGGACATTCCGCGGCGGGTCCTGGCCAGGCGTACCCGGTAGCCAAGCTCCTTGGTACGCTCCGCGGCCTGGATAGGGAGGGTCTTTGTGATGCCCATAATTTTAGGCGTTAAGTTAGATAGTGCCTAATATATTAGGCTACCTAAGAGATTAGAGTCAAACAGGACGACGAGCCTGGGAAGGGGTGATCCTCGGCACCTCGGCGATGCGCAGGAACGCTATCGCTTCAAGAGCGCAGAGCAGTTGTCGGCCGATTTCTGGGCGGACGCGTTGGGGAGATATTGAGATGGCGATGACGCTGCGCGAAGCGGCGCGCCGCGTTCGACGCGGTGCACGTGGACTAGCTGGATTAACCGCGTCCTCGTTCCCGTGCTTATCGATCCGCGGTCAAAGGAAGGACGACGCGTACTAGCGCGTTTCACTCGGACGCCGCATCGACCATCCGCAGCAGTGCGCCGCCTTGGTACCGGCGCATCTACGATCATCGCCTGCGCACGCTGAACCGCAGAAAGTTTCGCCTCAAGAGAAAGCATTGTTCGTGCGGGCTCGTCCCGCGGGACGTGGCCCGTCGCTCCCTCTCTCACCCCACGTGGAATTCTCCGCGGCCGCTGTCGCTGAAATGCGACATTTGCCACAGATGCGTTCTCAGCGCTTAATTCGGTGCCGCAGCCGCGCGTAGACTTGGCGCTCGAACGATGGCGCCACCTGCTGGTGATTAACCGGAGAGAGAATCATGAACGTAAGAACACTCCTTGCCCTGACCGCCCTGCTGCTGTCGGCTTGTGCCGCCAACATTCGCGGCACGGTGCAGCTCGTCGACAGCCGCCAGCAGCCGATCCCGAACGAGAGCGCGAAGGGCGCGGTGGTCAACATGATCAATACGAAGGCGGCGGTCGAGCAGGCCTCGGCCTCGGCGTCGGTGGACGAGAAAGGTGAATTCGAGTCGCCCAAGGACAGCATCAAGCCCGGCGTCTACAAGGTGGAAGTGAGCCGCATCGGCTATGAGACCCAGACCGAGACGGTCGAGGTCGGCTCGTTCGGCAAGAAGCTCGAGATCAAGCTGCGCAGGATCGACGAGGCCAAGCGCAAGTCGATCAAGGGCGCGACCAGCGACGAGGACAAGATCATCAATCCCGGCGAGGTGAATATCCAGGCACCCGCGATGTGAGCAGGCCATAACCAAAACAGAGGGTATCGCCATGAATGCAACCAACCTGCGTTTTCTTTCCGTGCTGCTCGCCGCCGTCTTGCTCGGCGCTTGCAGCGAGCGCGTCGACCTCGAGGTCAAGGCGCGCATCGACGGTCAGCCGGCGGCACAGGCGAAGGTCGTCGTGGACCGCGAGGAGCTTGGCGTCACCGACGCCCAGGGCGTGTTCGCGAAGCAGATCCGCAAGAAGGCCGGTGCCGAGATCGACGTGACGGTGAGCAAGGAGATGCCCGGCTACCGCATCGAGCCGTGGAAATCGACCGTCCTCGTGAAGCTGCCGAAGGACGGCCAGGCGGCCACGTACCGCTTCGACGCCGATCTCAAGGCCATGCGTTACGTGACCTTTCGCGTGAGCGAGAAAGACGCGCCGGTGCCCGGGGCCAAGGTCACGGTCGGGGGGAAGGAGGCGGGCGTCACCGATGACAAGGGGGAGATCGTGTACCTCTATCGGCAGCAGCCGGCGAAGGGGGCCGAGCTCAACGTCGCCAAGACCGGCTACGGCGCCTACCGCGCGCTACGCCAGTTCGAGCCGGGCCAGGTGATCGAAGTCGCGCTCAACCGCCAGGCAGTGGTGGCGATCAAGGCGCTGACCGACGAGTACGGCCGGGCAAGCGGGGTGCCGGGGCTGAGCGTGAGCATAGACGGCAATACCGTAGGCAAGACCGACGCGCAGGGCGCTTATACGTACACCTACCGCGGCGAGCCGGGCAAGAAGGCCGTGATCGCGCTCGCGGCGCCGGGCTATATCCCCGCGGCGTGGAAGACCACGGTCCGGCTAGAAGGTCCGGTCAACCTGCAGCGCTACTTCTACCCGACCACGCCCAAGCCGATCCGCATCGGCATCTACCGGGTCGTCGGCAACACCCCGGGGGTGGACCTGACGGACGTCGCGGCCCAGACCGAGCAGGCGCTCGCGGCGCAGTTGTTCAAGTTCCCGGGGTTCCGCGAAGTGCCATCGGAGAGGCTGCAGGCCGAGGTCAAGCAGCGCAAGCTCAGCATCGAGCGTATCGTCGCCAAGGGCTGGCAGGACACGCCGCTGCGTGCGAGCGTGGACATGATAGTGCTCGGCAGCGTCGCCAAGGACGATGACGGCTATCTGGCCGAGGCCAAGTTCCACACCGCGAGCGGCAAGGTCATTTTCTCGGAGATCGCGCGCGCCCGCAGCGCCCGCGGCATCGACGGCGCGGTGCGCGAGATCGTGAACAACGTCATCGAGCGCTTCCCGTTCGAGGGCACGGTGATCGGCG
>Ga0137409_10005554_pt1 | contig 13135 bp, 8 predicted proteins | sample CZODoug1_16funga_FD_122059 | JGI IMG/M metagenome (GOLD analysis project Ga0137409, IMG submission 122059) | Vadose zone soil fungal communities from Angelo Coast Range Reserve, California, USA - CZODoug1_16fungal (Hybrid Assembly) | ecosystem: Environmental > Terrestrial > Soil > Vadose zone...
CAGCGCGGCGCGCACGCTCGTGGAGTCGATCGTGGTGCTCGCGCGGCGCCTCGGCGTGCGTACGGTGGCCGAGGGCATCGAGACGCAAGAGCAGCTCGAGATTCTGCTCGACCTCGACTGCGACGTGGGTCAGGGTTTTCTATTCGCCAAGCCGATGCCCGTCGGCGAATGGCTGACGTGGCTGCAGGGGAAGCGCGTTGCGGGGGCGATCGCGGCGAGCGTGCGGGAGCGCGAGCAGGGGGCCGGCTGAGACCGGTGAATGGCCGTCGTCTCGCCACGCACTAGGGGCGCAAAGCGCCGTAGTGGAAGCGCCCTAACTCACGTGACCGTAGAGCCAGTTGTCGACTGACGCGTTGCCATTGATATCGCAGTCCGCCCTGCCAAAAGCGCTGACCGTGCTGCTCATGGCTTTGGCTGCGAGGCCGGTCGCGAGAACGGACTTGCCGGGCAGGCGTGCTCGAGTCGAACGACAATGCGTCCACGTACGCCGCATGGCGGCAGCTTGGCGGTCGCTGCCTACGGGACCACTTGCGAAACTGCTACTCAGTGGTATGCCGGTCGTGGCACCTCAGGGTCGGAGAATAACGTAGTTCATGTTCTCGACCGAGGCATCGACAGTGCACACCGCGCCGCCCACGATCGTCAGACTCTTTCCCGACGCTTGTGCCGCGAGGATTGTCGCGAGCATTTCGCGGGCGCCAGGCCACGTCAACAGAAGCGCGTAACGGTATCCATTGGGATGGGTGCTGGTGCAGGGCCAAGAGTCGTAAGCGGACGTCAGCAGCTCGACGTACACTTCCGCGCCATTGCGTCCGACCAATACACTTCCAACAGGTCCAGTGGCGTAGCCGGCGTGCGCGGCGCCCACCGTGGTTAGCGTGACGACTAGCGCGGCCGATTTCAGTGCATTCATTGACACATCTCCTTTGCGGCTTCAGTTGCGGCGGCACCATCGTAGATGAACCGCCGATGGGGAACTGTCAGGTGCTTTACAGAAGTGTCGTCCGTCGAGTCGATCGTGGTGCTCGCGCGGCGCCTCGGCGTGCGCACGGTGGCCGAGGGCATCGAGACGCAAGAGTAACTCGAGATTCTGCTCGACCTCGACTGCGACGCGGGTCAGGGCTTCCTATTCGCCAAGCCGATGCCCGTCGGCGATTGGCTGACATGGATGCAGGGGAAGCGCGTTGCGGGGGCGATCGCGGCGAGCGTGCGGGCGCAAGAGCAGGGCGCCGGCTGACGTCCTGCCCCGTGAGATCAGCATGACGATTCGCAGAAGCCTCCGGAGACGCGGCGCCGTTCGCTAGGGTTTCGGGTTCAACGCAGCCAAGGACTCGACTGTGCCCTGTTCGGTACAGACGCCCAGCCCCACCGCAATCACTGGGATTCTCGCCGCCATGGCGGTAAGGAGGATCGCATAGAGTTCCTTGCCGATTGCGGAATCCAACGGCAGCGTGAAGTGCCAGTATCCGTTCGTGGAACACTCGGGCGCGCCGGTCGGGGACTGACTCATGCGGATAAACGCGTATTCTCCATAGTTACGGTTCAGCGATATTTCTATGATGGTCGCGTTCTCCACGGCCCCGGCGGCGCTAGCAGATCCCATCCATCCCAAGAGTACGATCGCGTATAGAAGTTTGAGCACGTTTCCGTCCCTCCAGCAGCTTAGAGAATGTTCAGTTGTTGACGAGCACGGGGCCGCAGTTGCAAATACGATTCTGCGTTGGCTCCACACTGGCTTGACCTCCGTTTTGTGGTGAGACGCCCGTTTGTTCATCAGTGGACGGCCCGCGTCTCGCCTCACGCCGCAACACCGCTCAGAAGTGCGCCGCGTGACGAGGAAGATTGAGCCATTAGAACCGGGCGGTCAGTCAAGAACTTGACAGTTTCGCTTCGAAACGCGGGTGCTGGATGACCGCGATCTGGCGTTCCGGTTTCTAAATCATTTCGCGCTACCTCGACACGCGGCGCAGGTGTGATCGGGGCGTAGGTGCGATTCCTAATGCGCCACCGGGGCTTCAACCAATCGCGAGTCGCGGAGCGTCAACAGTCTTGCCTTGCTCCATTGTTTAAGCGCCATGACATCGCCGTGCTGAGAACTGTCAACTTCTTTACTGACAGGAAGCGAATCGTCTGGCTAGATCACCTAAGCAAGCGAACAGGAGGCTCGCAATGCACTCGGTGAAGTCGGAACGATCGTGGCGGCTCTTGTGTGCTTGCTGCTGCGAAGGCCACGACGGGCCAGCTCCAGCAACCCCTTCGAGTAACGCAGATGTACGCCGTCCACGGCCAGAGCGTCGTTTACGTCGCGTTCCAGAATGGCGCTATGCCGGGCTGCTACGGAGGTGCCGGAGGGTACCTGTACACGAGCAACACCTTCTTCAATCAGATCTATCCCCAGCTTCTGACCATGATCGCAACCGGTGGGCTCCGCGCGATGGTGGTGTACACGATCAACACTCCGGGCGGCACGAATTGGGGCGACTGCACCATCGACGGGCTCTATCTGCAGCTGGAGTGATGGTCGCTCTCAGGGCGGCGTTGAGATCGCGGTTTCCAGTTCGAGAACTGTCAGCTTCTTTACTGACGCCAGGCAAATTGTCCGGCTAGATCATCGAGACGACTTTTTCGCGGTGCAAGCCGGCCAGACTTCCTGCGGGGGAACAAGAATGAACACGCTCAGCGTGAGGTTGCTTGGGATCGCGCTCGGTGCCCTGGGTCTTCTGACCGCGAAGTCCGCGTGCGCCGTCACCTGGACGGCCGATGCGTACACCCTCGCCACCGGCGACTTCAACGGCGACGGCAAGGACGACTTGCTCGTTATCGCCAAGGATCCGTCGCTGCCGAGCGGTATCGCCCTGGGAGATGGAAGCGGCCAACCGAGCGTGCTGTCCCAGTCCTGGGCGAGCAACTACCTCGGAATTACGTGGAGCGGCGGTACTTACATTCCCCATATCGGAGATTTCGACGGGGACAATCGCGACGACATCTTCTTGCAGCGAGTCTCTGGCGGCAATCAGTACGTGCTCATGCCGGACGCGAACAACCAGTTCACCAGCATCCACCAGACCATCACGAACAGCGACCTCGGTATCGGCTGGTCCGCGGCCGAACGACGCATCGAAGTCGGTGACTTCAACAACAATGGATTGGATGACCTGTACTTGCAGTCGAATACGGTTGGTGTGGACAACGCCGTCCTGCTTGCGGCTTCCGGCGGGTACTTCTCCTCGGTTGCCCATACGTGGGTCAACTCGTATCTGACGCTCGAGTGGGCGCTAGCGAAGGCAATCGACTACGCCGGCGACTTCAACGGCGACGGTCGATCCGATCTCCTGGTTCAGGCGAAACCGAACTGGGTGATGATCCCCTTTGACGACCTCAGCATTCCGGTTCCGACGTACCGGCCGGAGTCGTACGGCATCGGATTGTCGGACGCGACGGGCAAAGTAACGTCGGTCAGCGACACGTGGAACCACGACAACTTGGGACTCGAGTGGTCGCCCCTGCAGTACGACATTTTCGTCGGCAACTTCAACGGCAACGCCGACGGCGCCTATTGCGCCGACGTGTTGCTGCAAGCCAAGCGCGCGGGGATGGCGAGTTACATCGTGCTGATGAACTGCGCGGGAACCGTGCCGACCGGGGCGACCGTTTACACACTCTCGCCGGGATATCTCGGGCTCAATTGGGACGCCACGAGCTATCAATTTCAGATCGGCGACTTCAACGGCGATGGAAGGTCCGACATCTACATGCAGGCGCCGGCCGGCGGCACCAATCGCATTGCGTATGCGGCGAGCAACGGCAACATCACCGCGACACCGGTCACGCATTCGCCGAGCGGCGCCTTCAAGAAGCCCGTTCCCGGTGCTTTGCCGGGGCAGTTCAACGTCGGGAATCAGGGCGAGGGTACCGATTCGATTCCTATCGAGGCTCCTGCGGGGGCGGGCGGGCTCCAACCGAACCTTGCGCTCACGTACAACCATCTTGCAGGCAACGGCCTCGCCGGCATGCGGTGGGCCTTGTCCGGGCTGTCGGCGATCACTCGCTGTCAGACGACGTTCGCCCAGGACGGAAGCGTCGCCCCAGTCAATGACACGAGCACGGATCGCTTCTGTCTCGACGGAAACCGGCTCGTCGGCTACAGCGGAACCTACGGCGCCAACAACGCGCAGTACCGCACGGAATTGGAGACGTTCCAACGGATCGTGCAGACCGGCGAGCAAGCTGGGGGCAACGGTCCCACGTCGTTCCGTGTGGATCACACGAATGGCGTGAGCTCCTACTACGGGACCACCGACGACTCGCGTCTCGGCACGGGGAGCAACCCGGTACGGACTTGGTACTTGTCGTACAGCGAGGACCAGTTCGGCAACCGCATCAACTACACGTACGACGAGAACACGACCACCGGCGAGACCGTGCCGACGATCGTGGCCTGGACGCAGAACAGCGCCACGCCCACGCCCAAGTACAAGATCACCATCACCTATGAAGCACGCCCGGGCAACGACGTGCGCAACGGCGTGGATGTCGGCGGTGCTCCATGGGCCCGGACGAAGCGGATCGACAAGATCGATGTCACTTACGACACGCAGCTAATACGCACCTACGACTTGACGTACAACCCGGCTCTGGCCACGGGCGTCGGCACGGGCAGGAGTCAGCTCAAAGAGGTGACGGTCTGCGGCCCCGACGAATGTCTGCCTGCGACGTCGTTCTCCGTGCAGAGCGGCACGAGCGGCTGGAACGGGCTCGTCGACAGCGGTTTGGCCGCAGGCACCGGCGGTCTCGTCGGCGACGTGAACGGCGACGGCCGACAGGATCTGGTCGTCTCACTGAGCGGCACGTGGCAGGTCTATCTCGGTCAGGCCAACGGCACGCTCTCGGGCACGCTCAACACGACCTATTCGTCGGCCACCAATCCCGGCGCTGCGCGGATCATCGATTTTAACGGCGACGGCTTGGCGGATCTCCTGTATCAATCGAGCACGACGTGGCGAGTCGCGCGCTGGACGGGGTCCGCCTTCACAAGCGACGACACGGGCGTTTCGATCTCGAGCCCGGATCACGCCGACGTTCGAGACTTCGACGGAGACGGTCGACAGGACTGGCTGTACCGCGATGGCAGCCTTATCAAGTGGCGGCGGAACACGGGCGGCGCGTTCGCGGCGGCGCAGACGCTCGTCGTAAGCACGGGCGACCCACCGTACTGGGTGGCCAACGAAGGCGCGCCGGACGTCAACGGCGATGGCCGTGACGATCTGATCATTCGCGGCGTCGCGTGCGAGCCGAACCCGTACCCTGTGCCGCCGAGCTGCATAGACATGCCGATGTGGAGCGTTCTAGTAGCCACCGGCAGCGGTTACACGAGCATCTTAAATCTTCACAGCCCATTCAACGCCGCCATTGGCAACCTTCGATCCGCCGACATCAACGGCGACGGGCTCGACGACCTGATATTCGCCTACGGCACTTCGGTCATCGAGTGGTACACGATGCTGAGCGACGGCACGGGCTTTTATGCCTCCGTCAACACCCATATCCCGGCCACCATCAACTCGGTTATCGCGGACTACGACAACGACGGCAGAGCCGATCTCATCTGGGGCGACGGCGACTATTGGCGCGTGCATCTGTCGGATGGTTCAACGTGGGCGACTAGCTACGCCGACTCGATCCCGAGCGCGGGCGCCGGGACGAGCGGCGGCTTCGCGGCGGACATCTCCGGCGACGGCTTCCCCGAGATCGTGCGCGTGTCTGGCACCACGTGGCAGACGCACAAGCACAAGACCGCGCTACCGGATGTCGTCACGACGTTCACCGACGGGCTCGGCGCGGCAACCAATGTTACGTATGCCTCGCTCGCCGACTCGGCCGCGAACTACACGATGAGCAATCCGGGTTCACCACCCGCCTACGTCCACGCGTTCATCGGTCCGCGCCACGTCGTGGCTGCGGAGTCTCACGACAACGGTGTCGGCGGCACCCGTGTGTTCGCTCACAAGTACGACACGGCGTACACCAACGTCGCAGGCCGCGGGTGGCTGTCGTTCTATAGCCATCGGGTCGAGGAAACTCGGGCGGGCGGGCAGCCACCGGGCCGGCGCACCACGCGGACGTTCGATCGCACCTTCCCGAACGCGGGTCTCGTGACGAACGAGGTCGTGCAGCTGAACACGGTTACGGGTGAGCTCATCTCGGATTCCACCAACACGCTCGCGACCGCGGCGCAATATACGTACACGGATACCACTCCGAATCGCTATTTCCCGCGCGTGGAGTTTACGAGCACTTCGGATTATGCGGCCGGCGGGTCGGCGCTACGCACGACCGAGGTGGATCCCACGTATGACGGCACGGTGTCGACGCCGCCGGTGTACGGCGTCGTGACCCAGGTCGCGCGCAGCGTGAGCCAGACGTCGCCGACGAGCCAGACGTGGCAGTCCGTGACGGCGTTCGATCCGGGCAACTTCATCACGTCTACGGAGTATTGCATCGGCTTGCCGGGATTGCTTCAGGTCACGAACACACTGCCGGACACCACCACGGCAGTGCGCAAGATTCGCCATACGTTCACGGCCGCGGACTGCAGCCTCTATCAGACGACGGACGAGTCGGACTCGAGCACGGCAAAACAGCTGAGAACGACTTACACGTACGACGCGTACGGCAACGTCGATGTGGTCAGCCAGAACAGCGTCACGCCGAGCCAAGCACGATCCACGGATTTCACGTTTGACGCGAACGGTCAGTTCCCGATTTCGGCGACGTTAGGCACGGTGAACCTGACCACGTCGTTCACGTGGGACTACCTGCGCGGCAAGCGCGCGAGTGTGACCGGCGCAGACCAGCTCACGGCGTCGTTCCTCTACGATAACTTCGGCCGGCTCAAGCGAGAAACCAATCCAGCGGCCTCCACGGACTATTCGCTCTATGACTGCTATGGCACTTGCTGGCCGCAGTACGGCAAGTTGTTCGTTCACGCTCAGGGCTCCGACGGCAGCGACGGCTACGAGTTCCTCGACAAGCTGCAACGACCCGTCGGCAAGTCGTGGACGTTGCCGCTGGGGACGCAAGGTCGGCGAGAGACTCGGTACGACGCGTACGGCCGAGTGGATCGGGCGTCGCAGCCCTATGTCTACCTCGACCCGGTGTTTTGGATCACGTACCAATACGACTCTCTCGATCGCACGACTCAGGAGGACGCGCCGGTCAGCGAAGCGCACCCGAGTGGCGCGACCACGATTTATCAATACTCCGGTCGCGACGTCTGGATCACCGACGCCGAGAACCACCAGACCAAGTACTCGAACAATGCGCTCGGGCAGATCGCGCAAGTCATCGACGCGCTCAGCGGCACCAGCTCGTACACCTACAAGCACTTCGGAGAGCTTGGCGGCGTGGTCGACGCGGAGGGGAACAGCACCACGATCGGCTACGACCCGCGCGGGTACAAGTCCTCGATGGCCGATCCGAACCTGGGCATGTGGGCGTACGACTACAACGTCTACGGCGAGCTCGAGAAGCAACGCAACGCCGTGACGTCCGCGCCGAGCTGGACGACGCAGCTGGCGTTCGACGCGGCCGGGCGCATGTCGACTCGAACCGAAACCGAAGGCACTACCACTTTCAGCTATCACACGAGCGGCGCCGGCGCCCTCGGCAAGCCGAGCGCGATCTCGACCACCGATTACAGCGAGCAGTACACCTACTCGACAACCCTCGGCCAACCCACCCAGATCCGAAGAACGATCGAGGGTACCGCCTACGACTTCGACATGACGTACGACGGCCAAGGCCGGCTCGACGTTCTCACGTATCCATCGAGCACCGGCGCGAACCGGTTCAAAGTGGATTACGACTACGACTACTTTGGGCACATGAACGCGGCCAAGGACGGCAACACGGGCGCGGTGTTCTACACGCTGTCCGAAGCCGATGCGCTTGGCCGCGAAGTGAACGTAAGCCTCGGCAACAACGCCAGCGGCAACGTAGCCGTGAGCGAGTACTTCACGTTCGATCGAGCGTCAGGGCGGCTGACCGACATCGACACGGGCCCGTCGCTGAGCTCGAGCATTCAGAACCTATCGTTCACGTGGGACGAGGTCGGCAATCTAAAGTCGCGAACGAATCAGCTCATCAGCAAGACCGAGAACTTCGGGTACGACGCGCTCGATCGGCTGACGAGCGCTCAGGTCGTTGGGCAGACGGCAGTCACTGTGGACTACAGCGCCTCCGGACGGATCACGCAGAAGAGCGACGTCGGCGCTTACACGTACAACCCGAGCTCGCACCCCTACGCGGTGACCGCCGCCGGAGGGGTGTCCTACGTCTACGATGCGAACGGCCGCATGACGAGCCGCGGCGGCAAGACGCTGACGTGGTATTCGTATGACTTGCCGAAGCAGCTCGCGGCAGGCACGAAGACCACGGACTTCTCCTATGGAGTGGGACGCGAGCGGTACAAGCAGGTGCAAAAGACCGGCGCGACGACCGATTCGACCATTTACTACGTCGGCACGCTGTTCGAGAAGGAGATCGCGGGCGCGACCACGACCTACCGCCACTACGTAAACGCGCGGGGCCGCATGATCGCGACCGTGAGTCGCGTTGGTGCGGCCGAGACCGTGCAGTACCTGCACCGCGATCATCAGGGGAGCGTGGTGGAGGTTACAGCCGCGAACGGCACGCTGGTCCAGTCGCTCGCGTTCGACGCGTGGGGGCTGCGCCGCAACGCGGCGACGTGGGCGGCGCTGGGGAGCCCGTTCGGCGGGAGCGAGGTGACCGAGCGCGGCTACACGGGGCACGAGCATCTCGACTCGGCCGAGCTCATTCACATGAACGGTCGTGTTCAGGATCCGCGAATCGGGCGCTTCCTCAGCGCTGATCCAACAGTGCCTTCCCCGTTCAACTCGCAATCACTCAACCGGTACACGTACGTACTGAATAACCCACTCTCCCGTGTCGACCCGAGCGGGTTCGATGACGAGGTCGTAGTTACTGGCAAGCGTCCGCAAGTGCCTGTCGGTCCGCCTAGGTTCTCTGGTGGCGGGGGGGGGGATTCGGGCATGGATGAAATCGCCCTCCTATGGATGTGTTACCTCGGGCACCAATGCAACGACGACGCCGACTCCGCCGCTCCAGCTGAAGGTCAGCAGCCGGAGGGAAATCGGCCTCCAGACGAGATCGTAGTCACTGGCAAGTGTTCATCAGGGGCAGGTGGCGCCTGTTCGGCAAGCACCGACTCTCCCGTCTGGAAACTGGTCAGGACATATCTAGACTGGCGGCAGGCCAACATAGATCATCAGCTCGAACTCATCGATGCCATCGGCCGCGGTGACAAGGAGGCGACGCAAGAATTCGCCGAAAACTTCATCGGCGGAGGGACGTCGAAGATTGTGAAGGGGCTTCTTCAGGAAGCCGCAGCCGCAAAGGCCGTAATGTTTGCTAGTCGAAACGCGAGCGAGCTCAAAACGATATACGGCTGGGGCAAAGGACTCGAGGGCGTGCAAGGTGCTAGAAATGCACTCGATGCAACGGCAATGGCCCGAATCCAGGGAAGCCTAGGCAGAGCCGAAGTTGAAGCCGCTAGAGACTTGTATCGCGCTGCTGCTGCCGGCGGGAAAGGCGGTGAAGTGGCTGTTCAACGAGCCGAGTACATGGAAGAGATACTACAACTGTGGAAATAGGGAAATGGCGTCAAATAATTTCGTCGAAGTTGCGCACGTTCGAAACGAGTCCCAAAGCGAAATAAGGCTCTATCTCGAAATGATCGGAGCAGAAGTAGTGCTGTCACCCGGGCACGCGGTAGAACTGCTTGCTCGGCCAAACGACGGGTTGTTGCCTGTGACGATCGACTATGTCGAAGGTGGATTGCAGGTACATCCACGCGAAGAGTTCGATCCAGACTGGCACATAAGATTCAATGGAAAACTTATTCGCGCCGGGCATCCAACCCTTCTTTCGGAGTATGAATAGCCGCAAGGGGTGCAGCCCAAGCGCTTCCAAAGCCGCAGAGGACGTCGCCCCGACTTCATTCAGACACTGGACTGACTCTCGCTGCGGGGGCGGGAGTCCCTTCTTCTCTGTAAATTCGGCGTCGGGATGCGGTTACGGTTGCCGTCGTACGCGAAGAAGTCCGTACGCTTCATGTCCATCGCATCCCGACCGCGAATTTCGACGCGTTAGGATCGCCGGCATCTCAACCTCAAGGAGCTCCATCATGCGCACATGGGTGACGGCCGCCGCGATTGTCGCCGCATTGGCCCTTACGAACATAGCTCACGCCGCCGCAGGATGGACCGCTTCAGTCCAAGTCACCGAGCTGAACCAACAGCCGGGCATCGGCGCAGGAGCGTCGTTGGTCTTCATCGAGACGACGGCGGCGACGAATCCCAGCGGTTGCTCGCACTCGGCGGGTTTCTACTTCGACCCTAGCGACGCCCGTAGGGCACGCCTTTTCGCGATGCTGCTTGCGGCGCACGTGGCCGCGAAGCCGGTGAAGGTCTACACCACCGGAACGTGTCACCTCTGGGGCTACGCGGAGCTCGATGGGCTCGTTGTCGTGCAGTAGTCGCAACCAACTGCGGGCAGGTCACCACAACACCACGGCGTCGGACGCACGCGACGCTGTCCAACCCGACGCGCCGGTAAAAGAAAACCCGGACGGCTCGCGCCGCCCGGGTCTCCTGTCGAATCAAACGATCTCGTTCGAACGAACGCTTAGGTCGCAGCCTGCGCCTCGACCTGGATCCTAAGCGTCACTTCCATCTTGAACCCGAACGTCTTGCCGAAGTTGACGCCGAAGTCCTCGCGGTTGATCTGCGCGCTCGCGTCCGCACCGCAGCGCTCCTTGCCCGAACGCTGATCCGGCTTGCACAGGAAGCTGTTGATCTTGAGCGTCACCGGCTTGGTCACGCCGTGCATCGTGAGCTGGCCATCGACCTCGGTCGGCGAGCCGTTCACGAACTTGGCGAGCTTGCCGCTGTAGGTGGCGGTCGGGAACTTGGCCGTGTCGAAGATATCGGGCGTGTTCGCGTGGTCGTTCAGCGCCTGGATGCCGAAGTCGATCGACTTCATGTCGATCGTCATCTCGACCGTGCCGTTGCCAGCCGCCTTGTCGACCGTGATCTTGCCCATCGACGAGTTGAACTTGCCGCGCCAGAGCGACATCCCGCCGTTGTGATCGGCCTCGAAGCTCGGGTAGGTGTGGGCCGGATCGACGTCGTAGGCCATGGGCGCCGCGACGACGGCCGTGGCCAGCGTCCCGCAGGCGATTCCGAGCAGCGCGGGAACGAATTTGGTCGGCGTTCTCATCGGTCAGTTCTCCTTGTGATCCCTGTTAGGTAAAAGCCATGACTTGCGGACCGGGAACGCGGACAAATAACCCCCCGGAGCCTCGCGGGCGATTGTAGCAGCGGAGGGTGGTATTGCGACCCCCCGGAAGCTGTCGGTCCACATCTATTGCACCTGCATCAAATGCTTCGACGGCTCGTCGAAGCGCGCGCCGAACACCCTCGCTATGCCGGGAAAAACATAGCGGCGACAGGCCCTTACAAGGTTGCGCCGCCCCCTGAATTGGCCGAGACTTCCCGCCTTGGGCCGGGGGACGTCCTCCGCACTTCACCATTCTTGCGCCGCTCTAGGAGGCTGCATGTTCCGTCTGAACATCAACGGGCAAACGCACGAGGTCGGCGACGACGTCGACCCGAACACGCCCTTGCTCTGGGTGCTTCGCGACACGTTGGGACTGGTCGGCACGAAGTACGGCTGCGGCGTCGGTCAATGCAGCGCCTGCACCGTGCACATGAACGGCATCCCCATTCAGTCCTGCCAATTGACGCTCGAGAGCGTCAAGGACCAGAAGATCACCACGATCGAGGGCCTCGCGGGCGCCGGCGGCAAGCTCACCGCGGTGCAGCAAGCCTGGATCGAGGACGACGTTCCGCAGTGCGGCTACTGCCAAGCAGGTCAGATCATGCGCGCCACGGCGCTGCTCGCGCGCACGCCGAAACCCACCGACGCGCAGATCGACACCGACATGGCCGCGAACATCTGCCGCTGCGGCACTTACACGCGCATCCGTAAGGCGATTCATAACGCTTCGGGCAAGATCGCGAAGGCCGGAGGTGCGTCATGAGCACGAACGAGAAGTTCACCCCGAACGAGTACCTGCCGGAGTATCTGCAGAACCTCGAGCGCGAGCGGCACGAAGCCGCTGCGTTCAGCCGCCGCAGCTTCATCAAGATCACGGGCCTCGCCGGCGGCGGGCTCGTGCTGGCGATGTCGCTCGGACCAGCGGCCAAGAAGGCGCTCGCCCAAACGGCCGCGACCACGTTCAACGCCAACCCGTTCGTGCAGATCAAGACCGACGGCTCGATCGTGCTCTACGCAAAGAACCCCGAGGTCGGCCAGGGCGTGAAGACGTCGCTGCCGATGATCGTGTGCGAGGAGCTCGACGCCGATTGGAGCAAGGTCACCGTCGTGCAATCCGTCATCGACCAGGCGCTCTACGGCGCGCAGGTCGCGGGCGGCTCGACCTCGACGCCGACGAACTGGGACCTGCTGCGCAAGGCCGGCGGTACGGCGCGCGCGATGCTCGTGTCGGCCGCGGCGAAGACCTGGAAGGTGCCCGAGGCCGAGATCACCACGGCGAGCGGCGTCGCGTACCACCGCGCGTCGAACCGCCAGGCCACCTACGGCGAGCTCGCGGCCACGGCGGCGACGCTACCGGTGCCCGACGCCGCGTCGGTCACGCTCAAGAAGCGCAGCGAGTACAAGCTGCTCGGCACGCGCGTCACCGGCGTCGACAACCCGAAGATCGTCACGGGCCAGCCGCTGTTCGGCATCGACCAGAAGCTGCCGGGCATGTTCTACGCGTCGTACACCAAGGCGCCGGCGATCGGCGCGCGCGCGGTGTCCGCGAATCTCGACGAGATCAAGAAGCTGCCGGGCGTGAAGGACGCGTTCATCGTCGGCCACCAGGGCGACCCGATCGCGTTCGGCCCGAACGCGCCGGCCACGCTCTCGGGCGTCGCGATCCTCGCGAATTCCACGTGGGCCGCGTTCCAGGCGAAGAAGAAGCTCGAGGTCAAATGGGACGAGACCGAAGCGTCGAACGACAGCTGGACCG
>Ga0137409_10005556_pt1 | contig 13135 bp, 12 predicted proteins | sample CZODoug1_16funga_FD_122059 | JGI IMG/M metagenome (GOLD analysis project Ga0137409, IMG submission 122059) | Vadose zone soil fungal communities from Angelo Coast Range Reserve, California, USA - CZODoug1_16fungal (Hybrid Assembly) | ecosystem: Environmental > Terrestrial > Soil > Vadose zone...
AACGGCAATGCGAAGGGTTGTGGCGGCGAAAGGATAGACAGCAGAACCGGCGAGAATTGCCGGCAGGGACGTTTGCGTGACAAGGAGGTGTTCGAGTGTGCCGGAGTCGCGCGCTTCTTCGAGGCTGCGGTCGAAGGTATCGAGAGCGGCGTTGAGGTAATCGAGGAAGACGAAACCGACGAGAGAGAAGGCGAAGTAGCCGCCGGATTGCGGGAGAGTCTGGCGAAGCTCGGGGCTCTCGACGAAGCGGGCAACGTAATAGAACGTGGCGGTGCCGAACAGGGCTTGCACAATTTCCATGATGAAGGGGCTGCGGTAAGACTTGGCGATGTACAGATCGCGGCGGAAGAATAACCAGAGTTCGCGGAAGAAAATGGTCATGAATGGGCCTCGGGAGCCAGCGAGTCGTGTGCGTGGCCAGTGAGGCGGAAGAAGGCTTCTTCGAGCGTGGACGCGGAGGACTGGCGCTTGAGGGCTGCGGGCGTGTCGAGCGCGATGAGGCGACCGTGTTGGAGAACGGCGACGCGATTGGCGAGGAGTTCGATTTCGGCGAGAGAGTGAGAAGCGAAAAGCAGAGAGGTTTTGCCGGGTCGCATGACTTGCGATTTAAGGAAATAGCGGAAGGACGCGGCGGCGATGGCGTCGAGGCTGCGGGTTGGCTCGTCGAGGAGAAGAACGCGCGGGGAGTGAAAGAGGGCGCGAGCGAGGGAGAGGCGCTGAATCGTTCCGGAAGAAAGAGTGCGGACCTGGCGGTCGAGAGATTCGGCGAGCTCGAACTGCGCGGCGAATTGCGAGACGCGGTCGCGCGCGGTGGCAGCAGAGAGATGATTGAGGCGGCCGAAGAAGAGGAGATTTTCGCGGGCGGTGAGGCGCGCATAAAAGCCCTGGTCGGAGCCGGCGTGGTAACCGAGCGAGCGGCGGACGGCACGGGGAGAAGAGACCGCGTCATGTCCCGCGATGATGGCATGGCCGGAGGTGGGCAGAAGAAGCGTGGCGAGTATGCGGAGGAGAGTGGATTTGCCGGCGCCGTTTGCGCCGAGGAGTGCGACGGATTCACCGTCGCGGAGTTCGAACGAGATATCTTGAAGAGCGGGGAGAGTGGGCTTTTCGAATGGTTGGAGAAAGGCGCGCCAGCCGGCGCGAGCGGGCGGAAAGAATTTGGTGAGGGCCTGAAGAGAGATCGCGGTATCGGGCACCGCGAAGTTATAGCGCGTCCGAAGGAGAGAAACAACTTGGCAGATTGTGGGTTGAAAGGAGTAGGGCATGTGGCAGGGAAGTTGCAAGGTGACCAGAGGCGGGGAAAAGCATTAGAATAAGGGCACCGAGAGAGCAAGACTCAGGACCAAGCTTGAGGCTTCGGCCAGTCCCCAGAAACGAGGCAGAAGTAGCGATGGTTACACTCGCGGATCGAGTCGTGGTGCCGCAGCATGTACTGGTGCGGTTTATGGACCGGGAATCCGTGCTGCTCAATCTGGAGACGGAGCGGTATTTCGGCCTGGATGAGACGGGCACGCGGATGTGGCAAGTCGCAACGTCGGCGCCGAGCATCGAGGCGGCGCTGCAGCAATTGATGGATGAATATGACGCAGAGCCGGAAGTGCTGCAGAGCAATTTGACGGAATTGCTGGGACGGCTCATGGAGAACGGGCTGTTGTCGTTGAATCCTGCCGATGTGGGAACGCCTTCGACGGTTTAGAAAATTGCCGGCGCCTGCGCGGGGGATTTTTTTTCGCGAAGGGATGCTGTTGCCGTGGGTGGCGTGGAAATTGAAGCGGCGGGGGTTTGAAGACACGCGAAAATCGTTGTTGCAAGGTCCCTCGAAAGAATCCAATTCATTGAACGAAGTTGAATCGGCCCAGCGCGCTGCGTTGACGGCGCGGATGGTGCGTGCCGCTGCGCGGCACGGAATCGGGAATCCATCGTGTCTGGAAGAGTCTCTGCTGCTGCTGCATTTGCTGGCACGGCAGGGAATTGCGGCGCAGCTACGAATCGGCGTAAAGAAAAACGTCGCCAAGTTCGAAGCGCATGCGTGGGTGGAGTGCGGCGGTGTGGCGTTGAATGAGAGCGAATCGCTGCACGATCACTACGCACAGTTCGAAGCGGAGTTTTCCGCGCCGCCACGAGCGGAATCATGAGCGGCTACGCGGGGATTGTTCGTCTTGGAGCCACTGAAGCGGCGACGGCGGAAGATGCGCGGCGAATCGGCAGAATGGCAGCGACGATCGCGTTTCGAGGACCGGACGGCAGCCAGACCTGGCATCACGCGGATGTTCGTTTCTGCTTTTCCTTCCTGAAAACCGGGCCAGCTCCACAAGCCGTTGCGCAGCCGTGTTCACTGGATGGGCGCGTGTGGCTTTTGGGAGATGTGCGCCTGGATGGGCGTGAAGACCTGATTCGGCGGTTTGCGCAACGCGGGAAAAAGCTGGCGAGCGCGGTTACCGACGAAGAACTGGTGCTTCACGTTGTTCACGCGTTCGGCGAGAGCGGCATTGCAGAACTGGATGGCGACTATTCCATTGTGTTGTGGGACAGCGCAAAGAAAAGGCTTCTGGGATTTCGCGACCTGACGGGGAGCAAGCCATTTTTTTATTTTGCCGGCGAAGGCTTGCTCTACGTCAGCAATACGATGGACGCTTTGCGGGCGGCGGAGGGATTTGATGGAGCGCTCGACGAGAATTTTCTGGCGGATTATTTGCTTACGGGTTGGTGTCCCGACGGCGAACGGACCATCTACCGGCAGATTCGGAGGCTGGCGCCCGGGCATGTTCTGGAATATTCGCAGGGCGGTGTCAAGTTGCGGCGCGCGGCTCAATTGCCGATCGAAGAAGTGGTCCGATTCAAACGCGAAGAGGAGTACGTCCAGCAATACCGCGAAATCCTGCACAACGCAGTGAAGGACCGTCTCGCGAATGAATCGAACGTAGTGTTTATGAGTGGCGGAATCGATTCGACGGCGGTCGCAGCGGAGGCGAACCGGATTTGCCTGCGATTCGGCGGCGCGCACAGCGTTACGGCCCAGTCGATCGACTACCGCCCGTTGTTCGAGGATCAAGAGGGCGAAGAAGCGAGACGCGTCGCGGACTACCTGCAGATACCGTTCGAGCTGCAGCGTGCCGGTGACTGCGAACCGTTTTGCGGGTGGGATGCGAGCGGATTTCCGATGCCAGAGCCGAGGCATGAGCCGTTTCAGGCCCTGCACGTCGAGCGTCATCGTGCGGCGGCAAAGCGGGGACGGGTGGCATTGTCTGGTGACGGCGGAGACGACGTGTTACTTGGACAAGCCGGGCCGTATCTGAAGCAACTATTGAAAAAGGGAAGGTGGATCAGCGCGATCGGCGCCGTGATGAGTCATATCTGGAACACTGGACGCCTGCCAGTTCTCGGATTGGGAATTCGTTCGGGAATTCGGAACCGATTTGGGGACGGCGCAACGCCCGAGTTATTTCCAGAATGGTGCAGAGAAGATTTCGTGAGGCGGTTGAGTTTGAAGGAAAGATTCGCCGAGTTGCAGAAGAAGCCGGCTTCGGAACATCCGACGCATCCGTTTGCGTACGCAATGCTAACGGGTCCCTTCTGGCCGAACATTTTGGAAGGGGAGGACGCGGCGTGGAGCCGCGCAGCGCTCGAAGTGCGCACACCGCTTCTGGACCGCCGGATGGTCCGCTACTTGCTCCGATTACCTACGATGCCCTGGTGCATGGACAAGCAGCTCGTGCGGCGGGCAATGGTGGGCGAACTGCCGGATGAAACGATCAAGAGGCCGAAAACGCCACTGGCAGAGGATCCAGTGGAGTTGTGGATCAAAAAAAAGCACTGGAATCCGGCCCCTGACGGCGAATTCTGCGCGTTGTTGAAGGAATTAGTGGACCAAGAACGGTTGGAAACGTCCCTCCTTCGAAGCGAAGGAGAAGCTATGTTCGCCGCACTAAGGCCAGTATCTTTAGACAGATGGCTAAAAAGCGTTGAAATGCCCAGAAGTATTCAGTAGAGTCGTTACGGGAGACCTCGCATGGAATCGCCGGCAACTGTGCCGCCGAAAAAGGTGTATCAGGCCCCGAAGTTGCAGGTATACGGGGACTTGACTGAGATGACAAAGTCCAAAGGGCCGCGCGGCAAGCTTGACGGCGGCCTGACACTGGGCATGCGGCGCACGGGAGCCTGAGTTTTCAGGGAGTCCCAGACTTCTCCTCCTCTCTTGTGAAACACGAATACACCGCCTATGGATTGTCCTTGCGGTCTGATGTTGAAATTCCCGGCTTGCGGGAAGCGCATTTAGAAGCTTCGTCTGCTCCAGTCGTTCTTACTTCACAATCCAAGCCAGATTGGGCCCGTGTCGCAGCGCAGATGCCTGTGCAGCTGGTACACTCGCTTCCCGCCGCGCCGGAATGCGACGATCCAGCGTTTTTGGTGCGTGAAATTGGCGGGGGGGCGTTCTATTTCCTCTCCTATGGAGACGGGACGGAGTTCGTAGTTGACGCGGAGGGCGACCGCGTTTGGGGAAATTGCCCACTGCCGTTGACGATCGAGGACCTGGCGACATACTTTCTCGGCCCGGTCATGGGCTTCGTATTGCGGAGGCGAGGGATTACTCCTCTGCACGCAAGCGCCGTGTGCCTGGGAGATGTGGCGGTTGCGATTTCGGGCGGAGCGGGCGCGGGAAAATCGACCACAGCGGCCGCGCTGGCGCTGCGCGGTGCACCCGCGATTTGCGAAGATATTGCCGCAATTGCCGAAAACCGAGGGCAGTTTTTTGTACAGCCGGGATATCCGCGCGTGTGCTTATGGCCGGATGCAGTGGAAAAATTGCTGGGTAACAAAGAAGCGCTGCCGAATTTGACATCTACGTGGGACAAAAAATATCTGGCGCTAGATGGCGGACGCGCGAAGTTTGCAGAAAGAATCCTGCCGCTCGGCGCCGTCTATCTGCTTGGCGAAAGAGCAACGGATGAGCGCGCGCCGCGAATTGAAGGTATTTCTCCTCGCGAAGGGCTATTGGAACTTGTGCAGAATACTTACATGAATGCACTACTGACAAAGGAGCAGCGCGCAGCGGAGTTTGAGTTCCTGAGCCGGCTGGTGAATCGAGTGCCGTGCAAGCGGCTGATTCCACATCGAGACGCCACGAAGCTCAGCAAATTGTGTGAATTGGTGGAAGGCGAAGGGCGCGCGATTAGTTCGGAGCGCCAAACGGCGCTGACCGGCCGCCAAAAATAGAATGTATTCACTCGACGAATTCGGGGAAATGGTTGGCGACTCGCTCCGCTTTCCGGCGTACCGCGAAGCGATTGCGCGCGCGGTCAAGCCCGGCGACAGCGTCGTGGACATAGGAAGTGGGCCGGGAGTTTTCGCGCTATTGGCGTGCAAAGCGGGCGCGAAAAAGGTCTATGCGATTGACACGGAGAGCGTAGTGGAATTTGGGCGGCAGTTTGCGGCGACGAATGGGCTGACGGGCCGCATCGAGTTTCTCCGCGGGGACTCGCGGCAAATTTTATTGCCGGAGCGGGCAAATGTGATCGTGTCCGATATCCGAGGGGCACTGCCATTGTTTGGACAAGGCATTCATACGCTCAACGACGCACGAAAGAAGCTTCTCACCGAAAACGGGCGAATGATTCCAGAACGCGATACGTTGTTCGCTGCGCTGGTGGAGGCGCCGGAGAATTACGAGCGCATTATCGCACCGTGGAAGAGCGTGCCAGGGCTGAATCTGGAAGCGGCCGTGCCCGTCGTGCTCAATACGATGTACAAGCGGCAATGCAAGCCAGAGCAACTTCTTTCGGACGCGCAAGCGTGGCATGTATTGGACTACCCCAATGGAGCGGACCCACGAGCGGGCGCGAAGTTGCGATTCCACACGAATCGATCGGGGACGGCGCATGGCTTTACGGTGTGGTTCGCGACGAAGTTGTACGAAGACATCGGATTCTGTACGGAGCCGGGAACGAAAGACAGCGTGTATGGGCAAGTATTTCTGCCGTTGCTCCAACCCGTTGCAGTCTCCGCTGGTGAAGAGATCCAGGCAGAACTACACGCAGATTTAGTCGGAACGGACTACGTATGGCGGTGGGATTTCGAAATCGCCCCGCGCAACGGCAGGGAACCCCTGAAGTTCCGGCAGTCCACGTTTCAAGGCGGAGGTCTGTCGCCAGCTTCGTTGCGGAAACGGTCGGCGGAGTTTGTGCCGGTGTTATCCGAGGCAGGTTTGGCGGAGCGCTGGCTCTTGATCGCGATGGACGGTATGACGCCGCTCGAACAAATTGCGGTCAAGGCCACCGAGAATTTCCCACATACTTTTTCCCGGGTCGAGGACGCATTTCGCAAAGCCGGGGAGATTTCGGACCGTTACTCGCGCTAAGTGCGCGCGAGCTTCGCAATTCGAACGGACACGCTGTACTTCGGAGAACGACTTGGGCGAAGCGCTTCCATCTGGCGGCACGATTCTGAATGTGGAATGGCCGCTGTTGCTGGAATGCTGCGCACCGCAAGTGAATCCCGAGAAGCTGCGTGCGTTGCTTGCGCGCGGACTTGATTGGAAATCGCTCCTCACGCTTGCCGAAGAGCACGGCGTTCTTGCCCAACTGGATTTCCAGTTAAGAGCTGTAGCCGCGGCCGGTGTCACGATTCCAAAAGAAGTTGACGCGGTCCTGCGGAAACGGCATCGCGAGCAACTGATGTCCACGCTTGGCATGACAGCGGAAATGTTTCGCGTGCTCGGCAATCTTGCGACGGCAAATGTGGAAGCGATTGTGGTCAAAGGTCCGGTGCTTTCAGTCCGGGCCTACGGCGATCCAGGTATGCGCCAATACGCGGACCTTGACCTCCTGATTCGGTCGCGAGACCTGTTGGCGGCGACGCGAGTGCTGACGGATTGTCACTACGAATCGGATGTGCCGGTCGAGGCGATGGAAGCCCGGAAAATTCCAGGAGAATACCTCTTCGTGAAGCCGGGAACCCGGTTGCTCATGGATCTGCATACGGAACAGACTCTTCGCTATTTCCCGCGTCCGTTACCGCTGGAAGATTATTTTGCGCGCCGAATAGAGGTCGAGCTGGACGGCAACCGGGTTCCAGCGCTCTCCGAAGAAGACGAATTCGTTTTGATCTGCATTCACGGCGCAAAACATTTTTGGGAGCGTTTGATGTGGATCGCGGACGTGGCGGCGATGGTGACAAGATGTACCCGGCTCGATTGGGACGTTGTGAATAAGTCTGCGCAAGCTGTTGGGGCCGAGCGGATGGTAAACGTGGCGTTGCAGCTCGTGGAAGATCTGCTTCGAAGCGAGATTCCGGCCGCGGCGAAGAAACGAATGGAACGCGACCGTGGCGTCAAGCGCGTTTGCGAACGAATCAAATCATGGTTGCCGTATGCGGGAGCCGCGCCGCCGAACCTCACACAGCGAGCGCTGTTCCGAATGAATATGCGTGGCGGCCTTGTCGCCGGGCCTGCCTATCTTCTGCGGCTATCGTTGTCGCCGACCGAAGAAGACTGGGTGGAGGGCGCAGAAACGAAGCGTTCGTGGGTATGGGATGCGGTGCAGCGGCCATTGCGGCTGCTGAAGAAGTACGGGCAAGACGGAAAATCCTGAAAAAGCTATTTCGAGAAAGCAAGAGCCCCGCGCGAAACGCGGGGCTCTTGCGGGTCATACGTTGTTCGGGTCTGCAAACTCTCAGATGTTCGTGCGCGACGCGACCTTGCGCTTTTCTTTGGCTGCCGGCGCCGGAAGTTCAACGGTCAGCTTAATTTCGCTCTTGTTGCGAAGCAGTCCAAGCGTAACCGATTTGCCGCTTTCGATGCCTGCGAGCTTCTCGCGAAGTTCGCCGGCAGTACGAATGCGTTCGCTGTTGAAGGTGGTGATGACGTCGCCAGCCTTCACGCCCGCTTTCTCGGCAGGAGAATCCGCGTTTACATTGCGAATCAGAATGCCTTCACCTTCGGGAACACCGAAATAGGCGCCCAGTTGGCCGGTCAAATCTTCGGCGTCAATGCCTAGCCGTGGCTTGCCGGCAAGAAGCATGCCGCCGTTCCAGTCGAAATTGCGAATCTCGGGAATCTCCGGCACGCGAAACGCGAAGCCCTGCGGCATAGCGTTCATCATGGTGTTGTGGCGCTCCTCGGACTTGCCGAGAGTTGCGGTGATGTTCTGCTGCTTGCCGTCACGCCAGACGGAAAGCTGTACGTTGCGTCCGCCAGGAATTTCGCGAATCAAGCGGCGGAACTGGGCTGTGCCTTCCACGCGCTGTCCGTTGATTTCCGTAACGACATCGTTTTCTTTAAGGCCCGCTTTGCTGGCAGGGCTGTCCGGGAGCACTTTGCCGATCAACGCGCCGCGCTCAGAGGATAGCTTGAGCGATTTAGCTTTTTCAGATGTCACTTCCTGCGTCTCCACGCCAAGCCAGCTGCCACCATCACCGTCGAGTGACATCACGAGGCGGCGCGCGGAAGGGGCGGAAGGAGCGACGGGCGCGACGGGGCCTTCGGGTTCCTGCATGTCGATGAGCCGGCGTTCGATTTCAATTTCGGGGCCGACTTCGGGTGCTTCGGCGATGACAGGTGCGGAAAATTCCTGTTCCTCCTGCGCCGCCGCAAGTCTCGCCTTGAGTTCCGCGATTTCGCGTTTGAGCGAGGCGACGGAGTTTTCCTGCGAAGACTGCGCACGGCTGGAGTGGGCCGGCAATGCAATGAGCGAAATCCCGAGGGCCGCTGTTCCAACGGCAACGAGAAGAGTGCGTTTCATCATGGGTGTAACCATCCTTTCTGCTCGGTTTAGACGCAACGGTTTCTAAACCGTCGCGCGCAAAGTGACAATACGGATGCCACCGTTAATGGTGCGCAGTTTGATCGGGGCGCCGCCCTTGCCAAGCTTGCCGTGCATTTCGCGTGGCTTCAGGGTGCTCTGCATCGTGAGCGGCATCTCGGAAAGGAACTTTCCGTTGAGGCAGCGCGTCTCGATATCGGCCTGCGCGTCCGCTGGAAGCGCAACGAGGAGAGAGCCGTTTGTAGTTTCAGCCGATGCGCCGGTTGCGCCAGCAAAGTGTGCCAGTTCGAGATGAATGTTGCCGTTGGTAGTATGCGCGTGGACATTTCCGCCACCGTCGTAAACTTCGATGTTGCCGTTCACGGTGTGAAGATCGTCGATCGAGTCGACTCCGACGACGGAGACGGTACCGTTGATCGTGCCAACGTGCTCGACGTGCGCTCCGCGCGGAACGCGGACTAGGTACTCGACGGCGACGTCAACGCCTTCGTCTTGCGGGTAATGGGTTGCGACCGAGACCAAGTCGGCCCTGGCGGAGACCTCGATCGTGACGCGATCGAGATCGGCCTCATGGTGCTTGGCGGTTTTCACGGCGCGGACTTCGACTGCGTCGCGGTCCCAGCCCTGCACTTCGACGGGGCCGTTCACATTCTGTAGTTCAAACGAGCCGCCGGACTTGAGCGAGTAAATCTTGTCGAATTCCTGACTGATCGCAGCGGAACAAGGAAGTGCGGCGAGTGAAAGGACGAACGCAACAAAAGTGGAGATGAACAAGCTCTTTCGAAGCATGGCAAATACCCCCTTCGAGAACGAATCTGTGAACCAAGGACCCCGGATCCAAACTAAAATCGCAGCGCTGGCGCAAACTCAGTGCAAGTGAAACTCGACGGTCACCGTTGAGATGACGTCGACGGGCTTGCCGTTCATATACGCCGGCTGGCCGCGCCAAGTTTTGATTCCGGCAATGGCGGCGTCAACCAGCGTAGGTTCCGAACCCTCCACAACTTTCTCAACGCGTACGTGTCCATCTTGGGTAAGACGAACTTGGAGCCGAACCCGGCCTGCAATGCCGCCTTTGCGCGCGGATATCGGATACGATGGGCGCGGTGAATACATCAGCTGCTTCTGGAAAATTTCTGCCTCTTGCCGGACACCGCCGAGCAGCCGCAGTTCGAGTTCTCGAATCCAGGTTGACTCGATTTCCGGAGCAGACGGAGCAGCTGCGTAAGTCGGCGGCGCGACTGTAATTGGTCCGTACTCGTCTTCCAATCGCCGCCGCTGCTCACTGATCATAGAATCACGAAGATCTTCCGAATCGATGAATTGCAATTTGATTTTGCCCGCAGCTGTCTTCAGCTTAAGCGGTGCGCCGCCACCATTGAGCGCGAGCCAACCTTTCACCATACCCGGCCCGGAATTGCTGAAATGAAGAGCCAGTGCGGGATCGGCTTCAATCTGTTTTTCGCCGCCAGATTCCACGATCGCTTCAATGTTCGCCGCGAGATTGCGCGGGAGGTAGACGATGATGTCGCCCGAACCGGAGGAGAGTTGTGAAGCGCCTGCGAGGTGTACGGCTCCGGAGGCTTGGCCATCGGGGGAAATCCATGCGGTGATGGTGCCGTCGCCGGTCGCGGCGCGCACTGAGCTCTTGACGCGCGTAAGGCAGATGCTGCCGCCCGTGGACTCGACTTCCATCGGGCCCGCCACGTTGATAATTCGGATTCCACCGCCGCCGGTTTGCGCGTGGACCGAGCCGTCCACTTCGCCGAAGTCGATCTGCCCGCCGCCTGTTTTTACAGTGACGAATTTCGCCGCTTTGCCAACGGAAATGTTGCCGCCTTCCGTGACGAGTTCGGCGCGGCCTCCAATGCCCATGGCGCGAATGTGTCCACCGCCGGTGTGCAGGTTTGCCTCGCCGGAGATATAACCGGCAACGATGTGCCCCCCGGCCGTGAAAGCGGAAACGTCGCCGAGAACGTCGCCAACCTGAATGTGTCCGCCTTCGGTAACCAGTTTTGCGACGGGCCGGCCGTACGAAGAGCCTTGCAGGCCGCTGCGGCCAATGCGCAGCGTGTGAATGTTGCCGCCCTGTGTGACCAGCGTAGCGGTGCCGCCGATATCCATTGTCTCGATGTCGCCGACTTCCGTATTGATGTCGAGGTTGTAGTTGGCAGGAACGGCAATTTCGAAGTGCACGGAGAATTGCACGCCGGTGGGGCGCTGCTGAGGAAGGGCACCAACGATTTCGACGCCGTATGGCGATGATTTTGCGGAAATGGAATAGCGCTCGAGAAGTTCTTGCGCCTTCCCGCCGCGAAGATCCGTTTCGATGTGGACCGAGTAGCGAATCACAGGAGCTGCGCCGCGATCGAGCGGTACGATTCGAATTGAGCCTTCATCCGCGCTTACTTTAAGCGTGAGGCCGTCCCGCGTATTGAGCACGCCACTGCGGTCGACGGTTGCACGTTGCGTCGCCGGGACTGCCGCACGCGGTGAAACAAGCGAGAAAACGGTCAACAGAACCGCCGCGTACCGAGTGAATCTGCCAAGCTGTATGGCGAAGTGCGACCCTGCCCCATTTTTAGTACGTTGAATCATTTCGCTCTCGAAACTCCGTTACGCGCAATCAGCGTTCTTTCCGCTATTGCACTTCCTGCAGAGCGATTTGGCGAAGCGCAGCGGCGCTGCGCAACCGGACGTACCGGTTGGAATCATGCTGGCGCAGTTCGTCCAACGCGTGCAGGATGCGCTGTTCTATTTCCCTGCCATTCGATGGCAAAGCCGGAGGAGCGACGCCGGGGCCGAAGTCGCTTGGCGCTTCGGGTAGAACTTCTGGCGCCTCATCCGCGGATTCCAACGCGCGCACCAACAGGTTCACCGCTTCCACGCGAACGCCGGGATTCGGATCGCGCTGCAGCGTCACCAGCAAAGTATCCCGCACCGCTGGCAAAGCAACCATGTCGCGCAGCGCGTCAAGCGCCTTCAACCTAACCGCCGGATTCTGATCCCTCCGCGCAGCAGTGAGCAAAGCCGCACGCGTTTGCTCATCCGAAGCAGCCGCCCGCAACGCTTCCACGCAATCGAGCCGCACGCCTGCGTCAAACCGATCGCCATTCGCGACAACAAACGTCAGCACCCGCCGCACATCGACGTCGTCTTCATCGCTCGAGAGCGTCATCGGCTGCTCGGCCTGCAGCCGCAATTGAATTTTTCCCGTAGACTGGGAGAAATTCACGTTCGAGACTTCCATCGTTACCAATTTGTCTTCGGGAATCTTCGAAGCGGCGAGAACATTCACTGCGGAACCGGGAGCGACGCTGCTGCTGAATGGCAACCATTGAAACGCCTGCGTGCCGACAATCGCGCCAACCAGCATCAGCGCGGCGGCGCTCCAGCCCGGGCGCAATGCCATCCATTGGCGAGCCCAGGAAAACGGCTGCCAGCCTTCGTCAACTTTAGGGGCGGAAAGTTCGTCAAGTGATTCGGAGAGTTCGCTGCGGCACTGCGAGAGCAATACATTTGCGGTATCAAACCGGTCGGCGGCTTGCGGGATACGCCCGATCGTATCGTGCAACGCGTCTTCTTGCACAAGCTGTGCGCTGCACGCGCTGCAATTCGCAAGGTGAGCGGCGATTTGCTCGCGCTCTTCGGCGCTAACTTCGTCGCAAGTGTAGAACACCAGAAGCGGCGCTACGTCATCACAGCGCAAAATTTTACGTTCGCCGCTCATCGGAGCTCCGCCAATTCGCTGCGCAATTTACGTGTCGCGCGGAAAAGTGAATTTTTCACAGTCTCTTCCGTGGTACCCAGCGCGTCGCCAATCGCACGCAGCTTCAAGCCTTGATAGTGCTTCATTTCGAATACGACGCGTTCGCGCGGTGAGAGCCGCTCCATCGCACGCGCGATGCGCGACTGAATTTCCTTGCCCATCAACGTCCGTTCCGGATCCAGCGCCGGCCGGTGTTCCTTCTGAAAATCAAAAAAATCCCTTGGGCCTTCTTCCATGCGATTCGGATGAATCTCCGGCGCCTGATCTTCCGGCCGCGCCTGCCGCCGCCGCAGATGGTCCAGGCAGACGTTCGTTACGATGCGGTACAGCCAGGTGTAAAAGCTGCATTCGAAACGGAAACGATGGAGATTGCGGTATACCTTGAGGAAGGCTTCCTGATAAACATCGCGCGCATCTTCCGGCCGCTTCATCAGGTTCAGCGCCAGCCGCAGCACGTCCCGGTCGTACTTGCGCACCAATTCCTCGAAAGCGGCGCGACTGCCCGTTTGCGCTTCCGCCACCAGTGCCCGCTCATCAAGGTTGGGCAAAGAGGTCACCGAGGCCAGGGCGGCATGGGTGCTGCCCAAGCGACCGTTGTTATCGGCCAAAC
>Ga0137409_10005557_pt1 | contig 13133 bp, 11 predicted proteins | sample CZODoug1_16funga_FD_122059 | JGI IMG/M metagenome (GOLD analysis project Ga0137409, IMG submission 122059) | Vadose zone soil fungal communities from Angelo Coast Range Reserve, California, USA - CZODoug1_16fungal (Hybrid Assembly) | ecosystem: Environmental > Terrestrial > Soil > Vadose zone...
GTGCAGCCGAGACCGGAGCAGCTGGACGTGAAGTTCGCCGTCGGCGCCTGGTTCGGGGGCGTCACCGTCACCGTCTTCGAGGTCGTCGTGCTCTGCGCGCCCTGGTTATCGGTCACGCGTAGCGTGACGGTATAGGTACCGCCCGCCGCGTAGGTGTGGGGCGGATTCTGGAGCGTCGACGTCCCGCCATCGCCGAACGTCCAGCTGTAGCTCGCGATCGTGCCGTCCGGATCGCTGCTCGTGCTCGTGAAGGTGCAGCCGAGACCGGAGCAGCTGGACGTGAAGTTCGCCGTCGGCGCCTGGTTCGGGGGCGTCACCGTCACCGTCTTGGACGTCGTCGTGCTCTGCGCGCCCTGGTTGTCGGTCACGCGCAGCGTGACGGTGTAGTTGCCGCCCGCCGCGTAGGTGTGCGGCGGATTCTGTAGGGTCGATGTCCCGCCATCGCCGAACGTCCAGCTGTAGCTCGCGATCGTGCCGTCCGGATCACTGCTCGTGCTGGTGAAGGTGCAGCCGAGACCGGAACAACTGGACGTGAAGTTCGCCGTCGGGGCCTGGTTCGCCGCGGCGACGGTGACCGTCCGTGAGGTCGGGGCGCTCACGGCACCCAGGTTGTCGGTGACGGTCAGGGTCACCGTGTAGTTCCCCGCTGCCCCATACGTATGCGACGGGTTCTGCAACGTCGACGACGTCGCGTCGCCAAAGTTCCAGCTGTAGCTCGCGACGGTCCCGTCGGGATCGCTGCTGGTGCTGGTGAAGTTGCAACCGAGACCGGAGCAGCTGGACGTGAAGTTCGCCGTCGGCGGTTGGTTGGCCGGCGGGCTCCCCGACGGCTTGAGCGCGAGCGCCGTGGCCAGCCACGTGCTTTGCTGGGTGAAGCGCCAGGTCCACTGCGGATTGACCGTGCCCGCGTTCGCCTGCGGTGCGTACTCGCCGTCGGTCCACATTAGCGAGTCGGTCAGCACTTCGATGTTGGTGTAGCCCGGGGTCGGAGGATCCGCCTGAACAACGGCGTTCGCCATTGTCACGCCATACACCATGGCGCCCGCGTCGACCGGCATGGCACCGGGCGACGCTTGTGTCGTCGACGGCGCGGAGCCGAAGTTCGACCGCATCTCCCCTAGGCCGCTCACCCCCCGGTACGCGGACATCATGATGCCGCCCGCGCCCGACTGCGACAGCGTTGCGTCCACCACCAGGATCGAGTCGCCGTGGGCCGGGTCGTGATAGAGCTCGGGAAACCTTTGGACGTTCAACGCGACGTATGTCGCCATCGTGATGCCGCCGGCGGTGACAAACGCGACGCGGTTGTATGTGTTGCCCACCGGCGTCCCGTTGGACAGGTGGTCCGTCACCCCCTGGATGATGTCGGTCGAGCCATGCCAAAAGAACGTCGCCACGATCGCGGACCCGAGGTGCGGGTTCCCTTGGTCAAATCCCTTGCGGAATGCCAAGCCGCGCTCGTTCAGGGAACCGCCCCGCTGGTCGAAGGTGACGTCGCCCGCCGGCGCGGCGGGGGGAGGTGGCGGAGGTGGCGGAGGTGGCGGCGGCGAACCCGTCCCCGTGTTGAGCGAGAGAACGGTGGCGAGCCAGGTGCTCGGCCGGTTGAACCGCCAGCTCCACTGCGGATTGACCGACCCCGCGCTGGCCTGCACGGCGTGCTCCCCGTCGGTCCACATCACCGCGTCCGACATCGAGCGGATCTGGGCGAACCCCGCGGGTGGATCGACCTGCACCACCGCGTTCGCCATCGTCACACCGTACACGAGCGCGCCCGCGTTGACCGGGATCGACCCGACACTGGCCGGCGTGATCGTCTGCCCCGAACCCGAGGCCGACTGAGACGCACCCACCGAGCTCACGCCGGTCCACGCGGAGACCATGACCCCGCCGTCCGAAACCGAATCCGCCAGTGTCGCCTGAACCACGAGGACCGAGTCGCCGCGCGCCGGGTCGAAGTACGCATCTGGAAAACCTTGAGCGTTCAGCGCGACGTACGTGGCCATCGAGATGCCGCCGGACGTGACGTACTGGATCCGCTGGTACGTGTTGTTGACCTGCACCCCGTTGGACAGGCGGTCCGTCACCGTCGTGATGATGTCGGTGGAGCCATACCAGAAGAAGGTCGCGACGATCGCCGACCCGCGGTGCGGGTTGCCGGAGCCAAACCCCTTCGCGAGCGTACGCCCGCTCATCCCGAGGGCACCGCTCTGGGCGGGGCCGTCGGCCGCGACGTCGAAGAGGGGAACCACGGGCCCGAGACGTTCGGGGCCCGAACTGAGGGCGTCCGTGCAGCCCGCGGCGAGCAGGGCAGCCGCCAGGATCTTGGGAACGCCTGCCCGCCGCGGCATCATAGCGGTGTTAGTCGCCGAAAAACGTCCAGGGGCCTACACGGTGCCGCACGCTCACAACCCCACCGTGAAGACCTTCGTGTCCGATCCCGAGGCGCCGCGACTGTCTGTCACCGTCACGCGGATGGTGTAGCTGGACGGCAAGGGACTGACGTAGTTGTGACCCGCGGAGATCGAGCCCGCACTCGAGGCGGTGCCTGTCGTCGTGGACCCGTCGCCCCAGTCGATTCTGTACGACCACGGCCCATTGTTGTCCGGATCGCCGAACGTCGCGTTGAGCGTGTAGAAGAGACCGTTCACCGCCTTTTCGTCCGCTCCCGCATTCACGCTCGGCGGCCGATTGACCTGATTCAGCGCGACCGCGGTGGCGAGCCACGTGCTCGGCCGGCTGAACGCCCACAGCCACTGCGGATCGGCGGAGCCGGCGCTCGCCTGGACGGCGTATTCCGCGTCGGCCCACATCGGCGCTTCGGACTCGGTCATCGTGTAAACCATGTTGTAGCCGGTGGGCCGAACGGGGTCCACGACGGCATCCGCCATAGTCACGCCATACACGAGCGCGCGCGCGTTGACCGGGATTCCGCCCACACTGGCCGGCGTGGGGGCCGTCGAGCCTGCGCCCGAGGCCGACCGGAACGCTGCCACCGAGTCGACCCCCCTAAACGCGGAGATCATGATCCCACCCGCCACTGAATCCGAGAACGTCGCCCCCACCACCAGGATCGAATCGAAGCACCCGCCGTCGCTACAGTCGACGTCATGGTACAACGGGGGGAAGTTTTGGACGTCCAAGGCCACGTACGTGGCCATCGAGATGTTGCCGGCCCGGACGGAGTCCACGAGCCGGTAGGTGTTGCCGACGGGGATCCCGTTGGACAGGTTGTCGCTCACGCTCGTGATGTGGCCTGGGCCGTACCAAAAGAACGTCGCCACGACCGCGGACCCGAGGTGCGGGTTCGCGGCGTCAAAGCCCTTGCGGAACTGAAACCCGCGCTCGCCGAGAGAACCGCCCTGTTGGTCGATGGCAGCGTCGACCGGCGCGACGGCGAAGAGGGGATGTCCAAACCCGCCGCGGTCGGGACCAGCGGCGTCGCTACACGCCGCCGCCAGTGCGGCGGCTGTCAGCAAGCTGGCCAGGCCAGCGATGGTTGTCCGTGTCATACGTCCTGTCTCCCGTTATGAAGACCTGCGCGAATCCGGCGATTCCCGAGGTTCGCGGTCTTGTTCGCAAACCCCGCGCCACAGCCACGGCTGCGAGGTTTCAGCGCGTAGCGTTCCTCCGTGGGCGCCGCTGCGCCACACCTTGCCGCGGCCCCGCCGCAGCCTGCGTGCCCCGCTGCGGCAGCCCCGCGCCCCCGCGCGCTGGCACCGACCGTGCCCCGGAGTGCGCGACATGCTTCTCGCCATCATCTCGGACATCCATGCCAACGTGCATGCCTTGGACGCCGTGCTCGCCGACATCCAGCAGCGCGGCGCCGACCAGGTGCTGTGCCTCGGCGACCTGGTGGGCTACAACAGTTTCCCGCGAGAAACGCTTGCCCTGCTCCGCGAGCACGAGGTCCGGTCGGTTCACGGGAACCACGACCTCATGGCGCTGAATCGCCTCCCCGACGACGGCTGCGGTTCGCTGGCCCGCAAGGCGATTCGTTGGACGCGTGGGATTCTGACCGAAGAGGACTGGTGGTACCTGGCAACGCTCCCCGCCGACCTGCGTGAGCGGGACGCGTTACTCTGCGTCCACTCCGCGCCCGCCGACCCGTTGATTCGACTCGACCGCACGGCGCAGTTTCACACGGAGGCTGAGGGGCTGATGGAGGCGGAACCGGGCGTGCGCGTGTGCTTCACGGGGCACACGCACCGCCAGCACATCGTTGTGGTGACGCCGGATGGAGAGATTCAACGCAGCAGGGGCCTCGACCGGGCGCTGCCGCGCGACGCGATCTGCTTCGTCAACCCCGGCACGGTCGGTCAACCTCGCGACCGGGACCCCCGAGCGGCGTACGCGCTCTTCGACTGCGACGCCTGGCGCGTATCGTTCCGACGCGTGGCGTACGACCGCACGCGGCTGCTGCGCCGGAACCGCGAGTTCGGGCTACTTCCCCCCTCGAAGCTGCAGCGAATGGCCGCTCGTGTGCTGGGTTACTCGCGGGCCTGACGAGCGCCCCAGCGCTTGCACGAACGCGCGCACACAACGCTCGATGCGAGCGTAACTCTCCTCGAACGCCTCGAGCGGCTGCTCCACGGGATCGTGAATCGCCCGGGTGGCGATCGCCTCCGGATCCAAGTCGCCCAACAGCATCACGTCCGCCGGCGCGCGTCCGAAGCGCTCGCAGACCATGCGCTGCTGGCGCGCGTCCATCACGATGATGATCTCGGCTCCGGCGGCGAGCACCGGCGTGAGCAACTGCGAGCGGTGCTCCGAGAGATCGACGCCGCGGCGCGCCGCCGCGATGCTGGCCTCCGCGGGGACGGCTCGGCCCGGACTGACGAATCCCGCGGACGCGACGAGGACCCCCGCGGGCCCCAGTGCCCGCGCCAGCAGGGCCGCGGCAAAGGGACTGCGACAGATGTTGCCGTGACAGACGACGAGGATCGCACGGAGCCCGGGCCGTGCGCGCAGCGCGCGAGTCGCGGCCCGACGCCGCAACCGGTGGAGCAACCGATCGGGCGCGTGTCGCAACCCGCGCGCCGGGGCGAGTAGCAAGTCATCTACCATTCGGTCTCCAGTCGCGAGACAGTTGTTGTCGCACTGCCACAACGAAACGCGCCGAATTCCGGGCAAGAATCGGGCCGACCGATGGCCCGGTTCGTGCTTGGCTACCTTACATGCGCTATCTCGTGACCGGCGGCGCCGGGTTCATCGGATCTCACCTGGTGGAGCGACTCGTGGCGGAAGGCCATGAAGTCGTGGTACTCGACGACCTGTCGGCCGGTCGGCGTGAGCACCTGGCCAACGTCCGCCACCGCATCCGGTTCATCCGGGGCAGCGTCCTGAGCGCCGAGGCGTGCCGCCGCGCGATCGAGGGGTGCGACTACGTCCTGCATCACGCGGCTATCACGTCGGTGCCGCTCTCCACGAGCGACCCGATCACGGCACATGCCGTCAACACGACTGGGACCGTCAACATCCTGTTCGCGGCTCATCGCGCCAATGTGCGGCGCGTGGTCTTCGCCGGATCGACGTCCGCCTACGGCGACACGGCTGAGCTGCCGAACCACGAAGAACAGTTGCCCCGGCCGCTCTCGCCGTACGCCGCGTCCAAGCTGGCGAGCGAAGCGTATGCCCGCGCGTTCTACCAGACGTATGGCCTGGTGACGGTGACGCTCCGGTACTTCAACATCTTCGGGCCGCGCCAGGACCCCGCCTCCCAGTACGGCGCCGTGATCCCGCGGTTCATCGCCGCGGCGCTCGCCGGCGACGCGCCGGTCATCTTCGGTGACGGAGGGCAGACGCGAGACTTCACGTACGTCGCCAACGTGGTGCACGCCAACCTCCTGGCGTGCCAGGCTCCAACCGCGCGGGTCGCCGGGCAGGTCTTCAACATCGGCTCAGGAAGCGCGCTGAGTGTAACCGAGCTGTGGAACCGCATCTGCGCGGTCGCCGACATCGAGCGGGCGCCGACCTACGCGGCTCCACGCGCCGGGGACGTGCGGGACTCGCTCGCGTGCATCGACCGAGCGCGCGACGCGCTCGGCTATGCGCCCCTGGTCAGTTTCGACGAAGGCCTCGCCCGCGCGGTCGCGTGGTATCGCGCCACGGCGCCTCGCGTTCGCGCCCGCTTGAGGGAAACCGCCCCGGCGCTATCTTAGGCGGCATGCCACGTGCCGCCGTACTACTCCCGCTCGTCGCGCTGGTCGTGATGGGGTGCGCCAAGAAAAAGGACCACCGGGCAGAGGTGGTCGAGTGCAGTTCCATCTCCCTCGACGCGAAGGGCACGACCCAGTGCCTCATCCAGCTCTATCACTGGGAAGTGGCGGAGGCGACGCGCACCGCCACCGCGCGCCACCACGAGCTCGACAGCCTCAAGGCGCGCTCGGACGACTCCGTCTGGAACCTGGGCGCCGCGGAGCACAAGAAGCAGGTCGCGGCCTGCCGCCGGGGCGTCGATCCCCTCACCTCGTGCCTGCTCGTCTCCGGCTGGCCCCTGCGGCGGGTCAACGCCACGTCGGACTCGTTGTGGGAGGCCGAGGCGCGGCAACATCTTTACGAGCTGCACACGTGCGAGCGGCGCAGGGACGTGGCTCTCGCCTCGTGCTTGACCCTCTACTATAAGTGGGACTCCGACCGCGCCCTCCACATCGCCGATTCCCTCACCCGCGAACGGTTGGGCGGCCGGCGCACACCATAGACATCCGTTCCTCGTTCTTCCGGGAGGTCGTCGTGCCGTCCCTGATCGCGCTCGTGCTCGCGGTGCAGGCCGCCGCTCAAGCTCCCGTTCCCCCCGCCCGTCTCACCGCACTCAAACAGGACGCCGTCCAGGACGTCGCGGGCCGCGCGCAATTCACGCAGCAGATGGTCGATCAGATCTTCAGCTATGGCGAGCTTGGCTTCCAGGAAACGGAGACATCGCGCTACCTGGTGGACTTGCTGCGCAAGAACGGGTTCACGGTGCGAGAGGGCATCTTCGGGATCCCCACCGCCTGGGTGGCGACGTGGGGGGCGGGGAAGCCCGTCATCTCGCTGGGATCGGACATCGACGACATTCCGCAGGCGTCGCAGAAGCCGGGCGTCGCGTGTCACGCGCCGATGATCGAAGGCGCGCCGGGCCACGGCGAGGGCCACAACTCCGGGCAGGCCGTCAACATCACCGCCGCGCTCGCCATCAAGAAGATCATGGAGCGCGAGCACTTGTCCGGGACGCTGCAGATCTGGCCCGGCGTCGCCGAGGAGCTGGTCGGGACCAAGGCGTACTTCGTCCGCGAAGGGCTCTTCAAAGACGTCGACATCGTGCTCTTCTCCCACGTCGACGACAATCTCTCGACGTCGTGGGGCGACATTTCCGGCAATGGACTCGTCTCCGCGCTGTTCACGTTTCAGGGCCGCAGCGCCCACGCCGCCGGAGCGCCCTGGCGCGGACGCAGCGCGCTCGACGCTGTCGAGTTGATGGACATCGGATGGAACTACCGGCGCGAGCATCTGCGCCTGCAGCAGCGCTCGCACTACGTGATTCCGGACGGCGGCGACCAACCCAACGTCGTGCCGCCGACCGCGTCGGTCTGGTACTACTTCCGCGAGCTCGATTACCCGCACATTCAGGAACTATTCGCGCTGGGCGACACGATGGCGCGGGCTGCCGCGATGATGACCAGCACGAGCCTCGCGTCGGTCCGCATCCTCGGATCGGCGTGGCCGGGGCACTTCAACAAAGTCGTCGCCGAGGCGATGTACGAGAACATCAAGCAGGTGGGGTTGCCACAGTGGACGGAGGCAGACCAGCGCCTCGCTCACGCCCTGCAGCGCGACATCGGCGCCCCCGACTCCGGGCTGGCCACGCGGCTCGATACGTTGCGGCCGGCGCTCAAGCCCGCCGAACGCACCGGAGGCGGTTCGGACGACATCGGCGACGTCTCATGGAACGTCCCGACGGTAACGCTGCGCTTCCCGTCCAACATTCCCGGCCTGCCCGGGCACAACTGGGCCAACGCCATTTCGATGGCGACCCCGATCGCGCACAAGGGCGCGACGGCGGGGGCCAAAGTCATGGCGATGACCGTGCTGGATTTCCTGCTCCGCCCGGAGCTGGTAACGCAAGCGTGGGATTACTTCCGCGACGTGCAGACCAAGGATATCCACTACCAGGCGCTGATCCGCCCGCAGGACCGGCCGGCAATCGAGCTGAACCAGGACATCATGGCGCGCTACCGTCCCGCGATGCGGCGTCTGTACTACGACCCCACGAAGTACCGGACGTACCTGGAGCAGCTCGGCATCGCCTACCCCACCGTCCGCGCGGCGGACGGCAGCTGCGCCGGCGGCGCGACGCCTTAGCGGTAAAAGAGCCGGTAGGCCGCGCCGGCGTGCGCCACGCCGCGATCGACCAGCTCGGCCATGTACTCGGACATCGTCCCGACCCTGCCCTTCACGCTCGGGGCGGCCACCGGGGGGTTCTCCCGGTAGTGGTCGGTGAGGCCGGCCCGCAGCGCCTCCACGATCCAGGGCTTCGTCTCGACCGTGGCCTTCGTCACCTCGACGCCCCGAATCGCGCCCGCCTTGTCGAAACCGACCGCGACCTCGAGCGGGCCATGCGGTGAGTCAACGCGCATGAAGACCAGCACGCCTTCCACTTCATTCGCGCGCTTGCCGAGATAGAACGTGATGACATCGTCAGGCGGCGTCCAACCGGCGGCATCGTGCAGGCGTCGCTCATCCGCCGAGCTCAGGTGTACCTCCCGCGCCGTGAAACGCTCGGCGCCCGGGAGCAGCCGGGACACGACCTCGGAGCGCTCCACCAGGGTGACGGTCGGCGTGATATGCAGGAGCGCGGCCGCGGCCGCGCCGACGAGCAGGGCTTTCATGTCCGCACTCCTCTTTCAGGTCGCCACATCTGCCAGAACGCCAGCGCGGCGACGATCGTGTACCCCAACCCCATCGCCCAGCCACCAGCCAGGGTGACGACGGCGAAATGAGGCGAGACGAGTTTGGTGAGCCACATCCCCATGAAGTCGAGCCACGGCGCCGCGAACAGCAGCGTGATGAGCGCGAAGCCCATCCACCGCGGGATCGCGAGCCCCAGCGCGACGACCGACAAGACCGCCGCGATGATACCGTACATCGGGACGTGCACGTGAGTGTCCTGAATCAGCAGGGCGCGATCGACCTGGTGCTGCGGTTCGCGACCCATGTCCGCGGGCGTGACGTCGTGCTCCACGACCGTGGTGCTGTCGGCCGGCATCGGCATGTTCATGCCCGCCGGCTCCACGTACGTGGCGGCCACCGAGCGTGGCGTGAAGCCGGCGTACATCCCGACCATCCAGGCTCCGAAGACGTAGGCGACGCCCAGCGTGGCCAGCAGTAAGGTGACCAGCCACCGGACGCGCGCGTCGCTGCGACGCAGATCGTAGAGCACGAGACCTCCCTGCTAGAAGAGGTAGACCAGCTCGACGAGCGCCGTGAGATTCGACCGCCGCAGGCCGCCGTTCTTGTCCTCGAAGAACGGCTGATCCGACTTGTCGACGCGCAGCGCAGGCCGCAGCGAGAATGCCGGGAGCCGGAACGTCGTGAACTCGACGTTCGAGAAGACGCCTTCCTGCGCCTCGCGATAGAAGTACCACGGAGAAACCGTCAGCGACTTGAGCGTCTGCGGAGTTCCGGTGGTGACGCCGCCCGCATCATCGAGGATTTCCCCGCGCACGCTGACCCCCACCGACCGTGCGGCGCGCCAGAACAGGGTGCCCACCGCCCCCGTCCATGTCAGATTCGCACCCCCGTTGCGCTGCGAGCCGCGGTTAGCCTCGACCTGGAACACCAGTTTCGACGTCGGTTGCAGAGTGGCGTCCGCCGAGAGGAGCGTCCGCTGCGCGCCGTTCGTACCGTCTTCCTCGGGACCGTACAGCACGCTGGCGCCCACGGCGACTCCCGATGCGGGGAATAGCAGCGCCCGGAGTCCGCCCGTCTTCCCCGAGTTGTTGTCGACCTCGGCGTTCCAGCCGTTGGCCACGAGGCCGATCACTTGCAGGGAGGGGTTGATCGTGTACCGCGCCATCAGGCCCGTGAGCTTGACGGGGCGCGCCAGCTCGAAGTTGAACGATGTCGTGGGAATGAGGGTCAGCGGCTCGTCGTCGCGCTCGTAGCCGATGGGCGCGTCGAACCGCCCGAACGACAGCGTGAGTGCCGAGGCGCCGGGGGGCGTCCAATTGATGATCAGGTTGTCGATCTCGACGTGGGTCTCCGCCGGACCGCTGTCCGGTACCTCGAGATGCGTGGTCAGCTGACCGAACAAATAGAGGTGATCCGACCAGGGGCGAAACAAGCTGAGCGCGATCTTGGAACCGCTCGCCGTGTTGGTCCCCCGGTTGCGATCGTAGCTCCCCATGCCGACGGCAAAGCCGGAAACCACGAGCGCGGGCTCCTTGTCGAGGCTCAGATCCCGCTCCTGCGCCGCGAGCGGCGCCGCGGCGAGCCAGCCGCAGCAGCATAACAGTCTGCAAATGGTCATACGTCCCCCTCCGCAGGGGTGATACGTCAGTTGAGTTGTGTTACAGCGTGCGCCGCTTAAGCGAGCGCGTGCGGAGGGGCGAGAGCGAAAGGAAGGAGGTGGCGTGGCGCGCGTGGGAGAACGACTCGAGGCCGCGCAACGACGGCGAGTGCCACCGGTGCCGGTGCCACCGTCCAGCGCGCCGCGACGGTGGGGAGCGCCACCAGGGTGCCCGCGGGACAGCACGCCTGCGGACACGAGCAGTGCTGGTGGCCTTTGGGGGCGTCGTGGGATGGGTGACTGGTCGCATGGGCGGCGGTGGCCGCGACTGGTGCGTCATGGAGCGGACATTGGTGCGCCTGCGGCCCCATCGTCGCGAGGCCGAACCACAGCGCGAGCGACGCGCCCAAGAGTCGCGTCGACCAATGCCGTTTCATGCGACGCAATCTAGTGACGGTGCTCCATCCCGCCAGCCGTTCCCTCGGTGAGGTTCTTGATTCGAGCCATCCACGCGACGTCCGCCTTGTAGGACGGATGCTGCGGATCGATCGCGGGCAGCTGCCGCACGTCGTCGGGAACGAACAGGCCGGCAATCGACCCCATCACGTGCGGCGCCGGCGCGTCCGTCGGATTGTCGTAGTCCACGACCAGACGGTAGGTACGGTCGGTTCGCAGCTTCGGACCCTGGCCCCGCACCCCGAACAGCTGCCGCGACATCGACACAACTCGGCCATCAGGCGTTCGTTTGGGGCGGATCCGTACCAGCGTCTTGCCCGACTTCGTGTCCACGAGCCGCAGCCCCGCCCCGAAGTCGTGTAAGTGCCCGCCCGCGGCCAGCAGGTGGCCGGCGAGCGGCATCGAGAACTCGTAGGTGCGCGTCGAGCGCCCCGGTGGGATCGGGTATTCGTTGCCTGAGCCGAAATTGAAGTTCACATCCACCAGGAACGGCAGAGCGACGACGGGCTTCGGTACCTGGCGCGGCGAGATCCACGGCAGCGCGAGGCGCAAATAGGCAGCGGGCACCTCCGTCCCGGTCTGGTTGTCCCACATGATGAACAACCTCAACCGGTGCCCGGCCTCGAGGGGGATCCCTACGGTGCTCGGGAATACGACGTCCTGGGTCTCGCGACCCGCGCCCAGCAGTCGCTCCACGATCGGATAGACGATCTCGCGCCGATCGAGATTCATCATGCTCATGTGATGCATGAGCCCGCGGGGGAGCGGATGGCCCGCCGAGTCCACGATCGAAAGCCGGAAGCCGCGGATCCACGTCGTGAGCGGCCAAGAGAATTCCTGAACGAGGACGTCTTCCGGCTCCATGTCCTCCATTCCCTCGTGCATGCCTGGAGGGTTCGCCGGCAAGCGGTACGGACCCGCCGTGATCACCACCTCGCGACGCGAGGAGTCGACGCGGACCTGCACGGGCACCTGCACATTGGCCGAGGCCAGCGCGAGGGTGACGAGCGACACGGAACCGATGAAGGGCATGCTCAAATGTATGTTTGTATGATGGTACGGCGAAGCCTCGTCGTCGGGGTCACGTTGGCCCTCGTTGCCTGCGCAGACGGGTCCGGACCGGGTCTGCAGCCGCGCACGTACTTCATGGGGTTTTCCGCCATCCCCCCGCGGTTCGACAGCACCACAGCCTACGTCATCGCCGCGATCGACACCTGGGTACCCCATGCGGACGCCGCGATCATGCACGTCTCGCCCCCCTGGGCGGCGCTGCTCGCCGGCTACCCGCCGGCGCAGGCGGTCGACACGGTCGAGGTCCCCCTCGCGAACTACTATCGCGGCAAGACCTTGAAGATCGTGGTCACGGTCGATGCGACCGACGGGCTGAACCGGGCCGCCGAGGCCCCGGACCTGGTCTCACTGGGCCGCAGCATCACGGACACCGCCGTGCAGCGGGTTTATCGCGAGTGGGTTTACGCGGTCGCCACCAAGATCCACCCCGACTACCTGGGGCTCGCGGCCGAAACCAACCTGATCAAGGCCCTGGCCCCAGACTCCGTGTATCAGGCGCTCGTCACCATGACGAACGCCGTGGCGGGGCAGATCAACGCCGCCAGCGTGCCGACCACGTTGTTCGTGAGCGTGCAGGTCGAAACGGCGTGGGGACGCCTCGGTGGAGGGGGAACGTACGTGGGGATCGCTCAGGACCTCGCCGATTTCCCGTTCGTCGAGGCGATCGGTCTCTCTAGCTATCCCTATCTCGGCGGGTATGCCAACCCTGAAGATGTGCCGCTCAACTATTACAGCCGCATCGTGCAGGGGACGACGCTTCCCGTGCTTGTAGTCGAGGGCGGCTGGTCGTCCGTTTCGTTCGATACTCTGGTGTCGTCGTCGCCGGCTGAGCAGGCCCGGTACATCACGCGCCAGGTGCAGCTCCTCGACAGTGCGAGAGCGAAGGGTGCGTTCCAGTTGACGTTTTTCGATCTCGACCTGTCCGCGTCACCGCCGCCGCCGGGCTCGATTCTGCCGCTCTTCGCGCACCTGGGGCTCGCCGACAGCGCCTTCAATCCCAAGCCGGCGCTCGCGGCGTGGGACGCCGCACTCCGCCGGTCATACGCGCCGTAGCTTCCAGCGCCCGCGCCGGAACAGGATCGCGCTCACCACCGCCAGGGTTGAGAATGCCGTCGTGATGGCG
>Ga0137409_10005559_pt1 | contig 13132 bp, 7 predicted proteins | sample CZODoug1_16funga_FD_122059 | JGI IMG/M metagenome (GOLD analysis project Ga0137409, IMG submission 122059) | Vadose zone soil fungal communities from Angelo Coast Range Reserve, California, USA - CZODoug1_16fungal (Hybrid Assembly) | ecosystem: Environmental > Terrestrial > Soil > Vadose zone...
CTCGCGACGCCGATCGGCGAGGTGTACCGCTACACGCTGCAGGGGAAGGGGGCCGACCCGATGTCGCTGCGCACGCAGCAGGACTGGGTCGTGAGACCGCAGCTGCTGCGGGTCCCCGGCGTGGCCGACGTGGTGTCCTACGGCGGCCTGCTGCGCGAGATCCACGTCGAGCCGGACCCCGTGCGCATGGCCGCCCTGGAGGTCGGCCTGTCCGACATCTTCGAGGCGCTCAAGAAGGCGAGCGACAACGCCTCGGGCGGCTACGTCGAGCGCGGCAGCGAGATGTTCGTGATCCGCAGCCTCGGCATCTTCAAGGACTTGAAGGACGTGGAGGAAGTGCGTGTCGGCTCGAAGGGGGGCGTGCCCGTGACCGTCAAGAACGTCGGCCGGGTGACGATCGGGTACGCCCCCCGCCAGGGGATCGTGACGCGCAACGAGGACGAGGACGCGGTCGAGGGGATCGTCCTCATGCGCCGGGGCGAGAACCCTTCGGTCGTCCTGAAGGGGCTGCGCGAACGGATCGCGGACATCAACGATCGCGTCCTGCCGCAGGGCATCCGCATCCAGCCGTTCTACGACCGGACCGAGCTGGTCGACACGACCCTGCACACGGTGTTCCACAACCTCGCCGAAGGGGCGTTCCTGGTCGTGCTCGTCCTGTTCCTGTTCATGCTGTCGGTGAAGGCCTCCCTCATCGTCGCCGCGGTCATCCCGCTGTCGCTGTTCTCGTCGTTCCTCTATCTCTACGTCCGGGGGATGTCGGCGAACCTCCTGTCGATGGGGGCGGTCGACTTCGGGATCATCGTGGACGGCGCGGTCATCCTCGTCGAGCACCTGTTCCACCGGGTGCACGGCGAGGACCTGCGCGACGACTTCCATCCGGGGAACGAGGCCGAGCGTCTGTCCGATCGCATCCTGAAGGCGGCGCGCGAGGTGGCGCGGCCGACCCTGTTCTCGCTTTTGATCATCATCGCCGCCTACCTGCCGATCTTCTCGCTGCAGCGCGTGGAGGGACGCATCTTCCGGCCGATGGCCAACACCGTGGTCAGCGCCCTTCTGGGCGCCCTGCTCGTCAGCTTCACGCTCGTCCCGGTGCTGGCCCACATGTCGCTGCGACGCTCGAGGCCGGTGCCCGACTCGCCCCTGCTCTCCTGGGCCCGGCGGGCCTACGACCCGGCCATCCGCTTCTCCATGCTGCGTCCGGAGATCGTCCTGACGCTCGCCGCCGGAGCGTTCCTCTCGGCCCTGACGCTCCTGCCGCGTCTCGGCTCCGAGTTCCTCCCCGAGCTGAACGAGGGGGCGCTGTACGTCACCCTCACGCTGCCGGGCAACATGTCGCTCACCGCCGGCCGCAAGCTCGTGCCGCTCCTGAAAGAGCGGCTCCGGCGCACGCCCGAGGTCACGGAGCTCCTGAGCCAGCTCGGTCGTCCGGAGGACGGCACCGACCCCACGCTGTCGAACAACCTGGAGATCTTCGTCAAGCTCAAGCCGATGCCGGAGTGGCGCTCGTCGGTGCACGGGCTCGACGATCTCATCGCCGAGATGGAGCGGAACATCCGGGAAGTCCCGGGAACGGAGTACAACTTCTCGCAGCCGATCAGGGACAACGTGAACGAAAACATCTCGGGCCAGTTCGGTCAGATCGCCGTCAAGATCTACGGGGACGATCTGGACGTCCTGCAGGACGCCGCGCTGAAGGCGGAGGACGCGATCGCGAAGGTGCCGGGTGTCGCCGATCTCGGCATCGTCAAGTCGGGCGAGATGCCGCAGATCGCCGTGACCCTCGACCGACAGGCCCTGGCGCGCTACGACCTCGACCTGGCGGACGTGCAGGACTACGTCGAGACCGCGATGGGCGGTCACATCGCCTCGGAGCTGTGGGAGGGAGAGAAGCGCTTCGACGTCACGGTGCGGCTCCCCTCGGCGACGCGCGAAGACATCGGCTCGATCCGCGCTCTCATGCTGCCGCTGAAGAACGGCGCCCTGGTGCCGCTCACCGCCGTGGCCGACGTGCGCATGGGCACGGGCCGCGCGGCCATCACGCGCGAGAACGGGCGGCGCTACGTCGGCATCCGCATGAACGTGCGGGACCGCGACATGGGGTCGTTCGTGCAGGAGGCGCGCGCCCGCGTCGCCTCGGGCCAGGCCCTCCCGGCGGGATACGAGATCACCTGGGGCGGGGAGTTCGAGAACCAGGAGCGCGCCATGGCCCGGCTGCAGCTGGTGATCCCGCTGTCGCTTCTCCTGACCTTCCTCCTGCTGTTCTCGGCCTTCGGCTCGGTGTGGGACTGCGCCCTGATCATGCTGAACGTGCCGCTCGCCCTCATCGGCGGTGTCCTGGGACTGGCGGCCGCGCGCATGCCTCTGTCGGTGAGCGCCGCCGTCGGCTTCATCGCGCTCCTCGGGCAGGCGGTCTTGAACGGTGTGCTGGTGGTCGCCTCGATCAAGGCGCGCGTGGAGCGCGGCGAGAACTTCTACGAGGCGGTGGTCGCGGGAACACGCGACCGGCTCCGGGCCGTCCTCATGACGGCGCTCCTGGCGTCGCTCGGTCTTCTGCCGGCGGCCCTGTCGCATGCCATCGGCAGCGAGACGCAGCGCCCCATCGCGGTGGTCGTGGTCGGTGGTACTCTATCGTCGGCCTTGCTGACCCTGGTGATCCTGCCCGTCACGTACTACTGGGCGACCCGTCTGAAGGAGCGTCTCCTGGGTCGCGCCCCGGCGCTGTCCCCGCTCCTGCCGTGAGCCCCGGCGGGGAGGGGCAGGACCTCTCGGCCGTCCACTCCCGCTTCGCGCGCGCCGTCCTTCTGATCTACCTCGGCACGGCGGTCGTCGCCGTCGCGCTCCTGGTGGCGGCGCTCGCCACCGACCTCGCCTATCAGCAGGAGGTCGCCCGCGAGACGCTCCTGCTCGAGACCCAGGTGCACGCCTATTACCTCGGCCGCCACCTGCACCTTCTGGCCGCGGAGCTGTCGCGTCTCGGCCTGCGCTCGGAGGTGAACCTGCTCGACCGCAACTCGGAGCCCGAGCGCAGCCTCCTCAGACTCACGCACGAAAAGAGCGCCTTCTTCAACGTCGGGGTGGCGGTCATCGGCTCGGACGGTGCGGCGATCTGGGCCGAGCCGCAGAGTTTCCTGCCGGCGGGCGTGTCGCTCGCGTCGGAGCCCTGGTTCCAGGCGGTCCTGCGCAGCCGGAACGTCCTCATCGCCCCGGTGAGACCCGAGCGCGAGCGCGACTCGGTGCTCTACATGGTGTCTCCGATCCTGCGCGGCGGACAGTTTCAGGGGGTCCTTCTGGGCGCCATCGACCTGGCTCCCGAAGGAGCGATGGGGACCGAGTTCCATCCCGGGACGCACAGTCTGAACATCCTGGCGACGCGCTCCGGCCTGGTGATCTACCCGCCCAAGCCCCCCTCCTTCTCCTCGGGAGCCGACTGGAAGTCGATCGTCGAGAGCCACCCCGACGATCCGTTCATCACCGAGGCGCTCCTGACGCTGCCGGACGACTCGCCCGGGACGGCGCGGCCTCCCGCCCGCACCGTGATCGCCGGCAGCCCGGTGCAGGGGACCGAGTTCCTCCTCCTGACGCTGAGCGACGCGAATCTCTTCTTCGGCCCGGCGCGCGCCCGCCTGGCGACACGCCTCTCCCTGGGGCTCGTCCTGGCGCTCGCACCGGTTCTGTTCCTGGTCTTCCTGTTGCGCCGCTCGTTCCGCGTCTTCGAGAAGTCGGAGGAGGTGGCCCTGCGCGGCCAGCGCTTGCGCATGCTGGGGGAGGCGGTGAATCTCATCGCCCACGAAGTGAAGAACTCGCTCAATGGCCTGCGCGTCGGGCTGGACCTGATCCTCCAGGGGGATCGGCTCGCCCTCGAGACCCGTCACCGCCAGGCGGTCAGCGGACTCCGCACCGAGATGGAGCGGCTGTCGAACTTCACCACCGAGCTCCTCAGCTTCTCCAAGGGCGTCGTGCCCCGGCCGGTGTCGCTGGACCTGGCCGATCTGTCGCGCAAGGTGACCGAGCTCCAGCGCGGCCGGGCCGCGGATCTCGGCGTGGCGCTGGAGGTCGCCGCCCCCTCCGACCCCGTCCAGGTCAAGGCCGACCCGACGCTTCTTCACATCGTGATCACCAACCTGGTCGGCAACGCCCTCGAGGCCCTGTCGGGCGATCACTCCTCGACTCCCAGGGTGCGCGTCGAGGTGGGCCGGCGCGGCCCGTCGGCGCAGGTGCGCGTTCTGGACAACGGGCCGGGTGTGTCGCCCCATGTCCGGCCGCGTCTGTTCGACCCGTTCGTCACCGGCAAGCCGAGCGGCGTCGGGATCGGCCTGGCCCTGTCGCGCAACATCGCGCGCGCCCACGGCGGAGAGCTGGCGCTGCAGGACGGGGCCGCGGGCACGACGTTCGTCCTGACCTTGCCGCTTTCCGCGTGACCGTGCGAGAGCGCGGCCGCGACGCGTGACGGGCGCCTCTCGCCTCGCAGGCCGGTCACTCCGGGGGTACGATAGACGGACGTTTCCGGGAGGAGTCATGAACGCCAGCATCCTGGTGGTGGACGACGAGGCGGTCTTCCGCGTCCTGGCGGAGGAGGCCCTGACGGCCGAAGGGTTCGAGGTCAGGACCGCGGAGAGCCTCAAGAAGGCCCGCGCCGAGTTCGAGCGCGCCGCCCCGGACGTCCTGATCCTCGACCGCCGGATGCCCGACGGCGACGGGATCGACTTCCTCAAGAGGCTCCGCGACGACTCCTCGGGGCGCGGCGATCCGTCCTCCGCCCCGGTCGTCATCGTGGTGACCGCCTACGGCGATGTCGAGAACGCCGTCGAAGCGCTGAAGGCGGGCGCCTCCGACTATCTCACGAAGCCGGTGCAGCTCACCGACCTGGTCGTCAAGCTGCGCAAGGTCCTCGAGACTCGCGGTCTGAAGGACCGCTTGGCGATCGCCCGGAGCAGCGCCGAGGGTCCGGCGATGGTCGAGCCGGAGAGTCCCGCGATGCGCGAGGTGGTCGAGCGCCTGCGCAGCGTCGCCGTCAGCCCGCTCACCCCCGTCTTCATGTACGGTCCCTCGGGGGTCGGCAAGCAGCGCGCCGCGGAGCTCCTGCACGCCCTCACCTGGTCGGGCAGCGACCCGAACGCGCCGTTTCTCGAGGTCAACTGCGCCGCCCTGCCCGACGACCTGGTGGAGAGCGAGCTGTTCGGCCACGAGAAGGGGGCGTTCACCGACGCCCGCACGATGCGGCGCGGTCTCTTCGAGCTGGCGGCAGGCGGAACGCTCTTCCTGGACGAGATCACCGAGCTGCCGCAGCGATCGCAGGCGAAGCTGCTGAAGGTTCTCGACACCATGCGTTTCCGGCGCCTCGGCGGAGAGCGCGAGATCGCCGTCGAGCTGCGCGTTGTGGCGGCTACCAACCAGGACGTGAAGCAGGCGGTCGCCGCGGGCCGATTCCGCGAGGATCTGTACCATCGCCTGGCCGTCTTCTGGCTCACCATCCCGTCGCTGTCGGCGCGGCGCGAGGACATCCCGGACCTCGCGCTGGCGTTCGTCCGTTTCTTCACCGGCCGCGTCAAGAAGCGCCTCAACGGTCTCACGGAGGAGGGGCTGGCGGCCCTGGTCGCGTACGACTACCCCGGCAACGTGCGCGAGCTGCGCAACATCATCGAGCGCGCCGTCATCCTGGCGCGCGGACCCGAGGTGACGCCGCGCGATCTCATCCTGCCCGAGACCGGGGCGTCGGCGCCGCCGGTCGCGGCGGACGGCGCCTTCTTCCGCCTGGGCCCCGGCCCGGACGATTCTCCCCCGACCCTGGAGACGGTCGAGCGCGCCTACGTGGCGCGGGTGCTCCAGTACTGCCAGGGCCGGCGCATGGCGGCCGCCGAAGCGCTCGGCATCTCCTACCCGACGTTCCTCAAGAGACTGCGCGAGCTGGGGCTGGAGTAGACGTCACGGACAGGCGTCGCTCCCGTCGATCCGGCGGAAGCCGTCCGAGGTCCTGCCGTAGAAGCTCTTGTGTCCCGCCGCGTCGATGAAGCGCGCGAGATAGAAAAAGACGTGGCCCGCCGACGGGTTGTCGGGATCGGCCACGACGCCGCCGGGGCTGCGGGAGGCGAGGCAGACGGGGGGCGCGAAGAACGCCAGGTCGAGGAAGTTGGACAGCTGCTGCGTGTCGTCGAGGTCTCCCCGGATGACGTCCACGGCCTGGTCCGGAGCGGGCACGTAGGCCTGCAGCGTCCCGTCCCTCGCCCACCACAGCGCGAACGTCCGCATCGACATCATCGTGTAGGTCGCCGCGTCCCACGCGAAGAGGCCGCTGCCGTCGTAGGCCAGCCCGGTGATCTGCGGGACCGTGGTGATCCCCGTGTCCGCCGCGTCGGCGAGCAGGATGTCCTGACCCGCGGGATCCGGCTGGATGAAGTAGAAGGACCCCGTCGGGGTGGCTCCAAGGAGACCCTCCGGCGCGGCGTCGAGCGCCAGGATCTTGTCCCGCAGCGGACGGTTCCAGAGGGTCGCGTGCGTGGACGGGTTGATCGCGAAGAGCCTCGGCGGACTCTCGTACGAACCGTAGAGCACGCCGCCGAGGAACCCCAGCCCTTCGAGCGGGGCGTTGCCGGGCGTGATGGAGGGGCTCGGGAACGAATCCAGGATTCTCCCCAGAAGATCGAGCCTGTAGATCCGCGGGCCGAACGAATCGCGCACCGACGCGTAGAGACTGCTCCCGTCCCAGGCCAGACCGCGCACGTCGCCCGAACCCGGCGAGCGGAACGACGACAGGAGATCCCCCGTCTCCGGGTCGAAGAACAGGATCCGGAGGGCCAGGAGATCGGACACCGCCAGGCGTCCCGGCAGGGATGTCGCCGCCGCGCTGACGACCTGGAGGGGCAATCCTCCGTGCAGGGCCGGGCCGTCCCACCCCGGTGCGGGTCCCGGTGCGACCGCCAGGGTGAAGAGGGCGACGTCGTTCACGATCCCGTCGTTGCGGGCCCTCAGGACACCTTCGCCCACAGCCAGAGGCAGCGTGCCCAGGCTCTTCTCGATCGGACACGTGCTGACGACCGGGAGGACACCATCCCGGAACTCGACGTCGATGCCCCAGCCCGTCCGCCCGCCGAGCTCGGCCTGCGCCCCGATGCCGATGCGGGCGTCGATGAAGTCGCAGGAGGACGTCGACTGGATGACCGCCGTCAGGACGAGCGGGTCCCCGGTGTCAGGCGACGCGGGCGCGAGCGAAAAGCTCTGGATGTTGACCGAGGCCCGGGCCTCGGCCCAGGCGAGAAACGACAGGACGGCTGCGATCGCCCACAGTCCACGAGATGGTCCCCGCGCGCGGTCCATCGGGCGCCCTCGTTTCGGGCCGTTGTCGATGCCCCGTATATACCGCTCCGGGTGCTTACGGTCAACCGGGGATCGATCCGGGACTCACTGTCCGGGGCCGCGCGGGATGAGGGGCAGGACGACCCGCGACGGGTGGACGGCGTCGTGCAGGATCGTCTGGCGGGCGACGATCACGTGGCTCGACGCGCCGAACGGGTCGCCGGTGTTCGGATTGCGATCGAACGAGGGGAAGCGGCTGCTGGTCACCTGAATGCGGATGCGGTGGCCCCTCTTGAAGACGTTGCTGGTCACCATCTGGTCGATGACGAGCTCGGTCGGCTCGTTCGGCGTCAGGAGCTCGGGCTTCGACTCGGACGTGCGGTACCGGGCGCGCAGGAAGCCGGCCTCGTTCGGCGCGAGGTTGTAGGCGCGGCCGTCGGGGTAGACGTCGCAGAGCATGACGGCGAAATCGGTGTCGACGGCGCTCGACGCCGCCCACAGGTGCACGGTGATCGGACCGGTCACCTCGACGTCTTCCGCGAGCGGCTCGGTGGTGTAGACGAGCACGTCCTGGCGCGACTGCATCTTCGAATGGTCGTACGGTCCCATCTTCTCGAAGTTCTCCACGACCACGGGGCGATGGGGGTCGTAGACGTACCGATCGGGCGGCTCCTCGGCTCCTCCGGCCGCGGCGGCCGGTGCGGCGGTCGACAGCGAGCCGTCTCCCGCGGCGGTGTTGGCGCGTCCCCCGCTGTGCAGGTAGTACGGCACGTACAGCGTGCGCTTGAGCGGCCATTCGTTCTCGGCGCGCCAGACGTTGTCGCCCATCACGAAGAGGCGCACCGGCGGCCCCTCCTCGACACCGTTCCTGATCTCCTTCAGCCAGCGGTCGTGCCACTTGATCACCAGAGAGTAGTAGTCGAACGTCATGTTCGGCCCGAAATCGATCTCCCCCACCCTGGTCTCAAATTCGGTCGGGTCGCCGTGGTCCCAGGGGCCGAGGATGAGCCTCTGCCCGCGCCGGGCCAGATCGGTCGCGCCCCTTTCCCGCATGCCGTTGTAATTGGCGATCGCCCCGAGCGGGCCGTAGTTGCTGTCGTACCAGGCGGAGAAGTTGAGCGCCGGCGTCGTGACCTTCGGGTGGGCCCGGGTCACGTCGGCGAAGTCCCAGTAGGGCCCGTCGTCCGGGTGCTCGAGCCACTCGTAGTACCAGGGCGCGACCTCCTTCAGGACGGGAAACTCGCGCAGGGGCAGGTAGTTCTCCCACTGCCACTTGAGGCGGTCCCACTCCGCCTGAGCCTCCTTCTCGGTCACGGCACCGCGCAGCCCCTTGCGTTGCCTGACGTCGGGGGCGATGTTCAGGAGGATCCAGCGCATCCAGTCATGATTGAACCCGCCGCCGAAGAAAAAGAAGTGCCGGCCCGTGTCGAATGTCATCGCCGGGAAAATCGACACGAGGTGCGGCGGGGCCTCCATCGCCGCGAGCCACTGCACGGCCCCCGGATACGACAGCCCGAACGTGCCGACGCGGCCGTTGCTCCATCCCTGCGCAGCCGCCCACTCGATCGTGTCGTAACCGTCCTGGCCCTCCTGCTGGTACGGGCGGAACTCGCCGTCCGAATGGAACCGGCCGCGCACGTCCTGCACGACGACCGCGTACCCGGCCCGCGCCGCTCTCACGATGGTCGGCTCGTACCCCGACTCCACGAGAGCGTCCTTGCCGTAGGGCGTTCGGTAGACCAGCGTCGGGAACCTCCCGGGCGCCGCCGGGCGGTAGATGTCGGCGCGCAGGACGACCCCGTCGCGCATCGGCACCGCGGTGTTCCTCTCGACGGTCATGTTGGCGAAGTAGGGCTGCTGCACGAGGGCGCCCGTCGGCGCAACCGGGCCGGGCGGTCCGGCGTTCGCGGCGGCCGCCGCACCGCCGCCGGTCAGGTGCGCGGGGCGCTCGGCGCGGCAGGCCGTCGAGGCCACGAGCAGGGCGGCGGCGGAAAGCCGGAGCAAGAGTTCCGTCCGGGGCATGGAGGCGGACTGTACCATCCGGTCGAGGGGTCGATCAACCGTGCCGACGCCGGACCATTACAAAATCGCCATCGGCGGAAGCCGCCGGGGGCACGGGTTCTGCGTGGGCCTCCCCTCGAACGCCTTAAAACCCGGGCGGTTACAGGGGTGGACGGGCTGATCACCCTCCATCATATTAATAGGGGGCTTTGCCTCATGCACGGACGCATCGGAAGCCGGTTTCACTTGTTCCTGCTTCTGGCGGCGGGAGCGCTCCTGCTGCCCTGTTGCGGGGGCCGAGCCGCGTCGCGCGCGGTGACCTCGGCGGAGCCTCCACCGGTCGCCGAGTGGGAACACCCCGCGAGACTGGGCGAGGTCGCGCCCGCGGTGCGTCTCGACCGGCACCGCGCCCCCCTGCCACGGGTCGAGCCGGACGGCTGCTCGGAGGATTGCGACGAGGTCTCCTCCCTGCCGCACTCCGCCGGGCCGGCAGGCGGCGCGGGGATCGCGGCCGGCGTGCGTGTCAGCCTGCAACCCGGCATGACGTTGTACTCGCTGTCGCGGGCGTACGAGGTGCCGCTCCGGACGATTCTGCGCGCCAACGGCATCCGCGACCCGACAACCATCCGCGCCGGCACCGAAATCTACATACCGGCGCCGGCGCAACCGGGCGCGGCGCCGGCCGCTCCCCCCGTGGCGGCCCCCGTCCCGCGGCAGAAGCCGATGTCGGAGGACGCTTCGGCCCCTTCCGAGATGAGCATCGCCTGGCCTCTCGACGGCCTGATCACGGGGGCCTTCGGCCAGCGCGGACGGCACCATCACCACGACGGCATCGACATCGACGGTGTCCGGGGCGAGGACGTCCGCGCCGTCGCCCCGGGGATCGTGGTGCACTCGGGCAGCGAGGGGAAGTACGGCAAGACGGTGGTGATCGATCACGGCAACGGCGTGACCACGCTGTACGCCCACGCCAGCCGGCTCCTGGTGCGCGAAGGGGACGAAGTCGAGCAGGGCCAGACGATCGCAGAGGTCGGCGCCACCGGGAACGCCCACGGCACGCACCTGCACTTTGAAGTGCGACGCGACGGCCGCCCGGTCGATCCGATCCCCTACCTGAAGCCAGGGATGATGGGGGCCGACCGCTAATCCATCTTCCGCCCGTGCTCGGTCGAGCGCGCCAGGGTCTCGAAATAATCGCACGCCGCCCGCGCGACCTCGCCGATGAACTCCTCGCCCGCCCTGTCATCCTGAAGATAGGCGGTCATCACCGAAATCACGAACGGCCGCGCGGCGTCCGCGGAGCGGCCCGCGACGAAGACGATCCCCGAGTCGCAGCGCAGCCCGTCCAGATCCCCGTCCTTGTCGGCCGCCGGGACACCCGGCGGCAGCCCTCTCTTGATCGGAGTCTTTTCGTTCCGCTTCATGATCTCGATCGCCCTGCGGGTGTTCCCGGCGTTCAGGATCTCGCCCCGGTACAGCCGCTCGAGGAGCCCGGCCATCTCGCGCGGTGTCGTGACGTTCTCGCGCCCGGCCCGCGCCGCCTCGAGGTCCATCATCCTGCGTCGCAGGAGCGTCTCCTTCATCCCCCAGGCGTCGAGACGTCTTTGCACACTGTCCATGCCGACGAGATCGATGAGGACGTTCGTGGCATAGTTGTCGGAGAAGTCCATCATCAGGACGGCGAGCTTTTCGGCCGAGAGGACCGGGTACGGCTCCGACCACTTCTCCAGCACGCCGCCCCCTTCCACGCGCGTCTTCGGGTCGATCGGCACCGGGCGCGCCAGGTCGAGCCTTCCTTCCTCCGATCGCTTGAGAAGATCGAGGAAGATCGGCAGCTTGATGGTCGAGGCGGCGGGGAACACGGCGCCGGCGTCCTTCTCGAGCGCTTCACCGCCCGCGAGATCGCGGATGAGGTATCCAGAGGCCCCCTGCAGCCCGGAGACGAGGCGGGCGAGCCGCTCCTCGATCTTGCGGCGCAATTCGGCGAGTTTCGGCTCGGGAGCCGAGGGTGCGGGCCGCGGCGGCCGCGCCGTCTCGGCGGCCAGACCCAGACAGGCGGCCAGGACGAGCAGGGCCCCGGCCAGGGGCCGTCTCACGGGCAGGAGCCGGGGAGGAGGCTCACGGGCGGATCGCCGCCCTTCGTCTCTTCGCCGGAGGGGCCGACCGCCGTGACGACGTAGCCGAACACATGGCCGACGGCGGGGGACGCCGGGTCGCCTCCCGTCCACTGCGGCGTGGGCGTGGTGAAGACGCAGGCGAACGATCCGCCGGGGACGCCGCGATAGACGCGGTACGAGACCACCGGGGCCATGGTGTCGAACGCGAGGTCCTCCCAGGTCCAGGCCGCGGCCAGGAGCAGGAGCGGCTGCAGGGTGTTGCGGCCCGCGACTTCGAGGTCGGACAACGGCGGCAGGATCTTGAGAATCGTGCCCTTGCGGTCGACGAGGTACGGCTCCCCCTGCTGATCGACGCCGAAGCCGGTCAGGCTGTTCGTCAGGGTCGAGCCGGGGTCGAGCTGCCCCGTCCAGTCGCGCGGATCGGTCGCGACTCCGCCGACGACGCGCAACGAATGGATGAACCCCGAGCAGTAATCGCCGTAGAAGTAGGCACCCGCCAGGTTCGGCATCAGGCAGCCGCGGTACACGAACCCGCCGGTGATCGAGCAGCCGCTGCCGTGCCCGTACTCGGCGATCGGGTCGGTGAAGGAGGGGTCCTTGCAGGCCGGCACGCCGGCGCAGGAGGCGGGCGTCGGGTCGCAGGTGTTCGGAGTGCTGTTGTTGTAGCAGTGGTTCGCCTCCATCATCCGCCAGCCGAAGTTCTCCCCGCCGGCGGCGGGGCCCGGGACGTAGTCGATCTCCTCCCAGCAGTTCTGGCCGACGTCGGCGATGTACAGGTCCCCCGTCGCCTCGTCGAAGGCGGAGCGCCAGGGGTTGCGCAGCCCGTACGCCCAGATCTCGTCGCAGTCGCCGCCCGGGCCCGCGGCGAACGGATTGTCCGTCGGGATGCCGTAGACCGCGGTCGTCCCGCCGCAATCGGGCGGCAGGCTGGACGGAGCGACGCCACGGACGTCGAGGCGCAGGAGCTTCCCGAGCAGGCTCGCACGGCTCTGGCCGTTGCCGCAGGTGCCGTGCTGGTCGCCGGCCCCCCCGCCGTCCCCGGTGGCGATGTAGAGGTAACCGTCGGGTCCGAACAGGAGCTGTCCCCCGAATTCGAGGAAGAGGGAGATGCCGATTGCCGTGATGAGAATGGAGAGTTTCGGACGGAACCGCAGAGGTTTGTAGGCGAGCTTCTCGATCGTCACCCCGAGCGCAGAACAAACGATCATCGCCAACACCATCGCAAGGGGTCCGGCCAGGAGAAGAGATCCGCCGGTGAGGGGGAGGATGCGCGGGGCGACGTAGTATCCCACGAATGCCCCGATCATGAACACATCGCCGTGAGCGAAGTTGATGAAGCGCAGCACCCCGTAGACCATCGTGTAACCGAGGGCGATCAGCGCATAGATGCTGCCGAGTGAAATTCCGTTGATGACCTGCTGCAGCAGCTCACTCATCGCAGCCGGGCATCCTCTCTACTCTCTCTCAAGAATTTGGCGGGAAGATCGTTTCTTTCAGAGAAGGTTTGCCGTTCGCGATCGCTATGATGACGGCGGTTTTCGTCGCATTCCGCTCCCGGTCGATCGTCACGAGGCCCGCCACGCCGCGGAAATCTTTCGTCGACGCGATGGCATCGCGGAGTTTCGACCCTTCGACCGAGCCTGCCTGAGCGATGGCATGAAACAGCAGCCGGCCGGCGTCATACCCGAGCACCGCGAGCGCATCGGGAGTTTCCCCGAATT
>Ga0137409_10005561_pt1 | contig 13128 bp, 12 predicted proteins | sample CZODoug1_16funga_FD_122059 | JGI IMG/M metagenome (GOLD analysis project Ga0137409, IMG submission 122059) | Vadose zone soil fungal communities from Angelo Coast Range Reserve, California, USA - CZODoug1_16fungal (Hybrid Assembly) | ecosystem: Environmental > Terrestrial > Soil > Vadose zone...
AATGACCGTCGATTCCTTCCGGCGTGCCCACAAGGACCTCGATCGTCGTCGTGCGAACATCGGGTATGCCGTCGCCGTCCAGATCCGGGCCCACAAAACTCACAGAGAACGTCTGGTAGCGGTCCCCCTGGATCACCGGCAGCCGAATTCGCTGCATGTCGATGCCGGCGCTCCCAAGCAGGGAATCTTGGCCTTGCGTTGAGGTTGTTCGAATCTGATCCGCGCTGAGACGAAGGATCTCCTTAGTTGGCAGCCAAGTCCAAGTCAACGGCCGATCCGAGGCCGCGAGCGTCACCGTCGAAGTGCTTCCGTCGATCGTGGTTTGCAGCGCGTTGTAGTAGCCAATCGGTTGTAGCGCCCCCGTTGCCAGAGACGCGACGCTGGCGTGAAAGTACGCATTGCCGCTCGCGCCGGTTGGGAACATTTCAGCCGCTGCCGAAAACAGAACTGGCCCGGAAGGAGGTGGAGGAGGTGGCGGCGGAGGGTTGGTTGCAGGAGGCGGAGAGTTGGTTCCACTCGGCGCGGGCGAGTTGCCGCCACCGCCGCCGCAGGCGGCGCAAAGGAACAACACGGTAAACGCGACTGTCCCCGCGTGCCAACCGCCCCGCGCGCGTGCATTGTTATTTGACGGGCGGAAGTGCCTTGTCATTGCGATATCTCGCGGGTCAACCGGAGGAGCACTTGCAGGGCGCAGGCGGTGGCGAGTCTCGCATGGAAAAGCGAGAATGAGAAGCGTCCTCTCGTCGGAAGGGCACGGAATCCGACCAACGACCTGCAGCAGATCGCCGCGTGCTGACGCACGGCGCCGGATCAGATTGTGCATACCGCCCAGCAGTAGAGTCATAGTCGCGATTGACGCACGGTGTTGATATGATCGGCGTAGGCGTAGCTGATTGGGGTTGATGCACCGCTGCCGGTAAGCACGCCGACCGGGACACGCAAGCGTCGTGTCTGATCTGCGCGGTTCGCTGACTCGGCATCCCGCTCGCTCGCGTGAAATCCGCGCGAGCTGCTCGGCGAGATTCGCCTGCCGCCCGAAGGCAACCAGATTTACGCGGAGTTTGAAACCCGCCCCGAGCGGATTTTCCTGTCGGAGCGGGTTGTTCCAATGATTGGTTGCGGGGGAAGGATTTTGGGTTATGAGAGCGAGTTTTCACAAGCGATTTCTCGCGTGGTCCAGAGTGTTGATTCGTCCCTATTCGGTCCCGTCATCTCTTAGTGTTTGATTTTCCGTAACTTGTTGGTTGCACGCCCTGTGACGAACTAGGTCGAACACAACCGATTGAAGTCCACTGACCGTTCGCGGGCAAGTACCAAAGGCGCGCTGCGCAACCGTGCCTTCAAACCAATTTCGCTGGTGATCTGACCTTTGGTCGCACGTTCGCACGCGACCAGGGGGGTCATTTGGTCCCCTAAAAAAGAAGGCCTGAAAGAGTCATTACTTCGCTCTTGCGCGCGCGACCTGGGGGGTCATTTGGTCCCCCAAATTACGCTTAGAACCATGGTCTGCCAGAGACTTGCGCGCGAAAACTGTTTACCTTAGTTCCCGTTATGTGGAACCAATCGATACAAGAGCACTCAGCGCCCCAACAACCGGCGGGCGTGAGAGCCTTCTCTGAAACGGTAGGCTTTGTTGGAGCCCAGCCGCCCGCGCGTTTGGCGCTCGTTGGCCAGCGTGTGCAGACAGCATTCGGCATTTCGACTTCGGAACCCGGCCTCTTAGCTCTGGTTCTGCAAATTGCGGACGATTTGGACTCCTGTGAAAGAGGGCCGAACGTCACGGCGTGGCAAGAACTGCTTCGTGATTTCGCGCGTGCGATTGAGCGAAATGGCACGGATCGGACCACCGATTTGCGCCACCTCAGGCAGTCCGACAAGTCGCTTCGCGCCCGCGCCTTCGGCGAGCCTGTCAGTATCGCCATATCTCCAGCTGTTCGACGAAGGGTATCCAGCACGCGGGGACTGATCGCGGTGCGCAACATGGCCCTGCAGACTGTACCCGAGGGCAAGCTCTGCCGTTCGATACTTGCTGCTGTTAACGCGCGGCCACCTTTACGAGAGCTCTTAGCCCGTTTGCCTAGCCTTCTCGCAGACGATGAGGCGATGTTGCCTCAGGCGTTAGGCCCCGGTGCCGAGCTGCTCTCAGCGTTGCGGGAAGCCAGACGCAACGACGTGCCGCCGCCGCCACAAGTCAAACATGAAGAAATCGGCGAGGTCACCTGCGAGCCCTTCGCCAAGATTGAGGACAACGTAAACGACGAAAAAGCCTACGAGCAGTCGTATCTCAAGTACAAGTTAAAGGAAGCGAAATTTGCGGACTGGCACTTGCGGAGCGGCTTGCTGCAGGGTTGGGATGTGTTGACGCCGGCCGAGTGCAAGTTCGTGTTTTCGCGACTTAGCGAAGATCTGGTCGGGCCGGAAGTGCGTCGCCGATCCGCTGCATGCGCGACGTTCGTTCTTGCGCTGACTGGTCTCACACCAAAGAACTTTCAGATGGTCCGGCTAAACGACTTAGCCGCGGACTGCTCCTATGACCCGCAGCGGGGTTGGTTCGCGTGGCGGATGTCGGTCCTCAATCCGCGCTTGGCGTTCGCGCCACCGGCACCCGCGAAGTTACTCCCAGGTGGCGAATGGATGCGGGTCGCATGGCCCGCAGAGGTTGCGACCGAGCTGCAGCAGTTGCACGCTACGTGCCCGCGCGCACAAAACTTGGCCGACCTCTTTCTTGCCGATGCGAATGTCTATCGGGGCGAGGTCGAGAAGTATGTGCACTCGCTGTCACCCTCGTCGCGCCAAGTCTCGCTCGGCCGCATTGCGGCGTCCCTGCCTCGACTCGCGCTTGCACTATGGCAAGACGAGGCCTTCGCTTCGGCCGCGTTTTGTGACCTTCGGCTAGGCAGTCGCGCCGATTTTTATTACGTCAACTTCAGCTCCGAACGGCTGAACGAACTGCTCCGCCATCTGTATCGACACCTTGGGTTAGGCGGCGAACTGCGGACCGAGCTCGTGCATTGCGCAGGCGTCACTGACTGCCCGACGTTCGAGGCCGTCGCGGACCTGTTGAAAGGTGACCTAGCACAGGCTTCGAATCTCCTGCGCGCGAGGGCGCCAAATCTTGCGCTTGATGAGCTGATCGCACGGACGAACGCCATTTCGTTTGCGGTTGCCCGGCTATTCTTGTTCTTTACTGCGCAGCGCCCCTTAAGACGGTTGACAACATCTGCGGCCAGCCTGCATTTAGACGGAGCAAACGGGTTCGCGATCCTTAGCGACAAGCCTTCCAATGCGTATCACACCGCACGGCCGGTGCCACTTCCCTGGCAATTGGTCGACTGGATCAAGGCCTATTTCGGATGGATGCGCAGCGTCGCTTACAGGCTTCAGCGCACCAACCTCGCCGTAGCGGAGAACATTCTCTATCGCTTGCAAGGTGACAGTAGCGCTGAAATTTTTGTGCTACTTCGGCGCGCACCGGGGCAGCGGAGTCTGCAGCTCGCGTCGCTCGGATCTGAGCAACTTGACGTGCTTGCTCGGAGGGCGCAGCTCCCTGCGAACTACGCGCGCAAGTATTGGAACGAGTGCCTAAGAGCGAAGGGAGCAGACAGCGCGCTCATCGCCGCCTTCGTCGGTCACGCCCTTCGGGGTCAGGAAGCATTTGGCAGCGCGAGCCTGCTCACGCCGATCAAGGTGATGGATCAGATTCGGCGAATTCAAACGCAGCATTTCGTTGAGCTCGGACTACCGGAGGCGAACATTGTCTGTGGACGCACATCGCCGATTTTGGCGTTGCCTGAGAATTCAACTCCAGGCAATGGCCTAGCCGCGCCCCGTGTCGACGCCCGTCGTCCACCTTCGCGGCGCAGCTTCTACGACGAGGTTTGTCCGTTTCAGCGGGCAACCGCGCAGCAATTTGGCTTCTTTGTCGAAGTCGCTCGAGCGTTGTTCAAGACGCCACCCACAGAAGACCTCGCCTTGCTGGTGGTCCTTCTGATCATGCTCGATGGCGTCGCCAGCCGCGCCGAGCTCGTCGCGATCCTTGCATCGCTCGGGTCCGCAGGCCCGATGCGGATCGGCTCGCTCTGGGTCATTGATAGTCACGATCACGCGCTCGGCCACCGGCGCCTCTACTTGGGCTATGAGTCGGCGCTTGTCGCGCTGCGGGTTCGCCGAGCGCCAAACACGAATCTTGATTTACAACACGCCGAGTGGGCTTGCGCGATCTGGCTAAGGCAGATTGGCCAACCGCGAGTCTCTGCGATCGACGCGCTCCTGACGGCCGTCGGGGCCGCGCAAACGATGGGAATGCCGGGACCGGTTCGCGAATGGTCAGCGGGTCGAGTAAGCAGTCGAGTGTTGACTACCGAGGCTCTGGCACGGCATGCAACGGGACGCGCGAACTGCACGAGCGATCCGGTAGAACGAAATTCGCCGCGATCGCGATACCGGTCATCGCTGCGCGAAGATTTTCGGCTGTTGCAGCGCTTGGTGCGTGCGGCAAACGATACGGGACCTGCTGCTGACGTTAAGGCTGCGCGCATGTGCGAGTTGCGAAGTGCGCTTGTGCAGCTGGACCTGTCGGCGATGTCCCTCCCAGGGCGCCTATTCGCGCGGGCGTTGGAACACATCGCGCGGCAGGTTAGCGCGCCAGCCACAGTTCTGCGCTACTGCTCCGCGGTGCGGTCATTCCTTCTTCGCATCACCGTCGATGCGGTGGATGAGAGCGAGGTGCTCGGCGCCGACTTCGCCGCTGTTTGGCTCTTCCTGAAGGAGCGCCATCCGGTCGACGAACGTGTGCGCAGCGTTGCTGTGAACCACCTTGCTCGCACGCTCGGAGTGCCTTGGCGAGCCGGCGAGGATTCCCTTTTCCGTCTCATTCCGGGGGCGCCGATCTCCTATCCATCCGTCGAAGACTTCGGCCGCGCCTTTACTGCTCTTGATTCCTCGCGGACGCTTTCGAACGCGATATCTCAAGGAGCTCAGGCGTTACTGAGGTTGGGCGGGACTACGCCGACCCGCGCCGGCGAACGACGGCATTTGCGCGCCGCCGACCTTGTATTTCTTGACGATTCGCCGCTCCTCGTTGTGTCGCCTAGCACCTCGGCCAATCTGAAGTCCAAGAATGCGCCGCGCGTCATCGTTCTGAGTCTCGATGGGCAGCCACTGAGCAAATTGCGGCAATGGCACGGCGACCGGACGACAGCGCAGTCGGCAACCCAAAGAACATATTTGTTTGCAACGGACGGCGCGAGCAGCTCATTCGGTCACTATGAGGAGTTAGACAGCGTGGCGCATCGGGCGTTGCGGGTCGCCACGGGCGACGACTCGGTAACGCCTCAGTTCCTTCGTCACGCCGCGGTCAACCACCGCATTCGGCCGCTGCTTGCTCCCGACAAGAATTTCGGTTCGGCGCTCGACTCACGATCGGCGCTGCTCGCGGAAGTAATTCAGGCCGGTCACTCCTCAGTGAAGGTGACGGTTCAGCACTACGCAACCTGTCTCGACGAGTCGCGCCGAATTTGGCAAAACCAATTGCTCTCGTGGCTGTACCTCGAGCGCTCCGATGCCTTCGTCGCTCGCCTGATCGGTAAGTCGAGCGGCGCCGTTCGCGCTCGGCGCAATAGGGGAAACGGGCGGGCGAGAACATCCCTGGCCTTGTTGGCCAAGTCGCTGCACGATGCCCGCGACGAGGCAACGGATTTGTGCGGATTGCTCACAGATGAAAACGTTGAGCCCGTCTTGGACCTTGCGCCGACAACACAACTGCGGCCCGAGTGGTTGGCAACACATTTGTACGCTCGCGCCGCAGGAATCGATAAGTCCGTTGCGTGCCACATCGCGCGATGCTCGAGTGCAATTGCCGATGCGGCGGAGCAGGCGCTGAGCAAGACGATAGGACGCTCAATCGCCCAACTGATCTGCACTCGTCGTCAGCCAACGCCTTCGGCTTCGATCCAGCGTCAACTGCGCTCGCTACTGACCAGTTTTTCCTTGGTCCCATGGGAGCCAGTGCTAATTGGGCGCCTGCTCTCCGCGATTAACAGTCTGGATACTCCCTGGGCATTGCGGTCAACCGGCGACCTCACGTCTTTCATGCCGATACTTGCGATCACTGGGCGCTGCGGCCTCACCACCGTCTTGTCCATACCTTACGCGACCAGGAGTGACTCCATCTGGGAAGAAGCGCGCAGAGCGCCGGGCTTCATGCTTGTTCGCAAGATCGCGGCACGCAACTTCACGTCCGATGTCATCGGCAGAGTGGCTTTTATTCCGCAGGACATTGCGATTCGCGCGTCCGCTCGAGTGCAGCCTCACGCCTGCTTCCGCGTCACGGTCGCGCTGGTTGCACAAATTCTGCTCTCTACCAACCCGGAACTCGCAGCATGAATGTTCTGGAGATCGTCGACAAGTTGCGTGCTGGCCACTACGTCGAGTTCGCGCGGGCGGCTGCCACCAAAGACAGGCTTATCTATGTGTTGTGGCAACTGCTTTGCCGAGAGACACAGCCCACTCAGGGCCTTCTCTCGGATCTAATGATCAAGGGGGTCGGTGTCCCTGTCTTCACCGTCGAATTTGCTCGCGATGCCGAGGTCAAGGCACTTCTACTCCCCGCCAGCGACCAAGGCAGCATTTTTGCCGAGAAGGGACTATCTCTCGCTGAGCAAGCGAGACTTGATCTTGCTTCTCTCGCGCAGGAAGCGCGCTTCGCGGTCAGTGAGGCTGCTCAGGCCGCAGCTGAGATCCTCAAAGGCATCGCTGCAGGGGATGCGAGTCTCGAGACTGCCGGACAGAGATTCGCGGCGCGCACAGCAACCGAAGGCGCCACGCGCGCGCTCTTTGCTCGATCCGGGGATGACAGGCGCGAGGTCGAAATGGGAGCGGACTCACTTCAGATCGGCGGCGCCGTCACACCACCTGAATGGCTCATCAGTTCCACGTTCTATACATTGTGCGGCGCGCAGGTATCATCGCCCGCGCGCAACGGCCAAGCGATAAGAGTTTTCCGTGGAGCCGACAATCTGCCTGGCTCCAACGTCCCTCGCGAGATAGAAGTGCAGCTCGGCCCTGAAACGTCCATGCGCGCTCGAGTGCAGATTGCCTTGGCAACGGCGGTTCCCGTGGAATTGTCGATTCAGGTCGAGGAGCGCGTCGTCGACGCCAAGCGCCGGTACTTATTGCGTGGGATCAGGCTGCCGGCAGACATCCGCGACGCGATTGATACGCTGCTGCGGCAGGCCGAACTATTTTGATCTAACGCTTTACCTGCGCACTATGCGATGGTTGGTCGCCAGCAAGAGGTCACAACGGGTCTTGCCAAGCTCCCCCTCTGTCGGCACGCATTGCTCCGCTAGTCAAGGTGAAAGGCATAGCGGGTGGAACAACGGCCATCCTGTTGCACTTAGTAGGCGGAATCGGTTCATAGTGTGGGAGTAAAATGAATGGGTGAGGGTAGCAATCGATTGCGGGACATCTTGTCCCCCGAAGTGCCGAGTTCGACGTACCGTTGTTCTGGGACGCCTCGACGGCACGGCAGTAACGATTTAGACGCACAGCCGCATTCACTTTGATCCACTGGTCCTCTAACATGGCGCGAGAACGCACGCAACCCTTCGGAATAGGAGACGATTGCGTCGTTTTACCGGTGAGGCATCGCGACGCATTCGCCGAAATGTTTCGGTTAGATGGGCGGCCGCCTACTGCTACTTCGCCGCGAAAGGGGCAGGGAACCCCGGGCACGTCGGCGAGGGAGTCAGGTATCCAAGACTTCAGCACATGTGCCACGTGACGCATTTCATCGTTCCAAGTGGCGCTTGTGCGTCGGCGAAGACATCAGAAGAACGAGGCGACGGAGCGCAAGGAATGAACGTCGAGGACGAAGTCGATGACGCTGTTACGTACGCGCGTCGAGTAGCGATCAGCTTGGGAGTTGGCAGGACTCTTAGGAACCGACTCAATTCGGCAGTCTCGATCCACGAGGTTCTCAAGCACGGATTACCTCGGCGCGCTCTGCTGCGTGCAATAAGATCGGCGGGCATTCCGATGACCGAACTGCTTCCGGTTTTCGGGATTAGTGCGCGCACTCTTATGCGCCTGAGGAGCGCTCCGAACAAACTCCTGGATACCGAGCAAAGCGGGCGCGTGTGGCAGTTTGCTGAGCTTATGGCCAAGGCGGAAGATGTTTTTGGCTATTGTGAGAATGCCGTTCAATGGATGTTGCGGCCGGCCATGGCTCTCGAGAATCGTCGCCCCCTTGAGCTCTTGACTACCCCGGTGGGTGCGCAGCTCGTCGACGATGTCTTAGATCGAACGAAGTTTGGCGTCTACCAGTGAGTGAATGACGCGGCTGCCGCGCGAACCTGGCCCGATCGTCGAAGCGAACGTTCCGATGCCAGTGTTGCAGGACCTGATGGGTCACCCGGCGCCAAGCACGACCATGACACGGATCTCTGGCGCCGGCGCGAAGCAATTTGACGCTGTCGACCGCGCCTTCGATTAGCGAGATTTTCGTCCGAGGTAGGGTGTTGACCGCAGGTTGCGCAGCTGTGTGCCCTGGACGCCTTAACTCGAGCGAACCTCGCCGTGCTCGTACATGTCGTTCCAACGCTGCGTCGATTCCAGCGCGGTGCCCATGCCACCGTCGAGCTCGCCCCCGTCCGCATCGGCGAATGTCCGCTCGAGTCGCCGGCCCATACCGAGTAGGACAGCAAGGCAAAGCAAGCTCCCAACGGCAGCGATTCCGGTAAGCAGGATCTGAATTCCTTCGGCCCAGGTCATAAGACTCACTGCGTTTCTTAGAGTCGGCACTTGGCGGGGTGCTGCGATCGCAACCGGCTCGCGCGCCAAAGGGGGGTCATAGTCCGTGCCGCCATTGTGCGATGCGCCATGCGATATGTTATTGCTGCGATGCACAATGTCAAGTGCTCGCTAGGATGGCGGAAAGTGGGGCGAAAAGCGCCGCTGTTTCGTCGCCGCTGGGATCCACGGGTATTGACGGGAATTAGCGCGCATTAGTGGTCAACGCCAACCGTCGGCCACTCGCCTCGCGCGAACGAATAGTTGCGCTGGCGTTGCGGACCAAAGCTCCGATGGGGCGCCAACGAACTCGCACGATAAGAAGACATTATCGCGATATGCTCGATAGGCTTCGAGCCGCCATCTGCCAAAACGACCCCAAAAACCGCGTTCGCAACGCCAAAAATGCCGCAATTCGCGCAGGCCAACGGGGTTCTGAATCATTCGGGACGCGATTGCCGGCGCCGGCGGTCTCTGAAGATGCCGTCTCGCGATAAAGGTGAGTGGAGCGAATGCCTTTAGCTGGCGCCAGCGACCTTTTCGGCACTAAATCGGACCTCGTGCCGCTCCTCGGCGAGGGCCGCATTGCGATGCCGCCGCCGCGGCCGCTTGGCACCCCACACCTCGCGTACCTGCGCGCGTTGGTCCAGAAAATCGATCCGCAAGACGCTGCCGCTCGCTATCTACCGAACCAGGAGCGGGCAACGCTGCCGGAGCAGCTGCGCATGCTGCAGTTCTTGCAAGGTGAATTCAGCCGCGCCGATCGGATCCGCAACCGCGCGGTCCCGCTCGCGACCGGCATACCGTTTGCGCCGCTCGATAACTTGTTGCGCCGCGAGGTCGAGGACCGCGCGCTCGTGCGCAACCGCGCCCCCGAGACGAGGAGCTTCGAGCAATTCGCGGACACCCAGCCCGAGGGTTTCGATCGCGCCGAGTTGCGCGAGATTTATTTAAACGACCTCGCAACTCGCGCGCATAGACGGCGCCGCAGTTCTGCGCGCGACTGGGATGTGCAAGGCGCTTTGCGCGCCATCGATGCGTTGAAGGAGTTCATACAGACGCCGGCCGCACCCGCGCACCGCATCGCCGCGTGGTTCACGCCCGGCATCGTCAAGGCACTCGCCGCGCAGAACGTCAACACGATCGGCGAGCTGCTCGCGTTCATGAATCAACACGGCTACCGCTGGTACCGGCGAGCCCAGCGCATCGGGAAGTTGCGCGCCGCGCGCATCGCGCGCTGGTTACTCACCGACTGCCGGCTTGCCGCGGGCACCTTGACTGCGCTGGCACTTACCCCCCGCACCTCGCTCACCAACGACACGATGCTCGCGGTGCGCGAGGGCAGGGGGCCGATTCGGCCGCTGCAGCACGTAGTGCTGCCGCTTGCGCTGGATGGGATGCGGGGCGAGTTTCGTGCTCGCGACGGCCGCTGCACGATCGGTGCGCACAGTGATGTGAAAGCAATCGAGCGCTGGCTGCACGCGCAGACGAACAACTCCAACACGCGCCGCGCCTACGAGCGCGAAGCGGAGCGCCTTCTGCAATGGTGTGTGCTGGAGAAGGCCAAGCCCTTGTCGTCGATGACGACCGATGACGCGATCGAATACCGCGAGTTCCTGGTGGGGATAGCTGATCCCGCCGCGCACTGGCGGTGGCGCACGCCACGAGCCGCCTGGATCGGTCGGCGTAGTCAGCCGCGGGCGAGTCCGCACTGGCGCCCATTCACCGGGGGCTTGTCGAAGGCCTCGATCGAACGCGCGCTTGTGATCGTGCGCAGCCTCTTTGGCTGGCTTAACAAAGTGGGCTATCTCGATCGCAACGCGTGGAGTGGGGTGAACACGCAGCTCGCATCACACCGGGCGTTTAAGGCCGACGTCGCTGCGCAAGACGTGCAGGGCAGGGCGTTGTCGGTCGCGCAGTGGCGAGCGGTCGATCAGAGTTTGGCCGAAATAGGGCGCGATGCGCGCGGGTTGCGGCTGCGATTTTTAGTGCGCTTTGCGATAGCGACGGGGCTGCGGCGCGATGAGATTGCCGTGGCCACCACGGGGCAGATCAAAGCGGTGAGGTTGCGGACCGCCACCGATGCGCAAACGCGCAAGGAGCCCAACGGTGCAAACGCGGCGCGCTACAGCATTTATGTGAACGGCAAGGGCGGCAAGGTGCGCGAGGTGCCGCTCGCGAAAAGTGTGATCGCCGCACTGGGCGAGTATTTCAACGCGCGCGGCTTGAACGCTGACCCGACACTCAATCCACCGGCCACCGCGCTCGTCGCGAAACTTCGCGGTGAAGTCGAACGGCCACGCAAGCGGGCTCCTGCAGAGGCAGGTGCGCTGCAAACCGCGGCCGCGGGCGGGTTGCACGCGGAGCGCATTTACGCAATATTGAAGTGGGCGTTTCGGTTGGCCGCGCAGCGCATGAAAAGTGATGGTCAGGACGACGAAGCTGCGCGCCTTGCGCGTGCCACCCCACACTGGACGCGCCACACCTTCGGCACCATGGCCGCCGAAGCCAACGTCCCGATGCCGGTGCTGCAGGGATTGATGGGGCACTCGGCGCCGACCACGACGATGAAATACTTTTCTCGCCGGCGCGAGGCGCAGTTCGAGGCGATTGACCGGGCGTTTGAGTAGTGAAGATTCGCGTCACTACCTTAGAAGGCAGGGCGCGCAGAGGTGCCTACAACGCTTAGCTCGAGCGAACCTCGCCGTGCCCGTAGAGGTCGTTCCAACGCTGCGTCGATTCGAGCGCTCCACCGTCATGCTCGTCGCCGTCAACGTCGGCGAATGTCCGCTCGAGTCGCCGGCCCATACCAAGCAGAACGGCAAGGCAAAGCAAGCTGCCAACCGCGGCAATTGCGGTAAGCAGGATCTGAATTCCTTCGGCCCAGGTCATAAGACGAACTCCTTTTTTCCGAGAAGTCAGCACTTGGCGACGCCACAAGAACCGCGAAAGGCCATCTGTTGTGCGTCGCACCAATTGTATTGCAATGGCGCTGTGACAGGCCTCAGTGACAGGGTTAGCCGAAGGCGCAGTCACGCGCACATATGACGCAGGGAGGATTGAAGGAGACTGATGTAAGATGCGTGATGCGTGATTCACATCAAAAGGAACGGCTGTGAGAACCACCCTTGCCATCGACGACGACGTCCTGTCTGCAGCGAAGAGTCTGGCGCAACGACACAACAAAAGCGTCGGCGAAGTCATCTCGACGCTTGCCCGCCAAGGCCTGCTGCGCGACGCGCCCACGACGCAAGATCGTGACGGCGTGCCGCTGCTTCACAACCGCGGCGACGCCGCGCCCGTGACTATGGAGCTTGTCAATCAGTTGCGCGATGAGTTGCCGTGACGACCTATCTGCTCGACGTCAACGTGCTCATCGCGCTTGTGGATCCGGCGCACGTACAGCATGAGCCCGCGCATCAGTGGTTCGCACACACGGGGCGCGCGTCCTGGGCGAGCTGCCCGATAACGGAAAACGGACTACTCCGCATTCTGGGCCACCCGCGCTACCCGAATTCACCGGGCACTCCCGCGGCGGTGGCAAAGATCCTTGCTGGGCTCCGCGCGTTGCCTGGTCACGTGTTCTGGCCGGACGACATCAGCTTGATGGACACCGCGAGAATCGATGCGACCCGGCTACTGAGCCACGAACAATTGACCGATACCTACTTGATTGCTCTTGCTGCGGCGCACGGCGGGCAATTGGCAAGCTTCGATCGTCGTTTAGTGCATGACGCAGTGCTCGGAGGGATGCAGGCATTGCAACTGATCTGAGCAGGCGGGTCGGAACGATCGGCTCAATTGTTGGGAACCTTAGATCGTGCTAGCGGCGCTCAAGGATCGTGCTAGCGATTGCGTGCGCCAAGTTTTTGATCTGGAATGCAGTGCCGGCGAGGGAGCGATGTCCGAGGCCGCTATGTGGCCGAGTAGTTCCAGGGCTGAGCGACCAGACGGCCTCGGACAAAGTGTCATTCAGGATCATCTTCGATAGCGACGAAGTCAGCGGATACCAGGCGGCAGATCACCCCTGCTGATTGCGGTAGCTTGCGGCGAGCTACCTCGTGGATGCGCTCTTTGCCGGCGATGAATGCATTGAGCAAGACGCCCTCTTGGTGTGTTGATGCGGCGAAGTGGTCCACGAGGGCACGTTCCGAGATTTCACACGTCACATTTTTGCCGTCCATGACGGCCTCGAACAACACGCTGTAGTTTTGCGCGACGCGTAGATTTCGATTTGGGAAAGTGATGATAGGCATGAGAACCTCTGAACCTCTCTCCTCGGTTCATCGGCTGTCAGCGTCGGGGCATCAGGTGTTCAGCGCATCTAACGAAGAGGCG
>Ga0137409_10005562_pt1 | contig 13126 bp, 11 predicted proteins | sample CZODoug1_16funga_FD_122059 | JGI IMG/M metagenome (GOLD analysis project Ga0137409, IMG submission 122059) | Vadose zone soil fungal communities from Angelo Coast Range Reserve, California, USA - CZODoug1_16fungal (Hybrid Assembly) | ecosystem: Environmental > Terrestrial > Soil > Vadose zone...
ATCGCAGAATGGATCGCGAGCGACACGAAACCGACGCCGAACAGGCGTTTCTTCCCGGTCTTCCACTCGGATTCGAGGAGCATGAGAACCACAGATCCACCTCCCCCGTGGGGCCTTGACCCCGGGAGTCGTGTATGCAACACAATGATAATGGGGTAGGCGCGAGCGTGCCAACCTGTAACACTTCAGGCACCGAACGAGAACGGCCACCTCGAAAGACTGAGGTGGCCGTTTATGAACGACGCGGTGGCAACTAGGGGGACCCCGACGCCGGAGTGAGCGAGTAGTCGACCGGCAGGTTGATGAACACGCGCACGCCCCGACCATGCAACCGGGCCGGACGGAACAGTGCTTTCACGACCCAGTCCTTGGTCGGTTGGTCGAAGGCCGGGTTGGGACTCTTCATGATCTTCACCGACGCGGGTTCCACGCGCCCGGTCGTGTCGATCACAGCGCGCAGGATCACCCGACCCTGAATTCCCGCTTGTTTCAGAAGCGGGGGGTACTCGGGTGGTGGGGCCGACAGCAATGCCGGCCGCTCCTCCACCAGGGCTTCCGCATACACCTCACTCCCGCTCACAACGATTCCATTCGCCCGGCCGCCTTCGATGCCTGAGCCCGAATAGTCCTTGGGATCGAAGCGCTGCTGCAGATCCACCGGTGGAATGTCGGTGGGGATCTGCGCCGGTACGGTAACGGTCTGGAACCCTCTGAGCGCGTCCACCAGCTGGACCGGGGTTGGGTCCGCCGGCTTCTGCTGCGTCTCTGGTGTCAGCAGCACTACTGTCGTGTCCATTCTGACACGCGAGTCGCTCGGAGCGGCGTGCAGCGTCGCGTAAACGACCCCGGCGATCAACGCGGAATGAATTGCGAGCGAGCTTAAGCCGACGCGGAGAAACCCCGTGCTGCGGGTCTTTCCCCGGAACTCAAGAAGCGAGAACCCCACGGATCCACCTCCGGTGCGTTTGGAGCTAACGATCGTGCGGCCACATCCGGGGCTGAGAGTCGTGGGACGGCGTCCCCCGGTCTTCCAGAAGTAAGACGTAGAGGCGGCGCCGAAGGTTGCGCCCGCGCGGTCCGGGGCGTGTCAGTATGCAGCGACCGGGCGGCACGACCGGGGGGGTTGACGCCGCGGGTCCCGATGGCACAACAATGATGCGGGATTGATCGCCAGGAGTCGGGATGGCTGGGATGTGGGCCCGGTTGCGGGCCGACTTGAACCTGAAGCTGCGCCGCGGGGCATGGTACCGTATCACGCGGCTCGATCCGCTCCAGGCGGTGCTGGAGGTCGGTGGCCGTCTCCTGGAGATCCCCTCCGCGTTTCTGCAGGTGATCGAGCGGCCGCCCCGCAGGTGGACCGTGGTCCCGCGGCCGAGCGACGCCGTGCACCTCCCCGCGGACTGCGGCGACCGCTACGCCGTATGCCCGAGCTGCCGTGAGCGGCAGTCGCTCGCCGGACGGCCGCGCCGCATGAAGTGCCGGCGGTGCGGCGAGGACTTCGAGGTTGCCTGGTCCGAAGCGTGACAGGCCCCTGACATCTCCGGTGCAACCAATTGAGGCCTCCGTACGTCTTACAGGTCGAAGCGTGCGGTAATGACCAGCAGTCCGGGAGGCACTCAATGCGCGTGTATGCTTTGCTGCTCGGCATTCTTTTCACCACCGGCTACGGCTACGCCGCTCAAATCGCGGTGTCCTCGTTGAAGGGCAATGCGGCGACGGCGACCGAGCCCGCGGCCACGGTGCCGGCGGGAGGCGCTCTCGACGGGGTGTGGTACGGTGGAGTCCTCGCTCCCGTAACGGTCGAGTCCCGGAGCGACGGCACCAGAGCCGGCGCGACTCAGGGCAAAGTCTTGAGCCGACCGACCGTCCGGTGTACCGAGGCCGCGCCATCCCGATTCCACGCGGTGTCCTGAACCTTCCGAGGGGGGCTTCGGCCCCCTTCAACAGCCTTACGCCGTACCGTCAGTCGCCGTCCTGCGGTCGAAACCCCACCTCGCCAAGGCCCGTAAGACGTGCCAGTATGAAGCCTATCCGCAGCAGGGAGGGGCCGTGAGCGCATTCTGGGACACCTGGCGCAAGGAAATCATTCGCGGGTCGGCGTTGTTTTGCGCCGTGCTCGCGATCGGTCTTTTCGTGCACTATGCCGCGGGACGTGTGCGTAACGGTGTGATGAACGAGCTCCCTATGGCGCTGCGCGACTTGCGGAGTGAGTTCGGTCGGGACGACGGTGGCCCAGGTCGCTTGACCGGGGCCACTTGGACATACCGATCCAAGCTCCCCGCGAAACAGTGGGTGTGGATCCGGAACACACGGGGTTCCGTGACGGTGGAGCCGGCCAAGGGTGATTCGCTGCAGGTTTCCGCCGTGAAGACCTACCGGTCGTCGGACACCGGGAGCGTACGCCTAGTCGCCGTGCCCTACCAGGGCGGCGTTGCCGTCTGCGCGCTGTGGGGCAGCGACAGCGCGTGCGCCCCCGGGCATCAGGACATCGAGCTGCGAGGCAGGCGCCACAACGACGTGGCTGTGGACTTTACCGTGCGACTGCCGCGCACCGCCGGTCTGGGTGCTATGACGATGGTGGGGGACGTGCATGTGACGGGGGCGCGTGGCCCCCTGGTGATCCACACCGTAAGCGGCGACATCGATGTGGCGACTGCGAAGGGCCCCGTGAAGGCTGAGTCGATGAACGGCGACGTGCGAATCCGTGTGGAGTCGTTCGGTGACACCGGTGGCGTGTCCGCCCGCACCATCAACGGCTCGTTGACCGCCGAGCTCCCGGCGCAACTCGACGCGCAAGTGGAAGCGAACACGGTGAACGGCTCCATTACCACAGACTATCCGTTGACGGTGAACGGCCAGTTCACGGGCCGCCATGTGAAGGGAACGCTCGGGCGGGGCGGGCGCGACGTCCACCTCGAAACCGTGAACGGCTCGATCAAGATGAAGAGAGCAGTCTAGCCACGGCGTCCGGGAAGGTGCGGACGTCGATGGGCTTGGAGAGGTAGCCGTCGAAGCCGGCTGCCAGCGCTTTCTCCCGGTCGCCCGGCATTGCGTGGGCCGTGAGGGCGACCACCTTCCAGGGGTGGTCGCCCTCGATGCGTTTCACATCCCCTAACACGCTGTAACCGTCGCGTCCAGGCAGCTGGATGTCGAGCAGCACGAGAGCGGGGGGCGGCTGCTCCGCCAGCAGTGTAGCGACCAGCGGCTCGCCCGACATGAGGCCGATGACGCGGTGGCCCTTCATGGTCAGCAGAGCAGTGATGAGCTTCAGGTTGTCGGGCTGATCCTCCACGACCACGATCGTTGCCATCAGGCGTGCTCCGGCCGGCTCTCGGCGCGCCGCAGGGTGAACCAGAAGGTGCTGCCCGTGCCAAGCTCCGAGTCCACGCCGATGGTGCCGCCGTGCAGCTCCACGAGTCGCTTGGAGAGCGCGAGCCCCAGGCCTGTTCCTTCGTAGCGGCGGCTCTCGCTCGCGTCGAGCTGCACGAATTCCTGAAACAGTTTGCGCTGGTCCGCGGGGGCGATCCCGATGCCCGTATCGGTCACGGCCACGCGCACGCGCGCCGTGTCTTCGAGCCGCGCGCTCAGCGTGACGCGGCCGCCATCGGTAGAGAACTTGATGGCGTTGGACAGCAGGTTGAGCAGCACCTGGCGAAGGCGACCCCGGTCGGCCGTCACGACGAGGTGATCCGGCAGCGGCTCGATCACGAGCGTGTGCCGCCGGGCCTCGAGCTGCGCGCGGACGGTGTCCGCGGCGTCCCGGAACAGCGCGCCCATCTCCAGCGGCTCGAGCCGCAGCTCCATCCGGCCGGCCGCGATCTTCGAGAGGTCGAGCAGCTCATTGATCAGCTCGAGCAGGTGGCGGCCGTTGCGCGCGATCGTCTCGAGGTAGTCGCGCTGCGTCTCGGTGAGAGGGCTCTCTGGCGCCGCCATCGTCAGGAGCAGGTCGCTGAACCCGATTACGCTGTTGAGGGGTGTGCGCAGCTCGTGCGACACATTCGCGAGGAACTGGTCCTTGAGCTTACCCGCCTGGTCGAGCTCGGCGTTCAGGCGCGACAGCTCGCGGTGCTGCTCCTCCAGCTCGGCGTTCTGCGACTCGAGGCGCTGCGCGGCGCGGCGTACCTCCACCGCCAGGCGACGCGTATGCTGATGTGCCGATTCGCGCTCGCAGGCGATGGCCAGGTTGGGCGCCGCGTGCTCGAGCGCTACGCGTGCGTCGGCGGACAGCTCCCCCGGCACGGTCGCGACCAGCAGCCCCACCAGTCGACCCTGGGAGCGCAGGGGCGCAAGCGCGAGCCCTCCGCCGGCATCGGCGTCCGCGGTGGCGAGGTGTAGCTGCGTCCGTACAGGTCCGGCTGCGGTGCCTGCATAGTAGATGACGGTGACCGCGTCACCCACCAGCTGGCGCACGACGTCGCGCGCCAGGGGTCGGGCCGTGGCGCGGCGCACGGCCGTCGGCCCCCATTCGTTGGTGTCGTATTGCGGCTGGTAGAGCGCCAGCGCGGCCGCGTCGATGGCGCCCGCGATCACGTCGAGCGCGGGGCCGAAGCTGCCCCCGGCGCTGGCCTCGCGCGGCGGCGCGTTCAGTGCCGTCAGCAGGCGCCCAACCTGGTCCTGCATCCGCTCGCGCCAGGCGAGCGCCGCCGCCATCTGATTCACGCCGTGCGCGATCCTGCCGAACTCCTCGGGCTGGTTCTCGTCGAGGCGTTCGTCGTAGTGGCCCGCCGCCACTCGCTGGAGCGCGCCCACGACGTGGGCGAACGGGGTCGCGAGGCGGCGGCGGTTGTACCACAGGCCCACGCCGAGTGCCACGAGCACGATCACGAAGATGACCGTCGTCTGCGCCGCCGCTTGGATCGCGTTGTCGCCGACTTCGGCGGCAAGCTCCCGCATGGCCGCGATGGGCGGCTGCAGCGCGGGGAGAGGCGCGATCCGGGCCAGCTGCTCGAGCCGCTGGCTGAGGTCGATCATGTCGGCCTGGGTGCGTCGGGCGCTCCGCCAAATGGCGATCTGGTCGGCAACGCCGGCGATCGCGATGACGAGGAACGCCGCGGCGAACAAGCGGCTGATGCTCGGAACGGGCGAAGGGCGAACCGGCGCTGGATCGGTCATGCGAGCGCTACAAATAGGGGAATGGCGGGCGGCAGGACAAGAGCGGCGGGGGCGCCGCCACGCTGGCGTGGGGCTGTGGCGCGCTGTAAGCTAGCCCCCACATCCCGTGCCCGATCTGCTCGACTCCCTTCGTGAGGCTCTCGCTGACCGCTACGCGGTCGAGCGTGAGCTCGGTCGGGGGGGCATGGCGACGGTGTTCCTCGCGCAGGACCTGAAGCACCATCGGTCGGTCGCGATCAAGGTGCTCCACGCGGAGCTCACCGCGGAGCTCGGCGCCGAGCGGTTCCTGCGCGAGATCGAGATCGCCGCGCGGCTGCAGCATCCCCACATCCTGCCCCTCTACGACTCCGGGGCGGCGGCCGGGTTCCTCTATTACGTGATGCCCTACGTCGAGGGGGAGTCCCTGCGCGACCGCTTGACGCGCGAGAAGCAGCTCCCGCAGGAGGATGCGCTCCGCATCGCCACCGAGGTGGCGGGGGCGCTGGCGTACGCACACAGCCGCGGAGTCGTACATCGGGACATCAAGCCCGAGAACATCATGCTCTCGGGCGGCACGGCCGTAGTGACGGACTTCGGCATCGCGCGCGCCGTGAGCGCGGCGGGAGACGAGCACCACCTCACGCAGACCGGGACCATCATCGGCACGCCGGCGTACATGAGCCCCGAGCAGTCCGCGGGAGCGAGTGAGATCGACGGCCGCAGCGACGAATACGGCCTGGCGTGCGTCGTGTACGAGATGCTGGTGGGCGAGCCGCCCTTCACGGGGCCCACCGCGCAGGCCATCATCGCGCGGCACTCGCTGGACATGGTCTCGCCGCCGTCGATCGTGCGCGCCACCATCCCCGATGCGGTGGAGGGAGCGATTCTGCGCGCGCTCTCGAAGGTACCGGCCGACCGCTATCCGACCACCGCCCTGTTCGCGGAAGCGCTGAACACGCCGTCCGCCGCGACGGGGGCGTATCGCCGGGCGACGCTCGAGCGTGCAATTAAGCGGCCGCGCCCCGCGCTCTGGCGGATCGCCCCGGTGGCTGCGGTCGTGGCGGCACTCGCCGGATACCTCGCGATTCGGTCGGCGCGCGCCGGACGCGGGAGCGCCGTGGGCGGGCTCGACCCCCGGCACGTAGCCGTCCTCTACTTCGAGGACCTGAGCGCGGGAAAGAAGCTGGGATACCTCGCAGATGGCCTAACGGAGGCGCTGATCGACGCCCTGAGCCAGGTGCCCGCCCTCACGATCATCTCGAAGAACGGCGTCGCGTCGTATCGCACTCCTGACGTGGCGCCGGACAGCCTGGCCCGCGCCCTGAGCGTGGGCACCATCGTCCGCGGCGACGTCGAAGAGACCGGCAATCGCTACCACGTGGCCGTGCGGCTGATCGACGGAGCGAGCGGGGCGGACTACGAGAGGGCGAGCTTCGAGCAGCCGGCGGGTAACCTCCTCGCGATGCGTGACAGTCTGGCCAGCAAGGTCGCCGAGTTCCTGCGGCTGCGACTTGGGGAGGAAGTACGGCTTCGCGAAGAGCGGGCGGGTACCCGGAGCGTGGCGGCGTGGTCGCTGCTCCAGCGGGGGGAGAAGGAGAGGAAGGACGCCGACGCGAGCCTCGTGGCGGACCACGTGGACGAGGCGTTCGCCGGATTTGGGCGGGCGGACTCGCTGCTCAAGGAGGCGGAGGCCGCCGACCCGCGTTGGGTGGAGCCGATCGTACAACGCGCACGGGTGACATATGCCCGGTCGCGAGGCGTGCGCGATTCTCGTGAGATCGACAAAGTGCTGCAACTGGCGCTGCGACACGCTGAGCGCGCGTTCCAGATGGAGCCGCAAAACCCTGACGTGCTGGAGATCCGGGGCACCATCCGCTTCGTACGCTACGTGCGTGGACTCGAACCGGATGCCAGGGCGGCCGAGCGCCTTCTGGCCTCGGCGAAAAGCGACCTCGAGGAAGCCACCCGGCTCAACCCGAATCAGGTTGATGCATGGAGGGCGTTGTCGCGCCTCTATTACGACGAAGAGGATCTCGTGGCAGCGAACCGGGCTGCTCGAGCTGCCTACGAGGGCGACGCGTACCTGACTGGCGCGGACGCGATTCTGGATCGTCTGTACGCCACCTCCTATGACCTCGAGCTGTTCCAACCGGCCATCGATTGGTGCGAGAAGGGCCACCGTCGATTCCCGAATGATCCCCGGTTCGTCGAGTGTCAGCTCATGCTCCTATTGAGCAAGGCACGAGACCCAGATGTCGCTGAGGCGTGGCGGCTTGCGGATGAGACGGTCCAGCTGAGTCCAGAGGGGAATCGAGCGTTCCAACGGCTATACGAGCGGGTGTGGGTCGCCGCGGTGTTGGGGCGGGCGGGACTCAAAGACAGCGCCCGGCGAGTGCTCGAGCGCTCGCGTAGCACTCCGGAGATCGATCCGGAGCGCGAGGTGCTGGGGTCCCAGGCGGCTGCCTACACGATGCTCGGCGACAAAGATCAAGCGGTACGACTCCTGAGTGAGTACCTGGTCGCCAACCCGCGGCATCGCGAGGGGTTTCGGAAGAACGTCCATTGGTGGTGGCGGGGACTGCAGGACGATCCGAGATTCAAGGCGCTCATCGGAGCGCGGTAGACTAGTCGCATCTGTCACACTTCTGCTACAACAATTGATTGCCAGGCGGCCGGACCGGCGATGTACGGACGGGGTTCTCCCGCCTAATCCCAGGCGCCACCTCGGTCCGAATCTTGCCCGTCGCATGGCCCAAGAGCTTCGGCGTGCGGCTGTCTCGCCCCGACAGGAGCCGTTCCCATGAAACGCTGGGTATTCGTGGTCATTGCCACCGCCGCCATCTCTGGATGCACGGAGAGGCAGGCCCTGCAGTCCCCCGCGATCGGGCGTCCCGTCGCGCTGATTCTCGACGGCGCCCACAATGGCGACCCGAGTTTCTTCTTCCTCCCGCCCCTGGTTGCCAACCCGATCAACGATCCGCACTTCATTGCCACGGCGTTCGACGGTACGCTCTCGCCGACGGTCGAGGTGTGCCGGCTCACGGGAGACCCGAGGAACCCCCCGGCCGGAGGGGTGTTGTGCACGGGCGCGGTGGTATTCGGGCCCGTCAACGCGACCCTCGACGCGACCAACCAGCAGTATCAGGTCAACTGGGACACAAAGGCCCCTCCCGGGCTCGACGCCACGCAGTTCTATCGGATCCGGGTGCGCGGGGCTGCGGGCAAGAGCGTTCTCGGGTTGCTCGACGTCGACCCCGTAGATCAGGGCATGAAGAATCTCAGAACCGGGGACGTCGTGCAGTTTCAGGATGGCCGGACGCTGCCGATCAAGTTCCGGATCCAGCAGGGCGAGCAGTGCACCCTCAATCCGGACTGCGTCACGCAGACCGTGGGCTCGGGCGGCGCAACAATCGTCACGAGCGAAGCAGACGGCGGAGTCACCGGGGCGGGAGTCAAGATTCTCTCCGGCGCGCTGAATCCGGGCGAGGAGATCACGGTGACGATCTCCAAGCTGACTAACCAACCGTGCTTACCGAGCTTCGACCCCCCGCAGTTCGAGGGCTGCTACCGCTTCACTTCCAACCCGCCACTCAGCGCGCGCCCTGGCGGAGGGTTCAACCCGGGCTTCGAAGCCATCCTCGCGATCTGCGTGGAGCTGCCAATCACGATCACGCAGGCGCAAGAAGACCAGTTGCAGCTTTACGCATTCGACGGAGTGCAGGGCACGCGGGTTCTTCCCAATGCTCCTGCCGGCTTCCTGCCGTGCGAGCCCCACCGGTTCGGTCTCGGCCCTGCGTCCGTGTGGCGCGGGATGCTCGACCACTTGGCCGCGCTCGCCCTGCCGCAGCCGGCCTACGCCTCCATGGTCCACCTGGGCGTCGGTGGCCGCAGCTGCTGCTTCAGCGATGTCACCTGGGGGCTACCAGCCCTGGACGGGGTCTCTGCCGGGAATGGCCAGACAGCAGTGTCGGGGACGGCAGTTCCAATACCGCCCGCGGTGCTCGTGACCGACGGAACTGCAGCCAACTCCCCCGTCGCCGGGGCCACGGTGCACTTCCGCATCGCTTCGGAAGGTGGAGGTAGCGTAACACCGACGCAGGTCGTGACGGGCGCAGACGGTATCGCGCGTGTCACTTCCTGGGTAGTCGGCCAAGGGACGAACCGGCTGGAAGCGTTTGCGACGGGCATCGGCCCCGCGCCCACGTTTCCGATCACATCGGGCTTCCTGACGGAGGGCGTCGTGCCGTTCACAGCGAGTGGAGTAACCATTTCGACCACGGTGACGGATCCAGTGGGTGACGCTGGTACAGGGAATCCGGATCTTGTGAGCGGAATGGCCTCGGCAGGCAACGGTAATCTCACTCTTTCCGTGCAGTTCGCACCCGGAACGTTTGATCCGGCGACGACGCACGCCCTCTTCAATCTGGACATCGATGAGAACCCGGCGACGGGCTTCCAGGGCATCGACAACGGAGGCAGGGACGTCGGCGTGTTGGGCGTCGAGTATCTCGTTTTCCTGGGCTCGGCTTCGGAGGGCGGCAACGCGACGATCATGCGCTTTAATGGCGAGGGCTTCAGCACGATCGGCACGGCGCCCGTCAGCTTCTCGATAAACGGCATGGATGTCGTGATCCCCCTCTCGCTTCTGGGGAACGACGACGGCCAAGTGACGTTCCGCGTCGAAGTCCAGACGCAGACGAGCCCATCCCCGGCGTACACCGGCGTACTGGACTGGATGCCGGATTTCACACTGCCGCCCGGCCGTCTCGAATTTCCTCCACCGCCCAGTCCGTAGCCCGCGCGTCGAACTGAACAGGGGGCGGCCGTAACCCGGCCGCCCCTTCTCGTTTACGAGCTTCGGTGTTACGGCTAGCTTCAACCCGGTGCGCCCTACCTCCCTCGGCGTCATCGGCCTCGGCGCGATCGGCGGCTCGCTCGCCCTTCAGGCAAAGCGGGCCGGCATCGCGACGGTGCTCGGCTGGTCGCCCGAGCCCGCGGAGCGGGTGGCCGCGGCGCGCCAGGGCGCGCTCGACGACGCGCCGCCCCGCGCGGCGGACGTGGCGCGCGCGGTCGAGCTGCTCGTGCTGGCCGCTCCACCGGCCGCCAACCTCGAGCTGCTCGGCGCCCTCAAGCCACATGTCGGCGCGGGCGCGCTGATCACCGATGTCGCGTCGGTAAAGCGGGCGATCGTCGCCAAGGCGGAAGCCCTTGGGATCGGAAGCCGCTTTGCCGGCGGCCACCCCCTGGCCGGCACCCATGCACACGGTTTCGCCGCCGCGCGGGTCGATCTGTTCAAGGGCGCGACCGTGTACATCACCGCCACGCGCGACGGGGACGGCGCGGCGCGCGAGGTCTCGCACTTTTGGGAGAGCGTGCTGGACGCTCATCCGGTGCGCATCGACGCGGCTCAGCACGACCACCAGCTGGCGCTCACGAGCCATCTGCCGCAGGCCATGGCATCGCTGCTCGCTAACGTCTTCGCCCTCGCCGCGCCCGCGGGCGCGACGTTCGGGCCCGGTGCGCGTGATACCACCCGCCTCGCGTCGAGCGAGCCGGGGCTCTGGTCCGAGATCCTGCTCATGAACCGGGACGAAATACTTCCGGTGCTCCGCGCCCTCGAGGAGCCATTGGGCGAGCTCGAGCGCGCCCTCGAGACGGGGAACGCCCCGGCCCTGACCGCGTGGCTCAGCCGCGCGGCCCAGTGGCGCCGGCAGGCGGAAGCGTGAAGGTACGAGGCGTCGTCCGGCCGCCGGGCGACAAGAGCATCTCACACCGCGCCGTGATGCTGGCGGGGCTCGCTCGCGGCACGAGCCAGCTCGAAGGCCTGCTGACCGGCGCCGACGTCAAGAGCACCGCACGAGTCCTGCGGCAGCTGGGAGCGGACATCTCGTCCATCCGCGACGGCTCCACCGTGACGGTCCAGGCCTCCCGCATCTCGCGACCCGCGTCTCGCCTGAACTGCGGCAATTCCGGCACGACGGCGCGGCTCATGCTCGGCATCCTCGCGGGTCAGCGCTTCGCGGCGACGCTCACAGGAGACGCCTCATTGCGCCGCCGCCCAATGCGGCGGGTCACGGAGCCGCTGCGCGCCATGGGGGCGGAAATCCAGGAACGGGGCGGAGACGCGCTGCCACTCACCATCCGGGGCGGCCGGCTCCGCCCGCTTACTTACACGACGCCAGTCGCGAGCGCGCAGATCAAGAGCGCCCTGCTGTTCGCGGGACTCACAGGGAGGGTCGCGGTCACGATTCGCGAGCCGTATCGCTCACGCGATCACACCGAGCGGCTGTTCGTGCACCTCGGATTGGGGCTGCACGAGCGCCAGGGCGCGATCGTATACGAGCCATCGGCTCGTCCCGACATTTCCTCCTTCCGCCTTGCTGTCCCGGGCGACGCCTCGTCGGCGGCGTTCCTAGTCGCGGCCGCCGTGCTCGCCGAAGGCGGCGAGCTGGTGATCGAGAATGTCGGCGTCAACCCGACCCGCACGGGATTCCTGGTAGTCCTCGAGCGTATGGGCGCGCGGGTGGAGCGGGTGAACCTGCGGGACCAGGGCGGCGAGCCGGTGGCCGATCTCGTGGCTCGCCCGGCGGCGCTGCGCGGGACGGAAGTGAGCGCGGCGGAGGTGCCGACGCTGGTGGACGAGGTGCCCGTGCTCGCCGTCCTGGCGAGCCGGGCCGCCGTGGGGAGCGAGACGGTGTTCCGCGAGGTGGGCGAGCTTCGGGTGAAGGAAAGCAACCGGCTCGAGCTCATCGCGGCCAACCTGCGGGCGGTGGGTGCGGAGGCGGAAGCCCGCGGCAATGACCTGTTCGTGTGCGGCACGCAGCGACCCCCGCGCGGCCGGATCGACACGGCGCGCGATCATCGCTTGGCCATGGCGTTCGCGGTGCTCGGGACCGTGCCGGGGGCGGACGTCCGGCTGTCGGAACGGCGTTCGGTGGCCATCAGTTATCCCCGGTTCTTCCACGACCTGCGGAGCCTTCAGGAGACGTGACCCTCCGAGTGATCGCGATCGACGGCCCGGCCGCCTCAGGAAAGAGCTCGACGGCGTCGCTGGTCGCACGCCGGCTGGGATGGGTGCACCTCGACTCTGGGGCGCTGTACCGGGCGATTACGCTGGCGGTGCTCGACAACATCGGGGAGCGGGGAGCCGGGAGCGGTTCCCCCTGGTCCGCCCAACAGATCGTAGCGCTCGCCGAAGGCTTACCGGTGCGGTTGGTGCTCGTGGACGACGTGTTCCGCCCTGAGGTGGCGGGCGTGGACGTAGCCCAGGCGATCCGCTCCGAGCGGGTCACGCAACGGGTCTCTGAGCTCGCCGCCATCCCCGAGGTGCGCCACTGGGTGAATGTGCAGCAGCGGGAGGCAGTGCAGGCCCACGCTCGGGGGGTGGTGGTGGATGGGCGTGACATCGGGACGGTGGTGTTCCCCGACGCCCCGTTGAAAGTGTTTCTCACGGCGAGTCCTGAGGAGCGGGCCAGGCGCCGGGTGGGGGAGCGCCGGGATGGCGGACTGGGGGGTGGGGGAGGCGGGGGCGGGGGCGACGAGCTGCGACGGGAGGCCGAAGTGCTGGCGGCGCGAGACCGCGCCGATTCCACCCGGGCGGTTGCGCCGCTCAAGGCCGCCGCGGACGCGGTGGTGCTCGACACCACGCGGCTGTCACTCGAGCAGCAAGTCCAGGCCGTCGTGGCGCTGGCGCGGACGCGGCTGCCCGGCTAGGTTTTCGTGCTTGTGTTCCGGAGCCCGGGGATCGTCCCCGGGCCCATTGGTCCAAACTCGCAACCGAACCGGTGTCCTGAATGCTGGTAGATACGGAAAACCTGCCCGAGTCGAAGCCCGAAGCCGCCGCTCCCGCTCCCGCTCACTCCCACCTCCGCGTCCGCTCCGACCTGCACGAGGAGTATTCGTCGGACGAAATCGCGAAGATGACGGAGCTCTACGAGGGAACGCTCTCCAACATAGAAGAAGGCGAGATCGTCAAGTCGAAGGTGCTGCGCGTGACCGACACCGCCGTCATTCTCGACGTCGGGTTCAAGTCGGA
>Ga0137409_10005563_pt1 | contig 13125 bp, 10 predicted proteins | sample CZODoug1_16funga_FD_122059 | JGI IMG/M metagenome (GOLD analysis project Ga0137409, IMG submission 122059) | Vadose zone soil fungal communities from Angelo Coast Range Reserve, California, USA - CZODoug1_16fungal (Hybrid Assembly) | ecosystem: Environmental > Terrestrial > Soil > Vadose zone...
CGCCTTCTGCTGCAGCGCGCCTTCGGTGCGCAGGATCAGCCAGGTCGCGCCGAGGAGCACGTAGCCGCCGCACAGGCTCGCGCCGACCGCCACCGCGAACAGCCAGTAGCCGAAGCCCGGCGCGAAGCCGGTGATGTAGCGCCCGAGCATCAGCCCCTGCGCGAAGCTGGCGAGCGTCGAGCCCGCCCAGAACAGCCAGTTCCACAGCTCGCGGTGCCAGCCCTCGGCCTTGATCCTGAGCTCGAACGCGACCCCGCGCAGCATCAGGCCGACCAGCATCGCGGCGACCGGAAGATACAGCGCGCCCAGCACGACTCCGGATGCGGCGGGGAAGGCGACGAGGAGCAGGCCGATGCCGAGCACCAGCCAGGTTTCGTTCGCGTCCCAGAACGGGCCGATCGAGGCGACCATCAGGTCCTGCTCGGCGCGCTCGGCGGCGGGCATCAGCATGCCGACGCCGAGGTCGTAGCCGTCGAGCACCACGTAGGCGAGGATCGCGCCCCCCATCAGCGCAGCGAAGACGAGCGGCAGCAGCTCGGCGCTCATTTCCTCGCCATGTGCGTGAGGGTGACGATGTAGGCGATCAGCAGCACCGCGTAGGTCCCTATGTAGGCAGTGAGGCTCGCGCCCAGCGCCGCGCCGCCGGCCTCGCCCACGGCGTCGGCGGTGCGCAGGACGCCGGTGACCAGCCACGGCTGGCGCCCGATCTCGGTGGTCAGCCAGCCGGCGAGCACCGCGATCCAGCCGGAGAACGTGAAGCCGGCGAAGGCCCACAGCAACCACCGAGGGGGATCTTTCAGGAAGAAAACACTTCCCCAGGAGAGCAGCAGCATGAGAACCCCCATTCCGACCATCACGCGGAAGGCGAAGAACACCGGCGCGACCGGAGGGTGGTCCTTGAACGCGTCGATGCCCTTCAGCTCGCCCTCGAACCGGTGCGTGAGGATGAGCGCCGCCCCCCTGGGAAGCTCGACCGCAAATCGATTCGTCCGCTGGTCTTCATCGGGAATGGCAAACAGCACGAGGGGCGCGCCTTTCTGCGTCTCCCACAGCGCTTCCATCGCCGCGATCTTCGCCGGCTGGTGCTCGAGCGTGTTGAGCCCGTGCTGGTCGCCGGCCAGCATCTGCAGCGGCACCAGCACCGCCGCAAGCCGCGCGCCGAAGCGCAGCGTGCCGCGCGCGCCGGCATCGTCGGGCGCCTTCAGCAGGCGCCACGCCGACAGCCCGGCGACCAGGAACGCCGCGGTGATTCCCGAGGCTAGCAGCATGTGGACCAGGCGGTAGGGAAACGAGGGATTGAAGATCACTTCCCACCAGCTGCCGGCGATGAGCGTGCCGTTCTCGAGCGTGTGGCCGGCCGGCGTCTGCATCCACGAGTTGAGCGCCAGGATCCAGAACGCCGACACCGTGGTGCCGAACGCGACGATCGCCGCGGAGGCGACGTGCACCCAGCCGGGCACGCGGTTCATGCCGAACAGCATCACGCCGAGGAACGTCGCCTCGAGGAAGAACGCGGTCAGCACTTCGTAGGCGAGCAGCGGGCCGGCGATGCTGCCGACCTTGTTCATGTAGCCCGGCCAGTTGGTGCCGAACTGGAAGGTCATCGTCACGCCCGTGACCACGCCCATGGCGAAGCTGAGCGCGAACACCTTCACCCACAGGCGGTAAGTCTCGAGCCAGGCCGCGTCGCGCGTGACTTCATAGCGCAGGCGGAAGTACACCAGCACCCAGCCCAGGCCGATGGTGATGCTCGGGAACAGGATGTGGAAGGCGATGTTGAGCCCAAACTGCACCCGGGCGAGCAGCAGCGCTTCTTCCATGGCCCGACAGTATTGTCTGAAAAATGCAACAGGTACAGCAAAGGTGATGTACATCACACCAGTTCCATCCGGCCGGCTCGTATGATCGGCGCATGGAACCCCCCATCCATCCGTTCGTCGCAGGCGCCTCGGTCGCGGTGATCCTGCTGTCGGGCGTCGGCATCGCGGCGGTGACCGGTTACCTGCCGGGCTCAACCGCGCAGAAGGCGCAGCACGCCGTAGTGGTCGAGGTGAAGGAAGTCGAGCGCAGCGCGCGCAGCAACAAGCGCTTCGACATTTCAGTGCGCCTGCAGGATGGCTCGGTCAAGACCGTGTCTTCGGGCGCGCCGCCGGCCTGGAAAAGCGGCGACAAGGTGCGCGTGGTGAACGGCAGGCTCGAGCCGGTCTGAGCGGCCCGATCAGGTCCCGCGGCAGGAGCCCGGCAGGTATCTCGGCAGCAGGTCGGTGCCGTCGGCCGCGGCGCCGCAGCGCCAGCCGAACAGCCCGCTGCCCATGTTCGAAGCGACGCTCGCCGCGGTGTTCGCGTCGATGAGCGGCACCAGCGTCACGACCTTGGAGTTCACGCCGGAACTGATGCCTTGGATGGTCGCGGTCACCTTGCCGTCCGGGTCGGTCGCGACACCGGCGACGTACTTTGACAGCACGCCGCTTTCGCATTGCCAGTTATTGGCGCCGGGCGGGCTTCCGGCCGACTGATAGATCTCGGTAATGGCGGTGCGGCAGGCGCTCAGGGCCAGGATCACCTCGGACATCTTGGCGCGCACGGTGTAGTCCTGGTAGGCGGGCATCGCGACGGCCGCGAGGATGCCGATGATCGCGACCACGATCATCAGCTCGATCAGCGTGAAGCCGCGCTGCGTCATCATGAACTTATACCGCGGGCGCCGCGGGACGCGGCCTGCAGAGTTCACAATCCGCCGATGTTTTTGTCAGAATGCATGATTCGTCACGGTTTGCAGATCGCTGGCTGATGGAACGGCCCCGGTTCGACGCGCAGCGCGAGCGTGAATTCATCACGCAGGGCTGGTGGCGCGATGATACGCTGCCGCGGTGGCTGGCGCGGCACGCCGGGCAACGGCCGGATCAGTCGGCGGTGGCGTTTCCGGGAGGCGCTTTGACGTGGCAGGCCCTCCAGCGGCGCGTCCTCAAGGCGGCGCAGGGCCTCAAGACGCGCGGCGTCGCCCACGGCGACGTGGTGGCAGTGCAGCTGCCCAACGTGCCGGAATTCATCGTCGCCTACCTCGCCATCGCGCGCCTGCGCGCGGTGATGTGCACGCTGCACATGCCTTACCGCGGCGCCGAGATCCAGGCGATCCTCGGGCACAGCGGCGCGCGGCTGTTTCTGGATTCGGCGGCCGCGGTGACCGAGCTCGAGGATGCGGATCCGCTGACGCCCGACCACCCGGAGCCCGACCCCGCGGATCCCTTCCTGCTGCTCTACACCTCCGGCACCACCGCCTCGCCGAAGGGCGTGCCGCACCCGTACCGCACGATGCTGTCGAACGCGCGGCTCAGCGCGAACGAACACCGGCTCGCCGCGGGCGACCGGATCCTGTCGCCGGCGCCGTTCTCGCACCTCTACGGGCTTTACTCGCTGCACTGCGCCTGGGCGGTGGGCGCGTGCAGCGTGCTGCTGCCGGCGTTCAAGCCCGAAGACCTCTCCGCGGTGATCCAGAATCAGAAGGCCACTGCGCTGTGGACCGCGCCTGCGCACATCGCCGCCTGCCGTGCCGCCGGCCTCTTCGGCAGGCACGACTGGTCCTCGCTCAAGCTCGCCATCGTGTCCGGCTCGATCGCTCCTCCGGCGCTGATCAGGGAATTCGCTGATGAAGTGCCGCAATGCGCGGTGACGCAGCTCTGGGGCATGACCGAGCTGCAGGCCGGCCTCTACACGCGTCCCGGCGACCCGCTGGAGTGGTCGGCGGCGAGCGCCGGGCGGCCGAGCCCCGGCGCCGAGGTGAGGCTTTCCGGCGAGGGCGAAATCCAGGTGCGCGGCCCGCTGCTCTTCGCGGGTTATTTCAACAACCCTGAAGAGGACAAATCGGCTTTCACGCCCGACGGCTGGTTCCGCTCGGGCGATCTGGGAGAGCTGCGCGAAGGCGGCAACATCGCCATCACCGGCCGCATCAAGGACATCATCAACCGCGGCGGCGTCAAGTTCAACCCGGTCGACGTGGAGCGGCTGCTCGACTCGCATCCGAAGATCATGCAGTCGGCGATCGTGCCGATGCCCGACCCGGTGCTCGGCGAGCGGGCTTGTGTTTTTGTCACCCTGAAAACCCCCTCCGAAAAAATCACGCTTGACGAGTTAGTGGATTACCTGCTGAAGAAAAACATAGCGAAGAACAAGCTGCCGGAGCGCCTGGTCGTCATACCGGAGATGCCGCTCACGCCGACGCGCAAGATCATCAAGGGGCGGCTGCGCCTGCCGGAGTCCTAGGGTGGCGATCGCCTTCGCGCTTCTCAGCTCGCTGTGCTTCGGCATCGCCCATGTGAGCGCAAGCGTCGGCCTGCGCACGCTCGATCCCCGCTCCGGCGCGGCGATCAGCATTCCCACCGCCACGCTGCTGTTCGCCGCCGCGGCGCCTTTCGCGCTGGACCTGTCCCAGTTCAGCGCCACCGCCGCGACCCTGTTCGCGCTGGTCGGCCTGTTTTTCCCGGCAGTGGTCACGCTGCTCAATTTCCGCTCCAACGAGCTCCTCGGTCCGACCGTGACCAGCACGGTCTCCGGAACCACTCCTCTGTTCGCGCTCGTCGCCGCCGCGCTGCTGCTCGGCGAGAAGATTCCTTCGCACGCTGCCGCGGCCGCGGTCGGCGTGCTGATCGGCATCGCGCTCCTTTCCTGGCATCCGGGCGGCGTGCGCCGATTTTCGGGATGGTCGCTCGGCTGGCCGTTCCTCGGCGCCGTGGTGCGCGCGCTTGCCCAGGTGGGCGCAAGAGCGGCGCTGCTCCTCTGGCCCAACCCGTTCGCGGCGAGCCTGATCGGCTACGCCGTCTCGTCGGTCACGGTGGTGAGCGCGGACCGGCTGCGGCGCTCGCAAAGGATGAGAGCCACGCCGCGGAGTTTCGTCTGGTTCGGGATCACCGGGGCCCTCAACGGCGCCGCGGTGCTCCTGATGTACGCGGCCCTCACCAAGGCGCCGGTAGCGATCGTCGCGCCGATCGTGGCGGCGTATCCGGTGGTGACGGCACTGGTCAGCGCGATTGCGTTGCGCGAGGAAACGGTTACTGTGCGCGCGTTGCTCGGTTCAGCGATAACGGTCGCCGCGATCGTCTACCTGGTGGTGAGCCGCTAGTTCCCCACGGCGGCGAGCAGGCGCTTCACGAATTCGTCGATCGAGCCCCGCTCGATCCAGCGCACGACCGCCACCAGGTCGTGGTCCGGATCGACGTACACGATGTTGGTGCCGTTGCCGATGTGCGCGAAGGCGCTCGCCGGCGCGCTCGGAAAAAGCTTGCGGTCGCGGTTGTTGTACCAGTTCATGAAGCCATACGCGGGCTCGGCCGGCGTCGGCTCGAGCGCCCAGTCGACCCACCGGGTCGAGAGGAGCTGGCGGTCCTTCCACCTGCCGCGGCGCAGGGTGAGATAGCCGAAGCGCGCCATGTCGTAGGCGTTGATGAACATGCCGCCGCCCCAGTGGCCGCCGCCCGACACCGACTGCACCGGGCTGCCGTCGAGCACGATCCACGAGTTCTCGTAGCCGAACCAGCGCCAGGTGTTCGAGGCGCCGATCGGATCCATGATGGTTTCCTTCAGCACCTGCGGCAGCGGGCGCCGCCAGACGTTGAGCGCGGCGAGCGCGAGGACGTTGACGCGCACGTCGTTGTACTTGTAGACGCTGCCGGGTTTATTGCGCGGCCGCGTTAACCATTCGCTCGGCTTGGCGCTCGGGCGATCGGCCCAGTCGGGCTTGCCCCACAGCGTGCCCTCCCAGTCGCTCGTCTGCCGCAGGAGGTGGTTCCAGGTGATGGTGCGGTTTTGCGGCGTCTCGAACAGGAACAGGAGCTCGGAAGTCTCGTAGAGCTGGATCGGAGCGACGTAGTCCTTCACCGGGTCGTCAATGCTCCTGATCATGCCCCCGTCGTAGGCCACGCCGACGACGCTCGAAAGCATGCTCTTGGTCACGCTGTGCGTCATGTCGACGCGCGACGGCTCGCCCCACTCGGCGACGATATAGCCCTTGTGAACGACGACCCCGGTCTGGTCGCCGCGGTCCTTGATCGGGCCGATCGCCTGGCCGAACGGCTCGCGCCCGAACGTCTGGTAATGGTTGAGCGTCAGGTCGCGCGGATTGCGCGATTCGCCGGCGACCGCGAAATCGATCGCGCCTTTGAGCAGCGCCGCGTTGATGCCCGCTTCCGCGGGCGTCTTGCGCTGCCAGAGCGCGTCGGGATAGTAGACGCTCTGCGCGTTTACGAGCGGAGCGAGCAGCAGCCCTGCTACGGCAAGACCAAGGCGCAGCATTTACTGCGGCTCGATCTTGGCCATCTTCGCGTAGCGCGCCCAGCGCTCGAAGTCGGCGTTGAGCAGCCGGGCCGCCGACTCGGGCGTGCCGGGGAAGGGATCGAACGCGGAGCGGGCGAGGAACTGCCGGCCTTCCTCGGAATTGGTGATCTGGTTGAACCAGCCGGCGAGCTTGTCGATGACCGGGCGCGGCGTCCCGGCCGGCGCGAGCACGCCCCACCAGGGCGTCATGTCGTAGTCCTTGAAGCCGGCTTCCTGCATCGTCGGCACCTCTGGCAGGGCGCCCGAGCGCCTGGCGGTAGTCACGGCCAGGATGCGCACGAAGCCGTTCTTCTGCTGGGCGAGGGTCCAGGTCGAGTCGAAGGCGATGAAGTCGAGCTGCCCGGCGAGGAGATCGGCGAGCGCGTTGGGGTTGGCCTTGTACGGCACGTAGGTGGTGTCGAGCCCGGCCATCGACTTGAACAGCTCGCCCGAGATGACGCCGGCGTTGCTGGTCGCGCCGTAGAAGCCCTGCTTCGGCTGTGCCTTCAGATGCGCCACCAGCTCCTGGATGCTGTGGATCGGCCTCTTCGCGTCGACCGCGAGGGTGAACGACACCGTGGCGAGGGTGGTGACGGCGGCGAAATCCTTCTGCGGGTCGTACGACAGCTGCCTGAAGAGCGACGGCGCCAGGTTCACCGTCGAGCTGACCGGGGTGATCAGGATCGTCAGCCCGTCGGGCCGGGACCTGGCGACGAACTCGTTGGCCACCATGCCCTGCGCGCCGGGCTTGTTCTCGACGATCACCGGCTTGCCGGCGAGCCGCGAGAGCTGGTCGCTGTAGAAGCGAACGATGAGGTCGGCGCCCGACCCGGCGGCGTAGTTGCAGATGGCGCGGATCTCGCGCGCCGGATAATCCTGCGCCGCGGCGCCCTGGAGCCACGCGGACAGCGCCAGCGCCGCGAGGGCGGCGAAAGTCTTTATCATCTCGAATCCTCCTCGCATAAGTCTAAACCGCCATGGCCACAATTCCACGCCGCGTTGCGATCCTCGGCGGCGCGCGCATCCCGTTCGCGCGCGCCAACACCGCCTACGTCGACCAGGGCAACCTGGAGATGATGTCGGCCGCGATGAAAGCCCTGGTGGATAGATTTTCCTTGAAAGGACAGAAAATCGGCGAGGTCTCGGCCGGCGCGGTGATCAAGCACTCGCGCGACTGGAACCTGGCGCGCGAGTCGACGCAGTCGGCGGGCCTCGATCCGCAGACGCCGGCCTACGACGTGCAGCGCGCCTGCGGCACCAGCCTCACCACCGTGTCGACGCTCGCCGGCCGCATCGCGCTCGGCGAGATCGACTCGGCGATCGCCGGCGGCTCGGACAGCGCGAGCGACATCCCGATCTCCTATGGCAGGAATCTGCAGCGGATCGTGCTCGCGAGTGCGAGGGGAAGATCTTTTCTTGAAAAAACCCGGCCCTGGCTGCAACTTCGTCCGAAAGATCTGAAACCCTCGACCCCCGGCGTCGCCGAGATGCGCACCGGCCTCTCCATGGGCGAGCACTGCGAGCTGATGGCGAAGGAATGGGGAATCGGCCGCGCGGAGCAGGACGAGCTCGCGCTCGCCAGCCACAGGAAGGCCGCGGAGGCGTGGCGCGGCGGCTTCTACTCCGAGCTCGTGTTTGCCTTCCGCAACCTCAAGACCGACAACAACATCCGCGCCGATGCGAGCATCGAGAAGCTCGCCTCGCTGAAGCCCGCGTTCGACCGCAGCGGCTCCGGCACGCTCACCGCCGGCAACAGCACGCCGCTCACCGACGGCGCCGCGTGCGTGCTGCTCGGCTCGGAGGAGTGGGCGCGCTCGCGCGGCATCCCGATCCAGGCTTACCTCACGCACACCGCGTCGGCCGCCGTCGACTACGCCGGCCTCGCCGGCCCGCGCGAAGGCCTGCTGATGGCCCCGACCTACGCGGTGCCGCAGATGCTGGATCGCGCCGGCATCCGGCTGCAGGACTTCGACATCTACGAGATCCACGAAGCCTTCGCCGCGCAGGTGCTCTGCACGCTGAAGGCCTGGGAATCGGAGGAGTACTGCCGCACTCGCCTCAAACGTACGCAGCCTTTGGGCGCGATCAACCGCGCGAAGATGAACCCGAAGGGCGGCAGCGTCGCGGTCGGCCATCCGTTCGGCGCCACCGGCGCGCGCATCGTCGCCGGGCTCGCGAAGCAGCTCGCCGACCGCGGCTCGGGCCGGGGGCTCATCTCGATCTGCACAGCCGGCGGGATGGGGGTCGCAGCCATCCTCGAGCGCTGACACCACCCCCCCGTTTGGATCATTGCGGGTCCGCAGGCGCAAGAGTAAGGTTTCCGTCCAGTAGTCAACAAAGTGAAAGCTTCCCGTTTTCGCTTTCTTTGCGGGCCAGCAGGGCCTGTCCTTTCGGTACCTCTGTACCACTCTGCCAAATAACTTCGCGGCTGTTCAGCCACTTGTTCAGTGGCATTTATCTACGGGGGTCGCTGTGAACATGCATGGGATCAGATCATGTCTGGTGGCAGCAGCATTGACGTTGGCGGCACAAACGGCCGACGCTGAGGACGTTCAGGTTCCACCTCAGGTTCGTGGTTGTCCGGCAGGGCAGGCAATTCAGGGCGTGGACTTTGCCGCACACACCCTGATATGCATTCCAGTAGGCGCTTCGGCAGAGATCGCTGCACTCACTGCGCGCGTGACCGCATTGGAAAGCGCGGTTGCCAATGAGCGCAATGCGAGATTAGCCGCGGACAATGCTTTGCAAGCCAGCATAAGCTCGGAAGCGGCGGCTCGTGCTGCTGCCGACACGACGCTCCAAAGCAATCTAAATGCCGAGGCGATTACGCGGATTGCAGAGGATGGCGCCACTCTTGCAAGCGCGAAGGCTTACACCGATACAAAAGTCGCGGCAGGCGGTGGCGGCGGAGCGCTGAGCTTCTTGCAGCCCTATATCAGCCTCGACGTGAATCCCATTAACGGCGTCAACGGGCCGCACATTATCTTCAGCGGGGCCAATGTTCACGTCCGTAGCGGCAGCGGCAGCACCCACGACAACAACACGCTTACCGGCCTGGGCAATCTGATTGTCGGGTACGACGAGCAGCAGACCGAGGCTGTAAGCCGCACCGGATCGCATAACCTCATCGTAGGCGGGCAGCACAGCTTCACCAAGCATGGCGGCCTGGCCGCCGGCGCAGCCAACACGCTCGACGGGGTTTCAGCATTTGCAGCCGGTGTCAGAAACGTAGCGAGGGGTGACTTCTCCAGCGTGACGGGCGGCGCAGGCAACCAGGCATTGGCAAGCGCCGATGCGGTCTCGGGCGGCGCCAACAATGTCGCCAGCGGGGGCTCCTCGAGCATCAGCGGCGGGCAGGAAAACCAGACGGTAGCAGTTGCTTCCAGCGTCAGCGGCGGCCACCAGAATACGGCAAACGGGCTCTACGCCAGTGTCACCGGCGGCTTTACCAATACCGCCGCGGGTGAAGCTTCAAGCGTCGCCGGAGGACAGGGCAACGTCGCTGGTGGGCTGTTCCAGCACGTGCCGTAATTCTCAAGAGAAAAATGGGGACAGACCCCATTTTCCGTTGCTCAGCGCAGCCCGCAGGAAAATGGGGTCTGTCCCCATTTTTCAAAATAGCCGCTCGGATTCCGGATGGCCGTCGCCCTCGCGCTCGAGGCCGTGCGCGCCCACGCCGAGCAGCCGCACCGGCCGACTGGCGGCGTCGGTGCGCGCGAGGAGCGTTCGGGCGCAGTCCGCGATGTATTTTTCAGAATTGCTTGCACTTTCTGCAGTGTGGCTGCGTGTGACCGTCGTGAAGTCCGCGTACCGCACCTTGATGGTCACGGTGCGCGCGCGCAGCCGCTTCTTGCTCAAGGAGCCGGCAAGCTGCGCGGACATGCGCTCCAGCTCGGCTGCCATCTCCTCGAAATTGGTGAGGTCCTGGGCATACGTCTCTTCGCACGAGATCGACTTGTAGGGCCGGTTTGAGATGACCGGCCGCGGGTCGTCGCCGTGCGAAAGCCGGATCAGCCATTCTCCCAGGCTGCCCACGGTGCGCGACAGGAGCTCGCGGTCGGCGCCGCGCACGTCCACCAGCCGCGCGATGCCCACGGCGCGCAGCTTCTTCGCGGTCACCGGGCCGACGCCCCACAGCGTCTCGACCGGGAGCTGCTGCAGGAACTGCTCGACTCGCTCCGGCGCGATCACCGTAAGCCCGTCTGGTTTTTTCCAGCCGGAGGCGATCTTGGCGAGGAACTTGTTCGGCGCCACGCCCGCCGAGGCGGTGAGCCCGAGCTCGTCGCGGATGCGCTCCTTGATGCGCTTCGCGATGTTGGTCGCGAGCGGCTCGCCCCACAGATTCTCCGTGACGTCGAGATAGGCTTCGTCGAGCGACAGCGGCTCCACGAGCGGCGTGCACGAGCGCAGGATCGCCATCACCTGCTGCGAGACCGCCTTGTAGCGCGCGAAATCCGGCCGCACGATGGCGAGCTGCGGGCACAGCCGTACTGCGCGCGCCATCGGGATCGCCGAGCGCACGCCGAAGGCGCGCGCCTCGTAGTTCGCCGCCATCACCACGCCGCGCGAGGTGGGCGAGCCGCCGACCGCGAGCGGCTTGCCGCGCAGGCTCGGATCGTCGCGGCTCTCCACCGACGCGTAGAACGCGTCCATGTCGATGTGGATGATGCGCCGGGTTTCGGGGCTCACGGAACAGCTAAGATGCCACGAACTCATGGAACTGTTCCAGCGCCTCGCCGAAGGCCACGCCGCGCGCATCACGGTGGTCACGCCGAACCCACGGCTTTCAAGGGTTCTTACCAGTGAATTCGACTCTTTCCAGGCCGCGAAAGGGCTTGCCGTCTGGGAAGCGCCGGACATCCTGCCCTTCGGCGCCTTCGTCGAGCGGCTGTGGGAAGACGCGCTTTACTCCGAGCTCGGCGACAAGCTGCCGCTTCTCCTTACGCCGCAACAGGAGCTGTTGCTGTGGCAGGAGGTGATTGCGACTTCCCGCGAAGGGAAAGACTTGCTATTTACTGAAACGGCAGCGGCCCATTGCCGCGACGCCTGGGGGCTCCTGCACCAGTGGCGGGTTGGAGCCGGAAGGGGCAATGAAGATCATTCCGCATTTTCCGAATGGGTGAAGCAGTACCAGAAAAAAACCCTTGACGACATCGATGCCGCCCGCCTTCCCGACCTCGTCGCCGGGCTGCTCGACAAGCTGAAGAAGCCGAAGCTGCTGGTCGCCTACGCCTTCGACATCGTGCCGCCGCAGACCGCGGAATTCCTGCGGCATTTCGAATTCGTCGAGGTCAAGCCGGAAGCAGTCCAAGGATCTTCTTCGCGTACGTCCTTCGCGTCGGCAAAGGAAGAGCTGGAAACCGCAGCCAGGTGGGCGCGCGCGCGCCTGGAAGAAGGCCGCGCGCGCATCGGCGTCGTCGTCCCCCGGCTCGAGATGCGGCGCAAGGAAGTCGTGCGCGTCTTCTCGCGCGTCATGCAGCCGGGCCACCACCTGCCCGGCGCGCAGAAGGCGCCGCTGCCCTTCAACGTCTCGCTCGGCGAGCCTCTCTCGAACTACCCGTTGGTCGATGCCGCATTGGGTTTACTCGAATTTTCTTTCCACAGTGTGGAATTCGAAAGGGCGAGCAAACTGTTGCGCTCCCCCTTTCTCTCCGGCGCCGAATCCGAGATGGCGCGGCGCGCGACGCTCGACGTGCGCCTGCGCAGGAACCTCGAGGCCACGGTCGCTCTTCCCAAGCTGATCGCCTTCGCCGAGCCATGCCCGCTTCTGCGGCAGGCCCTGGAAAAAGTATTCGCATTGGCGGGAGAAGCGGGAGAAAAGTCCCCTTCCGAGTGGGCGCGGTATTTCTCGGCGCTGCTCGAGGCGGCGGGCTTCCCGGGCGAGCGCTCGCTCGACTCCGAGGAGTTCCAGACGCGTGCCAAGTGGCACGAGGTTCTGGGTGAATTTGCGCGGCTGGAGCGGGTTTTGAAAAAAATGTCCTCTCAGAGAGCATTTTCAACTCTCAAAAACCTTTGTTCTGACACTCTGTTCCAGCCCGAATCCGCCGACGCGCCGATCCAGGTCCTCGGCATCCTCGAGTCGGCCGGGCTGCGCTTCGACTGCCTGTGGGTAAGCGGCCTGACCGACGAGGCCTGGCCGCTCGCCGCGCGCCCCAACCCGTTCATCCCGATCGCGCTGCAGAAGAAGGCCGGCATCCCGCAGGCGAGCGCCGAGGGCTCGCTCGCGTTCGGCCGGCGCATCACGCAAGAGTGGGCCGGCTCGGCGAAGGAAGTGGTCTTCTCCTGGCCCGCGAAGGAGGAAGACCGCGATCTCGCGCCGAGCCCTTTGATTCTCGACTTTCCACGAGCTTCTCTTTCTGTCCCTGATTACCCGCGTTATCGCGACCTGCTTTTCGCATCGAAAAAGCTCGAATCCCTGGAAGACTCGAAAGCGCCCCCCGTCCAGGTCAAGCAGGTGCGCGGCGGCACGCGCGTGCTCTCCGACCAGGCGGCCTGCCCGTTCCGCGCCTTCGCGCGCTGGCGCCTCGCCGCCGAAGAGCTGGAGGAGCCCGCGCCCGGGCTGGATGCCCGCAAGAGGGGTTCGCTGCTGCATCACCTCATGAAACATTTGTGGGGTGCTCTCAAAAATTCGAAATCGCTGCAGAAAGACCTCGACCCCGCCATCGCCGAAGCCGCGGCGGCGGCAGTGAAGGAGCTGGGCCTCGAAGGCCGCTTCGCCGAGCTGGAGCGCGAGCGCCTCGCGAGGCTGGCGCGCGAATGGCTCGAGATCGAGAAGACGCGCGCTCCCTTCGAAGTCGCGGCGCTGGAAGAAAGGCGCAC
>Ga0137409_10005564_pt1 | contig 13125 bp, 10 predicted proteins | sample CZODoug1_16funga_FD_122059 | JGI IMG/M metagenome (GOLD analysis project Ga0137409, IMG submission 122059) | Vadose zone soil fungal communities from Angelo Coast Range Reserve, California, USA - CZODoug1_16fungal (Hybrid Assembly) | ecosystem: Environmental > Terrestrial > Soil > Vadose zone...
GGCAGCCAGTGCGCGTACACGCGAAGCGTGATCGCGGAGTCGCGATGGCCGAGTTGTTGGCTCACGTACGTGATCGGTTCGCCTGCCGCGAGGAGCATCGACGCAAATGTGTGGCGCATTTGATGCGGTCCGCGGCGATGGAGTTCGGCGCGATCGAGAATTCGGTTGAACGCCTTCCGCACGTTTGATTCGTCGAGTGCCGTCCCAGAGACCGACGCAAACACCCACTCCGGCAACAGCTGGCCGAACTTCAGCCACGCCGCGCGTTGTTGGCGCCGCCAGAGGCGAAGCGTCACGGCGAGCTGTCGCGAGAGATCGATCCGCCGGCGTTGATGGTTCTTCGGCGTCGTCAGCTGGCCTCCGACGATGTTTCGCGTGACGTGGAGGTGACGAGCTCGCCAGTCGATGTCGGCCCATTGCAGACCGAGAAGCTCGCCCAACCGCATGCCTGTGCGAAATCCCGTCAACATCCAGGGATGCCACTCAGGAAACTGATCGCGTGCGACTGCGAGGACGTGCGAGGCCTCGGCTCGCGTGAACGGGTCGATCTGCGGTTCGGGATCGTCGGCGTGCCGAAGGTGCTTGCCCATCCGCAGGGCAGGATTCGCCGGCAAGATTTCGTCCTCGACCGCTTGCGAGAGGACCGTGTTACGCCACTCCGGTACGAACCGTGGGGCAACGACCCGTGGCAGTGAGTCGCGGAAGGCGCGGATGACGATCGGCCCGACCTCGTTGCCGGCCTTCAGTTCGGTTCTCCATCTCACTCGCGGGTGGACCTCGGCGGCTTGTCACTCGACACTGATGCTTCGGCACGATGCGCCTCCTATCAGGAGACTAGCTCTGAGTCAGACTGGCCGGTCGTGCAAATCGTTAGGAGGTGGCTCACCAGCCTGGACGATTCCCCGCAATTTAGTGCTCTGTGCGTGCAAACGCGCGTTCAAATCGCGGGCGGGATTTGAACCCTGTGTAATGCGTTCTTGCAAACTGGTGATGGCGCGCGACTTTTGGTACAATAGATTGAGCCGATACCGTTTACGACGCGTTCAGCAGTTCTCTCGGGTTCTCCTCCGGCTTCCTCACTCGCCCCTGGTCTTGGAGACATTCTGGAGACGATATAGAGAGCGACCATTTGACTCGGAAAACTCGGATCGGCCTTGGTTACAGCCAGAGTATTTGTGACCACAGAGTAGCATCGGACGACTCAGACCTCGTCAGGAACGAGAAACGGCGCGCGATACTCGCGTTCGCGGCCAGACAAGAGACGATTGGCCTGTTCATCGCCGATCACTTGCTCCGTGTCAGGATCGACGCGTAACGCCCTCCCGAGACGATATGAGGCGTTCGCCAGATGAACCAACGCGCACGAGATGTGTCCTTCCTCGATCGGGGCGTTCAACTCCTCCCTCTTTCGGCTGCGCACGCAGTTGACGAAATTGGCGAAATGATCGTCCCCCGAATGGCCGCGGGGCCCGGGCTTGCGGTCGCGGCCGATCCAGCTCTCGTAGCTGAAGGCGTCTTCGTTGCCCGCGGCGAGGTATCCGTTCGATCCGTAGAAGATGGTGCCGATGGTGTTGTGGCGATTGAACGGACCGCTCGTGATGCCAGCTTCATCGTTCGTGATCCAATGCCGAACTTCGAACTCCATCATCTTGCGTCGGCCATTCGGCTGATCGAATTCGAAGACGCAGTTGAGCGTGTTCGGCGTTTCCTGATCGTCATCGAACATGAAATGGCCGCCGGCCGCGGAGACGCGGGTCGGGAAGGCGACGCCGAGTCCCCACCGTGCGTCATCCACCTGATGGATCCCTTGGTTCCCGAGGTCCCCGTTTCCTGTATCCCAGATCCAATGCCAGTTGTAATGAAAGCGATTTCGCGTGAACGGTTTCAACGGGGCGGGACCGGTCCAGAGGTCGTAGTCGACACCCGTGGGAACGGGTTCGGGACGCGCGCGGCCAATCGTGTCGCGCCGCTTGAAGCATAACCCTCGCGCCAAATAGATCTCGCCGAAGGTGCCTCCGTGCAGATGATTGATCGCCTCGATCAGGGCGCGTGCCGAGCGACTCTGCGTGCCGTGTTGCACGATGCGGCCGTACTTGCTCGCCGCGCGAACGAGTTGACGTCCCTCCCACACGTTGTGTGAACACGGCTTTTCGACGTACACGTCCTTGCCCGCCTGGCACGCCCAGATCGCCATCAGCGCGTGCCAATGGTTGGGCGTGGCGATCGAAATCGCATCGATGGATTGATCCTCGAGCAGCCGGCGGACGTCGGTAAAGGTTCGCGGGCTGCCTCCGGCCTCCGAGCGGCGCTTGTTGAGCACCGTGTCGTCGACATCACAGAGGGCGGCCACCTCGACGTTCGGGACCCGCGAAAGCGCGTTCACGTGATCCTTCCCGCGACTCTTGAGGCCACAGACGGCGACGCGTACGCGATCGTTGGCGCCAAAGACGCGCTCCGGTCGGGTCAGGAACGTGATGCCGCTCAAGGCACTCGCACTCGCCGTCGTCCTTGCCGCGGTTTTGAGAAAGTCTCGTCGCGTCACATCTGATTCGGACGACATCGGTCACTCATTTCTGCGCCGCGAAGCGCCGGTATGCCTCGGCGACCTGGGCCTGCAGCGGGTCGCCGTGATGAATGAACACGCGGTAGCGGAACACGAGCGCTTCACCGGCGGGAATCGCATGCTTCCCGTTTTGACGCCGGTCGCCGGTAAACTGTTTGACGCCGAACGGATTCGCCGCGAGCAGACCGTACGCGCGAGCGTGCCAGTATGTCGGCGCGCGCAGGTTGCGCGGGTGATCGAAGACGGCGATGCCGACATCCTCATCCGCCACGCGTCCGTAATAGTCGACCCATTCGGCGCGCTTGCCCCAGATGCCCTTCTCTCCGCTGGCGCCGTTCGCATTCACCATGCGGCTCGGCGGGGAGTCCAGCGCCTTTACGACGCGGATGGCAAACGTCCCCTCCTTGGTGTCGCCCATCGTGACCGGACCGTGGCTGGCCTGAATCGCAAACTCGCAGTCGATGATCCTCGACTGCTCGTCGCCGCTGAAGTCGTACGTCTGCGTCTCCTGGGCGATGGTGCCCGCCGGCGTGACGAGGTCGAAGGTGGCCCGAAGACGGCCACCTTCGGACCCGCCGCGGATCTCGTCCAGCGTGCGGAACACGGTGCGACCGAACGTCGAGGCCGCGTGATCGCTCCACTTTGGAAACGCGGCTTCTCCCCAGAAGTCGAACCCGTTGATGTCGCCGTGCGCAAAGTACATCGGACGCTGATGCGGCTCGTCGTGGTCTTCACCCGCGATATCCGGCGTCATCGGAAATCCGCGCGTGACGACAGTGCCGTGCGCGCTCCGAAGCGGGAAGAAATAAGGTTTCGCGACCGATGGATCAAAGTAATACGTCGTAAACGGACGCCCCCCGATCCACACGTCCACATGGCTCCCGTTCCGCGTCAGCTCCACCGGCTCCGCAGCAGGGCGTGTGGCGTACCGGCCGCCGGTGCCGGGGGCGAACGGCAACAACACCAGCAGAAGCAGGATTCGTCCGATCATGCCACTCGCCGCTGGTCGCCCTCGTCGAGGATCGGAGCGTGGCGCGGCAGCGGCGCGCCGAGGCGGACGACGCCTGGCGCGGACCGGGTGCCAAGCGCATTGCGCGCATCGACCAGGCGGTCGCTGTGCGCCGCGATGAGCTCGTAGTCGAACGCCCGGTGATCGGTAAGGATGACGGCACAGTCAAACTGGTGAAGCACGTCCGCATCGAGCGCGAGCGAGTGCAGCGGCTGGGGCCCGTTCCAGAGCGACGCTGCAAGAGAGGGCACGTGCGGATCGCTGTAGGCGATCTCCGCGCCCTTCTCTCGCAGCGTCCTCATCACGTCGAGCGCCGGCGACTCGCGTACATCATCGACATCGCGTTTGTAGGCGACGCCGAGGATCAGGATACGCGCGCCATTCAGAGCTTTGCGCCGGGTATTGAGGGCATCACCAATCTTGCCGACCACGTAGTGCGGCATGTGGCCGTTCACCTGGCCGGCCAGCTCGATGAAGCGCGCCTCGAACCCGTTCTGCTTCGCCTTCCAGCTCAGATAAAAGGGATCGATCGGGATGCAGTGGCCGCCGAGGCCCGGCCCGGGATAGAAGGGCATGAAGCCGAAGGGCTTGGTCGCGGCGGCTTCCACGACTTCCCAGACGTCGATGCCGAGCGTGTCGCACATCATCGCGATTTCATTGACGAGCCCGATGTTCACGGCCCGAAAGGTATTCTCGAGCAGCTTGACCATTTCGGCCGCCCTGGTGGATTTGACGGTGACGACCGTGTCGATCGACCGACGATACAGCGCGGCGGCGAGCGCCGCGCAGGTGTCGGTGGTCCCGCCGACCACCTTCGGAACGTTGGCCGTGTTGAACCGGCGGTTACCAGGATCGATCCGTTCGGGAGAGAACGCCAGGAAGAAATCGCGGCCGGCCTTCAGCCCGGTCGCTTCGAGCATCGGTCGTACGAGCTCGTCGGTCGTGCCGGGATACGTCGTCGATTCGAGAATGATGAGCATGCCCGGATGCAGATACGCGGCGACCTGTTCGACCGCCGACACCATGTACGAGACGTCGGGATCTTTGGTTTTGCGCAGCGGCGTGGGCACGCAGATATTGACGGTGTCCAGGGTGGCCAGTGCGGAAAAGTCGGTCGTTGCACGAAGACGCCCGGCTGCGACCAGTTCGGCGATATCCGCGTGTCGCACGTCCGGGATGTAGGACACGCCTCGTGTGATGGCGTCGATCTTGCGGGCGTCGATGTCCAGGCCGATGACGCTGCAGCCTCCGCGCGCGAGCTCGACCGCCAGCGGCAGACCGACGTACCCGAGGCCTATGACGCCCGACCGAACCGTCGACTCGTCGATGCGCCGCCAGAGCCCGGCGGCGGCCGGATTGTTCAAGACAGTCTTCACGGTCGACCCCTCCTGTATGGGTGCCAGCATTCCAATACCCACCAGCCACGGAAAGTGCGTCCGACGCGTCGATTGAAGAGACGGCCGACGCCGGCGCTGGCCGATCGTCGTCGGGCAAGCGAGAGGCCAAAGACGTTCCTGGAGCCTAAGTCGGCGTTTTGTCGTGCACGCTCAAGGAGTTAGGTGACGAGGGCGATCGAGAGCCCCCGCAGAATGCCCGAAGAATTGTTGCGCATGAACGCGCACTGTGCGTGCGAACGCGCAGCAGCAATCCCAACACGCTCTGCCGACAAGCGGCCGTACGCCTTGTCTCGAGCACGAGCGAAAAGAGACACGGCCCTCACGGCCCAGTTCTCGATGCCCGAGCGGCCGTCGCGCGGACGTTCTTGAGATCTTCTTCACGATCTCGTTTCACCAACTTCGTCTCATCGTCAGAGCAATGACACGAGGTGCACATACGCTGGCAATCCAGGAGCCACTGTATGTTGCAAGCCCGATTGGTGTGCGTGTTGATCGTGTTCGGCGTCGTATCGGCCCCTGACCTCCTGCTGGCGCAGGAGCGGACAGGGACGATCACAGGAACCGTGAGCGATGCCGGCCGCTACGTGCTGCCGGGCGCCCGGATTGAACTGGATCCAAAGGGGGCGGCCATCGTCTCGGATCAACAGGGCCGTTTCACGATGACAAACGTCCCTCCGGGCGATTACACCGTGACCGTGTCGTACGTCGGACTCCTGCCGTTTACGGAGAGGCTCACCGTCAGCGCCGGAGAGTCGGTTCGCATCGACGCCGTGCTGCAGGTCGCGGGCGTGAAGGAGGAGGTGACGGTTTCCGCGGCGCGGCCGCGCGGCGAGGCAGAGGCGCTCAACCGCGAGCGCACGGCCGACAACATCGTGCAGGTGCTGCCAGCGGAAGTCATCACCAGCCTTCCGAACACCAACATCGCCGACGCCGTCGGCCGGCTGCCGAGCGTCTCGCTCGAGCGCGACGAAGGCGAGGGCAAGTACGTCCAGATCCGCGGCACCGATCCGCGGCTCAGCAACGTCACGATCAACGGCGTGCACGTGCCGTCGCCGGAGGGCGGCGTTCGCAACGTCAAGCTCGATGTCATTCCAGCGGATCTGGTCGGCGCGATCGAAGTGAACAAGACGTTGTCGGCGAGCCAGGACGGCGACGCCATCGGCGGTTCGGTCAATCTCGTGACGAAGGCGATTGCAGATCAACCGTACGTGGCCGCGTCGGCGATGGGCGGATACACGAACATCGTCGGAGGCCGCGCCCTCGATCAGTTCACGGCGACCGCCGGCACGCGCGTCGGCGCCGGCCGACGGCTCGGGGTGCTCTTCGGCGGCACCTACGACTGGAACGGCCGCGGCATCGACGACATCGAGCCCTCACCCGACGTGTTTGGATCGACGCCGGTGGTGTCCGCGATCGATCTTCGCGAGTATCGATACTATCGGTCACGTGTGGGCGCTGCCGGCGGCCTCGACTACCGGCTGAAGCAGGGCACGTCGGCGTACGTGCGCGGCCTGTGGTCCACCTTCAAAAACTACGGCGATCGCTGGGTGTATTCGCCGGGCGCCGGCGACTTTCTGACGCCGACGACGACAGACGCGAACGGCACGATGGACTTCGGCATCCAGAACCGCCGGCCGAACGAGCAGATCTACAGCCTTGCTGCCGGGTCGAAGCACATTCTCGGCTCGTGGCTGGTCGATTACGACGTGTCCGGATCGCGCGCGCGGCAGGACCGCCTCGCGCAGAGCACCGTCGGCTTTACCGGCCCGGACAATGTCGCGTATCGGATCGACACCACGGATCCGAACGTGCCGAAGTTCGTCGTGACCAACGGCGTCGACGTGAATAACCCGGCGCTGTACTCGGCCACGTCGCTGGCGACCGCGGACGACCAGGCGCGCGAGCGCGATCTCGCGGGCGCAGTGAACGTCACAAGGCCGTACGCCGGCGGCGGCGGAACCGGCGCGCTGCAGGCCGGTTTCAAGCTGCGGGACGCCGACAAGTCGCAGACCGCCAACGATCAGACGTTCGCGGTGTCCGGGCTGCCGCTCTCGGCAGTGATCGGCTCGTTTGCGAACCCGCACTACTTCAACGGCGACTACCAGCTCGGGCCGCTTGCCGATCTCGATTCGATTCTATCCTTCCTCGCCAGCCACCCCGGTTCGACCGCGCTGAATGTCGATTCCACGCGCCAGAGATCGGATCCGAACACGTACGGCGCGTCGGAGCGGGTGACCGCGGCCTACGTGATGAACACCGTCGACCTCGGTCGTACGCATCTGCAGACCGGTGTGCGCGTCGAAGCGACCCAGGCCTCCTACACCGGCAACGTCGTGGTCCTCGACCGGGCGGGCAGGTACGTGTCGACGAACCCGGTCGGCGGCGACCAGCGCTACACGAATGTCCTGCCGAGCGTGCAGCTCCGCGTCGCGCTCGACACGAACACGAATGTTCGGGCGGCGTATGGCCGCGGCATCTCGCGGCCGAACTTCAGCGATCTGCCGCCGTTTCTGCTCGAGCAGGACAAGAGAAAAACGATCAGCGTCGGCAATCCCAGCCTGAAGCCGACCTCCGCGAACAATGTCGACCTGCTGTTCGAGCGCTTCCTCGAGCCGGTCGGCGTCGTACAGGCAGGCGTGTTCTACAAGTCGCTGACCGACCCGATCTACCCGCGCGTCCAGTCGCTCGTGACGACCGGGACCTTCGCGGGATTCACCCAGTCGCAGTCGATCAACGGGCCGAGCGCGCATGTCAGCGGCATCGAGATGGCGTGGCAGCAGCACCTCGCGTTTCTGCCGGGCGCGCTGAGCGGGCTCGGGTTCCGCGCAAATTACAGCTACACGGCGTCGAAAGCGACGGTCCCCGGCCGCGCCGATGATCCTGCGCTCCTGCGTCAGGCGCCGAGCAACTGGAACCTCGACGCGACCTACGATCGCCGTGGCCTCTCGGCGCGGATCGGCGTCACGCACAACGACGCGAACATCTACTCATACAACTACCAGCCGGGGGCTGAGGGCGGCATCACGGGACCCTTGGGCGACGTCTATCTCTACGCGCATACGCAGGTCGATGCGCAGGCGAGCTACGCGCTCCACCGCCAGCTGCAGGTGGTGCTTGCTTTGTTGAATCTCAACAACGAGGTCTTCGGTTTCTATCAGGGAAGCCCGCAGTTCCCGATTCAGCGGGAGTTCTACAATCGCACCGTGTCGATCGGGATTCGACTGACGAGATGAAGTGTGTGACGTTCGTATCGATGGCGCGTGACTCGGGCCCCTGAGCGCAGAAAGAGTCGGCGGGCAGGGACCGGGTCACGCGGCAGGGGAGCGCGCCGGCACTCTCCGCCCGATGAGGGTGTCGGCCTGGCTGCCGAGGCCGCGTCGGAGAAACATTCCCCCGCCGGTCTGCCCGAGGAACCCGACCCGTACGAGCTCCGCGACGGCGGTTTCGCAGACGTCGAGTGGCAAGGCGCAGAGGCGGCGCAATTGCGGAAGGGTCAGCTTCAAATCGGGCATCTCGATGTATTCGATCTCGATGCGTGTGCGGGCGCCGAGCGGGGTCAGTTGTTCCACCTGTTCCTCCCTGGATGGTCAGGACCCAGGATCGCTCGAAGGCGTTGCCCGATCGTGTCGGTCGGTTCACAGGTGTGTAAATTCCTGCGCCACGACATGGCACCGCCTGGGCGCGATTGATGCTCGTGCACGTCGCCGGTCGCTATGTTGGACTCGCGAGCGGTGTCGCGCTCGCTCTGGCGGTCGGCAACGAGGCGCTACCGCGCGGAGTCGATGCAGTCGGGGGTCTTCACGCCTTTGGGGGGGCCGAGATCCGGTCCAGTTTCATAATCAAATGACTGGACCTGGGCAGCCGAGCCCGAACCTCTTACCTCGACAGTCATCTCGATACGCAGCGGCAGTAGAGACTTCTCGTCGACCCAAAGTGTCTCAGTGGTTTCCACGCCCGGATTCGATGGAAAGACTTGAAAGCGGGCTGTCTCGCCGCTGGCCAATCGCTCTTCCACGTCCATTGCCGCAGGCGGCTTCCACCGTCCTGTCAGTCCGCGCGCCGGTCGGTCGCCAATGCGAGTGCGACCGGCGTCCTGAACGGTGATGTGTCCGGCGAGCATCGCGAAAATGGGGGACATCGGCTCGAATGGCGCGGACTGCCTCGCCGTCGCCGACCAGCCGTCGCCGGACCGTCGATAATCGACGATGAGATCGCCGCGAGACGCCGATCCGTCGCAATAGCGCGCCTGGCGTCTGGTGAATTCCGTGATTATGATGATGCCAAGGTCGGGGATCTCGTTCCGTACAAACCTCAAGCGTCCAGCGGCATCCATTTGATGTGCCGGACCGGGCGTTCCAGCCAGAGGCGTGAACCGGAACGTTTTTCCCGCGATCGCTTCGCGTGACGCCTGGAGTACTTGCTCGATCTCTCGCGCGCCCAACGTCGGCGCGTGTGCGAGCAGGTCGCGAACCGGTTCGAGATTGATCGTCTGGCCCGCGGTTGCACGAGCCGCGCCCAGCGCGAGGCCACACGCAAAGAGCACGAGGCACAGTCGCATCGTTCACATTTCAGTACCAGCCCAAAGCCGCGTAAAGATTGCGATGATGCCGATCCGGCGGTTTTGTCGAGACAGCCCAAGACCGCGCTGGAGCGCCGCACAGCCGTCCGTGTTAACGTGTCGCCCTGGCGCGCGGCTCAGCGCGTAAATCGTTGGGCGAGGTGGTTCCGGCGAGGATTCCAGCGCACGCTGGAATCCCGTCGGGTTGTGGGTGTGAGCTTTTCACGATGACTGCCATTCGGTGGCAAAGCGCCGTCGACTTCGTCGCTCTGACCGTCGCGATTTATCTGCTGCTGCGTTGGAGCCGGGAAGCGCGTGCGTTACGCCTGGCCCTGAGCATTCTGGCGTTGAGGCTTGGCGCCGTCCTGACAGGCCAGCTGGATCTCCTCATCACGACCTGGGTGCTCGACGCAGCGACAGTGGTGGCCTTGCTGGCGCTCGTCGTCGGGTTCCAGCCCGAGCTGCGGCGCGCGGTCATGCGGCTCGATCTTCCCGGACGGGCCGCGCACGAGAGACAGCTTCCGGTATTGGCCGCGGTGGCTGCCGCGGCGTTGGCGCTGGCCAAGGCGCGATGCGGCGCGTTGATCGTGATCGTTCAAGAGGATTCGATTTCGGAACTGGTGACGGGCGGCGTCGCGGTCGGCGCGCGCGTGTCGCCTGAGCTCCTGCAGGCGGTGTTTCAGAAAGACTCGCCCCTTCATGACGGAGCCGTCATTGTCGACGGCGATCAGATCACACAGGCGGGGGTGATTCTTCCTTTCACGCAACGGCCTGCCCCCGAACATTACGGCACACGCCATCGGGCAGGAATCGGTCTGACCGAGCGGTCCGACGCCGTCGTCCTCGTGGTGTCAGAGGAACGCGGAGAAGCCACGTTGATGCGCGAGGGCCACGCGGAAGTGATGGCTGATGCTGAGGCACTCGTGTCCGCGCTCACAACTGAAACACCCGCTGATTCACGGAGAACGCGCAAGGCCGGGTCCGCGACCCGGGTTCCATTCGGCCTGGCCGCCGCGTCGCTCGCGCTGTCCGCGTTGATGTGGAGCACGACGTTTCTGCTTCCTGGCAAATCGGTCCGTGTGCAGACCGTTCCCGTGCAATTCACCAACGTGCCAACAGCCCTGACGATCGCGGATCAGTCAGCCGACAGCCTCCAGGTATGGCTCCGTGCTACCGACTTTGTGCTCGGCTCGATGAATCTGGCAGGACTCGTGGCGCGCTGCGATCTCGCGGGCGCACATGAAGGCATGAATGTCATCCACCTGGATGCCTCCGTCTTCGACGTGCCGCCCGGCATCAAGGTCGAAGGCCTGGCGCCTCACGAGCTCCGCGTGCGTCTGGTCAGAGCGCCGTCGAACACGTCATCGATTCGGTGACGCACAGCGCGATTTGTGGCACGTAACGATGAAGCTCACGCGCGGGGTCCGGTCAGCTCGCGCCGCAGCCAGGCGCGAGCATGCGTCCAGTCGTTCTCGACCGTCCGAAGCGAGACGCCGAGCTGCTCCGCGACCTCGGGCGACGACAACCCGGAGAAGAACCGGAGCGCGACCACCTGGGCGCCGCGCGGATCGACGACTTCGAGACGGGTCAGCGCGGTCTCGAGCGTCAGGAGGTCTTCGATCGGTACGGCGCCGGTGGACGCCGCCTCCAGCAGATCGTCGAGGACGAGATTCTGCGCGCCGCCACCGCGCTTCTGGCGTTTCTGATGGCGGCCGTAATCGACCAGCAGCCTGCGCATCGCCTGCGCGGCCAGCGCCAGGCCATGCGTTCGTCCCTGCCCCTGCGCCCCATGCTCGTTCTGCAGCCGGAGCCAGGCCTCGTTGACGAGCGCCGTCGGCTGAAGCGTGTGATTCCGCCGCTCGCGCCCGAGATACCGCCGCGCGACGCGACGCAGCTCGCCGTAGATAACTGGAAAGATCTCCGTCGCCGGCGCCGGACGCTTCGACGCCATCCTCAATGCCGAAGTCGCTGATACTCGACGTGCGCCTCTTTGAGCGCCGGAAGATCCGCGTCCGCGTCCCTCCATATCTCCAGAAAATCGCGGTAGCGCGCACGGGCTCTTCCAATGTCTCCCTCGAGCACCGCCGAGCGAGCCGCGCCGAGATGCGCGAGCGGATACAGCGGAGAGACGACGGCCTCGCCGCGATGGTCCAGGATGCTCTGAAACTGGTCGCCGGCCGCCCGGCCATCCCTCAGCTGGCCAGACCGGAGGGTGCGGGCTTCTCGTTTCCGTCGGGCCACGCGACGATCACGTTCGCATCGGCAACCGTTCTCCAGCAGCACTTGGGCTGGAAAGTCGGCGTGCCGGCCTATGCGGTCGCCTCGTACGTGGCGGCATCGCGCGTCCAGATGAAGCGTCACTACTTCAGCGACGTGGTATTCGGCGCGGCGCTCGGGATTGTCGCCGGGCGCACCGCGACGCTCGCAAATGGGCGTCTGCTCGTCGCGCCCATCGCGACGCCCGGCGGCGCCGGCGCATCGTTCACGTGGCGTGGCTGCTGCTGATGACTCTCCTCAACGTCAAATTTCAAGCGGAGGCGACAAGATGCTGGGCGCGATTGCCGGAGACGCGATCGGCTCGGTTCATGAGCACACCCCCACGAAGTCGACCGACTTCGAGCTGTTTGCCGATGGTTGCCGGTTTACCGACGACACGGTCCTGGCTGTGGCGGTCGCAGACTGTCTCTTGAACGGTTGTGAGTTGAGGATGCTGCAAGAAAGGCGATCTCACTCGGTGGGGATGCTGATACGCTGGCCCGCATCACATGGCGATCGCATGAAATCCATCTGCCCCCCGTGGAATCCGCGCCGGTTCGCTGCAGGGATTGTGGTGATTGTGGTGACATCGCTTGCTGCCTGCACTGATCATCCATTGCCAGCTCAGCCCTCCGCAGTTGCGGTGGCAGTGGCGACGACGGTTTTCCTCGAGGGGGAGGACGGGAGTGGTGACGGACAGGTCATGGAACGTTCGCGCGCCTCTGGCGGGCACACGGTCCACCTCGGTCCCGGGGAACGCCGCCTGTGGACGTTCGGCGTTTCTGGTGCGCCGGTGCCATACGCCCTTTCGGTGACCTACTCCAACGGTAAAGAAGGGGAGAACGAGGTTATCAGCGTCACGGTGGATGGGGCTCCGGTCAGCTCGTTTCAGGATCGGGACAGCGGCGACAGCACCGATGGCTGGAACACGTTCGTGACCGATCCTGCAGGGACGTCAACGCTGGGCTCGATGATCCATACGCTCATGCTCGAGGTGCATGGCGGCGACGGGTGTGTGGAAATCGACATCGTGACATTGAGTCCCGCGGGTGCCGGCCCGCCGTAATCCAGCTGAGTCGAGCACACACGACTCTTCAAATGCGTACATGATGTCGCCACATGGCAAACCACACTGCCCTGATCACTGGTGCTTCTTCAGGAATCGGCCGTGACCTTGCTCACCAGTTCGCCGCGGATGGTTACGACCTCGTCGTCGTCGCGCGGCGCGCGGTGGACCTGCTCGACGCGCCGCGCGTCCAGGGCGGGTCCTACCCGGTCATCCTGGACAACGAGCTCGCGGGCGTCTTCATCCACGAAGCCTTCGGCCACCTCTCGGAGGCGG
>Ga0137409_10005565_pt1 | contig 13125 bp, 8 predicted proteins | sample CZODoug1_16funga_FD_122059 | JGI IMG/M metagenome (GOLD analysis project Ga0137409, IMG submission 122059) | Vadose zone soil fungal communities from Angelo Coast Range Reserve, California, USA - CZODoug1_16fungal (Hybrid Assembly) | ecosystem: Environmental > Terrestrial > Soil > Vadose zone...
CTGCGCGCCGTGGCCACACAGGTGCGCGAAGGCAGCACTCGATTGACGGCGACCGCAGCCGATTATTTCGTCGCCGAAAATCCGCTGCTGATAACGCGTGAGGAAACCGAAAAGTTCAGCGGGGATGTGGCGACCCTGCGCGATGCCGTCGAGCGACTCGCCAAGCGGCTCGACCGCCTCGAGCACCGTAAACAATGATGCGTCTGCTGCGCCTGGCGCGCATTTTCATCACCGCATACCGCTTCGGCCTCGACGAAGTCGCATTTTCGAATCTTAAGAGTCCCTGGCTGCAACGCTTCCTGCGGCTTGCAACGTTTGGCCGCAACCTCTCCGCGCCGCGTGCGGTGCGGTTGCGGCTGGCGCTCGAGGACCTGGGACCGATCTTCGTGAAATTCGGCCAGGCCTTGTCCACGCGGCGCGACTTGCTGCCCACCGATATCGCGGAGGAGCTGGCCAAGTTGCAGGACCGAGTCCCTCCGTTCGATTCGGCACTCGCGGTGCGCGAGATCGAGCGCGGCCTGGGGCGCTCCATCGATGAAGTCTTTCAATCCTTCGAACGCGCCCCGGTTGCCAGCGCATCGATCGCGCAGGTGCATCTTGCGGTGCTCAAGCCGGATCCCAGCCGGGGCATCGGCCACGCGCGCGACGTGGCGGTGAAAGTGCTGCGCCCCGGCATGCGCGCGGCAATCGAAAAGGATCTGGGGCTGCTCGAAGTCGGCGCCATGCTGGTCGAGAAGTTATGGCGTGATGGCAGGCGCCTGCGTGCACGCGCGGTCGTGGCCGAGTTCGACAAGATCCTGCATGACGAACTCGACCTGATGCGCGAAGCGGCCAACGCGTCGCAGCTGCGGCGCAACTTTGCCAACTCGCTCCTGCTGCGCGTGCCCGAGATGTACTGGGATTACTGCAGCGGGTCGGTACTGGTGATGGAGCGCATGCGCGGCGTGCCTGTGAACCAGGTCGAGCGCCTGCGGGCGGCCGGAATCGACATCAAGCAGCTCTCCGCCAGCGCCGTCGAGGTGTTTTTCACTCAGGCGTTGCGCGATGGGTTTTTCCACGCCGACATGCACCCGGGCAACATCTACGTCGGTGTCGAGGGCGATGATGCCGGCCGCTGGATCGCGCTCGACTTCGGCATCGTCGGCACGCTTGCCGACAGTGACAAGAACTACCTGGCGCAAAACTTCCTCGCTTTTTTCCGCCGCGACTACAAACGCGTTGCCGAGTTGCACGTCGAAAGCGGCTGGGTGCCCTCGGCGACACGCGTCGATGACCTGGAAAGTGCGATTCGTGCGGTGTGCGAGCCGATCTTCGACCGGCCGCTCAGGGACATTTCGTTTTCGCAGGTGCTGTTGCGCCTGTTTGAAACGTCGCGCCGGTTCAATGTGGAAGTGCAGCCGCAACTCGTCCTGTTGCAGAAGACGCTGTTCAACATCGAAGGCCTGGGGCGCCAGCTCGACCCTGACCTCGACATCTGGAAGACTGCGCGTCCATTTCTCGAGCACTGGATGGAAACTCAGATGGGCTTCAAAGGACTCGAAGAGCGCCTGCGCTATGAAGCCGCACAATGGAGCCAGCTGCTGCCGCAACTGCCGCGGCTGGTGCACCAGGCGCTTACTGACACATCGCGCCAGGAAGCGATCCTGCGCGAGGTGCGGCAGATGCGCCACGAGACTTTGCAGCGCAACCGACTGATGCTGATCGGCGTGACGTGTTTCGTCGCGCTGGTGTTGATGGTGGCCTGGGTCTTTTTCGGCATGCCGTTGCCGGGACGCGATTCTTGAGCCATGGGGCCGGCGGCGGCACGCCGGACGAGGAGGAAAACAGGATGGTCTCTTCGCGGCTGCGGCGCGTCAGTGCATTGCTGTTCACGGCGTCGCTGGTGAGCGCGTGCGGCAGTGGCAGTAGTGGCGGTGGCGCAGCGCCTGTCCCTGCGCCGCCGGCAACGACAGCGCCCGTCATCAGCCTCGGCCCGGCGGGCCATGCTGCAGCGGTCGGCGCCAGTGTTTCCTTCAGTGTGTCCGCAACCGGATCACCGACGCGCTACCAGTGGCGCCGCAATGGGGTCGACGTCGCCGGCGCAACGGCGCCAACGTATGCGAGGGTGGTGGACCTGACCGACGACGGCACACGTTTTTCGGTCGTCGTCGGCAACAGCGTCGGAGAAGCACTCAGCACGGACGCCTTGCTGACGGTTTATCCGGTGCCACAGCTGGTGCCGTCCTGCCAGAGCCCCGGCACGATCTGGTTCACCATGCTGCCGACCAATCCAGTGAACGCCGGCGTGCAGGTCGGCACTACGATCGGCGGCTGCCAGGGCCCTCTGCGCAGCGTGCAGTGGACCCAGACCGCAGGCGCAGCAGTGGCGCTGCTCTCGGACAAGTCGGGGGCGATCAGTTTCCTCCCACTCGCGGCCGGCACCTACTCGTTTCGCGCTGACGTCGTGGACACGAACGGTGCTGCAGCCTCCGCGACCGTTGACATTCCTGTCGTCGCGAGTGCGGATTCGACTCGCGTCGACGTGCGCAACGACCAGGCCGTACGCCAGGGCGGCAATGTTTCACTCCGTGCCTGGCCCACGCTTGCGCCCGGCGACGCGGTGCAGTCGGTCACCTGGAAGCAGACTCTCGGGCCGCCGGTCATCGTCGATACCAGCGATCCGCTCCGGGCGCTTTTTACCGCACCGATGGTGGCGCCCGACACGATTGTCGGATTCACGGCGACGCTGCGCACGACGCAGGGAAACGTCGCGACCGACGAAGCGTTCGTCCTGGTCGAAAGCCAGGCGCAGGCGCCGAATGCGAGCGAGTACGTTTTCTCGGGCGATCATGTGTCGCGCGTCTACGCGTACAAGCCGGCCGGGCAATACGCAGCCGTGTTGCAGCGATGCGTCTATGACCCCCAATTGCAATGGGCCGGCGGCGGCAAGAACACCTGCCCGCTCGTGACACTTCCGTTCCTGGCTCAGGACACCGGCGGCAACGAGCCTACGGTCGCGCAGATCATGGATCGGGTTGTCGTTTCGCACGACTGGATAGGCGCGGCGTTCGAGCAGTTCATCAGCCGCTCGGATATGACCGACGTGCGGCGCCTGCTCAACGGCGTAACCGCGGTGGTGATCGGGGCGCACGTGCGACCCTCGTTCTACTTCGGCCTGACCGGCGCGATCTATCTCGACGCCGACAACTTCTGGCTTACGCCGGAACAGCGCGACGTCATCGATGAAACGCCGGATTTTCGCTCCGATTTTGACCGCGATCTTGGGTACTCGGGCGTGTGGCGTTATGCCCTGAACAACAACAACATCTTCCAGTTCTTCCCGCCGACGTCACGCAGCACCCGGACCGTCGACTACCTGGTGTTCGAGTCGGCCTGGCTGCATTATCACGAGCTCGGGCACGCAGGAGATTTTTTGCCGCCTGCCGTACGCGGATCTCTGAATCCGACCCTGACCGCGTGGGACAACATCGGTCCACGCTACAGCGCGTCGCAACTCCCCTCCGACGCGCTCGCACAGCAGCTGCCCCTCACGTCGACGATCATGCGCGCACTGGCGCAGGTGGAGTTCTTCGGCGTGACGGCCGACGCAACTCAACGCACCTACACACCGCAGCAGGTCGGCGACTTCTTTCGCGCCGACCGTGCCAGCGATGAATACAACTACACCACGGTGCGCGAGGACATCGCGATGCTGTTCGAGGAGTTCATGATGTATCACCGCCACGGCATCCGGCGCGACGTTGCGATCACGGACAAGATCACCCCGGCGACGACGGGCAACACGTTGATCGTGCGCTGGGGCCAGCGTGGCAGGTCCGGGGCCGCCGCCGTGGCACCGCGCGTCAAACTGGCGGTGCAGAACATCGCGCCGTGGGTCGATCCGAACCTGGTCGATGTGCTGCCGGCGCCCCTCGACATGCGCGCCGGGGAGAGCTGGAACGCCAATCTGATCCTTCCGGCGCCCCCGGGAACCGTGAGCGTTCAATCGCTCGCCACGCCAGCGGCACGCGCGGCGGACGTTTGGCGCCTCGAGCGCGCGGTGCGGCGACAACGCGGGGCTGGCGCCGCTCGATAGCCGTGGAAGGTGCCGTGCCGGCCGCAACTCGTGCCGCGCCTGCCGCAACTCGTGCCGTGGCCACCGCAATCGGGGAGCGCGGTGCTTGCCCGATCCCGCTTCAAGTTGCAGCATGGCTGAATGACCACGCGCCACCGCTTGTTTGCGTATTTCCTGCTGATGCGTCCGCCGATCGCGGGCGAGGAAGAGGACATCGACGCCGCCTATGCGTGGATGCGACGCAAGGCGATCTGGCTGGCCGGCGGTTACGTTCTCCTCCTGAGGTTCGCAGTCTGGGACGCATTCGCGCACGATCACGATCTGCCCTACCGCGTGGTCGCGCTCGTTGGCACGCACTTCCTGCTCTGGCTGATCGTATCGACCGTCGCCACCTGCTGGGTCGGGTTTCGCGGCGGGCGGGATTGGGCTTCCTCCCTTAACCCGGTGCAGGCCATCGCGGGCACAACACTGCTTCTTGTTCTGTTCTTTCTCATGTACGCCGACATCAATTGGGAGCGCGCCTCCCATCGCTGGCTGAGCGACACGTTCGATTCGACGTGGGTGCTGTTCGCCGTCGCGATAGTGATCGCGTACGGCGTGCCGGATCTCGTCACGCGCCTGCGCCGGCGCGAACGGGCGGCGGTCACGCGCGCGCTGCAAGCGGAAGCCTCGAGCGAAAGGCTGGCACGCAAGACGGCCGAATCCGATCTGCGTCTACTTCAGGCGCAGGTAGAGCCGCATTTCCTTTACAACACGCTCGCAAACTTGCGTTACCTGATCCAGAAAGGCTCGCCCGATGCGCTGCGCATGACCGATGCATTGATCGAATACTTGCGCACATCGGTGCCCGACATCCGCGCGGTGCGCGTGACGCTCGGTCGCGAAGTCGATCACGCGCGCCACTATCTCGAGATCATGCAGATGCGGATGGGAGACCGCCTTGCGTTCACGATCGACGTGCCCGACTCGTTGTGTGCGATCGAGGTGCCCCCGCTGCTGTTGCTCACACTGGTGGAGAACGCGGTCAAGCACGGCGTCGCGCCGCAGGTCGAGGGCGGCGAGGTTCTCGTGCGGGCGCGCGAAAACGGAGCGTCGATCGAAATCGAGGTTGTGGATACGGGAGTTGGTGTGCCGGCGGCAGCAAGCAGGCCCACAGAGGCTCCCTCGACCGGAATCGGCTTGGACAACCTGCGCGGTCGTTTGCACCTTGCGTACGGCCAGCAAGTCGCGGTTCAGCTGCTGCCGAACGTTCCGCGGGGAACGCGCGCGCAATTGCGGTTGCCGCGCGAGGAAGTCGCTATGCAGGGCGCGCAGGTTCGAGTCATGGCCGAAGACGCCGCCCGTGGCGCCGGGCTGCTTCAGCCAAAGGGTCACGGAGGCACTCAGTGAAGGCACCAACGGCGGTGGTTGCTGATGACGAACCCATGCTGCGCGCGCAGCTCGTGGATTCGCTGGCCGCGCTTTGGCCGGAACTTCGCATTGTCGGCGAGGCTGCGCACGGCGAGGAAGCGGTGCGCAAGGTGGCGAGCGAACGGCCCGACGTCGTGTTCCTTGACATCGAAATGCCGGGATTGAACGGTTTGCAAGCCGCAGCGCAGATCAAAGGGCTCGCGCATGTCGTTTTCATCACCGCATATCACCAGTACGCAGTCGAGGCGTTCGAGCGTGGTGCCATTGACTACGTACTCAAACCCGCATCAGAAGCGCGGCTGAGTGCAACCATCGAGCGCCTCAAAGGGCGGATTGGCCAGCCTCTGCCGAGCGACGAAACGATGCAGGCAGTCCTCGCTCGACTCGCGGCGGTGCTCGGCAAACCTGACGCGACGCGCCTGCGCTGGATCCAGGCGTCAGTCGGGGCGCAGATTCGCCTGATTCCGGTCGACGATGTGATGTTCTTCCAGTCCGACCTGAAATACACGCGCGTCATTACGCGCGATGGTGAGTCGTTAATCCGCAAACCGCTCAAGGAGCTTCTGGATGAACTCGACCCGGCGCAATTCTGGCAAGTTCACCGCGCCACCATCGTCAACTCCGCGGCAATTGCGCACGTCGTGCGCGAGGACGATCGCCTCACGATCGCCTTGAAGCAGGGCGCCGAGCGCATCGAGGTGAGCCGCAGCTTCACGCACCTTTTCAAGAGCATGTAGTCGCGCGCGCCGCAGCTAGCTGCGGCTGGTCGTGACCGACGCCAGCGCGGTGAAATCTTCAGCGTAGCCGTGCAGTTTCTTGAGCAGAGCTGCTTTCTGATCCGGCGACGCCGTATTGATCAACGCCGCGATCAACTCCGCGTTGCCGCGCCGGAATTCGTGCATGCGCGCGCGCCGTGCGGGATCGTGCGGTTCCGCGAGCATTGCGAAGTATTCGCGCATCCAGCGCGCCGCCTCGTCAACGGTCGGCTGCTCCGCTTGAATCCGTCGCAACAGTGCGAGCAGATCGCTGCGCCGTAACTCGCGCTCGTGTACCCACCAGTCCTCGCTGTCGGGCCGCGCAGCGAGCGTGTCGCGGATCAGCTCTTCCTGGCGCGGCGATACCGACCCGAACCATTCCTCGGCGCGTTCGATGCCGCGCTTGGTGCGATGCTCGAACGAACGCTTGCTGCCGGACTCCTCACGCCGCGTCTTGATGTTGTCTTCGGCAAGTTTTCTTGCGAATCGATCAAGCTGCACGGGGTGCAGGGTCAACGCGAGCGCAGCGACATCCGGCGCGGCCTGCTCGCCGACTGCCACCAGGCGTCGGTTCATTTCGAGGTTGAGCGCCAGCACGTCGTCGGCAGCGACGTGTCCCTCGATGCGCTTGCCTGCCGCTTCTATCAGGTCGGCGTAACCATGCAGCTGGGTCGATCGATGCCAGGCGAGCAGGACCCGGACGCGGTCGCGTACAAGCTGCTGCTGCGGCCGATTCAGGTCAAGATATTTGTCGAGGCTATAGAGCAGCAGCGTGTCGGCGTTGTTGTATCCCACCCGTACCGAGGAGCAACCTGAGGCAATGGTGAGCAGCGCCAGCGCGAACACCGTGCGCAGCTTGACGCCGGTGCTACGATCCCTGGCTCTCGACGGCATGGCAACTTTCACACGCGCGCAATGAATATCGTGATCCTGGCAGCCGGCCAGGGCAAGCGCATGCGCTCGGCGCAACCGAAGGTGCTGCACTGCCTGGCTGGCAGACCGATGCTAGCCCACGTACTCGAGACGGCCAGAGCTGTTACCGCACAGCGCAACGCGGCTGCACGCATCGTCGTGGTCATCGGCTTTGGCGCCGATCAGGTCCGTTCGAGGTTCGACCGCGAAGCCGATGCCAGGTTCGTCGTACAGGAACCGCAATTGGGCACGGGACACGCAGTGCAGCAAGCAGTCCCGCTGCTCGACGACGCGCACCCCACGCTGATTCTCTACGGTGACGTTCCACTGCTGCGCCAAGCGACCCTCGCGCGGCTGATCAACGCAGCAACTGACGTAAAGCATGAGGGCATCGGCCTGCTAACGGTGAACCGTGCGGACCCGAGCGGGTACGGGCGCGTGGTGCGCGATTGGCATGGCAACGTTCTGAAAATTGTCGAGGAGCGTGATGCGAGCGAAGAAGAACGCCGCATCGGCGAAGTCAACACAGGCATTCTTGTTGCACCCACTGCGCCGCTGAAGCGGTGGCTTGCAGGACTTTCCGACAACAATGCGCAGCGCGAGTACTACCTGACCGACGTGATCGGAGTGGCCGTGCGTGAAGGATTGCGGGTTGCCGCCGTGGCAGCGGACGATGTGAACGAGACCCAGGGCGTCAACAGCAAGGCCGAACTGGCGTGGCTGGAGCGGGTTGCGCAACAACGCGTCGCCGAGCGTTTGATGAATGACGGCGCAACCATCGCCGATCCGCAGCGCATCGACGTGCGCGGCGAACTGACCGTGGGCGCCGACGTGTTCATCGACGTCGGCTGTGTATTCGAGGGGCGGGTCGTGCTTGCCGACGGCGTGCGAATCGGCCCGCACAACGTGATTCGCGATTGTTCGATCGGCCCCGGCACCGAGGTGATGGGTTTCTGTTTCCTCGAGCGCGCCACCATCGGCGCGCACGCGCGCATCGGCCCGTTTGCCCGCACCCGGCCCGATGTCACGCTTGGCGACGAAGTGCATATCGGCAACTTCGTCGAGGTCAAGAACTCGACGATGGGGCACGGCTCGAAAGCCAATCACCTCGCCTACGTCGGCGACGCAAGTGTTGGCCAACGCGTGAACATTGGCGCGGGCACGATCGTCGCCAACTACGATGGCGCGAACAAGCACCAAACCGTGATCGAAGACGACGTCCACACCGGATCCAACAGTGTGCTGGTGGCGCCGATCACGGTAGGAAGCGGTGCCACCGTTGGCGCCGGGTCGACGGTCGCACGGCAGGTCCCTGCCGGCAAGCTGACGGTTGCGCGAGCGCGCCAGGCGACCATCGAGGGCTGGAGCCGGCCGACCAAGAAGCGCAAGTAGTCCGCCCAGTCAGGGCGGCCTTCAGAGCGGCACTTTCGGCGCGAACTTGCTCCGGTTGACGCTGAAGAACGTGCGGATGTTGCGCACGTTTGCCTGCGCTGTGAAAAGCCTGTGCACGAGCGCGTGGTATGCCGGCATGTCGGGCACCGCGACGATCAGCACGAAGTCGGGTCCGGGAGAAACGCGATAGCACTGCTGCACGGCTGCTTCGTCCCGCACCCGCACTTCGAACTCTGCCTGCTTCTCCGCGCCCTGGTGCTCGAGCGAGATTTCGACCACCGCGGTGAGACCTGAACCCAACCGCTGCGGGGCCAGGATGGCGATCTGTCGCTCGATGAAGCCAGCCTCCTGCAGCCGCTTCACCCGGCGCAGGCAGGTAGGCGGTGAGATATGAACCCGTTCGGCAAGCGCTTGATTGGTCAGCGAGCAATCGTCCTGCAGCAGGTTGAGCAGGCGTCGATCAATGGCATCGAGCGGAAGAGGCTCGATGGAAGAATATTCCGTCATTTGCACAGTTCTGAAATGAACGACGACTGACAATAACTGTGGAAATTTTAGTTCATATCTGCACAAAATTCGGCAGCCTATTTCTCCTGCTCGCGCCTAAGATTCGCGTCCCATCCCGCTTTCCTGTGAGGCTCTAAGCATGTGCGGAATCGTCGGCGCGGTCGCTCAGCGAAACATCGTTCCCATCCTGGTGGAGGGCCTGCGTCGGCTCGAGTACCGCGGCTACGACTCCTGTGGCGTGGCGGTGCATGCCGACGGCGAGCTGAAGCGCGCTCGCAGCGTCTCGCGCGTTTCGGAACTCAACGCCCAGGTCGAAGAGATGCCCGCCTTCACCGGCATTGCGCACACACGGTGGGCCACGCACGGGGCACCCACGACCGACAACGCGCATCCGCACTTCTCGGGCAAGGGCGGCACGCCGCGTATCGCGCTCGTACACAACGGGATCATCGAAAACCACGAGGCATTGCGCGCAAAGCTGCGTGACGCTGGTTATGTATTTACCAGCCAGACTGACACCGAAGTGGTGGCCCACCTGATCGACAGCCTGTACGACGGCGACCTGTTCGAGGCCGTGCAGCAGGCCGTGCGCGAGCTGCATGGCGCGTACGCGATCGCGGTGTTTGCGCGCGAGGAACCGCATCGCGTCGTCGGCGCGCGCGCCGGCAGCCCGCTTGTGGTTGGCCTGGGCGACGAAGAGAACTTTCTGGCGTCCGACGCGATGGCGCTGGCCGGCACGACCGACCAGATCATCTACCTCGAGGAAGGCGACGTCGTCGACCTGCAACTTGGCCGCATCTGGATCGTCGACAGCAAGGGGCGTTCGGTCACGCGCCCCGTCAAGACGGTGCATGCCGGTCTTGGCAGCGTCGAGCTCGGACCCTATCGCCATTTCATGCAGAAGGAGATCTTCGAGCAGCCGCGCGCGATCGCCGATACGCTCGAACCGGTCGCCGGCATCGATCCATTCATTTTCGGCGAGGCCGCTGCAGATGTACTGCCGAAGATCGACAGCGTGCTGGTCCTGGCGTGCGGCACGAGCTACTACGCGGGTTGCGTAGCGCGCTATTGGCTGGAATCAATCGCCCAAGTCCCGGTCACGGTCGAAATCGCCAGCGAGTACCGCTACCGCACGTCGGTGCCGAATCCGAACACCCTGGTGGTGGTCGTGTCCCAGTCGGGCGAAACCGCGGACACGCTCGCGGCTTTGAAGCACGCGAAGAGCCAGGGCATGAATCGCACGCTGGCGGTGTGCAACGTTGCGAGCAGCGCCATGGTGCGCGAAACGACGATGCAGTTCATCACCCGCGCCGGCGCCGAGATCGGCGTTGCGTCGACCAAGGCGTTCACCACCCAGCTGGTTGGCCTCTACCTGCTCGCAAAGTGCATCGCCAAGGCAAAAGGGCGCCTGACGCCGGAGCGTGAACACACCGCGGTGAAAGCGCTGCGCCATCTTCCAGCCGCCATCCAGAGCGTGCTCGCTCTCGAGCCGCAAATCATCGCGTGGGCCGAGATCTTCGCGCGCAAGGAGAACGCGCTGTTCCTCGGACGCGGCCTGCATTACCCGATCGCTCTCGAGGGCGCGCTCAAACTCAAGGAGATCAGCTACATCCACGCCGAGGCATATCCCGCAGGTGAACTCAAGCACGGTCCGCTGGCACTGGTGACCGAGGCCATGCCGGTGGTCACGGTGGCGCCCAACGACATGCTGCTCGAAAAACTCAAGAGCAATTTGCAGGAAGTTCGTGCGCGTGCCGGCCAGCTGTATGTCTTTGCCGACGCCGACACCCACATCGAGAGCAGCGAGGGCGTGCACGTGATCCGCTTGCCGGAGCACTACGGCGACCTCTCGCCGATCCTGCACGTAGTGCCACTGCAGTTGCTGGCGTATCACACGGCGGTGGCGCGCGGCACCGATGTCGACAAACCCAGGAACCTCGCCAAGAGCGTCACGGTCGAGTAGTCCTCCTCCCACAGCTTTTTCGAGGCAGAGCACGGGTGCCGCTTGGCGGCGTCGTGCTCGCGCGCTTTTTTGACCCGCGCGCGACGCGAGGGGAACGTCTATTGCTGTTGGATCGTATGAGCATGCGGGCCATGGCGCCCTGCGGCATCGCTCTACACGATCATGGACGCCACATCCCGACCGCTTCGCTTTGCAATGGGACACCGGCTTGCGCTGGTGATCAGCGCTGCGATTGTGGTCCTGGGTGCCGTGACGGCCGCGGTCTTCGACTGGAACTGGTTGCGCGGGCCGGTGCAACGTGTTGTGGCAGCACGGACCGGCCAGTCGCTCACTCTCGGCGACTTGCACGTCGACATTCTGCGCGGCCTGCACACGGTCGTGCGCGATGTGCGTCTGAACGTGCAGGCAGACGAAACCACGGCGGTGCTCGAAGCGCGTGAGATCGAGATGCGCCTCGTGCCCGCGCAGTTGTTGCGTGGTCGGGTCGCGTTTCGCTACCTCGCAATGACTGATGCGCACGTCAATCTGACGCGCGACGCTGAAGGCAAGACCAACTGGTCGCGCGAGCCGCCGGCGGTCAGGCCGACGGTGCAGCAGGCTGGGGAGCCACTGCACCTCACGCTGCCGTTTGACGTCGACGTGCTTGCACTCAGGAACGTCGTGGTTCGTTATGACGACGTGCCACGCAACTTCGAGTTGCGCATGCGCGTCGGCACGGACAACAGTGCTACCCCGGCGCGCCGCACCCGCCTTGAATTCGACGGTCGTTTCGGCACCGACAAGTTCGCCGGCACTGCGCTGACGGGTGAACTGCTCACGTTGCAAGACACCGGACAACCTTTCCCGATCGAACTGCAGCTCGCCGCGGGTCGAACCAGGGTCACCGCCGTGGGCCAGGTGTCAGACCTGCTCGGCGACGTCGCCGTCGATGGCAGCCTCAGCATTGCCGGGCCAAGCCTCGGCTCGTTGTATCCGACCCTGCCCGTTGCGCTGCCTTCGACCCCGCCATACGCGGTCGAAGGCCATCTTCAGGCGAAGCACGGCCAGTATCAGTTCACCAGGATCCACGGCACGATCGGACAGAGCGACGTCGCCGGTGACGCACAATTCCGGATGCAGCAGCCGCGGCCATTCCTGGACGCGAAACTGCACAGCCAGCGCCTCGCGCTTGCCGACCTGGGCGTGGTGGTCGGCGTCGGCGATCCCAACACACCGGCACCGGCGACGTCGCGAGTCCTGCCGGACGCGCGGTTCGACGTGCCGCGTTTGAACGCGATCGATGCTGCGGTGACGCTGACCGCGCAAAAGGTGGTGACGTCGCCGGCACTCACGCTGGAGGACTTTTCGACCAAGGTCAAACTCGCGAATGGCGTGTTGCGCATGGAGCCACTGAAGTTCGGCTTTTCCGGTGGCGACATCGTTTCCACCATCGTGCTCGACGGACGCCGGCTTCCCCTGCGCGCCGACGCAGCGATTGACTTCCGGCGGATTCAGTTCGGTCAGATGTTCCCGACCCTTGATCGCTTGCAACTGAGTTCGGGCGCGCTGGGCGCTCAGATCCGCCTGGTCGGGCACGGCCAATCAGTCGCCGGGCTGCTGGGCTCATCCGACGGGACGATCGGCGCGGCGATGTCGGGCGGCCGGATCTCGCGAACAGTGGTCGCCGCGGCCAGTCTCGATGGAGGCCGGTTGCTGCCGCTGCTTGTGACTGGCGACAAACCCGTGCATGTGCGCTGCACGGCCGTCCTGATGGAAGTAAAACAGGGCATCGCGCGTTCAACACTCATGGTCCTCGATACGGACAACGCGCGCATCGATGGAGGCCTCGCGATCGACCTTTCGGCGGAGAGGTTCGAGCTTGAACTTCGCTCGAAGCCAAAGTCGCCGAGCATTCTTTCGCTGCACGGACCGATCTTCTCGCAAGGAACCTTTCGCGACCCGCACCTTGCGGTCGGGCAGGGAGTGCTGATACGCGGCGGTGCTGCCGCGGCCCTGGCGGCCGTCAATCCCCTTGCCGCCCTGTTGCCATTGATCGAAGCCGGCCGCGGCGAGGACACTGATTGCGAGCGTGTGTTGAGGCCGGCTGCGGGGGCGCTGGAACAGACGGACGAAGCGAGCACGCGGGCTCCCCC
>Ga0137409_10005567_pt1 | contig 13122 bp, 19 predicted proteins | sample CZODoug1_16funga_FD_122059 | JGI IMG/M metagenome (GOLD analysis project Ga0137409, IMG submission 122059) | Vadose zone soil fungal communities from Angelo Coast Range Reserve, California, USA - CZODoug1_16fungal (Hybrid Assembly) | ecosystem: Environmental > Terrestrial > Soil > Vadose zone...
ATCGACGACGGCGTCAAGATCGAAATCGATCAGGCGACCGATGCGTGTATCGAGGAGCCGCTCCCGCCGCCTGAGTCAGCGCTGGGCGGGGTGTACGCCGAGCCCCCGGCGGCAGCGCGACACTGGTACCGGAGCCTCTGATGGCCGAGGTCACGTATCTCGAAGCCCTGCGCCAGGGGTTATGGGAAGAGATGGAGCGCGACCCCAGCGTCTTCATCTTGGGCGAGGACGTGGGGGCGTATGGCGGTGCGTTCAAAGTCACCGAGGGCTTCGCCAAGAAGTTCGGCGACGCCCGCGTCATAGACACGCCGATCTCGGAGGCGGCGATCGTCGGCGCGGCCGCCGGAGCGGCCCACATGGGCATGCGCCCGGTGGCGGAGATGCAGTTCATCGATTTCATCTCCTGCGCCTACGACATGCTCACGAACTACGTCGCCACCGCGCGCTACCGCGCCGGTCTCGCGACCCCGATCGTGGTGCGAGGGCCCTGCGGTGGCTACGTGCGGGGCGGCCCGTTCCATTCGCAGAACCCGGAGGCGGCGTTCTTTCATACGCCGGGCCTGAAGATCGTGTACCCCGCCACCGCGCGGGACGCGAAGGGGCTGATCAAGGCCTCCATCCGGGACGACGACCCGGTCATCTATCTCGAGCACAAGTGGCTGTACCGCCGGATCAAGGAGACCCTGCCCGAAAAGGAGGAGATCCTCACGCCGATCGGTGAGGCGCGGCTCGCCCGCGAGGGAAAGGACCTGTCCATCGTCACCTACGGGGCCACGGTGTGGAAGTCGCTCGAGGCGGCCGACCAGCTGGCGAAGGACGACGGTCTCTCGGTCGAGGTACTCGACCTGCGGACCCTGTTGCCGATGGACGACGCCGCGATCATGCGGTCAGTGCAGAAGACCAACAAGGTGCTCATCGTGCACGAAGACACGCGCACTGGTGGCCTCGCCGGCGAAATCACCGCGCGCATCAACGAGCAGGCGTTCGCCTGGCTCGACGGCCCCATCATGCGGGTGACCGCGCACGACGTGCCGCTGCCCTATGCGCCGACCTTGGAGGATTTCGTGCTGCCTCAAACGGATGACATCGTGAAGGCTGCAAGATGGCTTGCGGCGTATTGATGGAGACTCTATGGCACGCGTAGACGTCCTGATGCCCCAGATGGGCGAGTCCATCGCCGAAGGGACCTTGAGCAAGTGGCTCAAGAAGCTCGGCGACGAGGTGAAGCGGGACGAGCCGCTGTTCGAGATCTCGACCGACAAGGTGGACGCCGAGATCCCGGCGCCCAGTGCCGGCGTGCTGGCCGAGATCAAGGTCCAGGAGGGACAGACCGTCCCGGTACAGACGCTCGTGGCCGTGATCGAAACCGACAAGGGCGCGGCGACGACGGCGCCCGCCGCGGCGGCTTCACCCGCGGCGCCCCGGCCTGCCGCGCCGAAGCCCGCACCCGCACCGACGGCAACCTCCCCCGTCCTCCCCCAACCTTCTCCATCCTCCCCCGTCGCCCCGAAGGGCGACGGGGCAGAGACCGCCGAGGAGCGCCTGCGCCGCAAGTCCACGCCTCTGGTCCGCAAGATCGCCGCGGAGCATCAGGTCGACATCTCGACGATCCCGGGCAGCGGGTTCGCCGGCCGGGTGACGAAGCAAGACATTCTCGGATTCATCGAGCGCGGTGTGCCGGCATCGACCGCTCCCGGCTCCCGGCTCCCCGCTGCCGCGCCGTCCGGCCCCGTCGAGCACCCGGTGGTCGAGGCGTGGCCCGGCGATCGGGTCGAGCCGTTCTCGAAGATCCGCAAGATCACCGCGGATCACATGATCATGTCGCGTCGTACCTCCGCGCACGTGACCAGCTTCTTCGAGATCGACTACAGTCGTGTGGCCGAGCTCCGCCGCAAACACAAGGCCGCCTACACCGAGCGCGGCGTGAATCTCACGTACCTCGCGTTTATCGCGAAGGTGTGCGCCGAGAATCTGCGGAAGCACCCCGTGGTGAACGCTGCGGTCTCGGGCGACAACATCATCTATCGGGGCGATGTGAACATCGGAATCGCGGTGGCGCTCGACTGGGGGCTCATCGTGCCGGTCGTCAAGCGCGCCGACGAGCTGTCGCTCGGCGGCCTCGCCCGCGCGATCAATGACTTGGGCGAGCGTGCGCGCTCCAAGAAGCTGCTCCCCGACGAGATCCAGCGCGGCACCTTCACCATCACCAACCCCGGCGTGTTCGGGTCGTACGCGGGGGCTCCGATCATCAACCAGCCGCAAGTGGCCATTCTCGGCGTGGGCGCGATCGAGAAGCGTCCCAAAGTAGTGACGCTGCCGGACGGCACCGACACGATCGCCATTCGCACCATGGGCATGGTGTCCATGTCCTACGATCACCGCGTCGTGGACGGCGCCGACGCGGACCGGTTCCTCGCCGATGTGAAGCGCGCGCTCGAGGACTTCCCCGAGGGAGCGATCTAGCCATGCCCAAGGTGCTCACCGCGGCGCGGGTGCGCGTGCCCCCGACCAACGAGGCGGACTACCTCGCCACCCTGCGGGAATTGTGTCAGTTCGCCGACGCGCGCGGCCAGCGGATCTGGGTGTTCCGCAACGCCAAGGACCCGCAGCTCTTCACGGAATTCTCCGAAAGCCAGACCGAGATGTCGCACCGCGCTCAGGCGTCGCGGCTGCCAGAGGAGATCAAGCTCGAGAAACGGTTGCAAAGCCTCGGGATCTATGCCCCGGATGCCTGGGAGCTGTGGACCGAGGTCTCCCTCGCGACCCCCACCGAGGCATAGGGGAGCGGCCATGGCCGGACGAACGATCGTCGTCGACGGGGAAACGTGGGAGGTGGCCCCGGCCGGACGGGTGACCGTGTACGACCGCGACCAGTTCGGTGTGGTGTTCGAGCTGGGTACCGGACCCGAGCGGCGGCGTCGCTTCACCCGCTACGCACCCGTGGGCAGCCGCAGTCCCGACGCCGCGCTCGCCGAGCTCTCCGATCGGGAGCTGGTGGAGCTGTTCCGGCAATCGCAGCCGGCCTGGACCGCTCCGGAGGCTGCATACGGCGCGCGTTGATCTGCATTGTCATTCCACGGCGTCGGACGGGGAGTATCCTCCCGCCGAGGTCGCGCGGCGGGCGCACGCGGCGGGTCTGGCGGCGATCGCACTGACCGACCACGACACCACCGCCGGCGTGCCCGAGGCGACTCGCGCGGGTGAGCCGCTCGGCGTGCGCGTTGTGTCCGGCTGCGAGTTCAGCGTGAAGGCGCCCTGGGGCGAGCTCCACCTGCTCGCCTACTTTCTGCCGCCGGGTGATGTCCGGCTCGGGGAATTCCTCGCTGGCACGCGCGTCGCGCGGCACCGTCGCGCTGAGCAGATCGTGGCGCACCTGCGGCGGCTGGGCGTCGCCATCGAGCTCGGGGACGTCGTGCGCGTCGCGGACGGCGGGGCGCTGGGTCGGCCCCACGTGGCTCGAGTCCTGGTGCAGCGTGGTGTGTGCTACGACATGAACGACGCGTTCGCGCGCTATTTGGGCCGGGGCCGGCCGGCCTATGTCGAGAAGCCGCTCCCGACCTTGTCGCAGGTCGCGGAGCTGGTGCATGCGGTGGGCGGGGTCGCGGTCGCCGCCCACCTCGGCGACCACGGCACCGAAGGCCAGATCCGGCAGTTCCACGAACAGGGTCTCGACGGCCTCGAGGTGCGGCACCCGAGCCATTCTCCCGGCACGGAGCGCCGGCTCACCGGAATCGCACAGCGTCTCGGCATGGCCATCAGCGGCGGGTCGGACTGGCACGGCGACCAGGAACTGGGCGATTCCCACGCGCCGCTTGGCGGGCTGGACGTTCCCTTCGAGTGGCTCGAGAAGCTTGAGGCGCATCGAGCGACGCCGTCAAGCGAAAACGTTGCGCAAAACCGTAGGGGAATCTCATGAGCGAGCTCCTGGCCGTCGGCAGCAAAGCCCCCCCGTTCACCGCCGCCGGGTCGGATGGTAAGACCTACAGCCTGGCCGACCTCCTCAAGACCGAACAGGTCGCGCTGGTCTTCTATCCCGGAAACAACACCCCTGGCTGAAACCGCCAACTCTCCGCCGTGCGCGATGAGATAGCGAAGTTCCAGAAGGCCGGCATACAGCCGTTCGGTGTGAACCCCGCCGGTGTCGAAGCCCACGCGAGTTATGTCGCGAAGCTGCGCTTCAACTTCCCCTTGCTCTCGGACCACGACCGCGTGATCGCCCGGGCCTACCACGCGCTGAAGGACGATGACAAGGGCATCCAGCGCTCGGTGTACGTCGTGCAGCGGAACGGCACGGTCGCCTTCGCGCAGCGCGGGACCCCTCCCGTGGACGAGATCGTCGCGCATGCCTCCTGACTTTCGGGGCAAGGTCGCGCTCATTACCGGCGTGGGTCGCGTGGGTCAGATCGGCCATGCCGTCGCCCGCGGGTTTGGCCGCACCGGCGCGCAGCTGGTCATCGCGGACGTCAACGCGGCCAGCCTGGCCGACCGGGCCAAGGAGTTCACGGCCGAGGGCTTCTCCGTCCACGCCGTTGCGGGTGATCTCACCACGCCGGACGCGGCCCGGCGGGCGATCGCCGGGGCGGGCGAGCGCTTTGGAGGCCTGGACGTCGTGGTGAACGTCGCCGGCGGGCTCGTCAGCTACGGCCCGGTGCTCGACCTCAAGCCCGACCGGCTGGACCTCGAGCTCGCGATCAACGTCAAGACCGCGTTTTACGTGTCGCAGGCCGCGATCCCCGCGCTGCGCGACCGCGGCGGCGGGGCCATCGTGAACTTCGCCTCCGCGGCGGTCCTGAAGCCGCAGAGTCAGCTCGCCGCCTACACCGCCGCCAAGTCCGCCGTGGCCGGGCTCACCCGCGCCTTGGCGAAGGAGCTTCGCGACGACCACATCCGCGTGAACGCCGTCGCGCCCGGCACCATGAAAACGGCCGACAATCTCGCGCAGATGCAGGGCGCCAAGGTCCGCTGGGTGGAGCTCGACGAGCTCGTGGCCGCGGTGCTGTACCTCGCAAGCGACGAAGCGCACGGCGTGACCGGCGAAATCCTCGCGGTGACCGGCGGAGACGTTTAGGCGTGACCGGTGCGGTCATCATGCGCGACGTAGCGGTCGTGGGTGGCGGCTGCTACGGGACCTTCTACGCGGGGCAGCTGGCCAAGGCCAAGGAACGGGGCAAAGCGCGTTTCCGTCGCGTGGTGGTCGTCGATCGCGACCCCGCCTGTAGGGCCCGGGTGGAGCTGGGCGAGGCACCGGACCGCGTCTTCGTGGCGCGGGAGTGGGACGACTACTTCCGCGAGCTGCTCGGCGGAGCCGCACCGACGGCGGCGGGCGAGCCGCAAGACTACATCGTGCCATCGCCGCTCATGCCGCACCTCATGTTCCAATGGTTGCTGGCCCGCGCGCGCGAGCGGTGGCCCGGCCGCGCCGTGGACGTCGCCCCCGTGCCCGGTACGCCGGGAACGCCCTACGACCGCACCGGACCGGACCGAACCCGGTATGTCTCGTTCGCCGACTGGATCTGCCCCACGCATTGCGTCGAGCCCGCCGTCTGCCCGGCCATCGGGAGGGCGCGGACGTGGGAGATGGGCGATGCCGTACGCGGGCTGGCGGAGCGGCTGCGGGCGGCGGGCGAGGCGGTGCATGGGCCGGCGCTGTTCGTGTGCCGCCATCACGTGTTCGGCGTCGGCACCTTCGCCGTGGACGCCGTGCTCGAGGGCGACGCGCTGGTGCGGGCCGCGGGCGAGACGGGCTCGGCGGCGGCCGTGCTAGTGGGGACGATCAGCTCGTGTCACGGAGCCCTGAACCTGTTGCGGATAGGGGCGGCGTGACTCCGGAAGGCCGCCGGGCACACGTCACCCACGCTCGCGACCTGTTCAACGCCGGGGAGTATTGGCTCGCCCATGAAGCCTTGGAAACCGTCTGGCGTTCTATTATTAGTGACGGCGACCAGGTCGCGGCACGCGTTTGGCAGGGATTGATCCAGGCCGCGGCGGCGCTGCTCCATCGGGAGCGGGGGAACCGGCACGGCGTCGTGGTGGTGGGCGGGTCGGCACTCGAGAAGCTGGCGGGTCCGCAGCATACCGATGTCGAAATCGAAACCGTGCGGTTTCGCGAGCAGTTGGCGCGAGCGCTCGCCAGTGATGGTGCGCCGCCACGACTGGAGCTGCGGGTGGCCCACGGAGACCTGAGGACGGATGAAGGACCACACTAAGCACGGATACGACGTGATCATCGTGGGCGCGGGGCCCGCCGGGCTGTGCGCTGCGATGTACGCCGGTCGCGGCATGCTCAAAGCCCTGACCATCGAGCGGGGGGCTCCGGGCGGCGAGCTCTTGAACACCGACTTGATCGAGGACTACATCGGGTTCGAGAGCATCAAAGGGTGGGAGCTGGCGCAGAAGATGGCGGAGCACGCGAAGAAGTTCGGCGCGGAGATCGTCACCGATACGGTGGAGAATGTTCGCAAGACCGAGGATGGTTGGTTCGAGGTTGCCACGGCGCGGGGCAAGACCTATCGCGCGCCGGCCGTGATTCTCACAGCCGGCGGCACTCCCGTGAAGCTCGGCGTGCCTGGAGAGAAGGAATACGCAGGGAAGGGCGTGTCGTACTGCGCGGTGTGCGACGGGGCGTTCTTCAAGGGCGAGGTGCTGGCGGTGGTTGGGGGTGGAGACGCCGCGGTCGAGGAGGCCGACTACCTCACGCGCTACGCGTCGAAGGTCTATATCGTGCACCGGCGCGACCAGCTGCGCGCATCCAAGATCCTTCAGGAGCGCGCGTTCGCGAATCCCAAGATCGAAATGATCTGGAACAAGCAAGTGGTGGAGATCACCGGCACCGAGCGCGGCGTGCATCACCTCGACCTGGCGGACGCGGTGACGGGAGAGCGGTCGAACCTCGTGGTCGGCGGCGTGTTCATTTTCATCGGGTTCAACCCCAATACCGGCCTGGTCGAGGGGCACTTCAAGCACGACGCCGGGGGTTACTTCCTCACCGATGAGCGGATGATGACCTCGATCCCGGGTCTGTTTGTGGCCGGCGACGTGCGCAGCCAGCTGACGCGGCAGATCACGACCGCCGTCGGCGATGCCACCACGGCCGCGATCGCGGTCGAGAAGTATCTCGCGACGCTCCCCGACTAGCCGTGCGCATCGTTCAGATTCCTAACGGCCAGTTCGTCGAGAACTGCTACTTCGTGATCGACGAAGCGACGCGAGAGTGCGCGATCATCGATCCCGGGGAGGAAGCGGGAATGATCGCCCGCAAGCTGCAGGCCGAAGGCGTGCGGCCCGTCGGGATCTGGCTCACCCACGCGCACATCGACCACGTGCTCGGCGTCCCGCGGCTCAAGGCCGACACGGGGGCCCCGATCTACCTGCATCCGGCGGACCGCCCGCTGTACGACCGCGCGCCGGACCAGGCGATCGCCTTCGCTATGCGCGCCGAGCCGCTGCCCCCGCCGGACCGCGAGCTGGCCCACGGCGACGAGCTGCGAATCGGCGGACTCGCCTTCCGCGTCCGTCACGCGCCGGGCCATTCACCCGGCAGCGTCGTGTTCGCGGGGCAGGGGGTGGCGTTCGGCGGCGACGTACTGTTTCAGGGATCGATCGGGCGGACCGACCTGCCCGGAGGCGACTTCGATACCTTGGTGAAGAGCATCGAGCGCGAGTTGCTTACGCTGCCCGATTCGACCATCGTGTACAGCGGGCATGGACCGGAAACCACCGTCGGACGCGAGCGCCGCGCCAATCCCTTCCTCACCGGCGCCTACCGCCTCGGCTAGGCCGCGGCCCACCTGCCTGCGCTGCGGCGCCGAGGTGCGACCCAAGCCGTGGGGGTGTAAGAGCCCCTGCCCGAATTGCGGCTTTATCTATCCGTTAGGCGACTGCTCCGACTGAACCGATGAACCACCTGCTCGCGCTCGCGCTCCTGGGCGTGGACTGTCTGGTCCGCGCCTGGCGGATCCAGCTCGCCGTGTGGACCGCGGGGGGACGGCTCTCGTTCAGGGATGCCTTCCGGCTGAACCTCTACGGCGAAGCGGCCTCCCAGCTCACGCCCAACCGGCTGGGCGGCGAGCCGGCTCGCTTCCTGGGACTCCACGAGGCCGGCCTGCGACCGGTCACGGCGATCGTCGCCATCGGCGTCGAGGTCGCCTGCGAATGGCCCGTGTTCGTATTCGCGGCCGGCGCGCTCGTGGCTTATTACGTGCCCGACTGGCAAGACGCGGCACGCGTCTGGTTGCGGCACCATCGGGCCGGCGAGCTCGTGACGATCGAGATTACCGTACTCCTTATCTTAGTGACGGTGTATCTGCTGCAGCGTCTGGTGCGCTCGGGGTTTGTGAGCCACCGCGTGCGCCGCCAATGGCGCGTCGCGTGGGCGCACGTGCGACGCGCCCCATTTTGGGCGCTCGGCGCGGGGGCGCTCCTGACCGTGGTGAGCATCGCCGCCCGCGCGCTCATCCTCCCGGCGCTCGCCTGGGGTATGCCGCACGCTCCTCCCTTCGCCCAGATGTTCTTCGGCGCGCTCGCGCTGCTCCATGCTCCCTTGGTGGTCCCGCTCCCGTCGGGCGGCGGCGGACTCGAGGTGGCCTTCCTCAACGGGTTCGCCGGGGATTTCGGCGCCCGCCAGGTAACCATGCTGCTGTTGTGGCGCTTCTACACCGCCATTCTGCTCACCATCATCGGCGCGTACGCCCTGGTGCGCTCCGTGGGCTACCACGCCGCGGTGCAGCTGTTCAAGATCGGTTGGGGAAAGCGAAAGGACGACCCTCGATGACGACACCCCGGATCAGGCCGCTGACCCCGGACCAGGCCGCCCCCGAAGTGCGGCCGATTCTCGAGACGTACCTGAAGGAGCGGGGCAACATTCCCAACATGTTCCGCACGGTGGCGCTGCGGCCCAGCCACCTGCGAACCATGATCGCGCACTTCCGTACCGTAATGAACGAGGGCAGCGTGCCCCCGCTTCTGAAGGAGCTCCTGTGGGTGCGTATCTCCCACTTGAACGCCTGTCGTTACTGACTCAACTCCCACACTGTCTTGGCAAGACAGAAAGGCGCGAGCGCCGAGCTGGTCGAGGCGATCCAGGACCGGGGAGGGCGGGGGTCGATCGAGCAGCTGGAGCCGGGGTGGCAGGCCGCGCTCGCGTACGCCGACGTGGTGCATGTTTCGGGGCATCGCGTGACGGACGACGTGTACGCGAACCTGCGCGCGGCGTGGGACGAGGGTCAGATCGTCGAGATCACGCTCGTGATCGGTATGACGGAGTACTTCAATCGATTCAACGACAGCTTGAGGGTGGAGCCCACGAAGTGATCAGGGTGCCGGGGCGATCGCGACCAGCACGACGGTCCGCTCCAGCGCGCGCTCGACTCCGTGCGGCACGCCCTCCGGCGCCAGCACCAGATCTCCTGGCCGCGCCTCGATCGTGCGGCCGCCGACCACGAACCTCGCCTTTCCCGACACAACCAAATAGAATTTGTCGGCGCCAGCGTGCGTGTGCGGCTTCTGCTCCTGTCCCGGCTCGAAGCAATTCAGGCCCACCAGGAGGCGGTCCGAGCGGAAGCAGTCCACCTTCGTCATCTTGGTGCCCGAGAAGCGGGCCTGATCGGGCAGGTGCTGCAACAGATCCTGGGTATCCATGGGCGATTCCTGGTTCGAGACCGACGGCGCCGTGACCGAACGGACGGAGGCGATGAGCGCGACCCGCATCGAGCGAGATCCCCTGGGCGAGCTGCCCGTTCCCGCCGACGCGCTCTACGGCATCCAGACCGAGCGGGCCCGCCAGAATTTCCCCATTTCTCAGCTGCTCCCCCTCCAGCCGTTCGTGACCGCGGTCGTCTGGATCAAGAAAGCCGCTGCCCTCACGCACAAGCAGACCGGGCGTCTCGACCCGAAGCTGGCCGACGCGATCGCGCAGGCGGCGGACGAGATCCTGGCCGGCCAGCACCGCCAGCATTTCGTGGTGGATCCCTACCAGGCGGGCGCGGGGACGTCGCACAACATGAACGCTAACGAGGTCCTCGCCAACCGCGCGAACGAGCTGCTGGGCGGCAAGCGAGGCGAGTACAAGCCGGCGCATCCGAACGACCACGTCAACATGGCCCAGTCCACCAACGACGTGATCCCCACGGCGATCCGGCTGGCGGCTCTGGCGGAGCTGCCCGCGCTGCTCGAGGCCATGGGCCGGCTGGCAGGGGCTTTCCTCACGAAGAGCAAGGCGTTCGACAGGATCCTCAAGTCGGGGCGCACCCACCTGCAGGACGCGACGCCCATTCGCCTGGGCCAGGAGTTCGCCGCCTACGGCCACACCATCGAGCGCAGCGCGGACCGCGTCGCCCAGGCCGCCGATGGGTTGCGCGACCTCGGCATCGGCGGTACGGCAGTCGGGACGGGCCTGAACGCCGAGCCTGCGTACCCGGCCCTGATGGTGAAGCAATTGCGGACCATCACCGGCCTCGACCTGCGCGAAGGGAAGGACCGCGTCCAGCTGATGCAGTCCATGGGGGATGCGGCGGCGTTCTCGGGGGCGTTGCGCACCTACGCGATGGACCTCGGCAAGATCGCGAGCGATCTCCGGCTGCTCGCCTCGGGCCCGCGGACTGGGCTCGCCGAAATCGTCCTGCCTCCGGTCCAACCGGGCTCGAGCATCATGCCCGGGAAGGTGAACCCGTCGATCGCCGAGATGGTGAACATGGTGTGCTATCAGGCGCTCGGAAACGACGTCACGATCGCGGCGGCGGCGGAGGCGGGGCAGCTCGAGCTCAATGTCATGATGCCCGTGATCGCTCACAATCTGTTGTTCACCATGGGGATTCTCACGAACGCCTCCCGCGTGTTCGCGGAGCGGTGCGTCGAGGGCATCGAAGCCGACCGCGCGCAGTCCGAGTACTGGCTCGAGCGCAGCCCCGCGCTGGTCACCGCCCTCGCCCCCAGGATCGGCTACGCCGAGGCGGCGAAGCTCGCCAAGGAGGCGGTGGCGAAGAACGTCACGGTGCGCCAGCTGGTGATAGAGAAGGGGGTGCTCAAAGGGAAGGATCTCGACGCCGTGCTCGATCTGCTGGCCATGACCGAACTGGGCGTGCCGGGCGAGCGCAAATAGCCGAAGACGGCCGTCTGCAGTGCGCACTCTCTTTTCATTGGAGGAGCACTTATGAACTGGATCGTCGCGGGGTTGATCGCTGGCGTGGGAGCCTACCTGACCGACTGGCTGATGTGGGGCAGAGTCTTCACCAGGGGCATGGACGAGTTGAGGACACCGATGTCGCCGGAACAGCTGAAGACGTTCATGGGCCCTGCGATGATCAAAGCAGCAGCGTTGGCGCTGGTCTTCGGTTTGCTGCTCGCGTGCTCCTATCAACGGCTCAAGGGCGGGCTGTGGGTGCAGGGCGGCGGGCCCCTGGCGGGGATGGAGTTCGCGACACTCCTCTGGTTGTCCACCATCGCGTTGTCCACCATCGGCAGCGGCGTGTGGTATGACAAGGTTCGCCCGTTGCTCAAGGCGACGTTCTGGGCGTGGCTGGTCCGGATGAACGTCGCCGGTCTCATCGTCGGACTCCTCGTCAAGTAAGCGCCGTCACGTGGGGGGTCGTGATTCTAGTCACCGAATCCGACCCCCCGCCGTCGTTATCCGTTTGCCATGCGTACCACAGTGTTGCTGGTGGCCGGTCTGTCGCTGATCGGAGCCCCGTCCGCGCCCGCGCAGCGGCGCATCCGCATTGGGCCGATCTACTCGTCGCTCAGCCTGGAGGATCTCTCCGGCTCGAGCCATTCCTTCTCCTCGTTCGGCGGCTCGGCCGCTCTCATCACGGGCGACGACGGCGAGACTGGCCTCACCATCGCGCGCTACAATGACCTCTCGACCGACGGCCGAGTTCGGCGGCTCACGCTGTTCGGGCTCGACTCCTACTACTATCCCGTCGGCGCGCGAGGCGTCGTAGCACCGTTTGCCGGAACGACGCTGGGTCTGGCACGCGTGGCCGAGGCGAAGCCTGGATGCTTGCTGCTGTGCGGCGACACCATCTCCACCACCAACCAACTTGCACTCGCATTCGGCCTCGGCGTGCGGGTGAGTGTCGGCAGGGCGGCCGTCGCCACCCTCGAGGGCCGATTCCTCCAGGTCCCGGGCAGCGACATCCAGGCGCTCGAAGCCGTCGCCAACGCATCCATCGCCTTGGGGAAGCTCCACCAGGGAGAGCTGCTCGCGGGCACGCTGGGCCCGTCGGTGAGCGTGTTCATTCCCATATCCGGTCCGCTGCGCGGTCGCGGCCCGTTCGCGGGAGTCCGGTTTCGCCGCGACACCAAGAAGGCAGGCACCCTGGGTCTGGAAATCGATTTCGCCCCCCTCCAAGTCACGGCCGGCAGCTGCGCGCCTGGATGCCGGCCGAATGCCATCCTGTTCGCGCCAGGTTTCGAGGCGTCCGCCCGACCCGCGTGGGGCCGGGTCTACGCTGAGGTCGGCCCGCTGCTGGCTGGGTTCTATGCCCAGGGGCCCGACCGCGGTATGGCCCAGGGGCTGCACGGCGGCCTCGGTGCCGATTTCTACGGCGGCCTGGTGATGTGGAACGTCAACGGGCGCCTATTGTGGCTGCAGCGCCACTCCGGGGAGAACGTGTTCGGCGTGCAGGTGGGGGTGAGCGTGAGTCCGAAAATCGGGCGGCAATAGGCGGCAAAGGCGGCAGGGAGCACCTTTGCCGTCGCTGCCGCCCTTGCCGCCCCATTGAATCCCACAACTCGTTGTGGCATATTGACTCCCATGCGCGTCACCACCTGGGCCGAGTACGGGCTGATCGTGTCCGTGAACCTCGCGAAGCGCGCGGGGCAGGGGCCGGTCGCGGCGCGCGAGCTTGCCGAGCAGGAGCGGCTGCCACACGACTATGTCGAGCAGATCCTGCTGCGTCTGCGGCGCGCCGGCCTGGTGGACTCGGTCCGCGGCGCCAAGGGCGGTTATCACCTCGCCCGGGAGCCCCACGTCATCACCGTCAAAGACGTAATCGAGGCCTCGGAGCACGTCACCTTCGAAGTCAACTGCGATCTCCATCCCGTCGACCCTCAGCGATGTAGTCCGGAGGCTGCGTGCAGCATCCGGCCCGTCTGGCGAATGCTGGAGCAACGGATCAACGATCTGTT
>Ga0137409_10005568_pt1 | contig 13121 bp, 11 predicted proteins | sample CZODoug1_16funga_FD_122059 | JGI IMG/M metagenome (GOLD analysis project Ga0137409, IMG submission 122059) | Vadose zone soil fungal communities from Angelo Coast Range Reserve, California, USA - CZODoug1_16fungal (Hybrid Assembly) | ecosystem: Environmental > Terrestrial > Soil > Vadose zone...
CGGCGCTCTCGCAGGATGAAGCGCGCGCCATCGAGGACAAATGGGGAGCGGTGCTTAAGGGTGGGAAGTGACCAATACTCGCTGCCTCGCTCCAGCCTCATGCTGAGCATCGCAGCGCGAAGAACATACATTCGCTTCCACAAGTCGTGGCCGCGCTGTGATGCGTCTCGAAGCATGGGCCGGCAACGCAAGTCGGCTCTAGCCGACTTGCGCACTCAATGCTGCCGATCTCGGGTAAACCCGAGATCGGTGGCCGCCCGCATTCTTCGAGACGCGCGCAGGCCCGAATCGCTGCAACGTTACAACGTGTGATGCGCGCTACTCAGAATGAGGCGGAGGTAGCTCAGACGCGCTCGCAAGCCGCAAACGTTCGCGGACGCTGCAGGCGCGCACGCAGCGCCGGGATGCGGCGGTCGCCCGCCGGCTGATAGAATACGCTGTAGCGCGCGACCGCCTCGGCAAAGACCGCCGCGTCGGCGTCCTTCACCACCTCGAAGGCATCGAAGCCGGCACGCAGCAGGAACAGGAACTGGTCGCGCAGCACATTGCCAGTGGCACGCAATTCGCCGTGAAAGCCGAATTGCTCGCGCAGCACGCGCGCCTGGCTGTAGGCGCGGCCATCCTTGAAGCTCGGGAACTCGAGCGCGACCAGAGCAAGCCGATCGAGATGCGGCGCGAGCTCGGCAATGCGCCGGTTGTTCGGCCACAGCACGCCGGTCGGCGCGTCGCGCCGCAAAATCTCCTCGGCGTCGGCGAGAAAGCGCGCCGCCGGCACGATCACCGGCACGCCGTCCGGGATCGGCGCGTCGTCGAGCACACGCACATATTGATCGGCGACGATGCGCCCTGCTCTAACGAGTCGCATAGACACGCTCCCTGAACGGCTCCACGCCGACGCGCTTGACCGTGTCGAGAAAAATCTCGTCCGGCCGCGTGCGCAGCTCGAGATAGGCTTCGACAATGTCCTCGACCACATCCGCCACTTGGGCGTATGGCACCGCCGGACCGATCAGCGTGCCGAGCACAGCATTTTCGTCGGCCTGGCCGCCGATGGTCACCTGAAAGAACTCCTCGCCGTTCTTCTCGACGCCAAGGAGACCGATGTGGCCGACATGATGATGGCCGCAGGCATTGATGCAGCCCGAGATGTTGATGTGCAGCCGTCCGAGGCTCTGCGCCAGATCGAGATCGCGAAACCGGCGCGTCAATTCCTGCGCCACCGGGATCGAGCGCGTATTGGCGAGGCTGCAATAGTCGAGGCCCGGGCACGCGATGATGTCGGAGACAAGCCCGACATTCGGCGTTGCAAGCCCAAGCGCCTCGAGCGCCCGCCACACTGCCGGCAGGTCGCGCTGGGCGACGTGCGGCAGCACCAGGTTCTGCTCATGGCCGACACGGATCTCGCCGAACGAGTAGCGATCGGCAAGGTCCGCGATCGCGTCCATCTGCTCGGCGGTGGCGTCGCCAGGCGGGCCACCTTCCGGCTTGAGCGACAGCGTCACGATGGCGTAGCCCGGCGCTTTGTGATTGGTCACCGAATTGGCAAACCAGGTGGCGAAGCGGCGATCGCTGGCGCGCGCCTTCGCCAGCTCCGGCGGATTGTCGCTGAGCGACTCATAGCTCGGGTAGCGGAAATGCCCCGCGACCGTGGCGACCACGGCCGGATCGAGCGCCAGCGGGCCATCCTTGATCGGCTGCCATTCGGCGTCGACTTCCTTGGCAAAGGCTTCGGCACCCAGGTCATGTACCAGGATCTTGATGCGTGCCTTGTAGATGTTGTCGCGCCGTCCGAACTGGTTGTAGGTGCGCAGGACCGCCTCGACGTAGCTCAGCACATCGCGCTTGGGCAGGAACGGCTTAATGGTCTTGCCAATGAACGGCGTGCGGCCAAGCCCGCCGCCGACGACCACCTCGAAGCCCACCTCACCCGCGCCATTGCGATGCAGCCGCAGCCCGATGTCATGCACCCGGATGGCGGCGCGGTCATGCGCGGCGGCAGTGACCGCGATCTTGAACTTGCGCGGCAGGAACGAGAACTCGGGATGCAGCGTGAGATGCTGGCGCAGAATCTCGGCCCACACCCGCGGATCCTCGATTTCGTCCGGCGCGACGCCGGCCCACTGGTCGGTCGTGATATTGCGCACGCAATTGCCACTGGTCTGCATGCCATGCAGGCCAGCGCGCGCGAGTTCATCCATAGCGTCCGGCAGCTCGGCGAGCTTGATCCAGTTGAACTGGATATTCTGCCGGGTGGTGAAATGGCCGTAGTTGCGATCGTAGCGGCGCGCGACATGCGCGAGCGTGCGCATCTGGTCCGACGACAGGGCGCCGTAAGGAATAGCGATCCGCAGCATGTAGGCGTGCAGCTGCAGATAGATGCCATTCATCAGGCGCAGCGGCTTGAACTCGTCCTCGGTCAGCTCGCCCGACAGTCGGCGTGCCACCTGATCACGAAACTCAGCGGCACGCTCGGTCACGAGCGTGCGATCGAGATCATCGTAGAGATACATTGCCTAGATCACTCCCGGGAGCGCGATGGTCGGTCCGGCGTGCCTGATCGCCTCGCGCAAGTTGCCGGGCCGCAGCGCTCCATCGGCGTCCTGCTGCACCGGCGCCACATAGGCTCCGACCGCGGTGATGTCGTCCGCCGTTGCTCCTGCCAGGAGCGTGGTGGCCGCCGCCGCCGTGGTCACCACCGCGGCCTGCTCGAGCCGCCTGCTCCATTCCCCGCCGCTGGTCCGATAGATCACGGCGCCATCATCGAGCCGGTTGGCGGTGACCACCACCGGCCCGGTGATCCTCAACTTCTGCTGCAACGGCGACGTCATGCGGCAAGCTCCTGAGCCAGATGGTGTTTGGCCAGGCGCCAGGCGTCGGAGCGCGCCACGACCTCACCAATGACAAGCAGCGCCGGCCCCTCGCCGGCTTGCTGCGCCAGCGCGGGCAGCTCATCGAGTATTCCGACGACGGTCTGTGCGTTCGGCCGGGTGCCACGCGCATACACGCCTGCCGGGGTCTTGGCATTGCGGCCAGCCTTGATCAGGCCATCGCGAACGGCGGCCGCCGAGGCGAGCCCCATATAGACCACCAGTGTGGTTTGCGGATCGGCCAGCGACGACCAGTCGGTGGCGACAGCGTCATCGGCGCGATGCGCAGTGACAAACGTGAGGCGCGTCGCCTCGTTGCGATAGGTGAGCGGCAAGCCGGCTTCGGCGGCGCAACCGAGCGCCGCGGTGATGCCGGGCACCACGACAGTGGCAATGTTGGCCTGGCGCAGAGCCTCGAGCTCCTCGCCGCCGCGGCCAAAGATGAAGGGATCACCGCCTTTGAGACGCACGACAGTGCGGCCGCGGCGCGCCGCCTCGACCAGGCGGCGATTGATCTCGTCCTGGCCGATGCCGGGCTGTCCCTTGCGCTTGCCGACAAACACACGCTCGGCGTCGCGGCGCGCCCGATCGAGCACAGCCTCACTGACCAGATCGTCATAGAACACGACGTTCGCGCCTTGCAACGCCTGCAGGGCACGCAGCGTCAGCAGATCGGGATCGCCGGGTCCGGCACCGACGAGATAGACGATGCCCTCCTCGGCGCGCTGCTGCCGCAGCGCGGACTCGTTGATGGCGCGCGTAAGCGCCGCCTCGGCAGCGTGCGAGCGTCCAGCCAGCACCGCCTGCGCGATCGGCCCGTCCACGACCCGTTCCCAGAACCGCCGCGGCGAGACTGACCTGTGGCGGATGGCGGCAAAGCGCTCGCGATAGCGATGCATGAGCGACGCAAGCTCGCCGATGCGGACCGGCAGCACGGCCTCGATCCACTCGCGCACGCGCCGGGCCAACACCGGCGAACCGCCACCGGTGCCGATCGCCACCACGACGTCGCCGCGATCGACCACGGCGGGGACCACGAAGGTCGAGAGGTTGGGCCGGTCGACGACGTTCACCGGGACGTTGCGCGCACGCGCGCGCGCCGCCACGCCCTCGTCCAGCGCGCCGCCGGCTGCGGACACGACCGCGACGAATTCAGAGAAATCGGCCTGCAACGGATCCGCAAAAGAGAGTTCGAGCCGGCCCGTCGGCGGGCTCGCGAGCAGCACCTCCTCGGCGACGTCTGCGCTTAGGGAATACCAGCGCACATTGGCACCCGCCGCCCGCAACAGCCGCAGCTTGTTGAGCGCAGCCGGGCCGGAACCGACGAGCGCCACTGTCCCGCTGGCGAGATCGAGAAAGACCGGGAAGAGGCGCATCGGGCCGCTCCATTCAGCAAGAATGATTTTCTATATAATAACCAAAATAGCCATTCAAATGGAATAATATTCCACTCTTTAGCCGAATTGGTGCAGAGCATTCCAACTCTCCCGTCGATGAAAAGGAGAGAGTTCTTTTCCGCAGATCGCGCCAGGTAGTCGGCGAGGAGCGCGCGCCTTATGCGGCGCGCGCCTGCGCAACGGGGCCCGCTACGGCCCTGGCCGGATTGCCCTGCCAGGTCGTGCCGGGGTCGAGGATCTCGCCCTTCATCAGGAACGAGTCGGGATCGAGCACGGCGTTGTCGCCCATCCGCACGCCGTAGTGCACGAAGGCGGCAGTGCCGAGTGTGCAGCCGCCGCCAATCACGATGGTGTCGGACTTGAAGATGCCTTCCTCGAGCGAGTGGCCCTGGATGATGGAGCCCTCGCTGAGCGTGGTGTCGTCGCCGACCGCAATGAGGGTCTTGTCGAAGAAGCGGCACCCGTCATCGAACACCCTGCGACCGACCGTGGCACCGAGCAGGCGCGAGATCACGTTCTTGAAGGGCGTTCCTTTGAACAGATCGCCAATCGGCGAGCCGGTGAACTTCCAATAGCGCTCGTGCTGCCAGAAGCGCTGGTCGTACATCGACACGATCTTGGGCGTGAGCTTCTTGAAGCCGAGGCTCGCCTTCTCCAGGAAAGCAAACCAGAGGATGCCGGTCACGGACGCAAACGCCGCGAACGCGAAGATCGAGGCCAGCCCGTGCAAGGGGAAATACCGTGCCGCGACGAACAGCGAATAGAGCACGACAAAGAGATAAAGCCAGGTCGTCGCCAGAAAGCCGGCGATCGTACCTATGTTGTAGCGGGTCTTGGCGCGGATACGCTCCCGCAGCGTATCGGCATCCATGGTCTTGAGATTCTGGTCGCGCTCGACCGCCCGCGGGATCTCGAAGCACGGCGAACCCAACAGGCCGACGTTCTCGCGCACCGGCCCGTCGACCGGAATCATGACCTTGGTCCCGAGCAGGCAGTTCGCGCCGGTCTTGCCGTCGGCCGGATAGTAGAGCTTGTTGCCGAGGTAATTGTGGTCGCCGATCTTGACCTTGCTCACTCGGAACGACGAGCTCGACGTCGGCGCGTTGATCATCACCAGGCCGTCCGAGACCATCGTTCCGCTGCCGATGTCGCAAAGCGTGGGAATATCGTGCCTCTGCTCGAGGCCGAAATTGGAGCCGGTCTGCACCACCTTGTTGAGTTTGTATCCGATCCACTTGAGATAGTGGATGATGAATGCGCTGTCGCCGAAGATCGTGCAGTAGATCGGTGCGTTGCTCATGCGCTGGACGATCCGATAGATGAAGTAGTGCACGCCATAGCGCACGTAGGTCTTGCCCTCCTGCAGGAACAGGGAGAGGAACCTCGGGATGAAGATCACTGCCAGCAGGCCGACAATGAGCGCTCCCGCAAAGATCGCCAACGAGACCAGCAGCATCTCGCCCGCCAGCAACCACAAGCCCGGCGCCGGCGCAAAATGGTCGAGCAGCGCGGCGCTGGAGGCGTCATAGGCCGCCGGCAGCACGTAGTAGAGCGCCAGGATCGAGAGCGGGCTGAGCACCACCAGGCCGAACACGAGCTGAGCGATGGAATAGGACCAGCGCCGCAACGAGGTGCAATCCCGAGGCTCGACCGAGGCATAGTTCGCAGTCGTCTCCTGCGCGGGCGAGCCGTGATAGCGCCGGCCTTGCGGCACGCGCTGACCGACCTGCAGGGACGATGCATGACCGAGCTGGGCGCCATCCTCGATCACGGTATCGATATCGAGAACCGCCGCCTCACCGACAAAGACATCGTTGCCGATCGTGACCGGGCCGGTATGGATGCGATTGGCCTGCGCCTTGTAGCCCAGCAACATGCTGTCACGCCGGACGATCGTGTTGTCGCCGATCGAGATCAGGTCCGTGCACACCGGCAACAGCGGCGACTCGATCACCGTGTTGCGGCCGATCTTGGCGCCCAGGAGCCGCAGGTAGAGGTTATAGAGCGGGCTCCCGGTCATGAACGCCATCGGCGCGCTGCGAACCAGCGTCTTGACCAGCCAGAAGCGGAAATAACGCAGGCTCCAGATCGGAATGACGTCTTCCTTCCACCGGCCGATCAAAAGCCACTTCAGGGCGATCGGGATCGCGTTCAGCAGCACGAAGGAGCCGACACCGAAGGTCACGATGCGCAGATAGGCGTCAGCCGTGTTGTCGATCGCGGCATAGGTCCACTCGAACCCAGCCGTGAGGAACCAGATCCCGAAGACCGCATATGCGAGGTAGCAGGCAAGCTGGAGCGCACCACACGTGTAGTATTCGAGATCGGACGCGACGTGGACCGGCTCCTGCGTCGTCGGAGCAGCCGTTTCCTGCGGAAGCGCGCCCAGATGGTCAGCGAGCTTGGCGATGGTCGGGTTGAGGTAGATGTCGCGCATCGACACCGACACGTTCATGCGCTTGCGGATCTCGGAGCAGAAGCGCGCCATCAGCAGCGAATGGCCGCCAAGGTCCTGGAAAAAATGGTCGTCGACCGAGGCGCGCTCGATCTTCATGACGTCGACCAGGGCGCTCGCTATCGCCTGTTCCCGCTCCGACCGCGGAGCGACGAAATTCCCGCTCACGACCGCGAGGCGCGGCCCCTTCGGGGCCGGCAGCGCCTTGCGATCCGACTTGTGGCTCGACGTCATCGGGATGACGTCGAGCTTCTCGAGATAGGCTGGCACCATGTAGGGCGGCAGATGCTTGCGCAGCATCGCGGCGATCTCGCCGTGGGGAATGTCGGACGCGCCCTGCTTGAGGCTGTAGTAGGCGGCGAGCTCGACCGCACCCGGCTCGACCTCGCAGGTGTTCACCACCGCCTGCGCGATCTGCGGCAGCTGCATCAGCACCGACTCGATCTCGGTGAGCTCGATCCGGTATCCGCGGATCTTCACCTGGGTGTCGATGCGGCCCTGAAACTCGACCTCGCCCTGCTCATCGATCCGGCCAAGATCGCCGGTGCGATAGATGCGGCCGGACGGGTTGTTCGGAATATGAAGAAAATCGGGAATGAATTTCTTCTGCGTGAGGTCGTCGCGATTGAGATAGCCGGCCGCCAGGGCGATGCCCGCGATCCCGATCTCACCCGAACCACCCTTTGCGACAGCTTCGTCCTTGTCGGGATCGAGAATGACGATGGTGTAGGTCGGCAGCGGCCCACCGATGGTCACCGGCTTGTCGGGATAAAGCTCGGTCAGCGTCGCGGTGACGGTCGCCTCGGTGGGGCCGTAGGCATTGAGCATGGTCCGGCCCGGGCGATGCCAGCGCGTGACCAGATTCTGCGGGCAGGCCTCGCCCGACACCAGCAGGATGCGCAGCTCAGGCAGATCGCGCTCGATGGTGGCGAGCAGCGTCGGCACGCAACACATGACGGTGACGTGGTTGCTCTGCAGATAGTCGGCGAGATCGCCGCCGACCAGGCTCGCGCCCGGCTTGCCCGGCACCAGCGCGGCGCCGGCGATCAGCGGCACCCACAGCTCCTCGACCGAGAAGTCGAACGCGATGGTCATGCCCTGATAGCAGCGGTCGCCTTGCCGCATGCCATAGACCTCGGCGGCCACCCGCACGAAATTGCAGATGCTGGCATGCTCGATCGCCACGCCCTTGGGCGTGCCGGTGGTGCCTGATGTGTAGATCACATAGGCGAGCTCATCCTTCGCCGGCATCACCTCATGCGCCGCGAGCCGCGCAGCCGGCTTCTCGGCGATCATGCGCTCGGCGGCGTCGAGGAAGATCTGCGTTGCCGCAACGCCCGTGAGCTTGTCGCGGAACGCCGACATGGTGACGATTGCGCTGACGCCGGCATCCTTCAGGATGAAGCCGATCCGCTCGTTGGGAAAACTGGCGTCGAGCGGCACATAGGCGGCGTTGACCTTCAACACCGCAAGCAGCGCCACGTAGGTGTGGACGCCCTTGTCAAACATGAGCGCAACGCGGTCGCCCGCCTTGATGCCTTGCTCAATCAGGAAGCGCGCCACCTGGTTCGCACGATTGTCCAGATCGCGAAAGCTGTACGCCTTACCCTCGGTGATGACGGCCTCGTGCGGGCCGTTGCCGGCATGAATCTCATCACAACGCTGCTCGAACAGATGCTGCAGGCGCTCGCCTGCTCGCCAGCGAATGGCGTTGTCATGCCGCGTATCGACGAGCGTGACATCCTCACAAAGTGCCGATTGTTCCATCCGGGATTCGATAACACGGGCAAGCGCAGAAGTCCTAGGCATTGGGTTTCCCCCCGACTACGATGGGTCTTGGTTAATGCGAGTTTCAGAGAAGGAGGTTGGCCGCCACTAATAGTGGCCAACCTGTTCATCCAATCAGGCAGCCTTCGGCAGATCGATCGTGCGGCCGCCAAATTCCTCAGCGATGGCACGCTCGAGAATGTCGAGGCCCTCGTCGAGCTCGCGCACCGAGGTCGTGAGCGGCATCATGCACTTGATCACCTCGTCGTCCGGGCCGGCGCGCTCGATGATCAGGCCGTCGCGATAGGCCCGCGCCGTCACGGCCGCCGCGCGCTTGGGATCGGCGCAACGCACGCCGATCATCATGCCGCGACCGCGCACATCGACGAGATGGGGCGCGAAAGCGTCCACCATCATCTGCAGCCGCCGGCGCAGGTGCTCACCCTTCGCCCGTATGCTCTCGGCGAAGGCCGGCGTCGACCAGTAATGCTCGAGCGCCGCGGTCGCCGTCACGAAGGCATGATTGTTGCCGCGGAACGTGCCGTTGTGCTCGCCCGGCTTCCACACGTCCATCGACCGCTTGAGGACAACCATGGCCATCGGCAAGCCGTAGCCGGACAGCGACTTCGACAGCGTGATGATGTCGGGCTTGATGCCGGCCGGCTCGAAGCTGAAGAAGGTTCCGGTGCGGCCGCAGCCGGCCTGGATGTCGTCCACGATCAGAACGATGCCCTGCTGGTTGCAGAGCGCCTGCAGCCGCTGCAGCCACTTGACGTTGGCCACGTTGAGGCCGCCCTCGCCCTGGACGGTTTCGAGGATCACGGCAGCCGGACGCTCGAGACCACTCGACGGATCGCTGAGCATGCGCTCGAAATGCGCCATGGTGTCGACACCTTCGCCGAAATAGCCGTCGAACGGCATCGAGGTCGTGTTCTGCAGCGGAACGCCCGCCGCAGCACGCAGATAGGCGTTGCCGGTCACCGACAGCGCGCCCATGGACACGCCATGGAAGCCGTTGGTGAAATAGACGACACCGGTGCGGCCCGTCACCTTGCGTGCGATCTTGAGCGCCGCCTCGACCGCATTGGTGCCGGTCGGCCCCGTGAACTGCATGACATAGTCATGCAGGCCGCGCGGCGCGAGCACGATATCGTGCATCGCCTGCAGGAAGCGCTCCTTGGCGGTGGTGTGGAGATCGAGGCTGTGAGTGATGCCATCTGTCTCGATGTAATCGATCAGAGCCTTCTTGAAGACAGGGTTGTTGTGACCGTAGTTGAGCGAGCCTGCACCCGCCAGGAAGTCGAGATAGCGCTTGCCATGAACATCGCGCAGCTCGGTGCCGCGTGCATAGCTGAAGATGGCGGGGAAGTTTCGCGCATACGACTGCACTTTGGATTCAAGCCGGATGAAGATTTCGTTGTCGCTCTTCGGGGCGGTGGTCTGTCGGTTCAGCATGGCGTCCTCGGATTTGTGGGCACGGGCAACCAATGCCCGCGTGTCTCCGGGACCCTAGGATCTCATCCATTCAGCCGATGTGATTTCAAACACAAAAAAACGCTTTCCAGGGCGCGTAAACGCTTGGCCAAAAAGGGAAAAACTGTGTCGACCATCACACCACTTACCGCCCGATGGTTTTATGGTGCGCCACGATGACAGGCGGAATCCCCGCCCGCAAAAACCAAGACCTGGAGACGTCAATGCGTACCAAAATCGAAAAAACCCCGCTCTTTTTCATTGGCCAGAATCGCCGCGGCAACTGGGTTGCCAAGATGAAGCATGGCCTGATCGGCGGGCTCTTCATCAACCGTGCAGCCGCCCTCAAGTTCGCGCTGTTTGAGAACGGCAACCATCCTGAAGCCGTAGTCGCGGTGCCCGGCGTGCTCGAGCTCGAGATGGGCAGCCACGCACTCGCAGCGTGAGTCAAAACGTTAACCAACCTTTCGCGAGTAGCCTCGTTCGCGGCGCGTCCCTGTGTGAAGCAGGCCGCGCCGCGACGGTTTTTTGGGACCTCGTCACCGACGCCTGCAACTACGCCAGTTCGTCCGGGCGATCCCAAAATTGCAGCGTCCAGCCCTGCCCTTCAACCGCCAGTGCCGCCTTATAGCCGTCGGCGACATCGAGCCCGCTGAGCTGCCAGCGCGTCGCCTCGGCGGGGTCCGGGCGGGTCGCAATCAGCCGTGCGGGCTCGCCCGGTCGCAGCGAGACATCGAACCGATCGAGCGGCAATGACAGGCCTTCGCCGCGCGCTTTCACATAGGCTTCCTTGCGGGTCCAGCACTCAAAGAAAGCCTCGATCTTGGCACGTCCCGTGAGCATCTCGAGGTCACGCTGCTCGCCCGGCGAAAAGAAATGCGCCGCAACCTCCCCGGCGTCGAAGTCGTCGCGGACCTCTTCAACATCGATCCCAACCGCTCGACCATCAGCGATCGCGATCAGCACGAATTCACCGGAATGCGCCAGGTTGAACTGCAGCTGTCCTTGACCGGATGCCAGATGCGGCTTGCCGGCGGCTGCGGTCTCAAAACGCAGGTCCTGTGGCGCCAGATCGAGATAACGGCCAAGCAGCGTTCGCAGCACCCCGCGGCCAATGAGATAGCGCCGACGATCCTTCTCGAAGCGAAACCGCTGCATCTTATCTCTTTCATCTGCAGACAGGCATTGCTCGAGGCGACGAGCCGCCGCGTCCGGCCACGCAAGCGTCGCGCGCCAGACATGCACCTCCTCATGCGGCCATGGGAGCTCTGCGGGCGGCTGGCACCAAGCTTGGTGAATGATCACGGTCATGCTGGAATTCTACGTCTCCGCTAGTGCCGCCGATTTGAAGTTCCTACGTGTCAGAGTGTGCTGAGCTGTATTACGAACTTCGGAAACGGGGCACTAGCCTGGCTCAAAGCAATGCTCCGCCACCAAATCTGAGATTCGACGATTGCGTGACACAAATCACATCTGGCTCACGTGATTGCAACTAGGTTGACCCATGATCAAGCCGGCGAGCCCGGCCTAACCATGGAGGAAACCATGATCACGATGATCTTCGAGCCATCTACCCCAACCGTCAAAGTCGCGGCCCGTTTCGCCGCCTTCAGCCTCTCGACGGCCGACACTGCCAAGCCGGAACTGTCGGCGAGTGATCGGGAGGAGCGGCGCTGGCAGCTAGAATGGCAGCGGCGCAACGTGGAAGATTAACGCCCCGACAAGTGTTCTAAGCGAAACGGGCGCCGGCAAGACGCCGCGCGGGTGAGCCTTGCCGGCTCGCTCGACGCGCCTATAGCCAGGGCTCGGCCACCTGAGAGACGTAGCAACAATTTCTTGGAAGCCTCGAGCAGACGCAAGGCCACGGCTGGCAGTAAGAGTTAATTGATTGTTAATGCGTATCCACTATTTCCGGTAAAGTTACGATGTCCTGTTCGCGGGAACGTCGGTCAATAATTCCACATTATCATTGCGGAAGTGGCCCGGCTGACCCGTCGCGTCCCCGGCAGCGCCGAAGTTGTTTCTTTCCGCGGGAATAGCGGTTAGTTTCATTATTGCCCGGCGCCCGGATGTCCCGCCGGAAACCGCGCCGCGGTTTCCACCGTGAGTCCCGAGCCGAGCGCCCGCTGTATCTGCGCGCGCAGCTCTTTTTCGACCTCCTGGATGTTGGGGTGGTTTTGGTGGAGAGCCTCGGCCGAGGCGAAAAAATAGCCGTCCGTGTCGACGAGCGACGGGACGGCCGTGCGACCCAGAACCGGGCCCCACCGATAATTCTTCCACTCGGAATTGAGCGTGAGATGAATTCCGACGGAGACCTCGGGGTGCCGCTTGAGAATATCTACCGTCTCCTGGTACCACGGGGTCGGAAACATCACCGACACGGAAACGGGAAGCCCGGTCGCAATGAGCTTCTCGACAGCAATGTTCACGCTGTGACTCATACCGGCGTCGTCGGTCCGGATAACCAGATAGACGGGCGCGTGATTGGCAGGATGCCTCGATGCGTCGGCCTGACCGAACACGTAGCTCGGGGCGGCGGAACACAACGGGACACACAGCAGCATGGCGAACGGACGACGCAGGTTCGTACGGACTCCCTGAAGGACGGTTCAGGTAGGGCTGCCTTTCTTACTTCAATTATTCGCGCCTGCTCATCGGCATACCGTTGAGGTGGCGCACAACCTCCCTCTATTACAGCCCGCGCTTCGAGTTGTCAAGTAAATTCGAGTCATGCGACCATCACTTCTTATTCACCTTGCCGTTTTTCCACTCGGCCTCGCCTTCATTTCGCCGCAAACCCACGAGCGTGGGCAAGGCACGCCGCCAGCGCCGTCGGCGCCGAGGGTCGTCGGCTACCTGGCGTCATGGGGTGTGCGCAGCAAGGGCGCTGCGATCGCCAACCTCCCCGCGAAACAGCTCACCCACATCTTCTACGCCTTCGCCTTGATCGGGCCAGATGGGTCCGTCGAGCTCGGCGATCGATGCGTCGACGTTGGGGCGTGCGACCGCGGCGCCGCACTTCCCGCGAAACTCGGGGGCAACTTCGCGGAGCTCATGCGGGTCGTTATCGCCATCTCGGCGGGCGACTCCAACATCGGCCAGATGTACCAGCTGCACACCGGCGGCATCCGGTTGCTGCAGGAGTTCGCCTCCCCGGACGTG